>Ga0209118_1000750_pt1 | contig 16618 bp, 14 predicted proteins | sample BlaSpr_A8_Ref_M1_FD_187988 | JGI IMG/M metagenome (GOLD analysis project Ga0209118, IMG submission 187988) | Forest soil microbial communities from Thunder Bay, Ontario, Canada - Black Spruce, Ontario site 2_A8_Ref_M1 (SPAdes) (version 2) | ecosystem: Environmental > Terrestrial > Soil > Boreal...
GGCCCGTCCACGGATCGGCGATCAGGTTGCCGTCAGCCGAATACGCCAGGACGAAATGGGTCGGAACGGCGGTGGTCGAGATCCATAAGATCGCGTAGGTGTTCGGGCTCGGGACCGCGCTCGCGACGAGATCGCCGCGCCAACCCCAAAACGAGCTCTCCGTGTAGTCGCCCGGGTAGGCCTTGGGCAGCGCATCATCGGGCAACAGGTCATATGTTCCCGTCGACTCTCGCACGAAGATGTGAGCGGCGGTGAACAGGTCGTCGAGGCCGGCCGGATCCACCGGGTGGCCGCTGTCGTTGGCGATCATCGCGAGCACGGTATCGAAGCAGCCGTACTGCCCCAGCGTGCCGAGAGCGGGACCCCAGCCGAGTGGATGATTGGCCCATCGAGGATCGCGCTGGCCGTACAGGATCATTTCTACATGCCTCCTTTCACAGCTGGACGGATTCCGGCCACAGACGCGCGGCCGAGGCTCTGACTGTCGCGTAGAAACGATCCGGTTCTTCAATCTGGGGCAGATGACCGGATCGTTCGAAGATCACCGGAGGGTCGGTTCCAAGCATCTGCTCGGCCCTATATGCATCCGCCACCGGGTGCACCGGGTCATGCCGGCCCCAGATCAGCTGCGCCCGCACCGCCGGGGGCGCAGCCGCCTCGACGCGGTATGCGGCGGTGGTTCGCCCCCAATGCATGCCCATCCGCACCTGGTCCAGGAACGCCTTGCGTTCGTGGAGAGGCACGTCCGCCAGTTTCCATACCTCGGGCGTGAGAGCCTCAGCATTGAAAACCGCGGAGCGCAGGAAAATGCGCGCGCCAAGACTGCCGCTGTAGATCATGAGGTTGCCGAGCACCGGGTAGGACAGCATTCGGAGGAGCGGGTGCTTGATCTGGCCAAAGCCACCGGGAGCTACGAGCAGCATTCCGCCGAGTCCAGCTGCATCCAGGATGGCCGCGTTGGCTGCCACGAAACCACCAAGTGAATGACCGACCACGAGGGCCGGCCCGGCGCCGAGGGCCTCGATTACGCCGACCACGAGGTCCCTGCAAGCCTCCCTGGTGGGCACGATCGAGCCTGTCGATTCGCCGGCCCCGGGCAGGTCGATGGCACACACGAGGTATTCGTCCGAAAACTCGTTCACCGCAGGGAGCCACCATTTCAGTGACATCCCGAGGCCGTGCAGCAAGACGATCGGCTTGCCCTCGCCGGCAACGACCGCGTTGATGTTCCAGGCGCCTATCTGAAAGCGCCTGACCTCGCTCCCGCTCAACGTCCACCGACGCCGACCACAGCGCCACCAGGCTGGTCACCGCCCGGCGCCGCGGCCGTCGCCTCGGCGGCCGGTCCGCCGAAGTGCTCGAGCAAGAATCGGTGCAGAAACTGGTATCCACCACCTCTTCGCTGAAGCAGACGAATCCGGCTCGAGTAGGCCAGGAATTGGAGGTATTTCGGCGAGATGGCGCCTTCTCGGCGCAGCAAACTCAGGAGCGCCTTGTGCCGGAAGTAGGCCCCGCCTCCGCGCAGCATCCCATGGCAGATTGCCGTGCCGACGCCGACCAGGATCGCGAGCAACACTCCCGCGATCACACCCTTCGGAACCTGGCCGTGAGTGGTCGATTCAACGTAGCTGCCGAACGAACCGAAGTGGCCCAGCATGAGCGCCGCGACCTGGGCGTCGACGATCGTCACGCCGAGTCCGATCACGAGGGCCGTCCGCCAAGACGGCCTCAGCCCGATGCGTACGCCGGGGTCAAATCCCAATGCGGCGAACAGAATGCTGATGACAATTCCCTGGACGATGATGCCTAGCACCACCCAGAAATAAAGATCCCCGGTTTCTCCTTTAGGCAGCACGACGAGCTCCACGATCAGGCCGCCTCCAATTCCGGCCAGGGCCGCGCTGAGCAGCCCCATCATCGCTCCGCCGCGGAGCGCGTTCTTGACGGTCGACGCGATTGCGTCGCCCGGGCCCTCGGGCTCGACGTACGGCCGGTTCTCCAGGGCTCCCACCAGCGCAAAGAAGATCCCGAGGCACAGACCGGCGATGATCCCCGTGACGACGATTCCCACCCATGAGACTGATCCCCCACGAAATTGAGCGATCAAGCCGAGCGAGAGTCCGGCGAGAAGCCCGAACAGGGGGCCGAAGCTGAGCCAGGCGGACAGGCCGCGTCTGAGCTGCGGTATCGACAGATGAAGCGGTGCACTGGGGGCGATCTCGGGCTCATATGCCGCCATGCCCACGACGACGCCGCCCACCAGGCCGAGAATGACGGCGTACGCGCCGAAGACGGAGACGTTTGCGGCCCAGGCCAACAGTCCGGTCAAAAGTCCCGCGGCCACACCCACACCGAACGTGGCCAGCCAGCGGCGACCCCTCGGCAGCAGGTCAGGCTGCATCAGGTCGTAATAGAAGACCTCCTGATTCCGCTCCAGCATCCGGCCGGCCAGCCACCCCAGCCAGCGACGCGTGTCTTCCGGCCCAAACGCCGGCTCAGATTTGAGGAGCGGCTGTCTGAGACAGAAATCGACATAGTCGCTGAGAACCTGGGCCCGAAGCGCTTCAGGGGTGTCTCCGGTAGGCACCACGTCCGCACCTTTGCCCTGGTAGGTGCGAACCACGATCCCGAGAAACCACAGCGTTGTCATGAGCTCGAGGAGGCCTTCATCCACGGCGACCACCTGCTGAACGCCCGCCATCTCCGGCACGCCAATGCATTCCAGCACCCGTTCCTTGGTAAGTGGCTGCACCACGACCGCGCCGCGAAGGCGGAGTTTCTTGCCCAGCGCCATGTACTCCACCTGCCGGCTCGCGACGACGAGAGGCAGCATGCCGTGCGCGCCAATGAAGTCGTTGATGTCATTGACGCACCTGGCGCCCGCCGGCGCGCCAACGGTATCTAGCCCGTCCAGCATCGGCAGCAGCTGGTCGGTCTCCAGCCAGCTCTGACCCACCGAGCGGTCGACGCCGTAAGTCGTGTGCAGCTCCGCCACGAGCCAGTCGTTGAGCGAAACGACGGTCGGGGACCAGGAGGCTAGGTTGACGATGACGGGAACGGGGGCCCCTGGCTTTGACCTCGATTCCTCGAGAAGGTGTCCGGCGAGCTCGTAGAGGAGGCCGCTCTTGCCGGATCCGCCCGCGCCCAGAATCAGCATGCGCTGGCCGACCTGGCCGAACACCGTCTCGATGGGTGTTCCTGCCGGGACCGCTTGCTGGTCCATCGTCGCAGCAGGCAGGCTTCCAGCCAGCGGGTTGTCGACGGCGCCTGGTTGCATGACGAGATCCAGAAGAAGACGGGTCCCCAGCGGAGTGACCAGGCCCGAATCCACGATCGACTGAACTGTGTTCTGCAGCTGGCTCCGGTAGAGCTCTAGTTGCTCAGGCGCTCGTTTGACCTGGTCGGCAGCGTCTGCAGGTGTTCCCTTGAGCGCCTCGAAAAGCTTGGGCGCGTCGGCTACCACGAGACCGAGGGCGCCAACTGTTGCAGTGATCGCGGAAGGCTTCGGATCCAGAATTTTGAACTCAGAGCAGAGAAAGCCCAGAACGGTGAGCACTGACGAGCCGATGGCCATGGCGCCACGGTGGTGGTTGACGAACCGCCTCACCGCATCCGAGACTGCGCTCATCCCTTCCCCTAGACACACCGCCGGAACTCGCTGTCCAGCGAGTTGTGAGATGGTATCGCTTTACCCATTACTTGACAACGCCGGACCGCAATGCCAACGGGCTCGGAAAGAAGAGAGGCTAAAGCGTTGGTAAACGTGCAATGGCCGGCCGGTCCACCCAAGCACCTGGTCTTCGGCCATCTCCCGGAGCTGCGCCGCGACAGGCTTGCTTTCCTGTCAAGGCTGTCACGCGAATACGGGGACTTCGTACCTCTCAAGTTGAGGCGCCGGACGGTCGTCTTCATTAACGACCCGAGTTACATCGAGGCGATGGTCTTCCGGCGGGCCGCAGATTACAGCAAGAACAATCTTTCTGATTTCTTCCAGCCGGCGGTGAGGCGGCTGCTCCGATTCGAGGAAGCAAGCTCGTGGCTCGATCAGCGCAGGCTGGCGCAGCCGGCCTTGCGACCGGATCGCATGCCGCCCTACGCCGAGATCATGGTCAAGAGCGCCCAGGACATGTGCGATGCCTGGCGCGAGACGGAAGTCGTCGACGTCGCCGCCGCGATGCGCCGGTTCACCCTCGACATCCTCGCGCGAAGCCTGTTCGACCTCGACCTGGCCGGCATGGCAGGCGACGCACCCGCCATTTTCGATGCGATCCTGGAAGACGTCGGCGCGCGCGCTTTCAGCTCGGTTTACCTGTCGTTTCTCCCGACCGGCTCCAACCGGCGCTCGCTGGCCCGCTTCAAACAAGGCGAAAAGCTGCTGGATGCCCTCCTCGCAAAACGACGCCTGGAGGCGGAAGGGCGGCGAGACCTGCTCTCGGTACTGATGCTGAATCGCGGCCAGGACGGCGAGGTCATGGACGGCGACGCGGTCAAGCTGGTCGTCGTCCCACTCATGTTTGCCGGCCACGAGACCACGGCAATGGCCCTGACCTGGACGCTCTATCTGCTGGCCGGCCATCCTGAGGTTGCGCGCAAGCTGCGCGCCGAGCTCGAGACGGCTCTTGGTTTCCGGCCGGTCACGGGAAACGACCTCGCCGCCCTCCCCTACACGGGGGCGGTGTTCCACGAAGCGCTGCGGCTCTACCCGCCGATCTGGGGCTTCGGCCGCCAGGCGCTTCGCGACACCGAGCTCGGCCCGTACCGGATACCCGCCGGCACCACGCTGTTCGCCAGCCAATGGGTCCTGCAGCGGGATGGCCGCTACTTCGCGGATCCGCTCCGGTTTGACCCTGACCGCTGGTCGAACGGGCTTGCCGCCCGGTTGCCACGCTGCGTGTTCATGCCGTTCGGAGCCGGCCCTCGACGCTGCATCGGCAGCACGTTTGCGGTGCTCGAAGCCGTGATCGCACTGGCGACGATCTGCAGGCAATTCGAGCTCGAGCTGGTGCCTGGATCGGAGCCGCAGCTGGAACCCTTGATCACGCTTCGCGCCAAAGGTCTCAAGCTCGTCGCCCGTCGCCGCCCCCAAAGCTCAATCGGAGAGACTGTTTCGGCGATGGGCGAACGTGACGCTTGACGCCGATGTGATCGTCGTCGGTGCCGGCCTGGCCGGGCTGGTCACGACGGCGGAGCTCACCGACGCCGGCCGGACCGTAATCCTCGTTGATCAAGAGCCCGAGCAATCGCTTGGCGGGCAGGCCTGGTGGTCGTTGGGTGGATTGTTTCTCGTCGACTCGCCTGAGCAGCGGCGGCTCGGCATCAAGGACTGCGTCGAGCTCGCCTGGCAGGATTGGTGCGGCAGTGCGGGCTTCGATCGTCCTGAGGACGAGTGGCCGAGGAAATGGGCCGAGGCATACGTCAACTTCGCCGCGACCGAGAAACGAGCCTGGCTTCACGACATGGGGCACCGGATCTTCCCCGTCGTGGGCTGGGCCGAACGGGGCGGCTACACCGCCCGGGGCCACGGGAATTCCGTGCCTCGATTTCATCTCACGTGGGGCACGGGCCCCGGCGTGGTCGAGCCATTCGAGCGCCGGGTGCGGAAAGCCGCCGCGGATGGGCGTGTCCGCTTTGCCTTTCGCCACCAGGTCGACGAGATAACTCTGTCGGGTGGGGCGATCAACGGGGTGCGCGGCACCGTCCTCGAGCCCAGTGACGTGTCAAGGGGCAAACCCAGCTCACGAATAAGAGTGGGCGACTTCGAACTGGCGTCCCAGGCGGTCGTAGTCACGTCCGGGGGAATCGGAGGCAATCAAGATCTTGTTCGCAAGGCATGGCCGTCGCGGCTTGGTAAAGCGCCCGATCACATGATCTCCGGAGTCCCAGCGCACGTCGACGGGCGTATGCTCGCGATCACTCAGGCGGTCGGTGGCAACGTGATCAACGCAGATCGCATGTGGCACTACGTGGAGGGGATCCACAACTGGAACCCGATCTGGCCCACGCACGGGATCCGCATACTCCCAGGACCGTCGTCGCTTTGGCTGGATGCGTATGGGCGGCGGCTGCCCGCCCCCTTTTTCCCTGGCTTCGACACGCTGGGCACCCTGCAGCATCTGGCGACCACTGGGCGCGATCACAGCTGGTTCGTGCTGACACGGAAGATCATCAAGCGCGAGTTCGCTCTCTCTGGCTCGGAGCAGAATCCCGATATCACCGGTAAATCGGTGCGCGAGGTCTTGAAGCGCGTGACGAGCGGAATTCCCGCTCCCGTTCAAGCCTTCCTGGATCACGGCGAGGATTTTGTAACCGCGACGTCGCTACCTGTTCTTGTGGAGCGGATGAACCAGGTCACAGGGGAGGCGCTCCTCGACATCGCCACGGTCGAGGCCGAGGTCGTGGCCCGAGATCGCGAGGTCGTCAACGGGTTCACCAAGGATCTCCAGATCGCGGCCTTGCGGAGCGCTCGTCGCTATCTGGGGGACCGGCTGACCCGCATCGCGTCGCCTCATCGTCTTCTCGACCCGGCCGCCGGGCCACTGATCGCGGTCAGGCTGTCGATCCTGACGCGAAAGACCCTTGGAGGGTTGCAGACGAACCTGGACTCGCAGGTGCTCGGCACGGACGGCCAACCGGTGGCCGGCCTCTACGCAGCAGGTGAGGTCGCGGGGTTCGGCGGCGGCGGCCTGCATGGATACCGGTCATTGGAGGGAACATTTCTGGGAGGGTGCCTTTTCTCAGGCCGTCAGGCCGGACGAGCGGCCGCACGCGCCACGGTTTGAAGATCAGATTCGATTTCTAATAGACGCGACGCAGGAGGTAGAGAACGAGATGGCTGACGCGGCGCCCCAAAAAAAGTGGACTTGGGGATCCTTCGGGCGTGCTTTGTTGGGACTCGGAACCCTTGCATGGTCGCCTGTGCCCGCCCTGTTCGGCGTGATCGGAGTGATTGTGATCGGCCTGGTTCCGATCGGGCTCTACTCGTCGGCGGCCGGCGGTACCTCGGGTCCCTCAATTTTCAGCCTCGCTCTGCTCCTCGGTCTCGCCGCGTTGATGGGAGGGGGTCTTGTGGGATTCCTCTTCGGCGTGCCGCGGAGGCTTCAAGAGCCGGGCGCGGTGAACGGTCCGCGGAGGGAGGGCTGGGTGGGTAACACGAACCTGGAGCAGATTTCCGATTGGCTGACCAAGATCTTGGTCGGCGTGGGGCTGACGCAAATACTGCAGATTCCAGGTCAGCTCCAGCGCTTGACCGCGTTTCTTGCCCCCGCGCTCGGCAGCCGGCCCAGCAGCCAGATCTTTGCCCTGGGCCTGCTCGGTTACTTTTCGATCGCGGGCTTTCTCATCGGCTACCTGACCACACGGTTGCTGCTGGGGCGGGCGTTCATCATGGCCGACGAGGTCGAGCCCGAAAGTACGACGGCGCCCGGGGGCAACGTGACGCCGTGAACTCAAGATTCTGGGGAAGCGATTCTGAAGCGGCGAATTGTCCAAGAACTTCGGGCGGAACGCGCATCTGGTGGATGAGTCCTACGAACCAAGCAACGATCTGTAGCGCTCGCGCCGGTTGCGCCCGCCACCGTTGAAATGGACAACGCTTACGGGCTGGCCGTTGGACAGCGCTCGAGCGTGCCCGGCGGACCAATCGACGTCAACCTCCTGGACGTGCAGCTGCACGTTGTAGGTGGGGTGAAGCTGCACCCCGCAGCGTCTCCGTGCCAGCGCGAGGTTGAAGATGAACTGGCTGCGCCACCAGTTATCCGGGCGCTCGTCGATCCACTCCGAGGCGCCATGCATCGATCGCAGCGTCTCAGAAAGACCGAGGAGTGCATTGCGGTTGCCGGCGAAGAACCCTTCGTTCACAACAAACGGGTATCCAGGTTCTCCGTCCGGGTCCCCCAGCAGCCGACCGAAATCGTCGGACGCACCGCTGTAAATCGCCACCAGTGCGTGCTCGAGATCTCTGTAGTGCGGGCGATCGCCTTCGGCACAACACAGGATGGTATCGTCGGGTAGGACGTCGATGGCGGCGAGCACAGGGCGCAAGCTCGCCAGGACAAACATGTCGGCGTCAAGGCAGATGAACTTCTCCGCGGCGACGACCTCGGCCACGGAGTAGAGAGCGGACTTCACCGCAGTGTTGATGCGCGCCAGGGACGTGCAATCGGCGACATGAGCTCCGTGCTTGAGGGCGACGGAGCGGGAAGCCGCGTCACCGTCGATTAGAAAGACGACGACTGCAGCGTCAGCGCAGTCCGCATTGCGGCGCAACGATTCAAGAAGGTCGTCGAGCATCTCGGCGAATCCCGCTGATGCAACTGTCGCAATGCAGATTGGCGCTTCGATACTCGGCTGGGGTTGGATGATCCGCGACCTGCCAAGGGAGTCGACAATGCCCTCCGCGCCGGCTATCACCACTTCTCCCAGCTGACTGTGCAGTGAAGAGCCGTCGCGCCGGTGTTTCGAACCTCGAGAGCGAAATCGCCCTGCACCGTGGTGCTCGTGTCCACGGTCTGCTGCCGGCCGGCCTCAATCGAAAAGCGCTGCTCTCCGCCGGGTACCGAGCCGTCTGGCAGCACGAAGAACACAGACGCGGCGGTGCCCTGGCCCTCGACAGAGTCGACGTACAAACTCAGCATCACACGCCGGGGCCCGGATGGCACGGCGCCGTTGTGGCAGCCGGGGACGAACGACTGCTGTCCTGGGTCGACGCTGAACGATGTGAACATCACCGCCTCCTCCACCGGCCAGGTGACCGGTCTCGCATTCCGAGTGAACACCGATCTCTGAAAAACGGCTGCGCTTCCCGCGTAGGCCGACCTCAGCAGGTCGTCGCTCAAGGCTTGCTCGAAGCCCGTCCAGACATTCCAGAGGCGCCAGGTTTGGCCGTCGTACGCGGCGATTGGGCTCGCGTGGCCGCATGCGGTCTGGTAGGGCACCACCTGGACGGTTGAGCAGTCGCACCACCAGGCGCCCACGATCGGAAAGCCCTGGCGCCCGGCGTTGTCGATCACCGCCAGCACGTCTCGAGCAGATGCGTAGGTGATGGAGATCGCCGGCGGGTTTGGAAAAAGCTCCGGGTGGCGATTGATGAAGTCGACTGCGGATGACATCGCCTCCGGACCGAAATAGCTGGCTCCGTACTCGTAGTCGGTCCAGACCTGGGGGGGCACGTCCGGGTAACCGAGGGCAATCATCGCGATGTGGAAACTCGTGGGTACACAGTTGTCGCGGGCGTTCAGGCCGCCCTCGATCAACTGGCTCAGGACCGAATTCTCGGGTAGGTAGCCCCGCAGGTCGAAGCTCAAAGGCTCTTGTCCGTCCCCCCCAAACGTTCAAACGAACTCGTAAACGGCTTCCTACCGCGCGCCGCGACCCCACCAGAGTTGACAGCAAAGTAGGCGGCACAACCGATCCTGTCAAGCCGGTCCGGACAAAACACTTGACAATTCCGCTTGCTTTGCCATAGTTGCCTGGGAATCGGTCAGCCTGGCGGGGGCCGGGCGGACGTTGGCGTCTTCTGTTGGCAGATGGGGGGGGAAGGGGCAATTGCCGGCTCTCAAAGGGGCGTTCGTAAAGCTCGACGCCGACCTTCTCGGGGGTGCCCCGGACATCATCGTGTTCCAGTTCAATCCGGACACTGTCACCCGGAGCCCGTCGCTGGTTCCCCAGCAGATTGAGGACCCTGAAATCGGCGACCGCAAGCCACGGACCCGCCCTTTCCCTCCGACCGAGAGCATCAGCTTCAGCCTCCGATTGGACGCCACCGACCAGCTGGCGGACTCCGACGTGGTCGCGGCAGCCAGTGGTGTCCTCCCCGCCCTCTCGGCTCTCGAGCTGCTGATCTACCCCAAGACGTCACTTGCCAGCAACCTCTTTTCCGGCGGAGGTCCGGACGCACACCTACTTGACACGGCCCAGGTGCCGCCCGTCCTCTTTTTCTGGGGGGTCTGGCGGATTCTACCGGTGCTGATCAACAGCCTTTCGATAACGGAAACCGACCATGACCAGCTGCTCAATCCGATCCGGGCCGAGGTCAGCGTCAGCCTTCAGGTCCTGACCACGCAGGACCTGGACAGCCCCGACAGCATCGAGTACAAAGCCTACAAGTACACGCAACAGGCCAAGGAGGCCATGGCGGTCGCCAACCTGGTGTCATCGGTCGGCACGATCATGAAAACGATCGTGACCATCTAGGCGAGGCCGATGATCTTCAAGGGCAGCCGGTACGAAAAACTGGCGAAGGCCACCTACAAGGTCCGAGCGTCGGACGGATTGGATCACACCGCCTTACCCATCCGGTTCATCCCGCCCGCTCCCGCCACGTACCGGCAAACCATTGCCGCGCACGACCGCCTCGACCTGCTCGCCGCCCGCTTCTATGGCAACCCGCTCAAGTTCTGGCTGATCGCGGACGCCAACTCCGCGATGGACCCGGAGGACCTGCTCGAGGAAGGTCTTGAGGTCCTCATACCTCCGGATCGCAACAGGTAGAGGCGCTCCATGCCGGACAAGGCGTACAGCCTCACTTTCGACGGCGACCCTGCCGACGACGCCCTGTACGCCGACATGCGCGAGCTCGAAATCGACGAGCGCCAGGATTCAGCCACCACCTTCAGGCTTCGCGTCGGACTCACAAAGCAGCCTGGCGGTGACTGGAACTACCCCGGCGACGATCGCTTCAGCCTCTTCACCAACGTCGGCGTCGCGGTTGGATTCACGGGCAGCGCGGAGACCGACGCTTTCGGAAACTCCATCGGCGGTGGAGGTCTCGAGCCGATCTTCGATGGCTATCTCACCCAGGTCAACTTGCATCTGGGAGCGGATGCGGACGACGCCTATCTAGAGGCGCTTGGAATGGACGCCAGCGTTCTGCTGAGCCTTGAGGACAAGGCGGCGTCCTGGCCCAACATGGCCGACAGCGACATCGTCCAGCAAATCGTTTCGGACTACGGGTACAACGTGCAGGTCGAGCCTACACAGCCGGTGAGGCAGGACACCGAAACGTTGATGATCCAGCGCACGAACGACGCACAATTCGTGCGTTCTCTGGCCCGGCGCAACGGCTACGAGTTTTACTTCCGCAAGGACCCCAGCTCGGGCGACATCAATTGCACCTTTGGCCCGCCCAACCTTTCCGGTACTCCACAGCCGGACCTGTCGATCCAGTTCGGAGAAGACACGAACCTGATGTCGTTCGAGGCCGTTCTGACAGGATTGCGGCCTCTGGCCGTCGACACCCAGCAGGTCGATGCTCACGCCAAACAGGCCAATGACGGCAATGCCGGCTCGATCCAGCTCGCCAGCCTCGGCCAGAACGACCTCGACACGCTGATTTCAGGCAAGCTCGACGCCCTGATCACCCCACTCCAGGCCCAGGCCCAGATGCTGCTGGTCGCCCAGCCCACTGACGACACGACGGAGCTCCAGACCGTGGCCCAGGCGGTCCGCGATGAGGCGGGTTGGTTCATCGAGGCGACGGGTGAGATCAACAGCAACGCCTATGGACAGGTGCTCAGAGCGGGTGGGCTGGTGCTCCTGAAGGGGGCCGGCCAGCAGTACAGCGGCAAGTACTACGTGACCCGGGTCACGCACCTGATCAAGAGCGGCGGCTCATATGTCCAGCGGTTTGAAGCCCGGAGGAACGCCCTCGAGTTGGACGGAAGCGAGCAATTCGCCGGCGGCAGCGCCGCCAGCCTCGGCGTGCCGACAGGCTGATGAAAGCGATGGAAGGCATCGACGAGATCGTCGCCCGCCTTGTCGAGCGGGTCGAAGGCCGCCACTACGGCAAATACCGGGGCCTGGTCACCGACAACCAGGACCCTGACAGCCTCGGCCGTGTGAAGGCGAAGGTGCCGAGGCTGCTCGCGGACGTGGAGCTCGGTTGGGCCTTGCCGTGCCTCCCCTACGGGGGCGCGTCGGAGGAGGGATTCTTCGCGGTGCCGGACGTTGGGGCGTCGGTGTGGATCGAGTTCGAAAGCGGGGATCTCGCCTACCCCATCTGGACCGGAAGCTGGTGGGGCGACAGCGAGATCCCGGAGTCGGCGACGCCGGACCAGAAGGTGCTCAAGACAACGAGCGGCCACAAGGTCGTCTTCGATGACAACGCCAACAGCATCGTCGTGACCGACAGCAACGGCAACACAGCGACGCTCGACTCGAATGGCGTCAAGGTCGAGGACGACAACAGCAATGTGGTGACGATGGATTCGGCCGGTGTCAAGGTCGAGGACGCCAACGGCAACACGGTGACGATGGACTCGAGCGGCGTGAAGGTCGAGGACTCCAACAGCAACACGGCGACCATGGACTCGAGCGGAATCAAGCTTCAGGACTCGAGCAGCAATAGCGTCACGATGGCGTCGGCCGGAGTCACGATCAAGGGCAGCTCCATCAGCGTCGGCGACCCCGCGACCGACAACCTCGTCGGCTTCAGCATGCTCGACTCCCAGCTGCAGACGTTTGTGACGTTGGTCGCAGCCCACATGCACACGGGGAACCTCGGCGCGCCGACAAGTCCACCGATGGCACCCATAACCCTTGTGATCACGCCTGCCAAGTCACATCACAAATTGGAGCTTTGAGATGGCCCTTTCGGACGCCGAAACCGCCCTTATCGCTGCGATCAAGTCCCAGCTCGTCACCCAGTTCGTCGGACAATCTCCTCCCCAGTCCCAGGACGAAGGGCTTCAGCGCATCGCCAACGCGGTGGGCAAGGCCGTGATCGACACCCTCAACGGCGAGCTCCAGGTGGGCATCCCCACCATCTCGGCTTTGCCGTTCAGCGGATCAGCAACGATCGGCTGGAAGTGATGATCGACACCACCAGCCAGTCACTGCTTCGGGTCGAGAGATTTCTCGATTTCCCAATTTCGGTGGGGAATACCGGAGGTCTGCAGACGACGAACCCGGACGATCACCTGCGCGACCTGATCCTGCAGGTGCTTTTCACGGAGCCGGGCGAGCGCGTCAACCTGCCCAACTTCGGCTGCGGCGTCAAGCGTCTGGTCTTTGCGCCGAACAATGAGGTGCTACAAGCCAGCGCGCAGTTCTTGATCGCTCAGAACTTGAACCATTGGCTCGAACAAAGGATCGTCGTGGAAGCTGTCCGCCTCTCGAGCGACGTCGACGAGGAGTTCCTCCTCCAGATCGACATCATCTACCTGGTCAAGGCCACCCGCCTCAGCCAGCAGCTGACAGTGAAGACCGGGCGGCCGTGATCAATCAACCCGTCGCTGCTCCGATCATCGACTGCCCTCAGCCGAACCTGATCGAGGGCATGGTCGGGCTAAAGAGGGTCGACGTTTCCGTCACGGACACCGAGCTGACCGTCACATTCGAGGGCGTCTTTCCGCCGACCGAGCATCTCGAGCTGGCCCAGGAAGTGCTCGACCCGCGGAAATGGGCGCTGACCGGCGGGACACGGTTGCATCCTCGAATCGTTGGGGTGAGTTATGTAAACCAGGGGCCGATTCAGCCGGCCTTGGGCGCCGCGGTTACCCTGGCACTCGACCAGGGGGGCGACTTCAGCGTCTACAGCCTGACGCTGACCGGTGATCACGTCGACCCGATACTGGCAACGCGACAGGTCCGGTTCCGCCTCCGCTGCGAGCTCCCGTTCGACTGCCGGCCGGACCTGGTGGCCACGCCGGCTGCAGACGAGGAGCCGGTGGCGATCGACTACCTGGCCAAGGACTACACGAGCTTTCGCCAGGCGCTGCTGGACTTCATCCCGACCCGGCTTCCCGAGTGGACTGAGCGCAACGAGGCAGATATCTCGATTGCGGTGCTCGAGCTGCTTGCCGCCACCGGCGACACGCTGAGCTATCTGCAGGACCGCGTCGCGAACGAGGCTTTTCTGAGCTCGGCTCAGCAGCGCCGCTCGGCGCAAGGCCATCTTGCACTGCTCGGGTACCAGCTCGACAGCGGCGCCGCGGCCCACACCTGGCTCCAGTTTCAAGTCACATCCAGGCATCGCCTGAACCGGGGATTCGCAGTCTCCACGCTGGCGATCGGAAGCCAGGCGCCCGTCATCTTCGAGACCTTGATCGATCGCGTCCTCGTGCCCGAGCAAAACGAGTTGCGGATCTACATTTGGGGCGCTCCAGGATGCTGCCTCGACAGCCGTTCAACCAGCGCCACACTAGTCGGCTCGGTGTCGAGTCTCCAGGAGGGCGATTACCTGTCGCTCGAAGACACGCGCAGCGGCGCGCGCGACGTCGTCCGTCTCACCGCTCCTCCAATCGACGCGTCGAGCCTGGAAACAGGCACTGTGACCCTGGTCGGGTGGAGCAACCTCACGCCCCTCCATGCTGACTACTGCATCGACACTACCGTCGTCAGGGGCAACCTCATACCCGCGACACACGGAGCCACGCTCCAGAAGGCCGAGCCGCTCCAGCTTGGCCAAGGGCAGCAGGCGATTTCGAAGCAGGCGGTCGTCGTGCCTTCCTCCGGCCCCCCGGGCACGGCCTTCCATCTGAGCGCTTGGGGTTTCGGCCCCAAGGATCAGGTCAAATGCACGGCCACCGATCCCGCGGGCAAGACCATCGCCGCCAGTCCGGCGAGCACAGTTGCGGATCAGTCTGGAAGCGTCGAAGGCATCTTGATCGCGACCTCGCCCACCGACATCGCCGGCTCATGGACCGCGAGCTTCACTCGAATCGTTCCCACGCCATTGATCGTCGATGCGTTCTGGACGGTCACGCCCGCCGGCGCCGTGCAGGGGGCGGTCACGGCGCTTGGCCAGCGCCCTCCCCGGCTTCGGGCCACCCTGGAGGGGACGCCACTGACGTACCTCGATGCGGCCACGCTGGCCCTGGCCCAACCGCTCGGCGCCGCACAGGATGACCCGTTTTCATATCGCCGCAGCTCTGTGCCTCAGCTGACCCTCGAAGTGGATGGCAAGCAGTGGCAGCAAGTCCCGAGCTTGCTGGAAAGCGGCCCGAGCGACGACGTCTACCAGGTCGACGCTGACGATCAAGGCAGGCCGACTGTGCTCTTCGGGCGTGGTGGAGAAGTGGGCAGCGACCCCGCGTCCGGTTTCGGGCGTCGGCCCTCCGAGACCAGCCGCATCGAGGCGACATACCGGATCGGAAACGGGGTGCGGGGCAATGTTGCCGCGGACACGCTCACGGTTCCGCTGACGGACAGCGGGATCTGGCTGCTCTCCGTTACAAACCCGGTGGCGGCGCTCGGGGGACGCGACCCCGAATCACGCCAGCACGCGATCAGCGTGGCTCCGCCGACCCTCGAGAAAAGGCTGGTCGCAGTGACTTCCGCCGATTACGAAGCGGCCACGGCCGAATTCACCGACGCGTCCGGGCAGAGACTGATCGCTCGTTCCAAGGCGGACTTTCGCTGGACCGGAAGCTGGCTGACAGTGAACCTGGTCGCACAGCCGAGCGGAACCGATGTATTGAGCCCGGCAGTCAGCTCGGCGCTCGGCGACTACCTCGATGGCCGGCGCCTTGCCGGCTACGACATCCAGGTCAAGCCTGCCACCTACCTACCGATTCGAATTGACCTCGATATCTGCGTGAGGACCGGCTTCAGCGCATCCGACGTGCAGAGGGGTCTCGAGGCAGCGCTCAGCAATCGAGTCCTAGCGAGAGGAGTCAAGGGCTTCTTCCACCCTGACAACTTCAGCTTTGGCGATTCGCTGGCGATCAGCAAGCTTTACCAGGCGGTCATGGCCGTAGCCGGCGTTCAGTCCGCAGACATAAGCACCCTTTCGCCGCTTCATTCGCTGCAGCCTCAGGTAGATACACAGAGCGCGCAGCAAACGGGTTTCTTGAATGTCCGCCCAGACCAGGTGCTCCAGCTCGACAACGACCCTAACTTTCCCGAGCACGGCCAGCTGCGGATCCGGTTTCTGGGGAGCGGTGGCCGGTGAGCCAGCTTTGCGACTTTCCCACCGACCAGGCAATGGGATGCTGCGAGCCGGCCGCGGTACAGCCTGCAGCCCCGATCCGCCCCAGCAACCTGCCCAGGCTCGACCAGATCGCTTACCGGATTGGAACATTCGGCTCGTTTCGCCGGGCGATGCTCGACTCCCTGGCGAAGATCCTTCCTGGCTGGCAACAGGCCGAGGCCGGGCAGGACTACGCGACGATGTTCATCGAGCTCTGGGCCTACATCGCCGACGTTTTGACCTTCTACCAGGAGCGAATCGCCAACGAGGCTTACCTCGGAACTGCAACCCAGCGCGATTCGCTGCTGCGACTCGCCCAGCTCATCGATTACCGGGCCGGACCGGGCGCCGCGGCGAACGTACTTCTGGCTTTCAGTCTGGCCAAGGACAAGGCCGTCACGGTGCCATCGGGGCTTCGAGTCTCGAGCAAGCCCGCGGCCGGGAAGGCGGCGGCAATTTTCGAGACCGACGCCGCCATCCACGCGCTCACGGCGCATAACTCCATCGCCCTGGCGAAGGTCGGGGTGGCGAACCAATTCGTCACCCTCGAGCAGAACGCCGGCGCTCAGCCGAACAACGCGATTCTGGTCGAGCTCGCAGCAGTGTCGAAGCTGTCCCCGGCCAACGCGACTCGACTCGTCGCGTCCGCGAGCCTCATTCGGATTGGTCGCATCGGCGGGCTGGGCGGTGGTGGGGGCGGCACAACAGCGC
>Ga0209118_1000751_pt1 | contig 16570 bp, 8 predicted proteins | sample BlaSpr_A8_Ref_M1_FD_187988 | JGI IMG/M metagenome (GOLD analysis project Ga0209118, IMG submission 187988) | Forest soil microbial communities from Thunder Bay, Ontario, Canada - Black Spruce, Ontario site 2_A8_Ref_M1 (SPAdes) (version 2) | ecosystem: Environmental > Terrestrial > Soil > Boreal...
GATTCTTCCATGGTGTCCGGGCCGTCATCGAGCCCCGGCAGAATGTGACAGTGCAGATCGACCATTTGGATTAACCGTCCCCTAGTGCCACCACGCACCCAGGGCCTGCCACGCGCCGAGTAAGACCAGGATTCCCGCAAAAACCTGGCGCATCCTTCGCGGCTTGATCTTCTTCGCCAGGATTCCCCCCGCGATGCCGCCCAAAAATATTCCCGGGATCAGCAGGAATCCGGTTTTCCAAGAGACGAATCCTTGCTTTGAATACGCCATCAGCGCTAGCACTCCGGTAGGGAATATCAGCGCAACCAAGGATGTTCCCTGCGCGCGATGCTGGCTGAAGGCAAACAGCAGTCCGAGAAGAGGCACCAGAAGTACGCCGCCGCCAACACCGAACATTCCGGAAGCAATTCCGCACACACACGCAACCGCGAGGATGCCAGCGCCTCGGCCAAAACCATGAGCCTTAGCCAAGGCCTTTTCCTCTTCTCGGCCGGTGGCACGGCCCTCCAGCTGCGCCTTTCTCCAGAGCAGAAATCCCGACAGCATAAGGAAACAACCGAACAATCCTCTCAAGTTCCGGGATGGCATGGGGAGGGCGATCAAGCTCCCTGCATAAGCGCCGACTAGCATTCCCAGCGCGCACAGAATTCCAGCATTCAAATCCACCTGGCCCTGCTTCCAGTATTCTCGCAGGGCGCCTAGTCCAATCGGCGGCAACAAGATGAAAAGCGAAGTGCCTTGCGCCAGGTGCTGGTCCATGTGGAGCAGATAAACCATGGCCGGCACTAGAACGACGCCACCCCCTATGCCCAAGAGACCCACCAGCACACCAACGCCAAGTCCCAGCAGAAGAATCATTAAGATCATGGTGACCGGACTGTTTCGCGCGTATCGCCCTGGTGATTCGAAGCAAGCTCTTCTATTTTCCTCCGTCCGGCCTCCGGTGGCAACCTCCCTTGAACAAGCTGGAACACCGGAAAATGCGCGCCGTTTTTTGTTTTGTGCGGAACCTGCTATATTTACTTGTCTCTGTCACGTCGGTCCGGTGGCCTGCTGGTGGCTGTGCGGTCGCCCGCAACGCGGTATCCCCGAAAACGTGAATCCTTTGACCGCCCGGCGGTCAGACATAAATAGGAGTGCGACGGAACTCATGCCAATCGACCGGAAACCCGAGTTTTTCAAAGGCGCCCAACTAAAAGTGGGAATCATTGGCTGCGGCTACGTCGGCTTGCCCCTGGCGCTGCGCTTCGCCGAAGCGGGGCACAAAGTCACGGGATTTGATACCGATCCCAACAAAGTGACGATGCTCAATGCCGGCAAGTCCTACATCGAGCACATTCCTCAGAACAAGATCCAGCAGTTCGTCAACAGCAGGCACTTCAGCGCAACCAACGATTTCGCAAAGCTGAAAGATGCCGACGCCATCCTCATTTGTGTTCCCACGCCGCTCGATGAGCGTCGCGAACCGGATCTGAGCTACGTCAAACAGACGGCCATTTCGATCTATCCCCATCTGCAAAGGGGACAACTGGTGGTTCTCGAATCGACGACTTACCCGGGCACGACCGAAGAACTGGTTCTGCCCATCCTGGAGAAAAGCGGTTTGCGCTGCCCCATCGCCGCCGGCCCGGAAAATGAAAATGTCGCTTGCGATTTCTTCCTGGCCTTCTCGCCGGAACGCGAAGATCCCGGAAACAAGCAATTCGGCCTGGCCCAGATTCCCAAGGTTGTTGGCGGACTAAACCCTCCGAGCGGCCGCGCCGCGCAAGCGCTCTATGCGCAGGTGGTCGCCCGCGTCGTGCCAGTTAGCTCGACCCGCGCTGCGGAAATGGCCAAGCTCCTCGAAAACATTTTCCGCTGCGTGAACATCGCGCTTGTCAATGAGCTCAAGCAGCTCAGCCTGCGCATGAACATTGATATTTGGGAAGTGATCGACGCCGCAGCGACGAAACCCTTTGGTTACATGCCCTTCTACCCGGGACCCGGCCTGGGCGGCCACTGCATCCCGGTGGACCCGTTCTACCTTTCCTGGAAAGCTCGCGAATACGACTTCGCGACGCGCTTCATCGAGCTTGCCGGCGAGGTGAATACCGCCATGCCGTACCACGTCGTTGACGCGGTTGCAAACTCGCTGAACGATCACAAGAAAAGCATGAAAGGCTCCCGGATCCTCGTCCTCGGCGTCGCCTACAAGAAAGATGTGGATGACCTGCGCGAATCGCCGACGCTGAAAATCATGCAACTGCTCCAGCAGCGCGGCGCGTTGATCGACTACAACGACCCCTATTTTCCGCAGCTCCACAAGATGCGCCACTACAACTATGAGAACATGAAGTCCGTGGCGCTGAATCCGCAAACGCTCGGAAGCTACGATGCCGTGATTATCGCTACCGATCATTCGAGCTACGATTACGCGGCGATCGTGGATGCCGCCAGACTCGTCGTGGATACGCGCAATGCCACGCGCCGCGTGATGCGTCACCGTGAAAAAATCGTGCTGTGCTAGGCTGCAATGGCATCATCCGCCCAAGAGATTCGCCGCCAACTCGAGGAAAGCGCTCGCGTCAAGCAGAGCTTTTCCGACGAGCTGGTCGGACGGATCGCCCAGTTCGCAGAAAAATCCGCAACTGCAGTTCGCGCCGGTGGCAAGATTGTTTTTTTTGGGAATGGCGGCAGCGCCGCTGATGCGCTGCATCTCGCCGCCGAGCTGGTTGTCCGGCTGTGCACCGAACGCAAGGGCCTAGCGGCATTCGCGCTTACTACGAATCCTTCCGTATTAACGGCGGCAGGCAATGACTACGGGTTCGAGCACATTTTTTCACGCCAGATCGAGTCGCTGGTTGCCTCGCAGGACGTTCTCGTCGCACTTTCCACGAGTGGTAACAGCCCCAATATCCTGCGGGGCGTTGAAGCTGGCCGCACTCGCGGCGCCTACCTTGTGGCCTTTACGGGTGAAACGGGGGGCGCACTCGCCGGCAAGTTGGACCTGCTCCTGAACGTCCCTTCGCGAGATCCTCAACGCATACAAGAATCTCACATCACCATCGGCCACATCGCCTGCTCTCTCATCGAACAGCAAGCTGCCAAATTGTAGCGTGGGGTTTAAAGCTACGATCTTTGGATTCTTTGCCGGGAATTTATCTTCTACTTGAAGCGTGGACTGCAATCTTTCTACTTCGAACTCACCAGCTCCACGCGTGCCGTGGCGAACGGCATCGTGGCTTCTAGCAACACCGGCGTCCGCGATGCATTGTTGGCAAGATAGAGGGTGAAAAAAGCGTCTTTCATCTCTGCGCCATTATCGAACACTCGAATCTCGATCTTTGACGCCGTGTAGCTCCCCGCCGGAACCGAGACCGCTGCCGAAGCGCCTGCCAGCTTTGCATACACGTCGTACAACTTGTGCCCGTCATAGACCGGGCTGCGCACTTCCGGCGTTTTCGTCCAATCTGTGTTCCTCAAATATTGCATCACCCCAAGAGGATCGCGCGTCCCGGGCAGCACCCGTGCCTCTGTAGCGTCAGTGGGCGCAGGCTCTTTGCCGGTCGCCGTCATACGCCGCACGGACTCCACCTTCTGCCCGCGCTCACTTAGGTGCATTTCATACTGCAAACTGGTCAAAGTCCCAGCATCGCTGTAGGAATCGAACTGGTCGTCGAGCTCAAAGACCATTCGCAGCGGATTCTCCGTATGGGCAAACGCACGCAGATGCCATGCCCCTTTGCCTAGAAAATTGCCCCGCCCTACAACCTGCAGCTTCAGATTCGCAACATTATTCACCTTGGCGACGTTCGCCGTGTATTCCAACACCTCACCAGGCCTCAACGGCATCCCGGCATCTACGGGACGTACTGGTCTTTCTGAATCAGTGGGCGATGCGGACTTCTCTCCGGCGACACGTGTGGGCTTCTCTGCTGGGGGTGCCTCCCGGAAGCCTGGTGGCTCAGCCGATGCCACCTCCGGCACCGGCTGCTCCCCTCTTCCGTGGAGCCAGTAAAACGCTCCCGCAGCGCAACCCAGCGCCGCCACAGCAACGATTCCTACAGTCATCTTATGGCCCATGCTCTTTGTGTGACGCTCCCTTGAAACAGCCGTTGGCCCCTAGGGCTTCCGTCGTACAATATCTTTCCGTACGCGGAAATCATCCGGTTCCGTTTGCCGGCTGACCGCGAACTATGAGCGTATCAAAACGCGGGCTGGTCGTCTTCGCCAGGCTTGCTTTGATGGCTGCGGCGACAACCTGCCGCCCGTGGATCTGATTGCCGGCCGCTTGGCGGCCACAAGAACTTGGAGGATTTCTCGCATGCGCTACCTCGTCACAGGCGGAGCCGGTTTTATCGGCTCGAATACTGTGGACGAGCTTGTCCGTCGCGGCCATAGCGTGGTCGTTCTCGATGACCTTTCTTCCGGCAAGGAAGACAACGTGGCCGAAATCCGCAACAAGATCACTTTTATCAAGGGCAGCATCACGGACATCGAAATCGTGCGCAAGGCTATGCATGAGGCGGAATACGTCCTGCACCTGGCCGCCCGCACGTCGGTGCCGCGCTCGGTCAAGGACCCCATCGAGACCAACAAGATCAACATCGACGGCACGCTCAACGTTCTGGTCGCCGCCAAGGAACTGAAGGTCAAGCGCGTCGTTTTCGCCGCTTCGTCTTCTGTTTATGGAGAGACTGCCACTCTCCCCAAAGTCGAAACCATGCAGCCGGAACCTATTTCACCTTATGGTGTCACCAAGTATGTTGGCGAGCTCTATGGGCAGACGTTTGGCCGGTGCTACGGCCTCGAAAACGTCGCGCTGCGCTACTTCAACATTTTCGGTCCGCGCCAGGATCCCAGCTCGCCTTATTCCGGCGTGCTCGCGAAGTTCTGCACTTCATACCTTGAGGAAACCCCGCCTGTGGTCTTTGGAGATGGCGAGCAAACCCGCGATTTCACCTACGTCGATAATGCAGTGCAGGCCAACCTTCTTGCCTGCGAGGCGCCAAACGCTTCGGGAAAGGTTTTCAACGTGGGCACCGGCGGACGCATTTCTCTCAACGAGGTCCTCCACGCCCTTGGGAAAATCACCGGCAAGACGCTGGAGGCGAAGTACGAGCCGCCGCGCGAGGGCGACATCCGTGATTCCCAGGCGGATATCTCTCAGGCGAAAGAATTGCTCGGCTACGATCCGCAGGTCAGTTTCGAAGAAGGACTGAGCCGCACGTTTGAGTGGTACCGCTCGACGCAGCCAAAAGCGCCGGCAAAATCAGAGAAGTGACTGGTGACTCATGAGTGGTGAAGAAAAGCGTGGTGCAAACGCGCCTACAGGTCACCAGCTTTCAGTCAAGAATCACCGGTCATGACTTCAGGGTTGTTTGATCTCACCGTAGCTCAGCGGTTCTCCCGCTTTCGGCGTGTCGTAATTATTCCAGAACCACAGCGGCTCTAGCTTTTTCTGTTCCGGCCAGACTTCGTTCAGCGTGTCGCCTTCGAACAACTCACCGTTCTTCATCACCCAGTGAATCGTGTTGGTGTTGTGGATATCGTCCAACGGACTTTTATCCATAATGACCAGGTCGGCGAGTTTCCCAGGCTCAATCGATCCCAGGTCTTCTGGCCTGCCCACAATCTTCGATCCGTTCACGGTCGCGCACCGCAGCACTTCAAGTGGCGTCATCCCGCCGCTCGATAGCATCCACATCTCCCAGTGATAGCCGATTCCCTGCATCTCCCCGTGGCTGCCAACTCCGACCAGGCCTCCCGCACGCTCCAGCTTCGCCATCTGCGCGGAAAGCTTGGGAAATGCATATTCGTCTTTGCGAAACCAGCCTGCCCGGCGCTTGGTTCTCTGGTCGAGGACACGGTGAGGAACGAAGTGATTCAGCTTGGCGTTGTCGTGCACCTCGCTGTTTTCGAACCAGTAGTCTTCGCCGAAAGGACCGCCGTAGTTCACGATGAGCGTGGGCGTTTCCGCGATCCCCGATTTCGCGAACATCTCGATCACATCTTTGTACAGCGGCGTGATGGGCAAGGTGTGTTCGTTGCCGTGGAAGCCATCAATGACGTGCGTAAGGTTGAGCTTCAAATCCAGAGCGCCTTCCGTCGTCGGCATCATTTCCAACTCTTTCGCAGCCTGCACCATGTACTGCCGCTGCTTGCGATTGCCCACAACGTAGCTCTTGATGTTGTGTGTGCCGTAATATTTCTTGTACTTGAGCAGCACGCCCTTCACCTCCTCGACGGACTGGAAGTTGTTGTCGGAGAAAACGCCGGGCCCCGTTGAGAATGCGCGCTGTCCGAGGATTTCGCCGGTGTCCACGAGGTCCTGATACGCAAACATGTCGTTTGTGCCCGTCTGCACATCCAGACCGGATGTCACTCCATAGGCGAGGTTCGCCAGGAACGACCAGTTCTGCGTATCCAGGATGCCGCGCCGGATTTCCGTCCAGTGTGCATGCGTGTCCACGAATCCCGGCACGATCGTCTTGCCGCTCACGTCGAATACCTTTGCGTTCGCCGCGACGGTGCCTTTCGCGCTCACGCTCTTGATGCGATTGTTCTCGACGACGATGTCCGCATTCTTCAGGACTTCATCACCCTTCATCGTCACCACGGTTGCGCCGCGCAGCACGATCGTGCCCTTCGGCGTCTTCCGCGGGACTTCCAGAGCGACCGCGATTTCCTGGACGTCTTTCTCTTGCTCCTTCAATTTCTTTTCTTCTTTTTTCTCTTCCTTTTTTTCATCTTTCTTCGCATCAGCCGTTTGCGTGGCAGCGTCCTTCTTGTCTGCTTCTTTCTTATCCGAGTCCTTGGCGTCCGCCTCTTTCTTTTCGCCTTCTTTCTTTTCATCCTTCGGCGGCTCGAACGAGATTGCGCTCAGTGGCTCGCGGAAGAGACTTGCACCAACGGCCCAGGTGATCGTTTTCCCATCATCGGCCCAGGCAAAATAATCTGCGCCGATGTCCGTCAGCCGCTTTACCGGCACGGCAGGAGTCGTTACATTTACTGTTGGCGCTTCCCCTCCCACGACGGGCATGGCAATAAGGTAGAGCTGGTTCATCACGTGGGCCAGCACCCACTGCCCGTCGGGACTCGGTTGCACGTCATCCGCCGCAACCGGCTCCTCCGCGAAAAACAGCCCCTGTCCCTTGACTTGAATGTGCGTCCGCCGGTCTGTGCCGTCGTATCGCAGGGAAATGAGGCCCTGCGGTGTGTACACGTAAATGCGATCCTTCTCCTGGGTGAAATGCGGCCCGCCCGCGCCGCGCGCCGGTAGAATCAGGTTCGCATCGCCACCGTCCGCTGGGATCCACACAAGGTCGGCATTCGCGGTCTGTCCGCCGTCGAAGGCGCTGTTCTCGCGATCATAGGCGTTGCCGCGCAGAAGGACGATCTTGGTGCCGTCCGGTGACCACGCGGGATTGCTGTAGACCGCCAGCGATTTCGACAATTGTACGGGCGATCCGCCCGTTGCCGGTTTTTTCCAGAGCTGTCCGCCGCTGCTCGACCATGTCACATACGCGATGGTCTTCCCGTCCGGCGACCACGCCGGCTGGAATCCATGCGCGTTTCCGCTTGTCAGCCGCTGCGGCGTTCCAGCTGGCATATCCATAGTGTAGAGGTGGGTCATTGCGGAAAACGCCAGCTTCTTTCCATCGGGGGATTCCACCGGGTCCATAATCAGGCGCACTTTCACCGGTCCTTGTTCCACCTTCTGCGGAAAATCGAGTTTCGGCCCGAGCTCTTGCGAGACCTGCGCCGTGAACGGAATCACCTTGTCCGATCCCGTCGCCAGATCCAATCGCTTGATCTTCCCATCCTGGTTGTAAACAACCTCTTTGCCGCCGGGCAGGAACGCGAAGCCAGGAAAGATATCGCGTGTGAAGCGCGATTCCTGGTCGTCGCGGGTCACCGGGTACTTCACCCAGCGATCTTCACCCGTTTCCAGGTTGCGCAGGCGAAGCCCGGTCTCGGTTTCATAGCGCGTTACGTAGAGAAGCTGTTTTCCATCCGGAGAGAGCACCGGGCGAAAAGCGCTTTCGAGCTGGTCAATGATGTCGTCTTCGTCGCCCGTCTTGCGGTCGCGCCGCGCGATCCGCCAAAGTGGAAACTGCACATTGTACGAAAAGGCTCCGTGCCGCACGGCGTAGTAGAGATACTTTCCGTCCGCCGAAGCGGCCACTCCCATCGCATTGGGCCGATCCTGCCGCCGGGTTGTGGGCGCCGGCTTCGATTTTGTGATCTGCACGCCCGATCCGCCGTCCACGTGGTACATCCAGATTTCGCTCGCCCCGATCCCGAAGGGCGCTTTCGAAACGAAAATATACTTTCCGTCAGACGCCCAGTTCGGCGAGGTGAATTCATTACTCGGATCCTTCGAGACCTGCTTCACGCTAGTCCCATCCGGATGCATGATCCAGAGGTTTTCACTTCCTTCGCGGTCGGAGAGGAACGCGATCCACTTTCCGTCAGGCGAAAACTTTGGCTGGCTGTCGAACGCCATCCCGCCAGAGATTAATTTCGCCAGTCCACCTTCGATCGGCAGCGTGAAGATATCGCCAACCAGTTCGAAGACGATCGTCTTTCCGTCCGGTGAGACGTCCAACGAGAGCCAGGTGCCCTCATCCGTAGTGAACTCGATCTTCCGGTCAGGCTTCAGCGGCAGCCCTTTTTTTTCGTCTTTCTTCTCATCCTTTTTCTCGTCCTTTTTTTCTTCTTTTCTGTCCTTGTCCTGTTCCGCAGCATTCCGCTGCGTCGCACTCGCCCTCAGCGTGCTTGCGCCTCCAAAAATGAGCCCGACCACCATCACCAATAAAACAAACCACGCGGCCACACCGCGCACACTGGGCTGATTCGCGCTCATGCTCATTTTCCTCCGTAACGTCTATCGAAGATTTGCACTAGAATTCATGGATCGGCCGGCCGGATGACACGCCCTTTTCAGCTCATTAGACGCACGGAACGCCCGAGCGTCTCGGAGCACGGGGTTGCCCTGAACCGAGGCGAAGCGTTTCGGCCTGTGCTTTTCCTGCTGATTGCCCTGCGAAATCCGCAGAGAAGGAATCGATTGTTACTGATCTCTATCCTCTTCCCCGCCTCGCCCGCTTCGCGGCTGTGGTGGCGCAGGCACGATGTGCGGAATTCCCGCGTCATTCATTTTCTTGTTCAGCGCCGGCAGGTCTTCTTCCGCCAGTTTTTTCACCTGCGCCGCGGCCTCCGTGACCAACGGCGTCAGTTCCGCCAGCTTGTCTTTTTGTTGTCCGCTGGGCGCGGCGGCAAACCCGTCCAAGTCTCCAAGCAGTCCCTGCACCTGATTGGGAAACGGGTCGGGCTTCCATTCGAACGGCGGCCCGGCGTTCCCCAGCCCCTCGCGCTCACGGATAAATTTTTCCGCAAGCGCATCCACTTTCTTCTGCAACTCATCGGCGGCTTTGACGATTTCGTCGGGGATCTTCGTCGCGTTGGGTTTCCCCGCATCTTTCTTCCACTGTTCCCGCACTGTTTTCAGCGCCGTTTGAATCCCTTCAATGGTAGTGCGGTCCTTATCCGTCGACTTCACCATGGCGTAAAGCTGATTGATCGTTTCGCGCCTCGCGGCCCGGTCGGCCGCCGAGATCGTGATGCGCGTGTCCTCTTCCACCGTGACCTTTTGCGTGGCTTCCTTTTCGCCGACCTTGATTTTGATGGTGTATTCTCCCGGATCGACTAGCGGCCCGCGCGGCCCAAACCCATAGCCCGCCGCGATGGCTTCCTGCTGTTCCGGCGTCGGCTCGGCGGCGGGGTTCCACCGCAAGTCCCAGTTCGTGCGGTTCACGCCCGCTGCGCCTGGCCCGTCGAACTCGCGCACCAGCTTTCCGTCTTTGTCGAGGACGCTGATTTTTACTTTGCCTTCTTTCTTCGCAGCTGCGTCGGTAGTTTTCGCTTTGTCCTCTGCCGCGTCTTTCTTGTCCTTATCGTCTTTGTCCTTCTTGGGCGCTTCCGCCGGCACAGTTTCCTTCAAGTAGTAACTCAGGATCGCGCCGTACGGCGGATTCTTCGCCGTGAACATTTTCTGTCCCGCGCTCCAGCGGCGGTTGCGCATGCTCCAAGTCGTCGCCGTCCGCGGCGGGAAGATCGTCAACGGCGAGCCCGCAATGCTCGTATCCATTTTCTCGATCGGCGTCAGGTCGTCGAAAACCCAGATCGACCGGCCGTGCGTCGCCAACACCAGATCGTTCTCCCGCGCCTGAATTTCGATGTCGTCCACGGGAACCGTAGGGAAATTGTTCTTGAGCGCGGTCCAATTCGCTCCGCGATCCCACGAAAGCCACAATCCAAACTCCGTCCCCGCAAACAACAGGTTGGTGTTCCGTGGGTGTTCGCGCACCACGTGCACGCTGCCGGCTGAATCCGGAATCCCGCTGCGGATCGCCTTCCAGTTCTCGCCGTAGTCATTCGTCGCAAAAATGTAAACGTTGTAGTCGTCTCCCCGGTGTCCGTCAAATGCTACCAGCGCCGCGCCTTCGCCGGTTTTTGACGCCACCACGCGGCTTACATAGGTTCCCTTGGGCACGCCCGGCACTTTCGAAGCGACCTTCTTCCAGGTTTTCCCGCCGTCGCGCGTCACCTGTACGTTGCCGTCATCCGTCCCCACCCACAAGACATTTGGCGTCAACGGCGATTCGCTCAGCGTCGTGATCGTCGGATATTCCTGCACGCCGTCATGCCGCGACAGTGTGTTTTTGTCCGGGGTCTTGCCAAAAACCTGCAGCTTGTTCCGGTCCACTCCCGTCGTCAGATCGCCACCCAGCCGGATCCAGTTGTCCCCGCGGTCCGTGGACTTAAATAAATAGTTTCCTCCGTAATAAATCGTGGTGTGGTCGTGAGCGGAAACTGCCACGGGCGAATTCCACTGGAACCGGTAATGCGGTTCACCTGCTTTCGCTTCTGGCCTGATGGAACGCTGCTGCCCGGTGCGCAGGTCGCGCCGGTCGATGTATCCGTCCTGCGACTCCGTGTAAACAATCCATGGCTCGACGTAGTCAATCGCGGCATAGAAGCCATCGCCACCGTGAATCACCTGCCAGTCGTCATTCACAATCCCATCGCGCGTCAGCGTCTGGCTCGGGCCGCACCAGCTTCCATTGTCCTGCAAGCCGCCGCAGATGTGATACGGCTTTTCATTGTCGAGCGCAATTTCATAGAACTGCCCGATCGCGATGAGGTTGAGGAAGTCCCACGTCTTCCCTGCGTCATAACTCCAGTGAATGCCGCCGTCCGAGCCCGTGATCATGTGATTCGAGTCCGCCGGATTGATCCACATCGCGTGATAGTCGCCGTGGATCCCGCGGACGCGCTGCGTCGAAAATGTTTTCCCGCCATCTTCGGAATAAAACATCGGCGCGCCGAGCTCCCAAATCCGGAGATCGTTATTGGGATCGATCCGAATCTGGCTGTAGTACGACGGCCGCGGATTCGTATCGCCCATCTTCTTCCAAGTCTCGCCTTTGTCCTCGCTGCGATAAGTTCCGCCTTTCTCGTGCTGCACTATCGCGTAGACGATGTTCGGGTCCTTGCGGTAGATGTCGAGTCCGATGCGTCCGGTTTCGCCGCCGTTCTCGTACGGCAACCCCTTGGTCAATTTCTTCCAGGTCACTCCGCCATCTGTGGTCTTGTAAATCGCGCTGTCCGGGCCGCCGCCATTAAATCCATACGGCGTCCGCCGCCGCTCGTAGGCCGCGGCGTAAAGCGTGTCCGGACTTTCCGGATCCATGGCGATGTCGCTCACGCCCGTGTCGTCATTGATCCTGAGCACCTGCGCCCACGTCTTCCCCCCATCCGTCGTTTTGTAAACGCCGCGCTCCGGATTCGGTCCCCACAGGTGTCCCAAGGCCGCCACGTAAACCACGTCCGGGTGCTTTGGATGAATCACGATCCGCCCGATGTGCCGCGTCGCCTCCAGCCCCATCTTTTTCCAAGTCTTCCCGCCATCGAGAGATTTATAGGCCCCATCACCCCACGACGAGCTCTGCCGATTGTTCGGCTCGCCCGTCCCGACCCACACAACCGCCGGATCCGATGGCGCAATCGCGATGTCGCCAATCGTGGACACGCTCTCCTTATCGAACATGGGCTCCCACGTCGTGCCGTTGTTCGTGGTTTTCCATACGCCGCCCGACGCCGTGCCCACAAACACGATGTTCGGATTGCTCTCCACTACCGCGAAATCATCGATGCGTCCGCCCATCGTTGCAGGTCCGATTTCGCGAAATTCCAGGTTTTTCAGCTTATCGGTGAGATTCGCCTGGTCCGCCGCAGGCGGCGCCGCTGCTTTCATTGCGAAAGGACCGCATAAGACCACACCGGCCAGAATCATGCGGAGAGCATTCCACTCATGCTTCATTTCCATCCCCCTGTGTGCAAGGCCCGGCATGATACTCCGGCAGGCCCGCATCACGCATCATATGTTTCTGGAAGGGCAAACCAACCCTGTGCAAAGACAGACGCGCCACCCTCTCGTCACGTTTCACTCCGCGGCAACTCCATGCTGTCACTCATCCCGGGGTATAAATCGCCGCGGATCCTCATTTTCAATTCTCATCATCCCCATGCTAGGCTATCCAACTGTTTTCATTGACTGCATGCTTCGCATGAATCGTCATCCCCGTGCACGGTTTCTTTCCGCGCTCCATACCTTTCTTTTCCTGGCCGCTCTTCTCTTTGCGCTTGCCAGCTCTTCGACGCGCACCGCTTCGGCTCAACAAGCGCGGCTTCCCGCCGGCAAAGGCGGCGTCGCCGATCTCGAAGCGAAAACGCAGAGCCGCAAGGGTGACGTCACAACTGCCGATGGCGACGTTGACATTCACTATGGGGCCACGCGTCTTCGGGCCGACCACGTGGAATACAACAGCAAGACCTATGAAGCCGTCGCTACTGGCCACGTTCAGCTCGACTACAACAACGAGCACATCGAAGCCGGCGAAGCGCATTACAACGTCAGCACCGGCCACGGCCTGTTCTACAACGTTCGCGGCATCATCAAAATCGAACGCCGGCCCAATCCCGCCATTCTGATTACCGACAATCCTCTCTATTTCGAAGCACGCGACGTCGAACGCTTCCCCGGCGACGTCTACCTCGTTCGTCGCGCCTGGATCACGATTTGCGATCCTTTGCACCCGAAGTGGCAGTTCTACGCCCCCAACGCGCGCATTCGCCTCAATAAAACCGTCGCGCTCATTAACGCCAACTTCCGTCTCTTCCGCGTCCCGCTGATCTGGCTCCCTTATGCTACGGCCCCCGCCGGCCAAAAAGTCCGCCAGACCGGCTTCCTCATCCCCGATATTGGCCAGAGTTCGCGCAAGGGTTTTATCGTTGGGGACGCGTTCTATCTGGCCCCCACTCCCTGGATGGACGCAACCATTGGCGCGCAGTATATGAGCCGCCGTGGAGTCCTTGAACGTGGAGAGTTCCGCGCCAAGCCTTTCGAAAATACCTCGATTGCCTACACCTACTTCGGCGTTGACGATCGCGGTCTCCTGAATTCCAACGGCACCCGCACTCCTCAGGGCGGCGAACAGCAGCGACTCGCAATTCAATCCCTGCTTCCCGGCGGCTGGCGTTTCGTGACCGACTACAACCAGCTCTCATCGCTTACCTTCCGCCTCGCGTTTGCCGACACCTTCGGCGATGCGGTCAACGCCGAAGTGCGCAGCGCCGTTTTCCTCTCCAACAATTTCCGAGGATTCAGCCTGAATTTTGCGGGCCTCAACGACAAGAGTTTTCTCACACTCCCCACGACCACGACCTCGTCCACCGGCGTTGTCACTACAGTTCCAGCCACCAGCGTCTCTCTCCGCAACCTGCCGGAAGCGCGTTTCGGCTCCGTCGAGCAAGCTCCCTGGCGCAGCGCTCCCGTCTATTTCGGCTTCGACGCCTTTGCCGGCGTCGTGAACCGAAGCGATGAGAATATTGAAACTTTCAATTTTGTCGATCGCTACGAATTCGCGCCGCGCGTTACCGTTCCACTGCACTTCGGCCCCTGGCTCGGCGTCACCACCTCGGCGGCCTTCCGCACGACTCGCTATGGTGCTTCCCTGGATTCCGCCGGAGCCGTTAGCGCGAATTCGATCCTCCGCAACACCGGCGAATTTGCCGTCGATCTTCGCCCACCATCTTTTGAGCGCTTTTTCGACCGCACTTCCCTGGAGAAAAATAAAGCCCGCCGCAGGTACAAACACACCATCGAACCCTCCATCATCTATCGCTACGTCACCGGCGTAAACAATTTCGCCGACTTCATACGCTTCGATTCGGACGCCACGCTCACCGACACGAATGAAATACAGTACGGCTTCACACAGCGGTTGTTCCTGAAGGAAAGCGACGGCCAGCCTCAGGAGCTCCTGTCCTGGAGCATCTTCCAGAAACACTATTTCGATCCAACATTTGGCGGCGCCATCGTGAACGGCCAGCGCAACGTCTTCCAGGCGCTCAACTCCATCACTCCCTTCGCGTTCGCCTTTGGACCTCGCAACTGGTCTCCCATCGTCAGCGACTTCAAAATTACTCCGGGCGGACCGTACGATCTGGAACAAATCCTCCAGTACGATCCCAAGACGCAGAGACTCGTCACCATTGGCACGCTCCTGAAAGTAAAGCCTTACAGGGAATTCTTTGCCACCCTGGCCCACTTCCGCCTGGACGACAATCCAGTGCAGAGTGACCTGCCAGTTCCGCAGCCTCCCCAATTCATACCTTTCCAGCAGCCGCTTTCGAATCAGCTTCGAGCTCTTCTCGGGTACGGCAGCGAAACGAGAAGAGGCTTCAATTTCATCACCGGCGTCGGCTATGACTTCAACAATAAGACTCTGCAAAATCAGATCGTCCAGGCCAGTTACAACGGCCGCTGCTGCGGCCTCGCCGTCGAATATCGCCGCATCAACCTCGGCCAGGTGCGAACGGAGAATCAGTTCCGCGTGGCGTTCATCATCGCGAACATCGGCAATTTCGGGAATCTCCGTCACCAGGAAAGGATTTTTTGAGCATTGGGAAATGTAGCGCCGGGCTTTAGCCGGAACATCATCGCTTGTGATTTAATGTGACACCGATGCAGGACACCGACATAGCCTTCGCATCCATCGAGGAAATCGGAAAACTTTTCCGCAAACGCAAGCTCTCCCCCGCCGAGCTCACGAAACTCATGCTCGCCCGCATTGAGCGTCTCAATCCCAAACTCAACGCCTACATCACGGTCACCGCGGAAATCGCGCTCGCCCAGGCCAAAAAGGCTGAACGCGAACTTTTCGCCCCACGCGGACGGAAAGGCCATCGCGACCGCGGCCCTCTCCATGGCATTCCCATTTCTTTAAAGGACAACATCCATGCGGCCGGCATCCGTACCACCGCGGGTTCGAAAATTCTGCGCAACTTCATTCCATTGCATGACGCCCCCTTACTAACTCAACTTCTTGAAGCCGGCGCCATCCTCCTCGGCAAAACCAACATGCACGAATTCGCCTATGGCGTCACATCTAACAACCCGCACTACGGTCCCGTCCATAATCCGTGGGATCTCGCGCGCATCCCTGGTGGCTCCAGTGGCGGTTCCGCCGCGGCCGTGGCCGCCGGCCTCTGTTACGGCAGCATCGGCACGGACACCGGTGGCTCCATCCGCATCCCCGCTTCTCTCTGCGGCATCGTCGGCCTTAAACCCACGATCGGTCGAGTAAATACGGATGGCACGATCCCGCTCTCCCCTCATCTCGATTGCGTGGGGCCATTGGCTCGTACGGCGAAGGACGCAGCGCTTCTTCTGGATCCGATTCTTGTACGCGCAAAACACGAATCGCGTCTGAGTTCCACCTGCAAGTCTTCGTCACAAACACAAAAGTTCAAGCTCGGCCTGCCGCGTGAATTTTTCTTTGACCTCATTTCCGCCGACGTTCTGGATATTTTCTATGCCGCACTGCATTCCCTTTGCAGTCTGGGCGCAAGAATCGAAAATGTCTCCATGCCACTTTTAGAGGAGACGGAAGACGCGGGAAACCAAATCGCCTGGCCAGAAGCAACGCAGTACCACCAGCAAGCCGGATGGTTTCCTGCCCGCGCCGCGGAGTACGGCGAAGACGTTCGCGCGCGCCTTGAAATGGGCACTAAAGTCTCAGCTACGGCTTACCTGGAAGCTCTCGAATTGCGCGATAAGTTCATCCAGCAAATCCACCTGGCGATGGCCGACGCTGGCGTAGACGCTCTTGTCGTTCCAACCACCCCGATCACGGCCCCGCTCATCAACGATCTCATCGGCGGTCACGTCCGCATGGCGTTCTCTCCGATACCGGTCGCCTACGGCGCAATCTCGGCCGGAAAGCTGCGCGCGCTGGCGACCACCGGCGCGAAACGTTCGCCGCTGCTGACGACGTTCTCGAGCAGATATTTGTCGGCAATGTGCGGGCCCTCGATTTTGACCTGCAGCGCATCGCGCAGCTCGGCGGCGCCGCCGACATGGTCGATATGGCCATGCGTCAGCCAGATCTTTTCGACGGTGACGCCGGTCTGCTTGATCGCGGCCTGGATCTTCTCGACGTCGCCGCCGGGGTCGATCACT
>Ga0209118_1000752_pt1 | contig 16543 bp, 14 predicted proteins | sample BlaSpr_A8_Ref_M1_FD_187988 | JGI IMG/M metagenome (GOLD analysis project Ga0209118, IMG submission 187988) | Forest soil microbial communities from Thunder Bay, Ontario, Canada - Black Spruce, Ontario site 2_A8_Ref_M1 (SPAdes) (version 2) | ecosystem: Environmental > Terrestrial > Soil > Boreal...
CGTCAATTTCAGCGCGCCGTCTTCCTGCGAACGGTTGCCGAGCAACGATGTGAACCGGCCGATCTCGAGGATCGTCTGCACGGTGCCTTTGCCGAAAGTATTCTTGTCGCCCACGACCAGTGCGCGGCCGTAATCCTGGAGCGCCGCCGCGAAAATCTCGCTGGCCGACGCACTCTGCCGGCTCGTCAGCACGATCATCGGCCCGGAGTAAGCGATGCCGGGATCGGGATCGCTCGAGACGACGATATTTCCATTCGAACCCTTTGTTTGCACGATCGGCCCCGATTTCAAAAAGAGTCCGGTGAGCGCGATCGCTTCTTCGAGCGAGCCGCCGCCGTTCCGGCGCAAATCGATGATGAGGCCGGCGATGTTTTCTTTCTTCAAGCGCTTGAGCAGCGTGAGCACATCCTTAGTCGTGCTCTTCTGGTGCTTGTCCATGTCGGCGTAAAACGAAGGCAGCGTGATCCAGCCCAGCCGGACCTGCTCGCCGTTCGCCTTGTCCTTAATGATCACGTCGGCGCGCGCTTCCTGGTCCTTCAACTTAATTTCATCGCGCACCAGCTCGACGGTCTTGCGCTTGGAGGGATCGGGCGCGTCCGCCGGGATCACGAGCAAGCGGACCTTCGTGCCTTTTTTCCCGCGAATCTGCTCGACCACTTTGTCGAGGCGCATGTCGCGCACGTCGTTAAATTCTCCCGAGCCTTGCGCCACGGCCGTGATCCGATCGCCCACTTTCAATCTCCCATCCGTCTGCGCCGGGCCGCCGGGCACGAGGCTCTCGATTTTTGCGTAGCCGTCTTCCGTCCGCAGCATCGCGCCGATGCCGACCAGCGAGAGGCCCATGTTGATGCTGAAATTCTTCAGGTCGGCTTTGCTCAGATATTCCGAGTGCGGGTCGTAGGTCTGGGCGAGGGCGTCGAGAAAAAGTTTCACTTGCTCTTCCCGGTCCTGCTCATGGACATTGCGGGCCAGCCGTTCGTAACGCCGCGCGATCAGTTTCGGCCCGGGCTCGATGGGGTGTTCGCTCAGATTTTCCTGGAGCAACTCGCTTACGACGCGGCCGTGCCAGATCGAATCCGCTTCTGCGTCATCTTTCGGCCAGGGCGATTTCTGCCGGCTCATCTCGATCGTCTGGTCGCTCTTGAGATCGACCGGCTGCCCGACCATCTCCTTGACCTTCGCCACGCGGTCGTCCACCCGCTTGGTGTAAAGATCGTAGATTTCGTAGGCCGGCTTCAAATTTCCGAGGAGCACATCATCGTCGAGCGAGGTGCCGTACTTCGCCGTCAACATATCGACATCCTTTTGGGTGAAGAAGAGATGACTGAAATCCAGGAGCTCGAGATAAGTGCGTAGAAATTTCTTGGAAACCTCGTCGTTGAGCGACTGATGCGTGTAATGACCTTCCTCGAGGAGCCGGCCCACCGACACGGCCACCTGTTCCGCATCCGATTTGGCCTGGATCGGCCCGGCCGCGAGTAAGGCAAAGGAAACGAGGGGAATAGCGATCAGCGAGCGGAAGAGAGGCTTCATTTTCGGAAAAAGAGGTTTCGGATAGTCGCAGAATTCAGGCCGAACGCAAGAATACCACGAGGGAAGAGTTCATTTGTAGAGAGTGAGACAACGGCAGCGCCGGAACATTCAAAGAACGCCCGAAAGCGGCGCTTGTCATGCAGCTTTCATTCCCGCGGCGCGCGCGAGAAAAAACAATTTCCTGTAGCGGCGGTCTCTGACCGCCGACAACTTGGATCATAACCATGCGATACGAAACTTTCTGCGGCGGGATTTTTGAAACGAACTGCTATCTGCTCGAGGCCCCCGAAGGATCGATCCTGTTCGACGCTCCTGACGGCGCCTGCGATTGGCTTGTCTCGAAGGGGGTCACACCGAAGCTGCTGCTGCTGACGCATGGACATTTCGATCACGTGCCGGACCTCGCGAAAATCAAGCGGCGGTTCGGTTGCCAGATCGGGTGTCATCCCCAGACCGCCCCGATGATTTCGGATCGCGATTTCTTTCGCAGCTTTGGCTTCGAGTTGAAAATCGAACCGGTCCAGCCGGATTTCCTGATCGAAGCCACGCCGGCCCGCGATTTTCTTGGCCTCGAGATGGAAGTGCTCGAAGTGCCCGGGCATTGTCCGGGAAGCCTCTGCTTCTTTTCGCGCAAAGACGAGCTGCTGATCGGCGGCGATGTCTTATTCGCGGGCGGCGTCGGCCGCTGGGATTTGCCGCAGGGCGATGGCGATCTGCTCTTCCGAGGGATCAAGACAAAATTATTTCCCCTCGGCGACAACGTCACTGTGCTCCCCGGCCACGGCCCGGCCACCACGATCGGCGCGGAGCGGCGGACGAATCCGTTCGTGCGCTGATCGCTACGCTATCCTAGCGCCACTGATAGTATTGCGGGACGGGGACGTGGAGCGTTTCTTCGATGTGATGAAGTTCCGCGTGCATATGCTCGATATCTTTGCCAAGACGAAATCGGTCGATGGCTTTACTGCGTAATTGAAGATTTACGACGGCGGCTTCCTGCCGCACATGTTCGTACTCGCGCCAAATAGGCTTGGGGGCATGGTAAGTCCGCAGTGCGCGCTCAACATGGGTCATCATGCGATTGAGGTGGTTGACCTCGCCCCTGAGCCGATCAACGGGGATAGGATGATAAAACTGTTCATGACCATTGATCATCTTGCTTTCGTCGTCCTGACCCGACGCTGCCACGCCAAATCCAGCCAGGCCAACGGCTAGGAGGGCGGAGATTACATTAGAATTTTTCATACGTGGTTCAGGTTACTCGATTCTAGCGGTCCGGCGACGACGATCGGCGCGGAGCGGCGGACGAATCCATTCGTACGCTCGTAGAAACTAGTGCGCCGCGGCCGCGAGCTGAGCTTCGCGCCTTCGGATGATGTTGAGAGTCACAAGCGCGGCGAGCGCGCAGATGAGCGCGCCGATCGCCATCGTGGCGGGAGTGCCGAGAAGATCGGCCATGACGCCGGCTTCGAGGCTGCCGAGCGGAATCATTCCGCCGAAGATGAGCGTCCAGATTCCCATGACGCGTCCGCGCATTTCGTCGGGCACAATGGTTTGGAGGACGGTGTTGGATGTGGAGAAGTAGAGGACGACTCCGAATCCGACGAGCGCGAGAAGGACGACACCGAGATACAGATTCTTGTTGAAGGCGAAAAGCGCGAGCGAGACGGAGAAAATCCAGACGCCGCCAAGCGCCATGACCCGTGTAGGCAGAATGTGGCCGGCGCTCGCGACGGTGAGCGCCGCGGCCAGCGCGCCGACGCCGCTCCCGGCCATCAACATCCCGTAGCCGTTCGCGCCCAGATGCAGAACATCATGCGCGAACGCCGGCATGAGCACGGAGTAAGACCATCCGAAAATTCCGACGACGGTGAAAAGCGAGAGAATGGTGAGCACGCGCGGATGTTCCCAAACGTAACGGAATCCTTCCAACGCCTGGCCGAGCGCGCTTGATTCCGTCTCGACGTGCCGGTGTTTCGGCAGCCGCATCAGAAGCAGTCCCGCGATGACGGGAATGAAGCTGAGGCCATCGAGGAGGAAGCACGTGGCGATGCCGACGTGCGCCATGAGAAGGCCGGCGATCGAGGGGCCGATGATGCGCGCGCAGTTGAACGCGGAACTGTTAAGCGAGATGGCGTTCATCAAATCTTCGCGGCTGGTCATCTCGATCACGAAGGATTGCCGCGCGGGCATGTCGAACGCCATCGTAATTCCGCCGAGCACGGCCAGGACGATGATGTGCCACGGCTGCACGAGATTCGTCCAGACGAGCGCCGCCATCGCGAGCGAGAGGATCATGAAACAGATTTGCGTCACGACGACGACGGAGCGCTTCGGATAACGATCGGCGACCCAGCCGCCCCAGGTGGCGAAAAAAAGCAGCGGCGCGGAGGAGGCCGCGGCCACGATGCCGAGAAGCGCCTTCGAGCCGGTGAGTTGATAGACGAGCCAGCCTTGCGCGGTCGTCGTCATCCACGTGCCGGTGAACGAGATGAGCTGGCCGGCAAAGTAGAGCCGAAAATTCCGGTGCTTAAGCGCGGAGAAAGTCTTTCGAAACGAGATGCCGCCGGTCGCCACGCGCCGGGGGCGGCCGGTCATATCTTCGGGGACATTCGTGGTGGCGGAAGTCGGAGGTCGGAGATCGGAGGTCAGCAAATCGGACATCGGGAAGTTGGAACATCGGCGGTCGGCGCGGGTGTTCAAATCGGGTGAACAAAGCGTGTCATCCCGAGTCCCGCGGTTGCGGGATCGAGGGACCCCGTGACACGTCGAGCGATATTCCACGGGGTCCCTCGACTGCGCTTCGCTCCGCTCGGGATGACAAGCAAGGGAAGTTAAATCTCCCAAACGGGTCGAACACGGGATAAGAATGCGGGCGGTATGTTCAGAATTTTTCTTCTGGTTCTGCTTCCGTACGCGCTGGCGTTGGCGGTTCTGCTGTGGCGCCGGGCGCCGGTTCGTCGCGATGGCAAAACCTCGGCGCGCCAAACGGAGAAGCCGTTGCGAGTCCTTGTGATCGGAGCCACCGGCGGCACGGGACGGCAACTGGTGCAGCAAGCGCTCGCACTCGGACATCAGGTCACGGCGTTTGTGCGCGATCCGGCCAGGTTGCAAATCGAGCATGCCAATCTTCGCGTCGTGCAAGGCGATGTGCTCGATTACGCGTCGGTGGAAGCGGCGATGCGCGGGCAGAACGCCGTGCTGAGCGCGCTCGGCCATAAGCGGTTTTTTTATCCGAACAGGATTCAATCGGATGGCATGCGCAATATTTTGCGCGCGATGAGCGCCTGCGACGTGCCGCGGCTCATCTGCGAGACGGCGCTCGGTATCGGGAGCAGCGTCGGCCGTCTGGGATTGCCGCACGCCTTCTTCATCCTTCCGTTGATCCTGCCGTTCTACATGTGGGACAAGCTGCGGCAGGAGAAACTCATCATCGCGAGCGACCGGGATTGGGTCATCGTGCGGCCGGGACTTTTGACGAACGGACCGGCCCGGGGCAGTTATCGACACGGTCCGGAAGCCGGAAGTTATCTGTGGCCGGTCGCAATCTCGCGCGTTGATGTTGCCGACTTCATGCTGAAGCAACTGGCGGACGATAGCTATTTGGGCACCGCGCCCGGCATTGCCTAATATTTAGGGCGCGAAAAAATAATCGGTTTGGCGCGGGAGCAGCTTCTTTCTGAGCCATGCGCTCCTTCAGGTCGAACGTGTTAACCTCGGGCAGGGGACTGACGGTCTGTGCCGTGATCGCGATTCTCTTCCTGATTTTGCCGGACGCGCAGGCCAAAACATCCAGGCATCGGAAGCCCACCGCGTTCGCTGTGGTGCTGGAGCCATTTTCGCTCGTGCACTCGGTGGTCCACGCGGTCGCGGCGCCCATCGTCCATAACGCTCCCCGGGTGGCGTTGGCCGCGGTGGCGATGCCGATCAAAGTCGCCTACTACGCGCCGCGAAGACGACCGCGCCCCCCTCGGGCCGAGCAGACCTATGACGCCGACGAAGAATCCGCCGCGCGACCGATTCGTGTTGCTTATCGAGTCCCAGGACGGACGAGAACGGCGGCGCCCCGAGCGGACGAAGATTACGATCAAGGGCAGGATGCGCGCGAGGAATCGAGTCCGCAGATCGAAGGACGCGGCGATCATCCGACTGTGTCTGGCAGCAGAGCGGTCGTGCGCAACGGAATCGCGTATGCGCCCGCGCGCGCGCCACAAACTGTGAAAAGCGCGATCTGGGCCGCGAACACGATTCGCCGCAAACCCTACATCTGGGGCGGCGGACACGGCTCGTTTTATGATCGTGGTTACGATTGCTCAGGCTCGGTTTCGTATGCCTTGCATGGCGCGGGATTGCTGGCGGCGCCTCTGCCCTCGAGCGATCTCATGCGGTACGGCGAACGCGGTCGCGGCCGCTGGATCACGATTTATTCGCGGCCCGGCCACACCTTCGCGGTCATCGCCGGCCTGCGGCTCGACACGACCGACCTGGGCCACGGCGGCGATGTCGGTCCACGCTGGTATGCGGATGGGCGCGACACCGGCAGTTACGTCGCGCGGCATCCGGCGGCGCTGTAGGCAGAGGGCAGAGAATCCGCGTCATCCGCGGTCAATTTTCTTGAATCCAAACAGGCCGGGAACTGCATCTCATTCAAAAGAGATCCAATTCCTATGAACACCATCATGATCCGGCCGTTTGCTGCGGCGAAACTTCTGACTTTTGCGGCCCTCTCCCTGGGCGGCTGCCACCTCACGGGCATCAGAGGCAATGGCCACATCGTCACCGACAACCGGCCGGTGACTGAGTTCACGAGCGTGGAGGCCGAAGGCGCATTTGATATTCAATGGGCGGCCGGGCCCCCCGCGTGCAGCATTACCACCGATGAAAATCTGCTCAGGCATGTCGAGACCAGCATGCGCGGCGGGACGCTGCGGCTGGAATGGCACGGACAACTCCGGCCCACCCACGGAATGAAAGTGAAGCTCGCGAGCGCGTCGCTGACCGGCGCGCAGTTGACGGGCGCGGTGCGGCTGACCGCGACGAAGCTGGCCGGCAAAGGCTTTTACCTCGATGGGACCGGCGCTACGCGTGTGACGTTGGACGGAAAAGTGAAGGAATTGTTGGCGACCATGACCGGTGCGAGCAAGCTCGACGCGAGCGGACTCCAGGTGGAAACGGCCGAGCTGTCGATTTCCGGCGCAGGAAAAGCCGAAGTGGCGGTGAGCGAGACGTTGAAGGTCGCGATCTCCGGCGCGGGCAAGGTGACTTACACTGGGAACCCGACGGTCGAGAAAGACGTTAGCGGCGCGGGCAGCATCAAGCGGCGCGAGTAAATCCGCGCGCGGGTTCTTTTCCATTTTCGCCGCCGAGATTGCATTAACGGAACGCGTCGGAAGTGGCGCGTTTTCATCGGATGGAGTAAAAGATTTCCGGCATGAACCGGATCCATCTTTCGATTTCCACTCTGCTTCTGGCCTCGGCTCTGACCGCCCTCGCTCAAAACACGCCGCCGGTCGTGTCGCGTCAGATCGCCGATTTCACGGAATACGCCGGCGCTCCCGCGCGGTCACTCGATCTGACGACGGCCTTCGCCGATTCGGATGTGAGCGCGGCTGTGCGGATGACGACGGTGTTCGGAACGATGGACTTCGAATTGTTCGGACAACAGAAACCGATCACGGTCGCAAACTTCCTGAATTACGTGGATCAGGGGAAATACTTCATCCTCGATACGACCACGAACCAAGTGGCCTCGAGTTTCATCCATCGCTCCGAGGCTGGTTTCGTGATCCAAGGCGGTGGTTTTCTCGGCACGGTCAATCCGATGCAGCCCGCAAACGCTCGGGCGACACAAGTTCTCCCCTTTTCCCCGATCCAAAACGAACCGGGAATTTCAAACAAGCGAGGAACAATCGCGATGGCAAAAATGGGCAGCGATCCGAACAGCGCGACGAGCCAGTGGTTCATCAACCTCGCCGACAATAGTGGGCCGCCATCTAACCTCGATACTCAAAATGGCGGCTTCACGGTCTTTGGCCGAGTTGCTGGCACCGGCATGACGGTGGCCGATTCGATTGCAGCAGTGCCCCGCTACAATTTTGGCTCCCCATTCGACATGCTACCTTTGCGGAACTACACCCCACCGGATGCTATCCGAGTCGTGAATCTCATCTCTGTCCCCACCATCGCGCGGATTTCGCCGCTCAATTTCTCGGCGGTTAGCGACAACACGACCGCAGTCGATGTGGTGGTAAGCGGCACGAAGTTGCTCGTGAGTGGGAAACAAGTTGGCACCGCTCACGCTACCGTGACCGCGACCGATCTCGACGGTGCCATGGTTTCGCAGCAGTTCACCGTGAACGTCGTCGCCGCCCCGGGTCGCCTCGTCCAACTCTCCACCCGCATGCAGGTCGGCACGGGCGACAACGCGCTCATCGGCGGATTCATCATGCGCGGGCCTTCGCCGAAACGGCTCATGATTCGCGGGATCGGGCCGTCGAGCGGATTGAATGGTGCGCTCGCCGATCCCGTTCTGGAATTGCATGACGGCACCGGCGCAATCATCGCCACCAACGACAACTGGGGCGACGCGGCCAACAAGCAGGACATCATCGATACGGGCATCGCGCCGAATTCACCTAACGAAGCCGCCATTCTTATCACGGTGGCGTCCGATCCGAATACCGCGAACTACACGGCGATCGTACGGGGAGCGAACAACACGACGGGCCTCGGACTGGTGGAAGTTTACGATCTCGACAGCGGACCGGGCTCGACCTTGCTCAACATCTCGACGCGCGGGCAGGTGAATGTCGATCCGAATGCGTTGATCGGCGGTTTCTTTGTTGGCGGCACGGATTCGAAAAAAATTCTCGTGCGGGCGATCGGGCCATCGCTGCCCCCGGCGAATGTGCCGAACCCGCTGGCCGATCCGATCCTGGAGCTTCGCAACGGCAGCGGCACGCTGATCGATCAGAACGATGATTGGGGTTCGAGTCCGAACAAGACAGCAATTCAAAATAGCGGCGTCGCGCCGACGAACTCGAAAGAATCGGCGGTGCTGCAAACGCTCGCCGCCGGCCCTTACACGGCGATTGTGCGCGGCGTGAATAATGGGACGGGCGTCGGCTCGGTGGAAGTTTATCAACTGCCGTAAGCTAAAGGGTGTCATCCCGAGCGAAGTCGAGGGACCCCGTCTCGCGTCGATCGGCGATCCTCGGGGTTCTTCGACTCCGCTGCGCTCCGCTCAGAATGACGGCAAGTAGTGGCTACTCTTCGCGCGCGCCCTGCACGATCTGCGCGAAGCTGCGCGGATCGAGGCTCGCGCCGCCGACCAGCGCGCCATCGATGTCGGGTTGCGTCATGAGCGTGCGCGCGTTGTCCGGCTTTACGCTGCCGCCGTACTGAATCCGGATCTTCTCGGCCGTCGCGTCGTCGGAAATCTCGGCGAGCGTCCGGCGGATAAACGCGTGCGCTTCCTGCGCTTGTTCGGCCGACGCGGTTTTGCCGGTGCCGATCGCCCAGACCGGCTCATAGGCAATGACGGTCTCGTGCAATTCTTTCGCGCCCAACTCCGCCAGACTGCCCCGGAGTTGTTGCCCTAATATTTTTTCAACCTCGCCGCGCTCGCGTTGCGCGAGCGTTTCGCCTACGCAAACGATCGGCCGGAGCATGTTCTCATGTGCCGCGCGCACTTTGCGGTTCACGATCTCGTCCGTCTCGCCGAAAAGGATGCGGCGTTCGCTGTGTCCCAGCACGACGTAGCGCACAAACAGGTCTCGCAACATCGCGGGGCTGATCTCCCCAGTGAAAGCGCCCGCGCGTTCCCAGTGCATGTTCTGCGCGCCGACTTTGATGTGTTGCGCCGAACCGAGCGCCACGTTGACCGCGGCGATGGCTGTGAAAGGCGGCACGATCACGATTTCGACCTCGGAAGAGTCCCCGACCTCGAGGAGAAACGTCGCGACGAAGTCGGCCGCTTCGCCTTGGGTCATGTTCATCTTCCAATTCGCGGCGATGATTTTTTTGCGCATGAGATTTTTACCGGGGATCAGAACTGGAAATAAATGAACGGCGTGTACTTCGCCGGAATAAATACGAGCACCAAGGCCACCGAGCAACCGTATCCCGCGGCGAAAACCTCGGGGGGAACTCGGCGCCACCAACTGGAAAACACCCCGCGCGCGTTAAGCCAGTGCACGATCCCCAGCAGAACCACGATCCAAATCATCCGAAGCCCGAGGTCGTGAGTTCCGGGACTTTTCCAAAAAACGAAACTCTTCGCGATCGTGCCCGCGCGATCCAGATCCACGGCGCGGAAAAAAATCCAGGTAAAGCAGACCCAGTAGAAGGTCAGCAGCCAGGCTAGCCAGGCGAACCGGCCGCGGCGTCGAGGCACTACCTCCGCGGCGCGCGAGCCCTCCGCCACGCTTGGCAGTGGAACGGATGGAGCGCGCCCCTCCACTCTTCGTTGCCATTCCCTGTGGACAACGAGCGCCAGTCCGTGGAGCCCGCCCCAGATCACGAACGTCCACGCGCCGCCGTGCCAGAGGCCGCCGAGCAACATGGTGATCATGATGTTGCGCGCGACGAACCACCGGTTCCCGCGATTTCCCCCCAGCGGAATGTAAAGATAATCGCGCAGCCAGGAGGAAAGACTGATGTGCCAGCGATGCCAGAACTCCGCGATGTTCCGCGCGAGATACGGAAAGTTGAAGTTAAGCGTCAGCTCGTACCCAAGCAGTCGCGCGCAGGCGATCGCCATATCCGTATAACCGGAGAAGTCGCAATAAATCTGGATCCCGTAAAAGAGGACGGCGAGCCACGCGCTGCCCGCACTATAATTCGCGGGGGAATCGAAATACTTGTCCACGGTCGGTGCGACTCCGTCGGCAATGCAGGCTTTTTTGACAAAGCCGACCAGGAAGAGAACGAGCGCGCCGCGGACATCGACATTCGAAAACTTCCGGAGCGATTGGAGCTGGGGCAAGAATTGAGCTGCTCGAACGATCGGGCCGGCGACCATTTGGGGAAAGAACCCGATAAAGCACGCGACATCGAGGATGCTTCGAACGGCACGCATCTTTCCGCGATACACATCGATCGTGTAACTCATGGAGTGGAACGTGTAGAAGCTCACGCCCACTGGAATAATGATGTTCAGCGTGTGCAGGCTCGCCGGGATGCCGAGCCAGGCGAGCACGACGGCGGCCGACGCGATGAAGAAGTTGCAGTACTTGAAGATCGCAATCGTGCCGAGATTGGCGCAGAGGCTGAGAATCAGCCAGCGGCGGCGGGCCAGCGGATTCTCCGTCCGCGACAGCCGCAGGCCGACGAAGTAATCCAGCGCGCTCGACCCCATGAGCAGGAAGAGGAACCTCCAATCCCACGCGGCGTAAAAGACGTAGCTACAGAGGAGCAGCCAGATCTTGCGCGAACGATTTCCGCGTAAACTCCAGTAGACGCAAAAGACCGCGAGAAAGAACCAGAAAAAGCGAAACTCTACGAAGAGCATAAGGAGAAGAGGCGTGGCGTCTTCGCGATCATTGGATTCGGTTTTCGCGGCGAAGCCGCAGGAAATTCTCAGCGACCAGTCCGGTGAACTCTTCCGCGGCCACGCTATTCAGGTGGCTGCCATCGAGCCGCATCTCCTTCCGATAAAGCTGCGGATAGGCCCCGGCATCGTTAAACGACATCACGTTGTCCGCGATACCAGATTCAGGCCGGAACCCAAGTTTGATCTGCATCGTCAGCGGCGTGACGAGAAAAATCGGGATTGCTCCCGCTCTCCGCACTTCTTCGGCCACCTGCCGGTAGGCGTGCTCGGCGGAGGTGGAAACGAACCTCGATTCGGAGTTGGCCACGGCGTTCTTGAGGTCGGTTTCGTAAACCGCCACCTCCGCCGCCGGCATCTCTCTGCTTAGCGGCACATATCCGTCGCCGTCGCGACCCAACGTTTTGGAGAGCGCCTCTTCTTTCCAAAGTCGCGACATCCACTCCGAGAAATCAATCTTTCTCCCGACGTTCGTGAAATTTTTCACGAAGAGCGCGCCGTGAAACAAGAGAAGATCCCGCGCTTCCCACTTCCCCCCGGCGTCAAGGATGGCCCGGATTACCAGCGACGTCCGTTTCAGATCATGCCAATAAACCCACCGGCGAGTGCCCTCCACCTCCGGGACGCGTTTGGTTTGCAATTCCTCGAGCTCGATAAAGACCCACTTCAAATGACGCGGCCTGGCGCCTAACAAACGCTCCAGGACATAGCTGTCTTCCGGCGGGACCATGCCGTCTATCCCGAAATTGAAGGTGCGCGTGGGGAGGCCGGCCTCGCCCATGGTTCGATCGAAAATGGCGGGGGAGATCTGATGACGAAACCGGCTCGAGCCGACGAAGACGGTGTCGAAATCGTCCCGGTGCCGCTGGAAAAACCGGAGATTGGAACTCACGACGTCAATCTCCGGAAAAGGAAGCAAGGCATTCAGGCCCGCGCAGGCCAGGACGAAAGCGAGCGCTGCAATCCCGGCATTCAAGATCCCCCGACCGGAAGAAGTTTCCGTTCGCGGCGGATCGAGCTTCGTTTCCGAGGACGGCATCGCTCTAGGGTTGGCGCAGGCTCCGGACGAATTCCTGCGCTAGCGCGCGACAAAAATCTTCGGCGGCGGGCCGTGTCATATGTCCGTCATCGATTCGGATTTTTGCGTCATAGAACGCCGGGTATTTTCGCGCGTCATTGAAAGCGATGATTGGGGCTGGCGGCGATTGCCGGAAACGCGATGTCGTTTGGAAGATGATCGGCGTGACGACAAAGATCGGGCTCGCACCGCCGGCGCGTATTTGCGTCGCGGAATGCCGGTAGCCGGCTTCCGTCGCGGGATCGAGATACTTTTGCGTTGCGCCGGAGATTTCCCCGGCAAGCCGCTGCTGAAAACTCGCCGCGCGCTCGGGCGACATCGCGTCACCGGCCCACCGATAGCCGTCGCCGTGCGGCCCAAGTTCCGAAACGGCATCGGCAAAACGTTCGCGCTCGGCCTCTGGTAGAAAATCCGCGGCGCGCCCGACATTCGCGAACTGTTTGCCGAAAAGCGCGAGGTTCGAAATGAAATCGCGGCGCGCGAGCCAGAGCCGCGTCAGCTTGATCAACCAGTTCGCGTTGCCGCGCGGATTGAAGGCCTTCTTTAGCGTTAGTTCGGTTCGCGGCCAATCGTGCCAGTAAACTGCGCGCTGGGTCCCGAGGATGTTGTCCCACTTCGTCTGGATGTCGCCCAGCTCAAGCAAGACCCATTTCAAATTTCGCGGCTTCGTCTTCAAGATCTGCTCGAGCACATAGAAATTCTCCGGCGGGTGCATTCCATCAATGCCGAAGTTGAACGTCCGCGTGGGGAGGCCGTTCTCACGCGTCGTCGCGTCGAAAATTTCCGGCGCCGCCGAATAATAGAGCCGGCTCGTGCCGACGATGACGGTGTCGAATTCGTCCTTGTGCTCGCTGAAGAATTTCAGCTTGGCCGCGATGCCTTTGGGGATCATCGGCGGCAACAGCAAGTGAATGAGCGCGCTTGTCGCGATGAAGGCGATCAAACCGATCGCGACATTACCGAAATTCTTAAGAAGCCTTGCGGTCACTCAGCGCAGCGATCCCGGGAAGCTCTTTCCCCTCGAGTAATTCAAGCGACGCACCGCCGCCGGTGGAGATAAACGTCATTTTGTCCGCGAGTCCCGCCTGCTTCACCGCAGTGACGGAATCACCGCCACCGATGATCGTCGTCGCCTTCGAACGCGCGAGAGCTTCCGCGATCGCGATCGTGCCGAGAGCAAACGCTGGAATCTCGAAAATCCCCAGCGGCCCGTTCCACAAAATCGTTTTCGCCTTGGCGATCTCCTCTTCGTAAAGATTGATCGTCGCGCGGCCGATGTCGACCGCCTGCCAGCCATCCGTGATGCCATGGCTTGGCGTGACCCGGCTTGTGTTCCGGGCCGTGGCGCCCGCTTCAATCTTGTCCGCTTCCAGCGCATCCACCGGGAGCAGAAACCGCACGCCTTTTTTCTTCGCCAGATCGAGCAGCTCGGCCGCGAGATCGAGCTTGTCGGCCTCGACCCGGCTGTTCCCAACCGGAACGCCTTGCGCTTTCCAAAAGGTGTTGGCCATCGCGCCGCCGATCAAAATGACATCGGCCTTCTCCATGAGCGCTTTGAGGACGCCGATCTTGTCCGAGACTTTCGAACCGCCCATGATCACCAGGAAAGGTTTCGCGGGCTTCTCCAGCTCGCGGGAGAGATATTGAATTTCTTTCTCCATCAAGAAACCCATCGCGGATTTCTGGACGAACTTCGTGATTCCCGCCGTGCTGGCATGCGCGCGATGCGCCGCGCCGAAAGCATCGTTCACGTAGAGATCGCCGAGCTTTGCCAATGCCTGGGCGAAGGCGGGATCGTTTTTTTCTTCGCCCGCATGGAAGCGAACGTTCTCGAGTAATGCGACGTCGCCATCTTTCATGTGACTGATAATTTCTCCCGGGATCTTCCCGATCGTCTCGGTGCTGAAGGCGACGGGGTGATCGATCAGAGTGTGCAGATAATCGGCCACCGGCCGGAGCGAATATTTGTGGACCGGCTTGCCTTTCGGCCGGCCGAAGTGCGCTATCAAGATCGTCTTCGCGCCCTGTTCACGAAGGTAGTTTATGGTCGGGAGACTTTCGCGAATGCGCGTGTCGTCGGTGATAACGATGTGGCCTTCGCGTTCTTCCGTCGGCACGTTGAAATCGACACGGGTCAGGACGCGCTTCCCGCGCACCTCGAGATCGCGGAGAGTGAGCTTGTTCACGGCTCTTTCCCTTCGTTCTCGTGCTCGTGCTCGTGCTCCTGCTCGATTCCGTATCCGCCTTCGTCCTCCCTCAGAAAGTCGCCTCGCTCTGAAAACCTTCGCAGCATTCCCATTAGCATTTGGACGATTCGCGCGAGGTTCTCCTTCGCGCCTTCGATCTGCGCCGGAGTCGTCAGCTTTCGCGCGACCAATACATCCAGGCATGCCGCACATTCCAGCGCCGACCCCCGCGCAATCTCGAGAAAGCGCGCGCGATCTTTCCCGGAAAACTTCCCGTTCCCTTCTGCGATGTTAAGCGGAATGCTCGTCGAAGCGCGATCAAGCTGATCTTTCGCGGCGGCCTTGGCGGCGATCGAGTTCAGGAGCTCGCCCGACCAAGCGCAATACGCGATTGCTTCGCGGTAAACATCCAGTTTTTCGTGATCGAAATATACTTTCATGTCCTAAGGAGAATCGATCACGAGCAGGAGCACGAGCACGATTACGAAGCAGGAGTTAAATTACTTCCCCAGTAGCTCCAGCATTTGCACGCAGCGATTGCTGTAGCCCCATTCGTTGTCGTACCAGCCGACGATCTTCACGAATTTCCCGCCGTGCGTCATCGTGAGTTTGCTGTCGAAGATGCAGGAGTGCGGGTTGCCCACGATGTCGATCGAAACGAGCGGCTCATCGCTGTACTCCAGAATGTTTTTGTAACGCTTGCTCGCGGCGGCTTCCTTGAACGCGTTGTTGATCGAATCCACTGTCGCATCCTTCTCGAGGATCGCGGTGAAGTCGGTCACAGAGCCGTCGGGCGTCGGGACACGAAACGCGCCGCCGTTCAGTTTTCCGTTCAGCGCGGGAATCACTTCGCCGATGGCTTTCGCCGCGCCCGTGCTCGAGGGGATGATGCTGACGGCAGCCGCCCGCGCCCGCCGCAAATCTTCATGAGGAAAATCGAGGATTTTTTGGTCGTTCGTATAGCTGTGGATCGTGCTCATGAAGCCATTCACGATCCCGAAGTTGTCATGCAACACCTTGGCCATCGACGCGAGGCAATTCGTGGTGCAGCTCGCGTTGGAAATGATGAAATGCTTTGCCGGATCGTAGACTTCGTCGTTCACGCCGAGGCAAAGCGTCGCGTCCGGATTCTTCGCGGGCGCGCTGATCAGGACGCGTTTGGCGCCACCCTTCGTCAAATGCAGCTCGGCCTTATCGCGGCTGGTGAAGAAGCCGGTGGATTCGAGAACGACGTCCACGCCGAGATCTTTCCAGGGCAAATTACCAGGATCGCGTTCCTTGAAGAGCCTGATCTTGTGGCCGCGCACGATGATGTTTTCGGGGTCGTGCCCGATCTCGCCCTCGAATTTTCCATGGACCGAGTCCCATTTTAGCAGGTGCGCAATGGTAGCCGTGTCGGTGAGGTCGTTGATGGCAGCGATGCGTTTGACGTCGCTCTGCTCCATTGCGCGAAGGACATTGCGACCGATTCTGCCAAAGCCGTTGATGCCGTAGGTTGCCATAGGAAAAAGTTAATGGTGGATGGTTGAGAGTTGAGACGCGCGCCCCTTATAGAGCGGGTAAGTTACTAATTGCGGCGAATCTGGAACGCAACTGCGAAACGGGCCGCAAGTCGAATGCACGCTGCTTGAACAAGCGACCGATGTCCTTGCCTCAAGTCTGCCGCATCCGGCTTTGAGCCTCACCTCAAACCGCTGCCGAGAAAGGGCTTGGCAACGCGGAGCGTATCGTCATACTCGCGTCGCAATCGAAGCTCGCCCTGAAGTCTGCCGGTCGGAGCGGCGTCGACACGCCAACTCAATTTTCCATCCCACCCACGACCTCCCGTCCCATCATTGAAATTGCACAGCTATGAAAAAAAACACGCCCTCCACGCCCCGCTCCACTGAACCAACCACTAGTTGGGAAGAACAATACGCTTCGTCGCTTGGCGTTCAGGCGTATGTCTATGGCTTTCCGTGGATCTACCTGTCATTCCTTCGCTGGCTGTGGACGACGCCGGGGGGCTACGCGCTGCAAGAGCTTCGCTGGCTCAAGACGAACACGGGAAGGAGAAAAAAGCAAAAGTTTCCATGGGCTCCGATAAACTCCTTCTTCAACGCCCACCACACGGCCACGCCTGAAAATGCGACGGGAGGATCGCCCAATCCAAATCTGCTCTACTCGGTGGCATGGTTGGATCTCGGGCCGGAGCCA
>Ga0209118_1000753_pt1 | contig 16535 bp, 15 predicted proteins | sample BlaSpr_A8_Ref_M1_FD_187988 | JGI IMG/M metagenome (GOLD analysis project Ga0209118, IMG submission 187988) | Forest soil microbial communities from Thunder Bay, Ontario, Canada - Black Spruce, Ontario site 2_A8_Ref_M1 (SPAdes) (version 2) | ecosystem: Environmental > Terrestrial > Soil > Boreal...
TCCGAGGGTTTGGCGAAGACGTCGGTCGGCGCGGTCGGCGGCCAGCTGAAGCGTACTTGGGGCTACCAAGTCGTTGAGCCTGCCGACGGCATCAGCGTTGCCAGTATAAGGAACGGAGACTTCGGAACGTCGCCGTTTTCGGAGCAACTCTCGGATAAGCTACGGTTTGAACCGTCCGCTAACGTACATTGTTTCGGGCTTGTATGATACGCCCGAAAAGAAGCTGCCGTGCTCCGAGAAAGCTGCGTAGAGCGCGATGTTGGCTTATGGCACAAAACGAACGTGCAAGAGCCGCTGTTCGATGTCCGCTTTCCGGTTAAAAGCAGACACGGACTAACCTTCGCGAGGTTTGAGCCCGCTTTTTCAAAGTGGGACGACCTCGTTAAAAAATAAATGATTTCAGCGGGGTAGAAATTTTGGCGCTCCCTAGGGACCGCGCCAAATCAACAGATTCAATATCTTAGAAAAAAGTGGGACACAGAACCATTCCATACGATCACTATGCTTTCTGACGCGAGTGTCCCACCGAAATGTCTGCTCCGGGGCAAGAGCGGACATCGCGGCGACAGAGCGTCACGTCCGCTTTTGACCCTTAGGAGACATAGGGACTCAGCGCTCGAGGACCGAGCTGCATTTGATCGTCAGATATTTAACACTACAGCCAACGGCGCACGCGGGACTTGTAGCTGACATAGAGCTCGCCGAACTTACGTTCGAGGTAGGCTTCCTCGCGGGCGATCACGCCGTAGCGAATGACAAGATAGAACGGCACCAGCGTGGCGAGGATCCACAGACTGTCGAAGCCGACGGCGAGGCCGGCCTGGCCGAGGAGCATGCCGACGTAGATCGGGTTGCGCGTGAAGCGATACGGTCCGTTTGCGACGATCGTCGTTGTCGGTTTATTGGTTTCGACCCGCGTGCCCGCCTTGCGGATCGCTACGATCGCCCAAATCGCGAGGGCGAAGCCGACGGCGAACACGGCACTACCTAACCAGGCGCCAGGAATGGACACCGGGATGAACCGCAATGGATAGAGCCAGTCGGCTCCGAGACCCGCGACAAACGCAAGCGCCCATGCGATCGGCGGTCGAACAACCGCATTAGAGCTGTCAGTGGTTTCTTTCATGTGGTCGATCTTCGCAGCTCGTGATCTCAGTTGTAGAAATTCATCGACGAGCCAGGTTGGTCGATAGCACTAATGCGCAGAGGACTACTGCCGTCATCCTGCTCCTGAGCATTCGTTTCTCCTGAGAAGTTGAATATTCACGCTTTGCGGCGAAGGTTTTCACTTGCGCTCTCCGGCCTGCATTGAAGTCGACAAGGGTGTCGTAGGCCCCAGCTGGACCGCATCTCCGCTGCGCAATGTCTCAGGCGGACTGTCGATCACCCGGTCCTGCGGAGTGAGACCGGCTGTCACCTCGACGCTGTCGCCGAAGTCCCGGCCGAGTTGGATGGACTTGAGCACCACTTTGTTGCCCTCGCCTAGGACCGCGACCTGTACGCCGCGGTTGACAGTCATCAACGCTGTGGCTGGAATGCGCACCATGTTCGGGTCGTTTGGAATTTGGAAGTCGACCCTGCAATAGGTGCCGCCGAGAAACTTGCCGTCCGGATTGTCAGCCTGCAGCTCAACCAGCATGGTCCGCGACGTTGCATTCATGGAATTCGACGTGGTGACCACATTTGCGTCGAACTTCTGGCCCGGGTATTGCGGCATCTGGAAGGTCGCCTTCAATCCCGACCGGAGATCCGCCGAGAATGCCTGCGGAACCTCGACGTAGATCCGCACCCGATGCAGATCGGAAACCTCGAATAGCTCTCGCCCGGTGCTGCTGCCGGCGTTGATCAGGGCGCCGATATCGGTATTGCGCGCGGTGATGACACCATCGAAGGGAGCAACGATCTGCTTGAATGATTGCATTGCCTCCAACTGCCGCACATTCGCCGCGTAAGCATCCATGACCGCCTTCTTCGCCGCTGCATCGGCGGCACTCTGGTCCGCCATCTGCTGGGCTACGGCCTGCTTCTTGACCAGAATGTCGTAGCGATTGGCCGTGATCGCCGCGATGTCGTAATTGGCTTTGGCGCTCGCCAACGTGGCTATGGCCTGGGCGAGTTGCTGGTCAAGGTCCGGAGCCTCGATCAAGGCCAGCACCTGACCAGTCGTCACATGTGCCCCGATATCCTGTTGCCAGGATTTGAGATACCCGCTGACCCGCGCGTAGATCGCCGCTTTGTTATAGGGCTGGATGTGGCCGGGCAGAATTAAGCTCTGTGCTGCATTGCCGTGTTGGAGCTGGGCGAGCGCGACGGTTGGGACAGCCTGGGCGTTTGTCCACTGCACAAGGTCCTGCGTAGTGCGAGCTCGGCTGATGATGCCATTGGCAGCGATGGCGCCTGCAGCAATGACGAAAATTAGGCCGACCAGCAGGAGTCGGCTGAGCTTCGGCGTCTTGAAGGGGTGCGAGGACATCGTGCGCTCCGATCTCGTCAGGCTCGGGTTGGATGTTCAGCCGCCGCCTCTGCCCCCTTGCGGTTACGGGCGTGGACGAGGCTGAACATTATCGGCACGAGGAACAGCGTCGCAAAGGTAGCGAAGAGCAGGCCGCCGATCACGGCGCGACCGAGCGGCGCGTTTTGGCCGGGCTCGATCGCCATCGGCGCCATACCGATGATCATCGCGAGCGCCGTCATCAGCACGGGCCGGAACCGGGTGCTGCCGGCATCGAGTGCCGCGGTAAGCGCGTCGGCACCGCCCTCCAGACGTTCGCGCGCGAAGCTGATCACCAGAATGCTGTTCGCCGTGGCGACGCCCATGCACATGATGGCCCCGGTGAGTGCCGGGACCGACAGCGTCGTGCCGGTGGTGAAAAGGATCCAGACGATGCCGGCAAGAGCGGTCGGCAGCGCCATGACGATCACGAACGGATCGAGCCAGGACTGAAAGTTTACGACGATCAGCAGGTAGATCAGGACGATGGCGAAGGCGAGGCCAACGAAGAGCTGCTGATAAGCGCTTGTCATCGTTGTCACCTGGCCGCGTAATACGACGTTGGTACCTTTTGGCATGTCTGGTGCCATGTCGGCCATCACCTTGCGGATGTCGGCGGCCACGCCGCCGAGATCGCGGCCCTGCGGCGTCGCGTAGATGTCGATGACGGGGCGGACGTTGTAATGCGAGACGACGGCGTTGCTCGGGGTCCGTTGGATCGTGGCCAGGCCTCCCAGCAGCTGTCCGCCCGTGCCGGCGCTGGTGGTTACCGGTATGTTTCTCAACCCGCTCATTGTGCCGAGGTCGCGCTGCGGCGTCTGGATCGAAACCGGATAGGAGACCCCGGTATTGGGGTTCAGCCAGTAGGTCGGAGACGTCTGCGAGCTGCCGGCGAGCGTGGTCTGCATGGCGGTCGCCGCATCCTTCTCGCTGAGACCGACCAGCCCTGCCAGCGAACGGTCGACATTGACGTTCAAGGTCGGCTGCTGGAAGGCCTGCTGGATCCGCGCATCCGCGATCCCCGGGATCTGCCTGATCCTAGCCAAGAGCGCGTTGGCATATTGCCTGTTCGCCTGCAGATCACTGCCGACGATTTGCAGGTCGATGGGCGCGGGAACACCGAAATTCAGGATCTGGCTGGCAATGTCAGCCGGCAGGAAGGCGAAGGAGGTGCCGGGAAATTGGCGCGGCAGCTGCTCGCGCATCGTCTTTACGTAATCTTCGGTCGGGGCGTGGTTCGGCTTGAGGCTGATCAGGATGTCGGCGTCCGCGACGCCAATCGTCCCAGAGTTGTTGTAGGCCATGTTGATGCCGCTGACGCTCAGGCCGATGTTATCGACGATGCCGTCCAGCTCACTTGCCGGGATGATTTTGCGAATCGCTTCACCGATACGGTCGGCGAGCTTTGTGGTCTCTTCGATCCGTGTACCGGTCTGCGCCCGCACATGTATCTTGATCTGCCCGCCATCGACGCTCGGGAAGAAGTCCTGGCCCAGATAAGGGGCAAGCGCGAATGAGAGCAGGGTGACGCCCAAGAACCCGGCGATCACCTTGGCGCGGTTGTGCAGGCAGAGGTAGAGCAGACCGCCATAGGCGCCGCGGACGGTCTCGAAGTGACGCTCGAAGCCCTGCTGGAAGCGCACTAGGGGATTGCGACTGGGCTTGGCGGGAACGGAATCCGGTTTGCCTTCCGTGTGGTGATTAAGCGCCTGCTTGCGCAGCAGATAGTTCGCCAAGGTGGGTACCAGCGTGCGCGACAGGACGTAGGATGCGATCAGCGCAAAGACGACCGCCTCGGCGAGCGGGCGGAACAGATAGCCAGCGACGCCGCCCAATCCGAACATCGGCACGAATGCGATGCAGATGCACAGCAGCGACACAGTCGCCGGGACGACAATCTGCTGGGCGCCATCCAGAATTGCGGTCTCGATCTCCTTCCCTCGTTCCAGATGCCAGTTGATATTTTCGATTGTCACCGTCGCGTCGTCGACCAGGATGCCGACGGCCAGCGCCAGCCCACCCAGCGTCATGACGTTGATCGTCTCGCCAAGGACGGACAGCGCCGCGACCGAAGCCAAGATGGCGAGCGGGATCGAGACGGTGATGATCAGGGTCGAGCGCCAGCTGCCGAGGAAAAGCAGAATCATCATTCCAGTCAGCGCCGCGGCGATTACACCTTCGCGGACCACGCTGGAGACTGCGCTGGTGACGAACACCGACTGATCGCCGGTGGTCGTCAGATTCAGCCCGGCCGGCAAAGTCTTGGCGACGCTCGGGAGCAGCTGCTTGATCCCGGAAATGATCGATAGGGTCGAGGTCGCGCCAGCCTTCACCACCGCCAACAGCACGGCGCTCTTACCGTCGACGTGGACGACGTTGATCTGCGGCGGGCTGCCGTCATGCACATAGGCTACGTCGCGCATATAAATGACCGTCCCGTTGACGGTCTTGATCGGCAGATCGTTGAACGCGGCAATGTCGCTGGGTGAACTGTTCAGATTCACCGTGTATTCGAACGTGCCAATCTTCTGGGTCCCCACCGGGGTGATCAGGTTTTGGATCGACAACGCGTTGACGACATCGTTCGCGGAGATGCCGTAGGTGTGCAGCGCCTGCTGGTTAAGGTCGGCCTGGATCTGCCGCACCTTGCCGCCGTAAGGCAGTGGAATCGCGGCACCGGCGACCGAGGCCAATTGCGGACGGATGAAGCTGGTCGCCTGGTCAAACAGCGTTGTCTCGGAGAGCTTGTCGCTCGACAGGACGAGCTGCAGGATCGGCACGCTGGACGCATCGAAGCTTAAAATCAGCGGCGGCGTGATTCCGGCCGGCATCTGCTTCAAGACTGTTTGCGACATCGCCGAGACTTCCGCCAGCGCCGCGTTGATGTTCACCGTCGGCTGGAAGAAGATCTTGATGATCCCATAATTGGGAATCGACTGCGATTCGATGTGCTCGATGTCGTTCACGCTAGTGGTCAGCGAGCGCTCGTAGAACGTGACGACACGGCCCGCCATATCGTCAGCCGGCAGGCCGGAATAGCTAAAAACGACGCTGATCACTGGAATATTGATGTTCGGGAAGATGTCGGTCGGCGTGCGCAGCGCCGACGCGATCCCGAAGATCATGATCAGCAGCGCCATGACGACGAAGGTGTATGGACGCCGGAGCGCTAGCTTGACGATGCCGATCATAATCGCCTCTCTCCGTTCACCGCGCGGCGAGCCATGCAACGCCGGCTAACACGAGTGGAGGAACGGCAAACGCAGCCAAAGCCACTTGGCCGTTGGCGATCAACAATACCTCGGTGGCCATGACGATCGCCACCACCGAAACGGTGCTGGCATCACCGAACAGCGTCTTCAGAAACGCGCTCATGGCACTGCTCCCGCCGTCCGACGCGTGTGTAGTAAAGCCATGAGGGCGAGCCCACCGAGGGCGTAGAAAGTGGCGAGTCCGAGCAGGCTCCAGTCGCCCCACGGCCACGCAGCGGCACCGCCGACGGCTTCGAGCGTCCAGAAAGTGCCGAACGCCGTGATCATGGTGCCCACCGTGAATTTGATCGCGTTCTCAGGGACGCGCCTAAGCGGCGCCCGGACCACCAGCCCCACAACGACCACAACAAATAGCGCTGCTAACGCCCCTGTAGCGCTGCTGGCCCACGCGCCCCCGTGCAGGCCGAAAGCGGCCACTACCAGCCCGACCTCGAGGCCTTCAAACAGCACGCCCTTGAAGGCAATCAGCCAGCTTGCGATCCAGTCGCCGCGCGCGAGTTGTGCGCGTGTAAGAGCAAACTCCTGTGCCTCGTCATGTAGTGGTTTGAGGCCTGCCCCGCGCGCAATGGCTTTGGCCAGCCAACGTACGCCGAAGAGCAACAGGAAGATGCCGACCGCCAGTTGGAGCCATCTGATGTCTAGTCCGAGCCCGAGCACCCCGCCAGTGGCGGCGGTCATGACGGCAAGGGTGGCAAGCGCTGTGACCGCTGCGCCGATCGACGCGCGCCAGCCAATGCTCAGGCTGACGGCAAGCACAATGGTGAAAGCCTCTACCCACTCGACGGCGGCGGCTAGAAACGAGGGAACGACGATGGTCCAGTCGAGCATCACCAACTCCGGGACGGTGGGGTGGATGTAACGCACGGCGGCGTCACGTTGGTCTTGCCGTCGCAGTCGAAGATAAGCAGATGGCTTACCGGCACCACTAAATTGCCGTTCAGAAAACTAAATACGATGTTATGTGAGCAGGTTCGGCGAAGCGGCTAGGGCGGCGATATGAGCTTTTACGGCCGCAACGCGCAAATGTTAATCACCGATCCGTTGTTCGCGGCCCTCGCTCCCGCGTTCAATTGACTTGCGGGCAGGCAATCTCGGCCGTGCAACCCGGGCCAGACGATATCGTAAGACGAAACTCGTGCAATTTGACGATTGCAGCCACTAGGCTCAAACCTAAACCCAAGCCCTCGGTGCGCCGGCTTTTGTCGGAACGATAGAACCGCTTGGTCACCGCCTCGCGTTCGTTCGCGGGGATTCCGGGACCGGTGTCCTTCACCCGGATTACGGTTTGACCCTCGTGGCGGAGCAAGGCGAGTTCCACACGTCCGCCCTCGGGGGTGAATTTCACGGCATTGTCGACCAGGTTGGCGACGGCCTCGAAAAGAAGATCGCGGTCCCCGTGCACCGTCGCATCCTCTGCAGCCTCAACCCGAAGAGTGACATGCTTGTCCTCGGCGATTGGGTCGTAGAGATCGCCAACCTCGCGCACCAGAGGGGCGAGCTGGACCTGGCTAAATCCCTCAAGCCGGCGACTATGTTCGATCTCAGCAATGCGCAACAGAGCCGTAATTATTGCCAACGATTGGTCGAGGCCGCCGATTGACTGATCAACGACGGTGCGTAGTTCCTCCAGCGTTGTGGCGCGGGTGCGGCCTCGCTCGAGGCGCACCCGCACGCGGGTGAGCGGCGTGCGCAGGTCATGCGCGATATCATCGCCGACGCCGGCAATCTCATGAATGAGGCCTTCAATATCGCCGAGCATCCGGTTGACGCTGACGGCTAGTTGATCAAACGGGTCGTTGCGTCCGTGAACCGGCAAGCGCGCGCGCAAATCGCCGGCCACGATTCGTTGGATTCTCCGATTCACTTCCGAGAGACGGTCGTGTGCACGCGAGCTCAACACTATTCCGATTACAACTGCCAAGCCCAACGCCGGCACAAGGCCCAGCGCGAGGGCGCGCAGAACGATTTCCGCAATCTCGGCGATCTCGTCGACGTTCCGGCCGATCACAAGAGTTTCGCTGCTCAGCAGCGGACTTGCGGCGAGTCGCACTTTCTGCATCTCACGGCCGCCGCTATCGACGCGAACAACCACGGCGTTGGTCGGAACGCCCGGCGCTAAACCGGGCGGCAGGCTTTCCATATTGCCCGCGATACGACGGCCGTCGGCACCGAATAGGCCCGCGATCTTGTTGCGGTGAGGATCCTTGCTCAATCGATCCTGGATCTCTTCTAGCCGCCGCTCCGGTGTATTGGATGCGAAGACCCGCAGCTCCTCGATGAGCAGAACATCGTACTTGGACATCATGTAGACGGCCGTCTGCCAATAGACGAAGCCGAACAGCACCAAGGTGCACAGGACGAAAGCGCCGGCGACGGTCAGTGTCCAGCGGAACGTAGTCGTGCGGGCGAAATCAGGCAGGCGCACGGAGGATGAAACCTACGCCGCGCACATTGTGAATCATTGGCGGCTCGTGCGGCTCGTCCACCTTGCGCCGCAGCCGCCCCATATGAACATCAACGAGGTTGGTCTGCGGGACGAACTTGTAGTTCCATACCTCTTCGAGCAGCATGGCGCGCGTCAGCATCTGCTCTTTGCGGCGCATCATGTAATCGAGCAGCCGGAATTCGCGCGGCAGTAGATTAATTGAACGGTCCCCACGTTTGGCGGTGCGCTGGATGAGATCGAGCTCGAGTGGTCCTACCCGCAGCACCGTATCGCGGTTTTCTGCCGGTCGGCGCAATAATGCCTCGATCCGTGCGACGAGCTCGACCGTGGCGAATGGCTTGGTAAGGTAGTCGTCGCCTCCCGCGCGCAATCCGCGCACCCGATCGTCCACCGCGCCAAGCGCACTCAAAACCAGGACCGGCGTGCGCACGCCCTCGTGCCGCAAGGCCTCGATGATGGTGAGACCGTCCATACCCGGCAGAAGGCGATCGATGATCATGGCTTCTTCGGCTCCCGATCGAGCCTTATCCAGCCCTTCGATGCCGTTGGCGGCCCAGTCAACCTCATAACCGCGGTCGCTGAGCTCGGCCCGAATCTCGTCGGCCGTCTCCTTGTCGTCCTCGATGAGCAGTAGCTTGGCCATCAGACCATTCCCAGGCCGTGATTAAAGGCGACGCTTTTGCGACACTGCTGTTTCATCGTCACGGTGGCTCAAGGGCGGAGCTGACCCGAAGCGACTTCCTTCCTTGCTTCGAGCCAGCGTCCGTTTCCTGTCTGTCTCGCAAACTTCCTCAAGAGCGACGGCGAAAAAGTACGTCAATTCCGGCGGTGCTGTCGATAGTGCGAGGGCCTGCATTGTCACGCGGAATTACCAACCAGTCCGCATGTTGTCCTTCTGCAGCATCAGCCGGACACTCGGATCGGAGTCCGCGCCGAGCTTGTGGCCGGCCACATCATAGACCGCCGTCGAGTTAGCGGCCGTCTGCGTGCGGACGATGACGTTCGCGGCGCCGGTGGGGATATTGCCTGAGCCGTCATAAAAAGGCATCGGCCGGGCAAGAACCGGGGTCGCGACAACGGTGAGCAGGGTAGCTGCGATTAGAAGCTTTCTCATAACACTTCTCCTCTGGTTAAGACTCGAAGCCCTTGAGCTTCGATTTCATCGTCGAGGGGATCTCGGCGACACCGGAAAACTAGGTCGCTCGCTTTCCGTTCGCCATTAAAATGGGGTTCAGAAAGCTAAATTCGATTTTAAGAAACGGTGGCGGAGCTACCCGCGACGGCTGGATTGCCAAATGAATCTGAGCTCAAGCAAGATACGTGGCCGCGCCGCCGCTGCAAATTCGAGGTTTGGGAGGATACCGGATCGCCGATCGGCCTCTTGGGCTAGGGGATCCGCAGCGGCGCAACCGCACCGGAACGAACCTTCGCGTGAAAGATCCGCCGCTGTTCATGGGTGAGATCGATTTCGCATACAATCAGGACAAGGACGCTGCCGGCCTCCCCGGCATCGTAAAGCTCGGCGGCTGGTATCACTCCGGCCAATTCGCAGACCAACGCTTCGGTGTGGAAGGCCTATCGTTGGCCGATCCGCTCAGCTCCGGCATACCGGCACAGGACCGCGGAAATTTCGGTATCTACGCGGTTGTCGATCAAATGCTCTGGCGAGTTCCCGGCACTACGGATCAAGGATTAGGGATATTTGCGCGCGCGTCCGTTAGTCCCTCGGACCGCAATTTGATCTCGGCCTACTTTGATGGAGGAGCGACCTACAAGGGTTTATTCCAGGGACGGGGGAACGACTATCTCGGCATCGCCTTCGGGTTTGCCAAGATTTCGAGCCGGGCGCGGGCGCTCGATCAGGATACAGTGTCATTTAGCGGAATAAGCAATCCGATACGTGACTATGAAGCGATGGTGGAGATCACATATCAGGCCCAGATCACATCGAATTGGATGCTGCAACCTGTGTTTCAGTACATTGTTCATCCCGGAGGACACATCCCCAATCCCCTTAACACCAGTAGTTCTTTCGCAATTCCAAACGCTGCCATTTTTGGACTCAGAACGATGGTGAAATACTAAAATTAGGACGCGCTCGCTGTGCGATCGAAACGATGCGATTAATCCTTAGCGAACATTTCACTATTGACGTTGCCAAGATTGTTTGGAAGCGAGAACATCAGTCCGGCTCAGGCCGACCACCAGTGTATATCGATGAAGACAATTTTTGAGTTCGACCGCCTGCTCACCGATCATATGGGGGATGTCTCATGAAGATTGTCCTGCTTCTTGTCGCATGCGTTGTCCTGGTCACCGCCGGGGCCCTCACTTTTATCTATTCGGGTGTCTATGACGTTTCCGCGATGAGACCGGATAATCCCGTGGTGGCCTGGGCTCTGCATAAGACGTTCACCCAGTCCGTGGCGTTTCACTCACGAGGAATTCAAGCCCCTTCAGACCTAGAAAAGCCGGACAACGTGCAGTCGGGTGCGCACTTCTTTCGTGATAACTGTGCCGTCTGCCATGGCGCTCCGGGGTTGCAGCTTTCCAATATCTCCCGGGGGTTGCGACCTTCGCCGCCTGATCTACTCGGGGCAGAGCGGCACAACGACCCGGTCGAGGTGTTCTGGATTGTCAAGAACGGCGTCAATATGACCGGCATGCCCTCATTCGGAAAGACACAATCGGACGAGCAGATCTGGGCGATTGCAGCATTCCTTCACAAGTCGAGAGGTATTACCGCCCAAGGCTTTCAGACCCTTATCGGCATCGAGCCGGCCAACACCGGCGGAAAGTAGGCCACCGCCTGTTGCTGCGTAACGGCGACTGTCTAACCTCCCGCGGATTTCATGCCTCGGCGTGTCCAGTAGATCGCTTGGCTCGAGCTGTCGCGCGCGCCCCAACCTGCCTTGTTCGACTCGTCGAAGCAGGCAAACGCACGCTCGACGAGCGGCAATTCGACGCCGCGTGTTTTGGCCTCCGCCAGCATGGTGGAAAGATCCTTGCGGCAGGACGCGAGGTCGTAGGTGCCGGGAGCGCTATCGTCGCCACCGAGCATTTGCGCGACCACAGCGGCGCGGCCTTTGAGCGCGTTCGTCCCGCCCCCGCTGTCAGAAAAGATGTCGACGAGGCGGGCGGGATCGATGCCGAGATGGCGACTGATCGCGAAGGCTTCCCCGAAAGCTTGCCAGGACACGAGCATTGGCAGATTGATCGCTAGTTTCATGCTCGCTCCCGCGCCGATGGGGCCGCAATGCTCAATGCGGCGGCATAATTGCTCAAGAATCGGCTTTGCTCGGGCGAGATCGGCATCGCTGCCGCCGACAAAACCGAAGAGCTTGCCTTGTCGCGCCGGCCCGGTGGTGCCACCGACCGGACATTCGATAAAGGCCGCACCCTTGGCGCGCAGCTTCTCCGCAAGCGCGATTTCCGTTTGCGGCTGTACCGTACTCATGTCGATGAAGAGCTTGCCTTTGAGTTCCGCCGCGAGCAGGCCCGATGGCCCGCCATAGGTTGCGTCGATCGCGGTGGTGTCGGTCAGGATCGTGATCACGACCTCGACAGCTTTTGCGAGATCGGCGGGCGTTGCGGCGATCTTGGCGCCAGCATCCGCGAGCGGCTTCATTTTCTCTGGCGAACGGTTCCAGACCGTCACCTGGTTGTCGGTCTCCATCAATCGCGCGGCGATTGCCGCTCCCATCTTGCCGACGCCGGCGATACCGATATTCATGGCTTACTGCTCCTCCGCTGTCGTACAATCCGATCGGCCGCAACGACGAAAATCGCTGAACCGTCGAGGGACGAACGCCAATCCTCTGAGTCTGACGCAAAGCGGAAATGGCAGTCAGGGTTGACTTAAAATCAGGGGTGACAGAAATTTGCTGCCATGGCCACTGGCTTGTTTGCTACGTCCAGTGTCCTGGCGACCCAAATCGTTCGCCCGCCGGCGCGCCCTGGGCACAATTTGGGAGGAAAGCAAATGTTGAAGAGTGTGATGATCGCTCCAGCGATTTTGATCTTGCTACTGTCGCTCGCTCCAGCTCAGTCGCCGTGGACCGATACGCCGACAAAGCTGCAACTGGCCCAAAAATCTAAGTCGCCAGTCAAGGAAGCTAACCCCAACGCGAAGCTCGCGGATGCAGCCTCGATCAATGAGGATTTGGTCGGCCTTGCGCTGGACGGCAAAGCCGACAGGGTTGCGGAAAGAGTGACGGCGATGCGCAATACCCTGTCATCGTTGCGGCCGCTTCTCAGTAACAGCGCTTTTGACAGTCTTGGCCGTCAGGTCACCGAAATGGAGCAGGCTTTTTCAAAACGCGATTTGCTTGCGACCGCATCGGCATCCGTCGAAGCCTATCGGATCATCGAGAATGCCATGGATGCGGCCAGCCGCCCTTCGCCGGTCGAGGTCGCGATGCTGGACTATTCGGGATTTAAGCTCAGCATTCTCGGGGCAGCGCCGGTAGCGAATTGGGCAGCAATTTCCACAACGGCGAAGGAATCCGATGGCGCCTGGTCGACGCTCGCGAACAAGATTCAGGAAAAGAGCCTGCAGAATTTGGTCGCTGCGATCCAGGAAGGACTGCGGAACGCGGTCACTCGAAAAGACATCGATGGCGTGAAATTCGCCGCGAAGATGCAACTCGAGGCAGTCGATGTTCTCGAAGACTATTTCAAGCGGGCCGGAAAACGTCCTTGAATTAGCCAAGACGATGCTTTCACTTCTGACACCAAGCAGATATCGCAAAGTAGCTTGCTGATGTCCGCTTTTGGCGCTTACGCGGCGATCGCTCGGCTGCTCTTGCTGGGCATTCTAAACCAGAAGGATACTTTGAACATTAGCACCGTTCCGTGGCCAGATTGGGTTGCTTCTTGTGAATCGTAGAAACGGTCCAGCAACGCGACGTAATAAACAAAAAAGAACGGAAGGATCAGCGATCATGGAGGCACAGCGAGGGGGAACCGCTCCTGCCGTCGCGGATTCACAGCCGATAGCGGTGTCTCCATGGAGCCCGTTCCACCACGCAACATTCACCGTGCTATGGACCGCGACCGTGATCGCGAACGTCGGCACCTGGATGTACAACGCGGCCTCGGGCTGGCTGATGACGAGCCTCAACGCCGATCCGTTGATCGTATCAATGGTTCAAGTAGCGACCAGCCTGCCGATGTTTCTGTTCGCGCTGCCGGCCGGTGCGCTCGCGGATATCATCGACAAGCGCCGGTTTCTCATCGCCATCGAGGGCGCGACAACGGTAGTTGCTGCAATAATCGCAGCACTCGTCTGGCTCAGCGTTGTCACTCCAAGCACGTTACTGCTGTTCACGTTCCTACTCGGTGCCGGCGCAGCTCTGACGGCTCCCGCCTGGCAATCGGTCGTACCCCAACTCGTACCGAAGCAAGTCTTGACTGCTGCAGTTTCAGCCAACAGCGTCGGGATCAATATCAGCCGCGCGCTAGGTCCGGCGCTCGGCGGCGTGATTATTACCGGATTTGGAATCGCGGCGCCGTTCTGGCTCAACGCCGTCAGCAATCTTGTGATTATAGGTGCGCTGCTGTGGTGGCGGCCGCCGCCAATGGCTCCCCACCGACTCCCGGCAGAGCGATTCGTCAGCGCCATTGTCACCGGTTTTCGCCACGCGAGACATAACCGGCATTTGCGCGCGACGTTGACCCGAGCCATGGGGTTTTTCCTGTTTGCCAGCGCTTACTGGGCGCTACTTCCCCTGGTGACGCGCAGCCAGATCGCTGGTGGACCGGGGCTCTATGGCATTCTGTTGGGCGCGATCGGGGCCGGCGCGGTGAGCGGGGCTTTTGCACTGCCCTGGTTGAAGGTGAAGTTAGGACCTGATCGGTTGGTCGCAGCGGGGACCATCGGCACGGCAGCCACGCTGGTTTTATTCGGGCTCGCACGCGAGCCCGTCATGGCTCTATCTGCAAGCATCATCGCCGGTGCTTCATGGATCGCGGTTCTTGCGAGCCTCAACGTTTCCGCTCAGGTCGCCTTGCCGGATTGGGTGCGCGGACGCGGGCTCGCGATGTTCGTGACCGTTTTTTTCGGAGCCATGACCATCGGCAGTGCGGTTTGGGGCCAAGTTGCCGGGATGGTTGGACTGCCCGATACGCATTTCATTGCTGCAGCAGGCGCTCTCATTGCCATTCCTCTGACCTGGCGCTGGAAGCTGCAGACTGGTGCCGGGATTGACCTTACACCATCCACGCACTGGCCCGCACCAGTCATCACCCACGTGGTCGAGCACGATCAAGGACCGGTGTTGGTGACTGTCGAATATCAGGTTGAGCCCCGAAACCGTGAAGCGTTCCTGACCGCGCTCGAAAGACTGGCCCATGAGCGGCGCCGTGACGGCGCTTATGCTTGGGGTGTGTTTGAAGATGCGGCCGAAGAAGGGCGCTTCCTGGAAACATTCCTCGTTGAATCATGGCTTGAGCATCTGCGTCAGCACCAGCGTGTCACCAATGCCGACCGCGTCCTGCAAAACGCGGTTCATCAATTCGTCGTAGGAGGCGCGCCAAAAGTCACCCACTTTATCGCTGCCGAGCCAGGCGAACCACGCGAGAAATAGGAGTAGCAGCATCAAAAATCGTACTTCACATGGTGTCGAAGCGTCCTTTCTTCCTTGGGACACGTTCGTTGTCCTCTGGGAGGCTCTCGGATCAGTCGATATCGTCGACGCGCTTTGCGAAATCAGCTTTTCGCAATTAAGTGCCGGGAAGGAATGCACTACCGAATTTCCGGAAGATCATTTCCCCGAAGGGAATTCTCGGCCAACGATTGGCCAATGAAACCCCAGTACTGAACGTGAACAAACGTGGTCAGGTGACGTCGGAATCGTCGGATTTTGCTTGATCTTCCGGAGAGCGAGCCTCGCTCATAACGGCCTGGTTGCAGGTTCGAGTCCTGCCGGGCCCACCATTTTTTTCAATGCTTTGCGAGACGCCTCGCTCGCTCCACCGCCAACGATATCGCCAACGATCACGCGCCGACGTATGTCTGTTATTTGGGTAAGAGCGGACATGAGACGGACTTGCCGTCACTTCCGCTTTTGACCCAAAGCGGACATCCGCTTAGCTCGATTGAAATACCGAAACTCTAGCCGGAATGAACTTAATTCCTCGATCGAAGCTCGGTCGTCGACGCAGGAATTAAGGCGCGTCAATTCAGAGTGTCAGGAATTCGAATAGGGTGAACTGATGACAAAGATGACAATCCTTGGTGCCGGCGGCATGATTGGAAACGAACTCGCGAAAATCCTAGCGGTGAAGAAGGCGCTTTTCCGCTTGGTCAGCCGTAAACCTAAACCAGTTGCCGGGGCGGAATTGCTCGCAGCAGATCTCACCGATCAGGAGCAGACCATACGGGCAGTCACCGGATCGAGCTTGGTGTACCTGCTCGTGGGCCTCAAGTACGACCATAGAGTTTGGCAGGAACTTTGGCCGCGGATAATGGCTAATACCATCGAAGCCTGCAAACGAGCGAAGGCGAAACTCATTTTCTTCGACAATGTCTATATGTACGGGAAGGTCGATGGCCCGATGACCGAGGAAACCCCTTACGCGCCCTGCTCGAAGAAGGGTGAAATCCGCGCAAAAATCGCGACAATGCTGATCAATGAAGTCAAGGCGGGGCATCTGAGCGCAATGATTGCACGCTCGGCGGATTTCTACGGACCCCACGCTGATAGCGAAAACGGTGTGCCGAACATTCTCGTCTTTGAAGCTTTTGCTAAAAGGAGAATGGCGTCATGGTTGGTGAATGACGTGGTGCCTCATTCACTAACTTTCACTCCTGATGCAGCACGTGGCTTGGAAATGCTAGCGGGGCGAGAGTCAGTATGGAATCAGGTGTGGCATCTACCAACCGCGCCTGTTCCGCCAACCGGCAAAGAGTTCATCGAAATGGCCGCAAAGGAATTCGGCGTGGCCCCCAAATATCGTGTGTTAAACAAGCCGATGCTTCGGGTCACCGGATGGATCAACCCCCTGGTCCGAGAGTCGTACGAGATGCTGTATCAGAGCGATTTTCCGTACCTATTCGACTCAACAAAGTTCGCCAAGGAATTCGGCTTCGGGGGCACTCCCTATCCGGAAGGAATTCGTATCGCTGCCGCTTCCTATAAGCGAAAGGCGTGAACTGACCCCAACTGCTAGACCGGGCCGCCAATGTCCGCTATTGGCACGAAGCCGACATGCCCGCCCACCCGACGCATGTCCGTTATCGGGGGATGAACGGACTCAACGCGGACATGGCGGGAGAATTTCCTGGGAGATCGCTTGGCCGAAGGGGGAATTCCCGGCCAACGAT
>Ga0209118_1000754_pt1 | contig 16520 bp, 14 predicted proteins | sample BlaSpr_A8_Ref_M1_FD_187988 | JGI IMG/M metagenome (GOLD analysis project Ga0209118, IMG submission 187988) | Forest soil microbial communities from Thunder Bay, Ontario, Canada - Black Spruce, Ontario site 2_A8_Ref_M1 (SPAdes) (version 2) | ecosystem: Environmental > Terrestrial > Soil > Boreal...
ACGGTGCCGGTCACGTGAAAGATCGCCCCCAGCAGGAAGCCGCCGATTAGCGCCCCCGCGACGCCGACGACGATGTCGGCGAGGCATCCGAACCCGCGGCCGGCCACAACCCGCGCCGCGATTGCGCCCGCGATGAGACCGACGATGATCCATGAGATCCAGGATCCGGGATCGAGCGTCATCTCTTGCTCGTGCTCTTGCTCAGCCAGCCGGCGATCAGCTGGAAGACCTCCTCACTCCGGAGGTCATTGAAGGGCTCGTGGTATCTGCCCTCGAGCAAGTGGAGCTCGCTCATCGATCGGGCCTTGTCATGGAGCTCCTGGCTGCCGGCGGGATCGATCAGAGCGTCAGCCGTTCCGGCAAGGATCAAGAAGGGGATCTTGATCTGGCCGGCGTCAGCGAGGATCGTTCGGGTCGCGTCTTGCCACTCGGCGCCGAGGCGGGTCGAGATCTTGTTGTGCACGAGCGGGTCGTTGCGATAAGCCTCGACCACCTCAGGAATCCTTGAAACCGTGCTCGCGTCAATCTCGTTGGCCAGGGCGAGCCGCGGCAGGATTTTCGACGCGATAGGACCGAGCGTTAGCTTCCAGCCTGCTACAGACAACTTGAGCTTGAGCGCGGGGCTGGAGACGACAAAGCGCCTGGTGGTGGGCAGTTTGCCGGCGATCACGGTGCTGAGCAGGGTCGCTCCGCCAAACGAGTGGCCGAGAGGCACCACCTCTGCATCGGTTGTGGACTCTACGTGCCGGACAAACGCCGATACGTCGTCGGTCCACTGCGACCACGAATCGACGTGGCCACGCTGGCCCGGACTCTTGCCGTGACCCCGGAGATCGAGCGCATACGTGCTGATGCCGTGCTTCGCCATTCCACCTGCGAAGCGGTCGTAGCGGCCGGAGTGCTCGCCCAGGCCGTGAACAACAGCAAACGTGATTCCAGGCCCTGGACTTGGCCAGGCTCGATACGCGAGTTTTGTTCCGTCTGCCGACTCTACCTTGCCTTCGGTAATCAGCTTGCTCTCAGCCAAGGTGCCCGAACCCTCTCAGGATCTTGAGCGCCTCCTGCTCCGCCTCCATCAACGTTGGGGCGTAAGCGCGGATTCCGCACAGCGCGTAGGCCCATTCGGGACTCGGTGGACCCTGCGAGTGCAATCGGAACGTCGGCGGATAGAAGAAGATGCGCTCGCCCTGGACCTTCTTGATCACCGGGCGCTTGGCGAGAACGTCCTCGAGCGCTTGCCCGGTGGGCAGTCGGCCGGATTCGAACGCGAGCCTCCTGAGCTTGGCCAGCGGGTGGTCCTCGTCCATGATCGAGGTCCGGATGCCGTACTCGGCACTGAGGTCCCTCATGAAAATCGTGATGATCAGCGCGTCGGTTTCGTCGCCCGCCATCTTCGCAAAGCCGGCGGCGCTCACATCCGAGTGATCGTCGCTGTCCAGATGGCGGAAGTACTCCATCTCGAAGAGTCCGCGCGAATACGAGCTGGCCACCCACGGAGGGCCGCACCGCCAGGTGCGTGCTTTCGCGAGCGCCTCGAATTGAGCGTGAACGCGCTCGAGCCTGTGCTCGGGAAGCCTGCGAAGCCGGTAATGAAGTACTCGCTGCACGGACGCAATCTAAGCGTACGCGCTCACGGTGGGGGTCGAGCCGCAGCCCGCCCAAGGCGCATCACCTCTTCTTGCCAGGGCGGAGCCTGAACCTGGACCGCGAGTCGCTCGGCGCCGGCAGCGAGCAGGAAGTCGCCGCGGTGAGCCGTCTCCAGAAACGACCGCTGGCGGGTGGTGAGGTGAAATGTCTCCTGCAGCTTGGCCGCCTCGCCGGGGCGCTGAGCGCCGAAAAAGGCGAGGGCGGGATTGGTCGCCACGACCGTCCCCTGGTCAGAGCTGAGCAGATCGCCTGGGTTTTGCGTGGCGAAGACTAGAGATCCGTCGTATTTACGGATCCTCCGCGCCAGGTTCACGACAAACCGCCGGATCGTCGAGTCTTCGAAGAGCAGACCGAGTTCGTCGATGACGAGCATTCGGCGCTGGTCCTTGCGCTTGATGCGCGCCCAAAGCGCCTCCGCGAGCAAGAAATGCACAGGCGCGACCATCTCGTCGCGAAGCTCGCGCATGCCGAAAGTGACGATTGGGGCCGTGAGGTCGACATTGGTCGGCGCGCTGAACATCTGCCCGAGACTTCCGTGCACCCAGCGTTGGAGGATGGTGGCAACTCGAGATCTCTTGGAGAGGCGGGCCGCGACGTCCCGTAAGACGGGTTGCTCGAGATCGTCGTACGAAGCTCGCACCGCGCTTTCAAGGACTGCACGTTCAGACTCGTTCAGCCCGCCGCAGATGGTCGAACACAGGTCCACGGCGTCGGCCGCGGCCGGGCCCAGCCATGCTTCGTCGCGGCGGTCGGATGGGCGGAGGTCGAGCACGTTGAGCGAATGTCCGGATCCAAGGGCGAGCTCGACATCCACACCACCCAGCTGTTGCGCGAGACCTCCGTATTCGTGCTCCGGGTCGATGACGAAGACCTGGACTCCTCGACCCAGAGCGCCCAGCGCGAGCGTCGAAAGCAAATACGTTTTGCCGGCGCCCGAATGGCCGAAGACGCCGATGTTCGCGTTGGTGTAGAGCTGCTGGTCAAAGGGGTTGACGAGCACGGGGGTTCCTGTTGCGAGATTGCGCCCGACCGCCAACCCGCCTGGCTGCTGGAGGTCGGGTTCGAGCCACGGAAAAAATGTGGTAAGCGCGCTCGTGTCCAGGACTCGCTTGCGTTCGAGGCGATCGACGCCGACTGGCTGCGTGGCGAGGTAGCCGTCGAACATCCGGAAGGTGGAGGGCTGGAGCTGGCAGAGGATCGCGCGCGCGGCAGCCTCGACTTTGATCGAGCCGGCCTCGAGCTCGTCTCGAGTCGGCGACGTGAGCGTGATGTACAGAGCGACATGGAAAGCCTTGTCCTGGCTTGATGCGAGGCGCCGCTGAAGGTCCTCGGCATTCGGGACCGCGCCGGCCAGTATCGGGTCGGCCGACCCGACGTCGTGCTCGAGAAGGCGCGTGGCCCGCATGTTGATCAGCTGGCGCTGTAAGTAGTCGACGATCCATGCGACTGGCAAAGGGGTGGCGTGCCATGAAAGCGTCAGCCTGAGTCCGGGCGGCAGCAGCCGGTAAAGCCAGCCCGCCTCCAGCTCCGTTCCAGGCAGGCGCTCCACGTACCACGTGCGGCTGTGCCCGCCCGAATGCAGGTAGCGGTGCGCGAGCTCTTTGCCGACGCCGAGATCGATGGTGGGTGGGAGCAGCTCAAACGACACACCGATTTCGCGCAGCGCCGGTTCCAGTCGTTTGACCTGCGCTTGCCGCGTGGTTAGGGACGTCTCGAATCGATGCGCCGATGGTGATTGCGAGACCTCGTCGACGAAGGACATGTCGGCGGGACGCATTTCATCGAAATCGACCGGCGTAACGTGGGTTGCGGTGACGGTGCCGGAACCAGGGGTGACTTCGATGACGACTTGCAGCGGGCCGTCCAGGCCGTCAAGCAGGCGACGAAACGAGTTGAGGTAGCGCATGCGGTCGTCGTCGGCCGCACCCGCAAAACCAAGCGGGCCGGTCTTGATCACAGCCATCTCACACGCTCGTGCCCAGAGCACTGCCGGCGCGCGAGGGACGACTCGTAGTAATCCCAGGTTCAGGTCCGAGCTCACGCCGGGTCGATAAGCGCCTCCGCTCGCTGAAGCAGGACGGGCCACCGAACGTTCCATTTCACACGACGCGTCCTAACCGCGAACAGAGCGATGTCGACGAGCCAGACATCGGCGGGCCTGCCCCGCCACCCTCCCCATGACACAGCGGCCCCCACGCCAATAACCAACAGAGCGGCACTTGCTCGCACCGGCAACGGTGCCCATGGCGACGACCAGAGTGCGAATCCCGCGAGCAGCGCGACAACTAGGTAAGCCAGTCGGGTCGGAGTGAGGCCGTACAGCAGCCGATCTTCCAGGTCGACGTCGAGTGGAATCCGCGCAGGCATGCCCGACAAGTTACGGTTGGGGCTGCGCGGCTGGAACCCAGGTTGTTAACGGCCGTGGTTCCTTAGAATCGACAGTCGGCCCACGTCACGATGTGCTCGCGTAGCTCAACTGGCAGAGCAGGGGACTCTTAATCCCAAGGTTCAGGGTTCGATTCCCTGCGCGAGCACCAATGTCCTGTGCAAGTTCGGCTGATGGGTCACAAGAGGCCTTCGGCTGACGGGTTACACACCTTCGGCTGACGGGTTACACCTACTTCGGCTGATTGGTAACACTCCCTGCCATGAGCGAATGGGTGTGTCTGAGCAACGAGCACCATCATGGCTCGCGATGCGCATATCGGTTGAGCTACATCTCCGACGCTAACTGCGCCGGTCAGATCCAGCGGTCCTCGGCCACGTTTCGAGCACTCCGGATCTCCGAACGCACTTATCACTACGGTGGCAGGTGGCTAGGGTAGGTCCAGCTCATAGCTTTCGGCCTCGAACGTCCCGAAGCCACCCTCCGGCCGCCAACCAAGCGCCCCGACATGCACGAAGCCCAACTTTGCCGCCACCCGGCGGCTCGGGTGATTGTCCCGACCCGCCCACAGAGTGAGGCGACGCACACCCAGCGCTACGGGGGCCCATTCGATCAGCGCGCGACACGCCTCCGTGGCAAGCCCGATCCCGATGTGGTCCGACCGGATCCAGTAGTGCAGCTCCGCCGCCGACCCACCCTCGCGGTTCAGCCCGACCACGCCCAGAATCGCCCCGCTGCTGCGTTCGACCGCCACGAAATGAAACTCACGGTCCTCTCGCCACGCGTCCTCGCTGCGCGCGGCCGCCTCGCGGCCGCCGTCCAGGCTGGGCTCGCGCGCCCACGGCATCCATGGCAGCAGCTCTGGACGTGAGTCGAGGATCGCCTGGTGGAGCGCCTCGGCATGGGCGCTTGAAACGGGCTTGAGCCAAAGGCGCTCTGTTTCCAAGCGGGCACGCCCGACCATCACAAACGCATTCTTCGGGATCGCTGCGACGATGTCGAGAACCGACCACGTGTTCCTACCACCTGATGAGAGCGCCCAAGCGCCCAAGAGACCAGGCGCGACAACCGGGATAACAGCCCGCTAGTTGGTCGGCGTGTCGTTAGTGGCTGCGCTTCTCCTTCGACAGCTCCACGAGGAGCTCAGCCAGCCGGTCGTTGGTTTCGGTCGCCCCCTTCTGCATGCCGGACTGCACCATGCCGTCGCGATCTTCGACCGACTGGAAGACGGATTGCTGCACCATCCTGGTTTTGCCCCCTTGGTCCTCCAGCGTCATCGTCTCGAGTGCGACGTGTCCAGGCACGCCTTCAAACTCGAAGGTCTGCACCACGCGATTGGGCGCATCAATCAGGTGATAGACGCCGTGGAACCCGTACTCGTTGCCGCCGGAGTCCACGTTGATGAATCGCCACGAGCCTCCCGACCTCACTTCCATATTGTCGACCTTGGTCGAGTGGTCCCTCGGCCCCCACCACTTCGGTATGAGGTTGGGATCTGTCATCGCCTTGAACACGAGCTCGCGCGGCGCATCGAACACTCGCGTCATCGTCATCGCGTGCGTCCCCGGCTTGATGATGAACTCTGTTTCCGCCATCGTCGGTGCCACCTTCCCACGGTTACGGTCGGTCATCCCTCTTTCGTCTCCTTCTGTGTTTCTTCCAGGTACTCGCCCAGCCGATCGAAGCTCTCCTCCCAGATTTGCCGGTAGCGCTCCACCCAATCCGCGACTTCTTTGAGCCGGGCCGGCTCGAGCCGACAAGGGCGCCACTGAGCTTTGCGTCCCTGCGTGATCAGCCCCGCGCGCTGCAGCACCTTCAGGTGTTTCGAAACACCCGGAAGGCTGAGCTCGAACGGCTCCGCCAGCTCGGTCACCGACTTTTCGCCCGAGGCGAGGCGAGCGAGGATCGCCCGCCGGGTGGGATCCGCCAGGGCGGCGAACGTGACGCTCATCTGATCGATTGCCATATCGTACTTTCCTATCTAGCTAATTAGCTAGATAGAAGAATATGGCTAAGAGGGCCTTTCTGTCAACTCCAGCTCCGAACGCCCGAAACGGTCGGCCAGGAACCGGCCATGCGCACGCAGGCGGTCAAGGTCCAGCTTCGTCACAGCATCGGCCACGTCCACCATCTCCCGGTCGAGCAGTGCCAGCTGCTCCAGAAGGATTTCGAGTGCGGTCTTTCCATCGGACTGCCGCCGGCTGGTCGCGTAGCCCGCCGGCAGACGCAGATAGGCCTGCAGAGCGGTGGGCATGTAGTCGGTCGCCGTGCGCAGCACGACGAACAGCTCGGGCGAGTGCGCCGCCAGGCGCGCCTCGCGACTGAGAATGTCGAGCACGTTCTGACGGATCGACGCGACCCCATCTTCGACTTCTTTGGGCACGCGTCTGTGGATGCTGGCAAGGGTCGAATCCAACGACGAGCGGACAACCGCGTCCTGGGCGCTGAATGAATCCTCGAGCTCCAGCTTTCGGCCCCTGGGCACCAGGTACTCGGCAGCCACTCGCACGGCCACGACCGCGACGCCGGTCCCGACCGCCACCAGTGCTCCCCGACCGATGGCGGCGACAGCAAGCGCGGCCAGGACGGCCACGCCCAGACCCCATGGGTCGGTGATCGCTCGCCTGAGCCTGAAGTCAGAAATTGGAGAGGACCGCAGTGAACACCTGCCTGATCAGCGCGGGGTTGCTGGCGTCGTATGAGCTTGCCTGAGAAGCCTCGGCGATCTGTCGGAGCACGTCGCGATTCGCATCCACCCCGTAGGCGATGGTGAAGACCCTCACCGAGGACTCGGCCGGCTGGCTCGACTCGGTCTTGGTGAGATTCCCCAGGGCACTGGTCCCCGAAGCATTGTCGGCGCCGTCGGTGAGGACGACCATGGCGGTGATGTAGTTGGGGTTGACCAGCTTTTTCATCTGGTCGAGACCCGCCCCGATCGTGCTGTACAGGAGCGTTCCGCCCCCAGGCGCCAGGCTCGTGACCGCCCCTTTCAGCCTGGCTCGCTGCGTGGCCACGGTCCCCACCGGCACCACCTCCTGGTACTGGTCGGAGAAAGACCAAAGCCCGACCTGGTCGGCGTCACCGATCTGGTCCAACGCGGCCAGGAGGGCGGCTTTGACCAGGCCCAGCTTGGTCGTCCCGGTGCCAGGCACCTGGTCGTCCATCGACCCCGATGTGTCGACGATCACCAGCACGCGAGCCGGCTTGCGGACCTGCCACCAGGACAGCTGCAGTTTGTCGAGCACCGAGCTTGGCGGTGGCTTGATGACCACCGCTGGTTGGCCCGGCACCAGTCCGTTTGGCGGCTTGATGCTCGGTCCGGCGCTTCCCTGCGCGTCGCGGTACCCGGCGTCCTGGATCATGTGTTGCCGGGCTGGCGCCAGCAGGAACTTCAGCAGGTCTGCCGCCGCGTCCTTCTGAGCCTGGCTCACCCAGGCGCCGTTGAGCACGACGAACGGGTTGTCGGAAATCAGGGTTCCCTCCCGGGGGTAGATCGCAGCGAGCGGCACTTTCGGCGCGGCATGCTTGCCGGCAAGGGCTGGATCCCCGGTCGGGTTTCCGCTGTTGTAGGCGAGCACCTGCCGCTCCTCGAGCGCAACCGCCGACACGTAGCTGAGGCTTGCCCCCGCGTCGTCAGCCCGCTGCAGGTTGAACAGGAACGTCGACGTCGAAACGCCGTAGTGGACGGTCGCCCGCTCGACGCCTTTGACGAACGCGACAACTCTCGGGTTCGTGAGATTCACAGCAGTGAGGTCCGCGGAAATCCCTGTGGCCGCGAAGTAAGCGGCGATCAGGGCGTGCAGGCCGGTGGTCGAGATCAATGGATTGGTCTTGCCGAGCCGGAGCGTTCCCCACTCGGGGTGGCCTACTCCAGCCTTGCCCCACCCGGCCGGGTCGAGTCCGATGGCGACCAGGTCGGTGAATCCAAGCGGCCTGTCCGGCCACCCAAGTGCTACGGCCATCGGGCGCGGCATCGCGACCACGAACGGGCTCTGGGCAAAGCTCGGGCTCGAATCAGGCAGGACCGAGGCTGTAAGTGTGGCTTCCCGCGCCCGCACCAGGCTCACCCAGCTGCTCGCCCCGGGTAGCCACAGCTGTGGCGGTTGACCATCGAGCTTGGCATCCCAACCTCGCGCGAGGGCGTCGGCTGCCTCGCCGGCCGACTTCGGCAGGACGCGAACGTCCACGCATCGCCCCCCGACTGTCGGGCTGGTGGCGTCGTACTTGGCGACCAACGTTGCGATCAGAGACAGGTCGTCTGGCGGAACGGCAGCGACCACACCCGTGCAGCCGGCCCGGGGCTGGCCGAGGATCAGGCTCGCCGGCGCCTGCTCGGGCTTCTGCACACCGGTCAACGCCAGGAGCGAGACGAGCACGACGGCAAATCCAGCGGTTACGGAAAGAGCCCTGAGGTTGGCCGGGCGCCAGCGCATGGCAGCATCATCCGCGGCAGGCGTCTCATTGTCACTCTCATCGCGGTCTCAAACTGGCGCGGCTGAGCCTGCAGGTCAGATCGTCCGACACCTCATCCGCAGGCGAACTTCACCTGTCTACGCCGGGCGACCGATAACACGACTGGAAACGGCGTTGGCCATCGCCTCTAGGTCCTCAAACTTTGCAGCTTGTCCTTCGCGGAATGCCGACTCAAAGGCGGCATCGTCAAGTCGCGAATGAATAGCGTCGAGGTCAGCCCGACGGACTAGCTGGTCCGCTGGGGAAAGCACAGTGTGGGTTGAATCCAGACATCCATCGACGGCCCCCAACAACCGCGCAGCTTCAGCCGGCTCGCCCCCACGGAGCGCGACTGATGCCATTGCCGCGAGCCCGGCTGCGACATCGGCTCCAGCGCCTAACCGCCACCGAAAGAGGCGACTCTCCTTAAACCTCGCGGAGGCGAGCGCGAGCTCTCCAGAGTGGAGGGCGACATGCCCCAGGTTGTGCAGGGCCCACCCGACGAGCATGTCGTCGACCAGGTCGCGACCGGTAGCCAGGGCTTGCTCGAACAACGGCGCCCCGCGAGCCGGATCGCCTTCACATCGATGGGTCTCGCCAAGGCTGACGAGTGCGAGCGCGATCGTGAACGCGTTGTCGGGTTCGAGGCGCTTGCGGATGGCCAACGCCTCCTCAACGTAGGCTCGTGCACTGGCGTAATCGCCATCGATGCAGGCGAGCCGGCCGAGGGTCAGGAGCGGGCTGGTGCTCAGCGCAAGCTCGCCCAGCTGCCTGGACAGGGTCAGGCTCTCGGTGAGCCCGCGGCGCGCGGTCTCAATGTCCCCGCGCTGGAAGGCGGCATCGCCCGTGACGAACAACACCATCGCGATTCCCCATTGCTCGCCCAACGCGTCGAAGAGAGCACGAGACTCGATCGCCGCCTGCCCGGAGACCTCCGGATCACGGGCCCTCACCACCATCATCAACGCGTAAGCCAGCTCACGCTTTAGACCCAGCGCGCGAAACAGCCGGATTGACTCCATGGCGAGCGGGACTGCACCCTGCCGATCACCCTGCATGCCGGCAAGATTCCCGGCAGCCAGAAGAGCACGAGCACGCCCAAGCGTCTGCGCGGCCGGATCGCTCATGGCGAGTGCTGCCGTCACGATCTGTCGAAGATCGCCAACCCGACCGCGGGCACCCATGGCTGCGCCCAACATGGAAGCGCTGAGGAGAAGCTGTTGGTCGATGCTGTCCGGCTCCGCCTGGAGCCACTCAAAAGCAGCGCGCATGTTCTCGTACTCGAGGCCCGCGGCAGCGAATTGAAGGAGGGCCATGTCGTATTTATTTCGCGCCTGCGTGGAAGGCGCGGACCGAGTCCATATCAGCATCTGGTCTGCGTAACGGAAGAAATGCTCGAAGTGTCGCTGGCGAAGAACCGCCGCCTCACCGGAGTCGACCAGCTTCTCCCGGGCATACTCGCGGATCGTCTCGAGCATCGTGTAGCGCGTGACCCCGCCGCGATGCAGCATCACGACGAGCGACTTGTCGACGAGGTGCGCAATCAGCTCGAGGATTGCATCGCGCTCAATGCCCTCTCCTGCGCAAACGGCTTCGGCCGCCTCCAGGGTCCAGCCCCGAACAAAGATGGACAGCCGCCGAAGCAGGAGACGCTCAATCTCGGTGAGAAGGTCGTAGCTCCAGTCGATGAGCGCGCGCAGAGTCTGTTGTCGCGCGACCACGGTTCGCCCGCCGCCCGTGAGGAGGCGGAACCTGTCGTCGAGCCGCCGTGCCACCTCGGCGACAGAGAGGACTCTGACGCGAGCAGCTGCCAGCTCAAGCGCGAGCGGTACGCCGTCCAGACGGCGGCAGATCCGCACAACATCGACTGCGTTCTCCTCCGTGAGGTTGAAGCCAGGCTGGTATGCGGAGCACCGGTCCACGAACAAGCTGATCGCCTCGTATTGACGTAGTTCGTCGAGCGGCGGGATCTGGTCGCGGTCGGGAAAGCGAAGCGAGGGCACGGGCATGAGCGCCTCGCCAGGAACGTTCAGGCCCTCGCGGCTCGTGGCGATAGTGGTCAGCAGGGAGCATGAGCGGAGCAGCGCATCGGCCAGCTCCGCGCACGCACCGATGAGGTGCTCGCAGTTGTCCAGCACCAGCAGGACGTTCCGCTTGCGGAGCGACTCGACGATCATCTCGACCGCAGGGCGGCCGGGCCGTTCACCGACGTGCGCCGCGGCAGCAATCGCGGGACCCACCCCCGCTGGGTCGGTGACGGACGCAAGCTCGGCCAGCCACACCCCGTCGGGATAGCGCTCGAGTAGGTCCGCGGCGAGGTGGAGCGCGAGCCGGGTCTTACCGCTGCCGCCCGGCCCGGTCAACGTCAACAGACGCGTTGTCTGGAGGCGCGCCGCCGCGCTTGCGAGCTCACGCTCTCTTCCCACGAAGCTAGTCGTCTGCGTCGGAAGGTTGTTTGGAGTCGAGTCAAGACTCCGCAGAGGGGGGAAGCTCTCGGGCAGCCCGTCGATCAGGAGCTGGTAGACGCGCTGCGGCCGCACGAGGTCTTTGAATCGGTGCTCTCCAAGCTCGCGCAGGGTGAGGCCAGGGGCGAGCCCATCGCGGACGAGTGACTCGGTCGTGTCCGAGATTAGAACCTGGCCACCATGGGCCGCGGCGGCTATGCGCGCGGCCCGGCTCACCTCAAAGCCGACGTAGTCGACACCGCTCGCGGCGCTTGCGGGCCGCGCCTCGCCGGTGTGAAGTCCCATCCGCACCCGCACCGACGCCTCGTGCGGCCACGCGGTTTCGTGCAGGCGCCGCTGCATCTCCGCCGTGGCGGCCACCGCCTCGCTTGGACTGGTGAAGACGGCGAAGAAGGAGTCGCCCTCGCTCCGGACCACAAACCCGCTGTGCTTGTCCAGCGCTTCGCGAATGATGCCGGTGTGATGCTCGAGAACTGATTCCCAGCGGTCGGCGCCAAGCGTACGGACGCCGTCGCTCGAGCCTTCGATGTCGGTGAAGAGCATGGTCACGGTTCCCGCTGGTGCCTCGGCGCGGGTTGCCTTCACGGCCGCATTCTATGGCTGGCCACACCGCACCAACCGGTTCACAATCCATTCGTGGGGCCGGAGCTGCGAACGCCGCTCTGTCAGGCACTCGGCATCGAGTACCCGATCTTTTCCGCCGGCTTCGGCTCCGCCGCCGTACCGGAGCTTGTGGCTGCCGTGTCGAACGCCGGAGGCCTTGGGGTGCTCGGCGCCAGCGGAATGGACCCAGGTGAGATCAAGGGCCGCATCGCAAGGACCCGAAAACTGACGCGGCTGCCTTTCGGAATCAACTTCATCATCGACGAGGAAAGCGACGAGGACCACGCCTTCTTGCTCGACCAGATGGCCACTGCAACAGCCCAGCGTGCCGCGGTGGTGGTGCTCTTCTGGGGTGATCCGGCTCCGTACGTCGAGCTCGCCCGCGGCAGTGGAGTCAAGACCTTCATCCAGGTCGGATCAGTCGAAGAGGCAAAGGCCGCAGCCGATGCGGGCGTCGATGCGGTCATCGCCCAGGGCATCGAGGCTGGCGGCCACGTCAGAGGGACCACGTCGATCTGGGATCTCCTGCCGGCGACCATCGACGCGATCGACCCCGTGCCGGTGCTTGCCTCCGGAGGGATCGGCGACGGCGACGGAGTGGCGCGCGCGTTGCGGGCCGGCGCGCAGGGCGTTTCACTGGGGACGCGCTTTGTCGCAAGCGATGAAGCCTGGGTTCATCCGGCTTACAAGTTGCGAATCGTGCAGAGCACTGCCAAGGACACCGTCTACAACGAGCTGTACGACGTCTGGTGGCCCGACGCCCCGCACCGGACGCTCCGCAACAAGACGTTTGCGGAATGGGACGCGGCCGGACGGCCGCCGACAGGAAAACGCCCCGGCGAAGGGACTTCGATCGGCAAGCGGACCCTGCCTTCAGGAGAGGTCGCCGAGTGGCCACGGTACGCTATCGGATCCGCACCTCCTGACTTTGACGGTGACGTCGAGTACGCGCCGCTCTGGGCCGGCGAATCCTGCACCGTCGTGAATGACATCAAGCCCGCAGGTCAGATCGTCCGCGACCTCGTCCGCGACGCCAAAGCAGCGCTGCGCGGTTAGCATGCCCACTCTGCAGGGCGCGCATGTGACGCTGCGGCCGGCCGCTACGGCCGACATTCCGGAGCTGGCCCGGATCCGTTCTACGCCCGAGGTGCTTCGGTGGTGGCGTGGCGGCGAGGAGATGGTCGCGTCGGTCGCCGAGGACCTCGCCGAAGAAGGAACTGAAACACTTGTCATCGAGCACGACGGCCGGGTCATCGGCGCGATCCAATGGCATGCCGAGGAAGAGCCCGACTACCGCCACGCGGGCATCGACCTCTATCTGGATCCAGCAGTCCACAGTCGCGGACTCGGCGCCGACGCCATCCGCACCCTCGCGCGCCACCTGATCGCAGACCACGGCCATCACCGGCTGGTCATCGACCCCGCCGCCGACAACACCGCTGCGATCAGGTGCTACTCCAAGGTCGGCTTCCGGCCGGTAGGCGTGATGCGCAACTACGAAAGGGGAATGGACGGCGCCTGGCATGACGGCCTGTTGATGGACCTGCTCAAAGACGAGCTGATCGACTAGCTCAAAGTTCGCGCAGGCGCGAGTGGAGCAGGTCCTGCTCGGCGGCGTCGTCCGGGTCCGCGATCTGGCCGGCCGCGTGGAGCGCCGCCTGCATGGCGGCCGCGAGCTGGGCCGCCCTCCGTCGATCTCCATCCTCGAGTGCAACGAACGCCGCGTCGAGGAGCAGGTACGGTTCCAGTGCGTCGTAGTGGCCGGCTCGAGTGAGTTCGACGGCGCTCGCAAAGAGTTCACGCGCCCGGTCGAAGTGACCATCGTGCAGCTCGACGTAGGCGAGGTTTCTGTGCTCGGCCGCGACCATCCCCTCCTCGCCGAGCTCGAGGTTCAGCTCGATGCTCTCTTCATAAAGCACCCTGGCTTCGGAATAGTCACCACGCATCCGCACCGCGACGGCCTCGAGGTGGATCGGCATCCCTTCGAGCCGGCGATCGCCCGCGCGACGGGCCAACCCGCGCGCCTCAGCGGCCAGCGCCATGACGTGCGACAGGTCGCCACGGCGCAGTGCAACGCGCGCCAGCATCGAGAGACCGTCCACCTGGCCGCGGACCTCGCCGTCCTCGCGCGCCTGGCTCAACAGCTCGAGGGCGAGCGCTTCAGCCCGGCCGGTCTCCCCGCTCCGGAAGGCGGCAATCGAATCTTCGTACATCCCCATCCGCCCACCTTAGTAAAAAATTGATAGGGGCGTGCCGTCGCATAATCCCAATCGTGGCGACTGCGCTCTCCCTCACGCACCTCGGCTCGCTCATGCGCGGTGTGCGGAGCGTAGACGAGGTCGGGGCTGACGAACGCGCCGCCTCCCTCGCCAAGCGCTCGATCAAGAAATCCTCGAAGCTCTGGGCGCTCGACCTCGCGGTCCGCTGCATGGACCTGACGACGCTCGAGGGCTCCGACACGCCCGGCAAGGTGACCGCGCTGTGCGCCAAGGCGATCCGGCCGAAGCCAGGCGACCCCACGATCCCGAGCGTGGCCGCGATCTGTGTCTACCCCGCCCGAGTGGCGGACGCCGTCGAGCATCTGCGCGGAAGCCAGGTCAAGGTCGCGTCGGTCGCCACCGCGTTCCCCTCCGGCCAGAGCTTCACCTCGATCAAGATCGCCGAGACCGAGGAGGCCGTCCGCGCCGGCGCCCAAGAGATCGATATGGTGATCGACCGGGGCGCGTTTCTCTCGGGCGACTACCAGCGCGTCTACGACGAGGTGGTGGCCGTGAAGGAGGCTTGCGGAAGCGCGCACCTGAAGGTCATCCTCGAAACCGGTGAGCTTGGCACCTACGACGCCGTGCGCCGCGCAAGCATCCTGGCGATGGCGGCCGGCGCGGATTTCATCAAGACCTCGACCGGCAAGGTGCAGCCCGCGGCCACTCTTCCGGTGAGCCTGGTCATGATGGAAGCGATCCGCGACTTCGTGCGCGAGACCGGGCGGCCGGTCGGCTTCAAGGCGGCCGGCGGCATCCGCACCTCCAAGCAGGCGATCGCGTACCTTGTCCTGACGTACGAGACGCTCGGCGCGGACTGGATGACTCCGGATCGCTTGCGGCTGGGCGCTTCGACGCTGCTCAACGATGTGCTCATGCAGATCGATAAGGAACGCACCGGCGTGTACCAGTCCCCCGATTACTTCACCATCGACTGATGGCGATCACCAAAAAACAGTCGGCCGAGCTCGCGCGCCAGGTCTTCGAGTACGCGCCCGCACCCGAAGCCATCGACCACGTCAAGATCCAGCCGCGGTACGGCCTGTTCATCGGCGGCAAGATGGTCGAGCCGCACAGCAAGAAGCACTTTCCGACCATCAACCCCGCGACCGAGAAGAAGCTCGCCGAGGTTTCAGAGGCCGACGCGGCCGACGTCGACCGCGCCGTCAAGACCGCCGGCCGGGCCTTCGAATCGTGGTCGCACCTCCCGCCGTCGCGCCGTGCCCGCTATCTCTTCCGCATCTCGCGCCTCATCCAGGAGCGCGCGAGAGAGCTCGCCGTGGTTGAGACGATGGATGGCGGCAAGCCGATCAAGGAATCGCGCGACGTCGACATCCCGCTCAGCGCCGCCCACTTCTTCTATTACGCGGGCTGGGCGGACAAGCTGGAGTGGGCTTTCCCCAACCGCAGGCCGCGGCCGCTGGGCGTCGCCGGCCAGGTCATCCCGTGGAACTTCCCTCTCTTGATGCTCGCGTGGAAGATCGCGCCGGCGCTGGCCGCCGGCAACACCGTGGTCCTTAAGCCCGCGGAGACTACCCCGCTCTCGGCGATGGTCTTCGCGGAGATCTGCATGCAGGCGGAGCTGCCGCCCGGCGTCGTCAACATCGTCACCGGCGCCGGCAAGACCGGCTCACTGGTCGTGGGCCACCCTGGCGTCAAGAAGGTCGCCTTCACCGGCTCGACCGAGGTCGGCAAGCTCATCCAGCGCACGCTGGCCGGAACCGGCAAGAAGCTCACGCTGGAGCTCGGCGGCAAGGCGGCGAACATCGTGTTCGAGGACGCGCCCCTCGACCAGGCGGTCGAAGGCATCGTGAACGGCATCTACTTCAACCAGGGCCACGTGTGCTGCGCGGGCAGCCGCCTGCTGGTCCAGGAGTCCATCGCCGAGCCACTGATGGAGAAGCTCAAGCGGCGCCTCGGGACCCTGCGTCTCGGCGACCCGCTCGACAAGAACACCGACATCGGCGCCATCAACTCTCGCGCGCAGCTCGAGAAGATCCAGGGCCTGGTCGAGTCGGGCGTGGAAGAGGGCGCGGAGCTCTACCAGCCCGAGTGCCGGCTGCCGGAGCGAGGCTTCTGGTTCCCGCCCACGCTCTTCACGAACGTCAGCCAGTCGTACCGCATCGCGCGCGAAGAGATCTTCGGCCCAGTGCTGTCGGTCCTCACCTTCCGCACGCCTGCCGAGGCGGTCGAGAAAGCGAACAACACGCCGTACGGATTGTCGGCCGGCGTGTGGACCGACAAGGGCTCGCGCATCCTGTGGATGGCCGAGCGCCTGCGGGCCGGCGTCGTGTGGGCGAACACGTTCAACCGTTTCGATCCCACGTCGCCATTCGGCGGCTACAAGGAATCGGGCTTCGGCCGCGAGGGCGGGCTGCACGGCCTCGCCGCCTACCTGGACTTGAACTAAATGGAAGTCCGCAAGACGTACAAGCTCTACCTAAACGGAGAATTTGTGCGCTCCGAGTCGGGACGCGCGTACCGGCCGGACGGAAACGTGAACGTCCCACGCGGCTCTCGCAAGGACCTGCGCGACGCAGTGCGCGCCGCGCGCTCTGCTTTTTCAGGATGGTCGGGACGAACCGCGATGAACCGCGGCCAGATCCTCTACCGCGCCGCCGAGATGCTCGACAGCCGCAGCGCGCAGTTCGTCGAGCTGCTCAGCGGTGGCGCGGCGGCCCGGCGCGAGGTCGAGCAGTCGGTCGAGAC
>Ga0209118_1000755_pt1 | contig 16510 bp, 12 predicted proteins | sample BlaSpr_A8_Ref_M1_FD_187988 | JGI IMG/M metagenome (GOLD analysis project Ga0209118, IMG submission 187988) | Forest soil microbial communities from Thunder Bay, Ontario, Canada - Black Spruce, Ontario site 2_A8_Ref_M1 (SPAdes) (version 2) | ecosystem: Environmental > Terrestrial > Soil > Boreal...
GCCATGGTTGCTCTCGGCAAACAGCTCTACGAAGTGAAGTATCAATGCCAGTCGTGCCACACCATCGGCGGCACAGGCGGCTACGTCGGGCCCAACCTGAACAACGCGGGCGGCTGGTTGACGCCCGCATGGATCGAAGCCTGGCTGAAAAATCCCCAGGCGCTCGTTCCCAACACGATCGAGCCGCGTCGTAATTTCACCGAAGCCGAGGTCAATGCTTTGACCGCCTACCTGATGACCTTGCGCCAGAGCATCAAACCGCAGAAATCCGCGAGCGCCGCCGGATCGCGCGCAGCATCTCAGGGGGCCGGCCGATGAAACTCTGCCTCTGGTTCAGCGCCCTATTCTTGATGGCCATCGCCCCAATCTCCGGCTGCCGCAAACACGCCGAGGCGCCCAAGCCTGATCCGCTTCTCTCCGCTTACGACACCGAACCCGATTGGACTGACGCGCAGAAAATTATTCCTCTCAGCTACCAGCAATCCCAGGGCAAACGCATCTTTTATCAGCAGTGCGTCTGGTGCCACGCCGACTCCACACCAGCTGGCCCCTCCAATCGCTCAAATCTCACGCCAGTTCCGCCCTTAATGAACGAAGGCGCCACGCTGAACGCCGAGAGCAACGAATTCATGCAGAACATCATTACTCTGGGTGGCAGCGCTCTCGGCAAATCCGCGATGATGCCGCCCTACGGGAAAATGCTATCCGCCGAAGATATTCGCTCCGTGATTGCCTTCACGCGCGCCGTCGCCCAGCCACCCTACCAGGCTCCAGGCCGTCCAGCATCGCAGTATTCCTCTAAATAGGAGAGACCCACTTTGCGAAGCGCGAAACTCAGAATGGCTATCAACTCTTGGCACCGATTGCTGCCTCCAGCCCTTGTACTTGCAATCGCTTTCTCCGTGCAAGACGCATCGGCGCAAGTAAGTCCGGCCGAAATCCTCAGTCCCGATTTGAAAGCACTGCAAGAATCCTATATTCCCCAGCTCAAGACCCTCAACCAATCCATCGCCAGAATCAAATTTCCCTTTCCTTTTTATCTCAGCCGTTTCGTTGGAATTGACCCCACGCAGCAGGCGGAAGCCGATTCTCGGGGCCTCGAGTTTGTCCGCTTTCAGGATCGCGTAGTTCTGAAAGTGGGCGGGAATTACAGCGCTGCCTATGACACCAATCGCATGACGCAAAACGAGCGCGCCGCCGCCACCCTCCGCACCGTAATCCTTCCCGTCCTGGAGCTAGTCACGGCTGCAATGCCGCATGACCTGGCCTGCGACGGAATCGGTTTTGAAATTTCCTACCACGCCCGTTCCAGGGAGCGCAGTTATGACTTTGAAGGAAAAGAAAATCTCGTTCTGGTGCTGGACCGCATTGACGCTTGGGCCCTCTCCAGCGCCACCACGGATGCCGCGCGCCAGGAAATTCTGAATCGCAGCAAAATTTATGTCAGCGGAACCGACTTCGGCATCTCCCTCACGGAACGCGATCCCCTCAACGTTCAATCCCTGCCTCGCTCCATTCCGGCAAAGCCCGATGCCACTTCAACGGCACGCTCTTCAACCCTGGTAGCCCGCTCTCCCTTTCTGAAATCATCTCAATCGGCGCCAAACGTCTCTTCGCCGGCTCTTGTGGCCTCTGCGGACCTCGCTCCTGCCAGCGCTAGTCCCGCATCACCTGCGCCTAAGGCCGCAGAACTGCCGCCGGCAGTTCCACACTCGGCGCCCGTGGACGCCGACCGTCTCAACGATAAGTACCAATCGCAATTAGCCGCGCTCGCTAAGGAGGGCGCAGCCAAATATCATTTTGTCGATTATGCCCCGCCCACCTTTATGGTCTTCCGCGATCAGATCGCCCTCCAGATGACCTTGCGCAATTCCATCCAGTTCGTGCCTCCGAGGGGGTCGATCTACAAGCGTGCCGCCCAGAGTTTTGATCTTTTCCTAGCGCCCCTATTGAAGGATTTATCTGACAGAATTTCTACCGACGTGGAATTCGAGTTCTTCGATTTTTCCGTCCTGAACAAACTCGCCCCCGGCCCCAAGGGCGCCTCCGAAGCCATTGAATTTATCTGCTCGCGCGCCGTCCTAAAGCAATTCGTCAATGCCGAGATTACGAACCAACAACTTCTGGACCAGAGCGTCATTCTCGTCAACGGTGTGCGCATCGCTTTGAATCTGCAACTCGTTGAGTAGCAGAATCTACTGGCCGGTGCTTCGCTTGTGGGCCATTTGAGGCTTTAGCAAAATCAGTATCTGTCCCCGAGCAAGATTGCGACAGCTTACCGGTTCACCCCAAAAAATGGACTGCGCCCTTGAAACGTCTCCGTATTCGTGTGCTGGTGAATCTTCATCGACGTCGGCACGTCCGAAAGACCGAATATTTCTGAGACCACTTTTGTGGGCTATTCGGACGGATTCGGGTTGTGGAAGAGTAGCCGACCAACCGGACGGAACCCCGAAACAATCCAGCATGAAGCAGCGCCCGCGCGGGAACGAGCCTAATGCAGAGGCAGGTCTTAGACACGAGGGCTTCAGATCGACGACATTAGTCACCTGTGTGCCGCGGAAATCGCGTCGAAGTGCCAGCGGTCAAGCTGGTCAGATTTGGGTCATGCCGCCGTCGACGAAGAGCTCGATGCCAGTGACATAGCTACTTTCGTCGGAAGCGAGGAAGGAAACCGCTTTGGCAACTTCGTCCAAGGTTCCCGTGCGACCGAGAGGTATTTTGCCCACTGCGCTGTCTGCGTATTGTTTGATTTGTTCTTCAGTCATGCCCAAGGAATTGCGGTAGCCCGGAGAAGGAATCACGCCAGGACTAACAGCGTTCACGCGAATTTTGCGGTCTTTGAGATCCGTGGTGAAGGTGCGCGCGAAGGATCGCACGGCCGCTTTGGATGCGCTGTACACGCTCAACGCGGGCGGTCCTGTCTTGGAAACGATTGACGCATTCAGGATGATGGAGCTTCCATCCTTAAGGAGCGGAAGCGCCTTTTGCACGGTGAACAGAAGACCCTTGACGTTGGCGTTGAAAGTCTTGTCGAAATGCTCTTCGGTGATTGCGCCGAGCGGGGCGAATTCTCCGGTGCCGGCATTGGCGAATAGAATGTCGATATACCCCTTCTGCTGCTTTACGGTGGCGTACAAGCGATCAAGATCCGCAAGATTTGAGACGTCGCCCTGCACCGCGGTAACGCTCTTGCCGATCTGCTTCACTGCTGCGTCGAGTTCGCTTTGACGACGGCCAGTGATGAAGACATATGCGCCCTCCGCAACGAAGCGTTGCGCCGTAGCTAGTCCGATTCCGCTGTTGCCTCCCGTGATGACTGCTATTTTTCCTTCCAGCATACTCATGAGGTTTCTCCTGTTTGATTTCCTGACTCCGGCATGGTATTTCTGTATCGTATAGTACAGATGTCACGAGCGAGTGAATCGTTACAATATGTGTACCGATAGGTATGGAAGGGGCATCATAGACAGGTATGAAACGGAACAAATCCTCAGGGCGGATGGGACGTCCCCGCTCCTTCGATATCGACCGAGCCTTGGACCGCGCGCTGCGGGTGTTCTGGCGGAAAGGATATGAGGGCACCTCCCTGTCGGACCTGACTAAGGCCGTGGGGGTCAACCGTCCGAGCCTCTATGCTGCCTTTGGCGACAAGGAAGCGCTGTTCCGCAAAGCGCTCGACCGGTACTTGGACGGGCCGGCGGCCTACGTCCAAGAAGCGCTGAAAGAGCCGAGCGCGCGCGCAGTCGTTGAACGATTGTTACGAGGAGCCGCCGACTCGAACACGGCGCCGCGCAATCCCGGGGGATGCCTCATGGTGCAAGGTGCGCTTGCCTGTAACGAAGCGGCCGATCCCATCCGGCACGAACTGACCGCGTGCCGTGCGGCGGGTGAGGCTGCGATACGCCGGTGCCTCGAGCATGCGAAATCAGATGATGATCTGCCGGCCGATACAGATCCCGCTGATCTTGCGCGCTACGTCGCGACGATCCTCTACGGAATGGCAGTCCAGGCAGCGGGCGGTGCGAGCCGAGCTAAATTACAACGCGTAGTCGAGATGGCCTTACAAAGCTTGCCGCTGAACTAATCGCCTATTTGAATCATACGACGCCCTCCAGAAGTCCCGTTCGGGGAAATGCCGCGCCGCGGAGCGTCGCTCGCATTCTTATCTCCTCGAATGCCATTCCCGATTCGTAATCCGACCGTGTGGCCACGAGAGCTGCGATCAGTTGACTTGATTTCACCGTGAGGCGATACGTAGTCGGAATCAACGAATCGAATGTTACCGGATTCTTGGTAACCACTGGCCTAGAATCTGGCCACTTTTTGAGCCGAAAACCGGGAAAAAAACTTTATAACACTTTTGGTAACAAGTGGGCCGAAAAGTGCCGATTTCGGCTATTTCTTCGTTTGGAAAACCGCTTGAAACAAAAGACCTTTAGCGTTTTTCTACGAATCGGCAGGTCGTGGGTTCAACTCCCCGAATAGTTCCAATCTAGTATTATGTACCTTAAGTAACTAATATAAGTGTTGCACGGCAGTTTCTCCTGAGGCACCTTCTGTGGAGAATGGAGGTGCCTATGAAACTGGGACGACCCCTGCTTCCGTTGCAGCTGGACGGAGAGCAACGCCAACAACTTGAAGCCCTGGCCAGTTCTCGCTCGCTGCCCCATGGCCTAGTGACCCGCGTGCGCATCATTTTGCTTAGCGCCGACGGCTTGTCCAATAAGGACATCGCTGTCCGTTTGCAATTGAACAAAATGACAGTCGGTCTTTGGAGACGACGGTTCGTGAAACAGGGGCTGACGGGGTTGCACGAGGAACTGCGCCCCGGCCGCCCGCGTTCGATTCCCGATGAAAAGGTCGCCACACTGATCCGCAGAACACTGCGAAGCAAACCGAAAGACGGCACGCATTGGAGTTGTCGCTCGCTGGCTGCGGAAACCCGTCTGTCGAAATCGACCGTCCACCGGATCTGGCGCGCCTTTGCCTTACAACCACACCGCACGCGTCACTTCCAGCTTTCCAACGACCCGCTCTTCGTCGAGTAGGTACGGGACATTGTCGGGTTGTATCTGAACCCACCGGATAAGGCCCTGGTGCTGTGCGTGGATGAGAAGAGCCAGATTCAAGCGCTGGAGCGTACCCAGCCGATGCTGCCCTTGGGGCTTGGTTACGTCGAAGGAATCACGCACAACTACGTCCGACACGGCACCACCACGTTGTTTGCAGCCTTCGATCCCGTCACCGGAACGGTCCTAAGTCAGTGCAAACGCCGTCATCGTCACCAGGAATTCCTCGATTTTCTGCGGCATGTGGACGCCAGTGTGCCGAAAGCTTTTGACGTGCACCTGATCATCGATAACTATGCCACTCACAAGCATCCCCCCGTCCAGCGCTGGCTGGCAGCACGCCCCCGTTATCATGTGCACTTCACGCCAACCTACTCTTCCTGGCTCAACCAAGTGGAAATCTGGTTCAACATCATCACGCAGAAGGCCATCCGCCGGGGAACCTTCCGCAGCGTCAAAGAACTCGTCGCCAAAATCGAACGCCTCGTCCACCGCTACAACGCTGATGCCCGACCCTTCTCCTGGACCGCAACCCCCGATTCGATCCTGGAAAAAATCCAGCGACTATGTGAACGTATTTCCGGGACAGCACACTAGAACGTCGTGATACAAGTCCGTCAATCCGGATGGATGAGCCGAAAGGACTGCAGGCAGCGACGCGCGGTATCGAGTTCGCTAAAGCGGCTGCCTTCCTGTTCGATCAAGTAGTACTCTACGCCGCCCGCGCTTTCGGCCGCTGCGAAAATATTTTTCCATTTTGCAACGCCTTCGCCGAACAGCACCGTGTAACCTTCCGCCGGTTCCGGTGACCAGTCCTTGAGATGGAGAGAGCGGATTCTGCCCGGATTCGCAAGAATCCACGCCACCGGATCGGAGCCAGCTTCCAAACAAGTGCCCACATCCAGCTGGAGCATGATTGAAGGTTTCGTGTTCTTGGCGAGGATTTCGATGGGGCGCCGATTTTCGACGGGAGTAAACTCTCTCTGGTGATTGTGATATCCCGCTTTCAAGCTGGATGATTCAAGCTGATCGGCAGCATGGTTCAGCGTGTCGGCGACCGCCTTCCAGCCATCCAGGCCGGGTTTTGGATCCGCCGAAGCCATGACTACGTATTTGCTCCCCAGAATCAGATTCATGTCGCGAGCCCGGCCGATGTTCTCCGCGCTCAGGTAGGAACTGTCGTTGTGCGTCGAGAAGCACCGGATTCCGAGATCGTCGAGAAGCTTTCTCATCTGCTTGGTTTGACTCTCGGACCACTCGAAGTAGGGCGCATAGAATTCGACACCCTGGTATTCCATCTGCGCGACGGCGCGCACCGTGCCCTCCAGATCTTTTTTCAGTTCGTCGCGGACCGAAAAGAGTTCCAGGCCGGCCGGAATCGATTTCGCCGCGCGAGCTGATAGAGCCCACGGCAACATTGCCGAAAAAGCGATAAACGAGCGTCGCGAAAGTGCGTGTAGCGGCATGAGAGAATCCTACTGGAGATTCGGTGGAAATTCATCGCTAAAAAAAGCTCGGCGAAGCAGTTCGCCCCGGCCGAGCTAGGAAGTAGACCACTGCTACTCAGACTAGAAGGTGACTCGCAAACCGAGTTCCACCTGACAGAAGCTGGACGGCTGAGTGTTAGTAATGTGCCCGAACTGACTGGCTCCGTGGCTCAAATCACTGTTCAAATTTCTATTTGTGACGTGTCTTATCGATTTAGCGGAAGGATGGAGAAGTCTCAGCCCGTTTGATACTGTTTCAGCCAATAACTCCCGACCTTGCAGACATATCCAGACCTTGCTACCCTCTGGTCACCTCGATGTAACAGGACCCTTTGTGACCGACCGCGCTCAAAATCTTGGTCAGATTGAAAAACTCGTCAGCAGCCAGACCCTACATGGCTCGGAATCCCTTTGCAAGATGCTGCGGTATCTAGGCAAACACGTTTTGGACCATCCCGGCGTTCCTCTGAAGGAGTATCAAATTGCGACTGAGGTTTTCGGCCGCCAACCCGATTTTGATCCCCAGTTGGACTCCATGGTGCGCGTACAGGCGGGTCGCCTTCGAACGAAATTGGCGGAGTACTATACCTCCGAAGGGGCCGCCGATCTCATCTTGGTCGAGCTGCCGAAGGGGACCTACGTTTTGTCTTTCCATCACGGGGTCCCGGCCTCGTTGCGCAATCATGCCAGCGCAGTGGGGGAAGCCCGGCGCGATAATTCTCCAATTCGGCACGCGTTGCGCAAGTGGATGATCTCCGTTGTCGTTCTCTCCGTGCTTCTCGCCGCCGCCATCATTGGACTGATTTCGTTGATTGTCATTCGAAAAAACGCCGGCGCTGATGCCATCGCCGAAATTCCGCCGGCGCCCGCGGCGTTTCACATTTTCTGGAAGGGTTTTTTGACCGGGCCCGAAGAGCCCTGGGTGATTTTCAGCAACGCCGCGTTCACAGGAAGGCCCGACAAGGGCATGCGCTACTACGATCCCGCGCGGGATTCGAAAACGCAAATCCTGGATCACTACACGGGCGTCGGTGAAGTGCTGGCAGTCCACGAACTCGACACTGTCTTCGGCTCACTTCGCCAGCGCATTCGCGTAAAGCGCGGGAGCCTCTTCTCGTTGGACGATGCCAAGAACAACGACCTGATTTTTATCGGCTCGCCCTCGGAAAACCTTTCACTGCTGGACATCCCAGGTACTCAGGAATTTGTTTTCAAGCAGGTCCCCGCGGGTCCGCGTGCTGGCAACATGGAAATCGTCAATATCCATGCTCAGGCTGGTGAGCCCAAGGAAGTCCTTGCCAGTCCCGCTAATCAGCCGCTGGTGGAAGACTACGCCGTAATCGCGCTCGTGAAAGGCTTGAATCCGTCGCGCTCCATGCTCATCCTGGCGGGCACGACCACCATGGGCACGCAGGCTGCCGTGGAATATGTATGCCGCGAGAATTCGCTCGAACAGCTTCTGCTGCGCCTTGCCATCGCGCGCTCCGGCGAACTCCGTCCATTCGAAGCTTTGATTCACGTCAAGGTTGCGCGCGGTGTGCCAGTGGGAAGCGAACTCGTGGTGGTCCGCCGGGAACCCTTGTAAAACCATCTGCCTGTCAGCCACACCAGGCGGACGCCTGCAGTCCTTCTACTCACTCTTCGCGACTGCTTCTGACTTGCCTCCGGGAACGATGTTGCGAACGATTACATACAGCACAGGAATGAACAGCAAGTTCAGCGTGGTCGCGGCAATCATTCCGCCAAAGACCGTCGTGCCCACGGAAATTCGGCCCGCGCGGCCTGCGCCCTGCGCGAGTACCAAGGGCACCACCCCTAGGATGAACGCGAGTGACGTCATCAAGATGGGCCGCAGACGGATGCGCGCCGCTTCCACAGCAGCTTCGACGACCGTCATGCCTTGGCCGCGCAGTTGCTCCGCAAATTCGACAATCAGAATCGCATTCTTACTGGCAAGACCGATTAGCATCACCAGCCCGATCTGGCAGTAAACGTCATTCTGCAATCCGCGCAAGGCCTGTGCGCCAATCGCCCCCAAAATCGCGACCGGAACGGCCAGCAGCACAATGAACGGGAGCACGTAACTCTCGTACTGCGCCGCCAGCGTCAGGTACACCACCACCAGGCCCAGCGCAAAAAGAATCAGCGCTTTTCCTCCGGACTCGATTTCTTCCAGCGACAGTCCGCTCCAGGCGAAGGTCATCCCATTTGGCAGGACTCGTTTCGCCAGCGCCTCCATCGCGGTGATGCCTTCGCCGCTGCTCCTGCCCGGCGCGGCATTGCCGTTGATTTCCGCCGAGCGAAACAAATTATAGTGGCTGATCACCTGCGGATTTTCTGTCTGCGCGACCGTCACCAGGTTATTCAGCTGCACCATCCTCCCAGTGTCAGAGCGCACGTAATACTGGCCAATGTCTTTCGACTCCGAGCGGAACTTGCTGTCCGCCTGCACGTACACGCGATACGACCGGTTGTTAAAGTCGAAATCATTCACGTACACCGATCCCATGTAAGTCTGCAGTGTGTTGGTAATTTGTGTCAGCGGAACCTGCAGGCTCTTGGCCTTTTCCCGGTCGATGCGCACCAGATATTGTGGGTCGTTAGCCGTGAAGCTGGTGAAAAGACCGGCCATGTCCTTGCTCCCATTGCCCTGCGCCACAAGATCATTCGCCTTTTCCGCAATCGTCTGAAGGGAATTGCGGCCCAGGTCTTCCAGTTCGAACTGGAATCCGCCAAACTGCCCCAGCCCCTGCACCGCTGGTGGATTGAAGGGCACGACCAGCGCTCCCGGTACTCCCATGAGCTGCCCGCGGAGCCGTTGAATGACGGCCGAGGACGAATGCTCCTTCCCTTTGCGCTTCTCGAACCCTTTTAGATTGGCAAAGATCATGCCCTTATTGGGAGCATTGCCGGTAAAGCTGAAACCCGCGATGCTGAACGCGCCCGTGATTTCCGGCACGTGAGAAAGGGTTTCTTCCACTTTGGCGCAAATGTCGCGCGTGTATGTTAGCGAAGCCCCCTGCGGGGACTGCACGATGAACATGATGTAGCCCTGATCATCGTCCGGTATGAAGGCGCGCGGCACGTGCTGGTACACAAGATACGTGCATCCCAGCAGCGCCAGGAAGACGAGCACCGCCGCGAATCGCCAGCCAAGGACTTGCCGTACCGTGCTTCGATACAAATTCGTTCCGGCTTCGACAATCTTGTTGAACCCCTTGAAAAAGCGGCCCTGCGCGCGTTCCCGGTGATGTCCCAGAAAGATAGCCGATAGAGCGGGGGTCAGCGTCAGCGCGTTGAAAGCGGAGATCGAAACGGAGAACGCAATCGTAAGGGCGAACTGCCGGAAGAGAATCCCGGTTGTGCCGGGGAAAAGCGCCACCGGGACGAACACGGCAACGAGCACCAGCGATGTGGCGATCACCGCGCCCGCGACCTCTTTCATCGCCGCGGACGCCGCGTTGTGCGGCTCGGTGATGCCCTCGACGATATGGCGTTCCACGTTCTCGATAACCACGATGGCGTCATCGACGACGAGTCCCGTGGCGAGCGTGATGCCGAACAGCGTCAGCGTATTGATCGAGAAGCCCAGCAGCTTGACGAAAATAAACGTGCCAATCAGCGAAACGGGAATGGTGAGCGCTGGAATGAATGTGCTCCGCCAATCCTGCAGGAAAAGGTAAATCACGATGACGACCAGCACGATCGCTTCGAACAGCGTGATCAGCACGTCTTGAATCGATTCGCCGATGACGGTTGTCGTATCGAAGGCCACCGCATATTTCAACCCGGGCGGAAAATTCTTCGCAAGCTGCAGGAGCGCGGCTTTCGCGGCTTTGTCCACGTCCAGTGCGTTCGCGCCAGGCAACTGCGTGATGGCTAGCCCGATGGCGTCGTGGCCGTTGAAGCGCAGGATTGAGCCGTAGTCTTCGGCGCCCAGCTCCGCGCGGCCGACATCCTTCAACCGGACCAGCGTGCCATCCGTCCCGGTTTTCAAAATGATGTCTTCAAACTCCGCTGCTTCCGTCAGCCGTCCCACGGCGCGCACGCTGAACTGATAAGCCTGTCCGTTTGCGGCTGGCTGTTGGCCAATCTGCCCCGCAGCCACCTGAACGTTTTGCTCCTGAAGAGCATTTAGGACATTGGTGGCCGACAGGCCGCGTTGCGCCATTCGCCCGGGATCCAGCCACAGCCGCATCGCGTACTTCCGTTCGCCGAAAATGATAGCGTCTCCGACGCCTGGCACGCGCTTGATGGCGTCTTTGATGTATACGTCGATGTAGTTGCTCAGAAACAGACTGTCGTACTGTCCCGACTCCGAATAAACTCCCGCGGCAAACACAAACCCGGTCGCCTGCTTGGTGATGATCACGCCGGTGTTCCTGACTTCGTTCGGCAGCCGGCCCAACGCCTGGCTCACGCGGTTCTGCACGTCCACGGCAGCGAGATCGACGTTGCGCGTCACGTCGAACGTTACCGTGATCAGGCTGGTGCCGTCGTTGCCGCTGTTTGAGGTGATGTATTTCATCCCTTGCACGCCGTTAATGGCCTGCTCCAGGGGAATCGTAACCGCGGTCTCCACAGTTTGCGCATTCGCGCCGATATAAATGCTGGTCACCACCACCTGGGGAGGCGCCAGGTCGGGGAATTGCGCGATCGGAAGTGACGGAATGGATACCGCGCCGCCGAGGATGATCAGCAGCGCGCAGACTGTGGCGAAAACTGGACGCCGGATAAAGAAATCAACGAACAAGACCGGAGTCCACCTTCGATGGGATTGGAATGTCGCCGCTCATGGTTTTCAGAAGCCTACTGGCCCGCGACGCCCTTGCCGTTGCTCTGAATTTGTTCCGTGACCGGCATCCCGTCCTGCAAGAATTGTGTCCCGGAAACAATGATGTGGTCCCCGGGCTTCAGTCCTTCGAGTACGGCGAAATCGTTGCCGACAGTGCCGCCAAGCTTCAAGAGTTTCTGCCGTGCCACCGTTCCTTTGCCTTCATTGACGGATACGAACACGAAGAATTGGCCATTGATGCGCTGTACCGCAAGGACTGGAGTCACCGGCCCTTCGTGAACGCCCCAGGTAATCTGTGCCCTAACCTGCTGGGCGATGCGCAACTTGCCTTGCGGATTCTCAATCGTGGCCTTGGCGAGAACCGTTTGTGTTTCCGTTTCGACCTGCGGCGAAACAAACGTGATGTGAGTCTCGCTCACCGAATTTCCCGCGGTGTCGAGCAATCGCACGGGTAATCCGGCTTTCAAGTTCTTGGCGCGGTCGGCGGGAACGTAAACGTAAGCTTCCAGCGCTCCGGGCTCGTCAATGGTAGTTAGCATTGTAGAAACCGTCACGCGGTCACCTACGCGTACGGGGATATCTCCGACAATTCCCCCCATCGGCGACTTCACGCCATAGTAGTGAAGCTCCACTCTTTGCTGCTTCACCTGTTCGTCGAGCGCCTTTACTTGTGAGAGTGCCGCCTCGTAGCTGGTCTGCGCATTGTCCATTTCCTGTTTGCTGATGACTCCGGCTTCAGCCAACTTCTGCGCCCTCTCCAGTGAAACTTTGGCATAGCGCAGGTTTGCTTCCTGCGCCGCGCGCGATGCTTCCTGGCTGTTTACCGTGGCTTCCTGTTTCAGCGGGTCGATCTGCAAGAGTGGCGTTCCTGATTCCACATGGTCGCCGGACTTTACGAAAATCCGCGTGATCTGTCCCTCAACCTGTGGATTGATCGACGCCGAGTGCCGCGATTTCAGGATGGACAGATACTCGGTGGTATCCGGGATTTTCACCGCGGGAGCAATCCGTACTTGAACCGGCATAGCAGGAGCAGCAGCGCCCGGCGCATTGTCGGCCGCGCTCTTCTGGCACCCGTAAACAAAAGCGCCTGCCGCCAGTGCCAGCAGCAAAGCGGCCCCCCGCTTCGCCAGCGTTGGGCTTCTCATCCTGTGATTGACAGATTCGAATGGGCGCATGCCTGTCTACCTGACCTCAAATCTTATTACAGTGTTCGACAGGAGCAAAACGGCAAGGGACCGTCACCTATTGGACGCCAGGGAAAGCTGTTGGTTACCTGGAAGTTTCTGGCAGCAGCCTAGTAAAAATCGCGGGAGTTGATTCTTTTTCCGGAAAGTCCGAGCTGCAGCACATCCATCTGCTCCGGCCGGTCAAACACCTTGCCCGGGAAAAAGAGTTTCGCCACCACCCGCACTCCGCCAAACGCTACGCCCAGAACCACCGCCACCACCATGAACAAGCCAGTGGAAATGAAAATTTTGCCGAGAATCGAGGTCCACGGCGGATCGGTAATCGTGTGCGTCGGCTCGTGCCACGTCACATGTGTTTCGTAATTCACTGCGCTCCGCAGCCCATCGCCATAAGCTGCCGAGGATGGCCTCAGTACTAGAGATAGCAGGGAAGCCTTGCGTTCAATGGTCGTTCCCGCTTGCTTCGCCGCCGCTGACAGCGCTTGCTCCAGGTGTCGCAAGTGCTGCTCCGCTAGTTGGGGCGTTGGATACTCCAACAGCAACAAACCTGCCGACTCCCTGCCGTTGCGATATTCCGCGATCATGGCTTCTGCGCCAGAATCAAAACCTGCCTCACTCACAAGGTTCGTGAATTCCTCATGCTTCAAAGTGTTTAGCGCATTCCGCAATGCCACAGGCCCCAGCGCGTACCTTTGCGTCCCATCTGAGAACCCGCCCGGCAAATACGTTCGAATCGGCGGCAGTGGTGCCTGGTCAGCATGCGCGCCGACAGAGTTCACCAACGTAACCAAATCTTGTGTGGAAATTGGCTGAATTGGGCGCACTTGAAGGATGGAACTGCCCACCAGCACAATCAATCTGTCGCCATCCACGGCCGAAGTCCTGTTCAGCGTCGACGGATGCATCTCCGGACTGATCAGCGCCGTATACATTTCGTACGCGCTGCTGGGATCCCGGTACTTCCACAAACCTACGTTGATTCTGGCGGCGCCCGAACTGTACTGGCTCAACTCGCCTGGCGTACGTCCGGTTTCCTTCCAAAGATTTGTGTAGTTCTCCGTTTCAACCGAGTCCGGACTTGGCTGGCCGGACCAGGTGCTGAAATGGCTTGGAAGCACCAAGCTCTGAGCAGAGACCCACGGCGCGGCCGCGAGCGCCAGCAAAAACACCGTAATGAAGCGAAGCCTTCGCATCCCGGCCTCTATTAGACACCAACCACCTAGTTTTGGTTGCGAGATTGTTCAACTGCTACCGCGCTGGGACGACCGGCAGCGGGTTTCGCCGGCAGATTCATCGTCACGCTGTTCAGGCTTTCCAGGTAGCTTGCCACGCCCTGATACAGCCCCTCGGCCACTTTCTGCCTTTGCTCGGGCTTCTTGAGCATTTGTTCGTCCGCCGGATTGCTCAGGAACGAAATCTCCGTCAGGATTGACGGCATGTCCGCGCCGATCAACACAACGAAGGGCGCTTTCCGCACGCCGCGATTCTTCACCGGTTTGTTGGTCTTTTGAATCCTCTTGGCGAGGGAATCCTGGATGTCCGCGGCTAGCTCTTTGGACTCATCAATTTTTTCCGTCCTCGCGATCTTCATCACCAGATCCTGCAGCTCGTGCACGCCGCCCTGCGCCGTGGCGTTCTCGCGTGCCGCCACCTCCATCGCTTCCGCCGAACCCTTCAAGTTCAGGTAGTAGGTCTCGATGCCGCGCGCCGCGTGGTCCCTGCTTGAATTCGCATGAATCGAAATAAATAGATCCGCCTTGGCCTGGTTCGCAATGTTCGTCCGCTCTTCCAGCGGTACAAAAGTGTCGTCCGAACGCGTGTACACCACGTCTGCGCCCGGCAGCCGCTGCTCGATGATTTTCCCCAGTCGCAACGCTACGTCCAGGCACAAGTCTTTCTCCATCAAGCCCGTCGGCCCAATCGTTCCCGTGTCGTGGCCGCCGTGGCCCGCGTCGATCACAATTCTTCCAATCTTCAGTCCCAGCGCGCGCGTCAGCGTGGACTGCCCATCGCGCGTCGGCTGTGGCGCGCTCGTTGGCCGGATCAAATCGGGCTTCGCGCTCGTCGCAGCGGCTCTGACGGAATTCGATCGATTGTTCTTCACGCTCGGCGGCGAATTCCGCTCGACCACGGATGAATTGCTCACCGCGCTCGAACCGTTAGTTGCGCCGCCGCTAATCGTGCTGCTGATCGCGCTCTTCGAATTTGCTACCGGCTGCTCCGAAGCCGAATCTGTGTCCCCGTTCGAAGCCTTTGCCCCTGCGGTTTGAACGCTTCGCGCTTCGCCGTCTGCCGCGTTGTCACTCGAATCCCGCGTCAGCGTCTGTTGCACGCTGTTCCCCTTGGCCGTGCGTACCGGAGCCGCTGCCGCAGAATTTCCGTACAGATCGATCAAAAGCCGCGGCGGATTGTTCGTTAGCGAAGCGGTGTAATCCTTCACTCCATTCACGTCCAGCACCACGCGTACCACGCCCTCATGATTCTGCGCTACACGCACGGCCGTCAACAGGCCGCCGTCAATGCGGATATTTCCGCGTGCGACTTGCGGCGTCAGCCGCGCCGCGTGCAAATCGAAAAAGATGCGGTCGGGATTCGCGATGCGCCCGGAAGTATATTGCACGCTGTTTTCTAAATCGATGGTCACCCGCGTTGCGTCGCCGCTGGCCGGCGCGCGAATCCGCTGCACCCGCGGAATCTCCGATGATCCCGGCTTTCTAACGGACTTGCCCCCGGAGTGCACTGGCGCGTTCGCGCGCGCTTCTTCAACATCCGGCGAAGCCGTTGTCGAATATTGCGCCACGCTATTTGTCGCCGGCGGCGCGTCGTTGTTCTGCAACAGCGCCAATTCCGCCAGCGCTTCTTGCGCTTCGCGTTTCCTCGGCGAACGCGGATACCGTTTCAGGAAATCCTCATAAGTCTTTTTGGCCAGCGCTGAATCTCCCAGTTGGTCACGCTGCAGCTTCGCCACTCGCAGGATCGCATCCTGGCAATACTTGCTCGACGGATATTCGTGCACCAGGAATTGGTAGGAATCGGCGGCCGACTGGTAGTAAGTTCGCCCAAACCGGTCGCCCATCTCGGTGTAAAGGTCCGCGACGGCCAGAAGGGAATCGGGGACTTCAGCAGCCCGCGGCGTGATCAAAGCGACGCGGCGATAGCCGGCGACCACCTGTTTGTAATCTGCCAGCGTGCGCTTTTCCGTAGGTTTGCTGTTGAGCGCTGCGCGCTGCTCTTCCGCCCGCGCAAATTGCGTCGAAGCGGACTGGCGCTTTACCGACGCAGTGGCTGCAGCTTCTGCATGCGTTTTCGCCGGCACAGCACCGGCAAGGGTCAGCACAGTACCCAGCGCCACAAAAACTGGCGAAACACGGGCGAAGCTCCTGTGCAAAATTTTTTTGGCCCCAAACATCGACCTACATCCCCCAAAAGCCACTCATTCGCAGCCGCAACCCGCTACTCAACTCAGTTCCGCAAAAATTTCGAACGTCTGAAACCCAGATACAGGACTCTCCCGAAACTCAAAACCAGTCACGAACAGCGAACAATTGAAAACAAACCACCAACGACTGACAACTGATGACTGAAAACTGACAGCACTCTCTATTCGTTCGTGAATATGATGCGGCCATCCGTTGCGACGTCTTTGTGGATCGCATGTGCGTTGATGAACGCATCCGCAAGACGCCCCGAACCCGGCCGGAAATAGGCATTCTGCACTTTCTGTACATAGTTCCGTGTTTCTCTATACGCAGGGACGCCGTGAGCCCGGTCCACAGCCCCCTCTCCTGCATTGTACGCCGCTAGCGCCAAATCCAAGTTGCCATTGTATCGTTCTAGCAACCACTTCAAATGCTTAACCCCGGCGTCGATATTCTGTTGCGGGTTGAACACGTCGTAAGCCCCATATCGTTGTGCCGTCGTGGGAATCAACTGCATCAATCCGCCGGCTCCCTTGTGGGAATAGGC
>Ga0209118_1000756_pt1 | contig 16489 bp, 17 predicted proteins | sample BlaSpr_A8_Ref_M1_FD_187988 | JGI IMG/M metagenome (GOLD analysis project Ga0209118, IMG submission 187988) | Forest soil microbial communities from Thunder Bay, Ontario, Canada - Black Spruce, Ontario site 2_A8_Ref_M1 (SPAdes) (version 2) | ecosystem: Environmental > Terrestrial > Soil > Boreal...
TCTCAATGGCCAGCTACGTTGACGGCTTTGTCGTGCCGGTTCCGAAGAGAAACCTCGCGGTCTATCGCCGCATGGCACAGAAAGCCGGCAAGGTGTGGCGCGAGTATGGCGCGCTCGAGTACTGCGAATGCGTCGCCGACGACGTCAAGCCAGGCAAGTGGACATCCTTTCCCCAAAGCGTGAAGTTAAAGGCCGGCGAGACGGTGGTGTTTTCCTACGTCGTCTACAAGTCGCGCAAAGACCGCGACCGCATCATGGCCAAAGTGATGCAAGACCCGCGCCTGGCGAAGATGATGAAGTCGATGCCATTCGACGGCAAGAGAATGTTCTGGGGCGGTTTCAAGCCCATCGTTTCCCTTTGAGTTCCCGATGGATCGACATTGGGGGCGCGGACGCGGTCAGCGAGACGGCGCCCCTCTCGGTAGAGGTCGACGGCGTGGCAGTGGTTGTCGTACGCTGCGGCGCCGAGTTGTACGCGGTAGAGGACCGTTGCACGCACGACGGCGAGTCGCTCACCGGAGCGCAAGTGGAAGCCTGTCAGATCATCTGCCCGCGGCATGGTGCGCACTTCTGTCTGCGCACCGGTGAGGCGCTGACCCCGCCCGCCTACGAGCCGCTGCGCACCTACCGGGCGCGCCAGGAGGATGGCCGGGTTCTGCTGGAGCGGCCGGAGTGAGACGCGGCGCATGAAGCGGCTGACTCTCATGCGGCACGCGGATGCGCGCTGGAACGATCCGGCCATGCCCGACCTGGACCGTCCGCTGAACCGGCGCGGCACCGCCGCGGCGGAAGCCATGGCGCGCCGGCTGCTCGACCTGGAACTCATTCCGGACCTGCTGCTGGCGAGCCCGGCGCGCCGTACGCAGCAGACCGCCGACATCGTGGCACGTAAACTCTCGCTGCCTGCCAGGCGCGTGCTGCGCGAGGAGGCGCTGTATCTGGCGAGCGCACCGGACATGCTGAAGCTGGTGCAGGGCACCGGCCCGCGCGTCGCGCACCTGCTGGTCGTCGCTCACAATCCGGGCGTGTCGGAGCTGGTGCAGCTGCTGATCCCGCAGCGCAGCAGCGCCGGGCTGGCCACCGCCGCGGTGTGCTCGATCGCCTTCGATGCCGCGCACTGGAACGCCATCGGGCCCGCCGCGGTCACCGACGTGCAGCGCGAGAAACCTCCGGCGCGGCTGTTCGGGCTGCTTGGCTGACGCCTCAGGCCGACGCGCGCCTCTGCGCAGTCTGGCTCAACACTCCGGCACGTTGACCGCGAGTCCGCCTTGCGAGGTTTCCTTGTAAATGGTGGACATGTCGGCGCCGGTCTGACGCATGGTGGCTATCACCTGGTCGAGCGATACCTTGTGCGTGCCATCGCCGCGCATCGCCAGGCGCGCGGCGTTGATGGCCTTGACCGACCCCATGGCGTTGCGTTCGATGCAGGGAATCTGCACCAGCCCGGCGACCGGGTCGCAGGTGAGACCCAGGTTGTGTTCCATGCCGATCTCGGCGGCGTTTTCGATCTGCTCGCTGGTGCCCTGCAGCGCCGCCACCAGGCCCGCCGCGGCCATCGAGCAGGCCACGCCCACCTCACCCATGCAACCCATCTCCGCTCCGGAGATGGAGGCGTTTTTCTTGTAGAGCATGCCCATCGCCGCCGCCACCAGCAGGAAGCGCACCACTCCGTCATCATTCGCGCCCGGCTCGAAGCGCTGATAGAAGTGCAGCACCGCCGGCACGATGCCCGCAGCCCCGTTGGTCGGCGCCGTGACCACACGGCCGCCGGCGGCGTTCTCCTCGTTCACCGCGAGCGCGTAGGCGTTGACCCAATCCATGACATCCAGCGGTCCCGCCTTGGAGCTCTCAGTCAGCATGCGGTACAGGCGCGGCGCACGGCGGCGCACCTTGAGCACTCCCGGGAGGAGCCCGGTCTGACGGAAGCCGCGCTCGACACATGCCTGCATCACCTGCCAGAGGTCCAGGAGCCTGGCGCGCACCTCCGCCTCGCTCGCCCAGGTGCGCTCGTTCGCCAGGACCAGCTCGTACATCTCCAGCCCGTGTTCACGGCACAGGGCGAGCAACTGCGCGCCCGAAGCGAACGGGTACAGGGGCGGCGCATGGCTACTCGCCTCGCGCGCCTCGGCCTCGCCGCCGCGCACGATGAAGCCCCCGCCAACGGAGTAGTAGTCCTCCTCGCGCAGCGTGCGCTGATCGGAGCCGAGCGCGGTGAAGCGCATGCCGTTGGAATGCCCCGGCAGGCGCTCATGGTGCATGAACAGCAGCTGCATCGGCTCATCGAAGGCGATCTCGTGCTCGCCGAGCAGACCAATGCGCCCGCTGGTGCGGATGCGCTGCACGGTGGGTTCGATGCTGTCCGGATCGACGCTCTCGGGCTCTGCGCCTTCGAGGCCTGCGAGGATCGCGCGGTCCGTGCCATGGCCCACCCCGGTGAATGCGAGCGAGCCGTACAGACGCACGGCGATCTCCTGCGTCGCGGCGAGCAATCCATCGCGCTTGAGGCCTGAGGCGAACTCGCGCGCCGCCCGCATCGGACCCATGGTGTGCGAGCTCGACGGTCCGATCCCTACCTTGAAAATGTCGAAAACGCTTAAGCTCATGTATCACCCCGGCGCCGAACACTTCAGTCTGCAGCGTAACGCGCAACCCCACATGCTTTGCGGCGACGTGCGGCGACTCAAATGCGACCCCGCAGGCGCCGCAGCTGCCGGCGCGCGCGTTTGTCGGGCCGCTCCGAGGGACGCGGCGTGAGCCCGGCAGACAGCTTCATGCGCGTAGCGAGCTCGGCGCCGCGCGCGGCGCTTGCGGGCGTCTCCTCGTAGCAGCGCGCTGCCGCCGGCGCCGGTCCCCGGCGCTGTGGCACGCCAGCGACCGCACACTCGAATTGCACCGTGCCGCGCACGAAGCTCACCCGGTCCCCGGCACGCACTTCGTGGGCGGGCTTCACGCGCTCGCCGTTCAGGTGCACTCTGCCGCCAGTCACCGCCTGGGCGGCCAGCGAGCGTGACTTGAACAGGCGCACGGCGAACAGCCAGCGGTCGATGCGCGCGGTCCCGGGATGGCCGCTTGCTGCGGGCTCGGACATTGAGGCTCAAGTATAATTGCATCTCATGAATCAGGCTGTCATCGAGCGCCTGCGCGGCGAGCTCACCGGTTTGCGCGAGCAGGGCCTCTACAAGAGCGAGCGCGTGCTCACCGGCCCCCAGGGCGCCGTGGTGCGCGCCGGCGAGCGCGACGTCATCAACCTTTGCGCCAACAACTACCTGGGTCTCGCGAACCACCCAATGGTGCGGGCGGCGGCGCAGCGGGCGATCGATGAGTACGGCTACGGCATGGCCTCGGTGCGCTTCATCTGCGGCACGCACGCCACTCACAAGGCGCTCGAGCAGCGCCTCGCCCGCTTCCTCGGCACCGAGGACGTGATCCTGTATTCATCCTGCTTCGACGCCAATGGCGGCCTGTTCGAGACGCTGCTCGATGAGCGCGACGCGGTGATCTCGGACGCGCTCAATCACGCGAGCATCATCGACGGCATTCGCCTGTGCAAGGCGCAGCGCCACCGCTACGCCAACAACGACATGGCGGAACTCGAGCAATGCCTCAAACAGGCGCAGGGCGCGCGCACGCGCCTCATCGCCACCGACGGCGTGTTCTCGATGGATGGCTTCATTGCAAGGCTCGGCGAGATCTGCGACCTGGCGGCGCGCTACGACGCGCTGGTGATGGTCGATGATTCGCACGCCACCGGCTTCATGGGAGCCACCGGTCGGGGTACGCCCGAACACTGCGGCGTCGCCGCGCGCGTCGACATCCTCACCGGCACACTGGGCAAGGCCCTGGGCGGCGGCAGCGGCGGCTACGTTGCCGCGCGCCGCGAAGTCATCGAGTGGCTGCGGCAGCGTTCGCGTCCATACCTCTTCTCCAACAGCATTCCGCCGGTGGTGGCCGCCGCCAGCCTCGCGGTGCTCGAGCTCCTGGAGCACACCCCGCAGCTGCGCGCACAGCTGTTCGAGAACACGCGCCTGTTCCGCGCCGGGCTCGCCAAGGCCGGCTTCGATCTCAAGCCCGGCGAGCATCCGATCATCCCGGTCATGCTCGGGGATGCGGCGCTCGCCGGCCGCATGGCCGACCGGCTGCTGGAGCGCGGCGTGTACGTCATCGGCTTCTCCTATCCGGTGGTGCCCAAAGGGCAGGCGCGCATCCGCACGCAGATGTCCGCGGCGCTGACGCGCGAGCAGCTCGAGCGGGCCCTGGACGCCTTCGGCAGCGTGGGCCGCGAGCTCGACGTGCTCTGAAAGATCAACCCATGAAAGCACTGGTCAAGCAGCAGGCGGCGCCCGGTATCTGGCTCGAGGACATCCCCGAGCCCAAGGTCGGCCCCAATGACGTGCTGATCGAGATCGCCAAGACCGCGATCTGCGGCACCGACATGCATATCTACAACTGGGACGCGTGGGCGCAAAAAACCATTCCGGTGCCGATGGCCGTGGGTCATGAGTATTGCGGCCGCATCGTCGAGCTCGGCTCGGAAGTGAAGGGCCTGCAAAAGGGCGATCGCGTTTCGGGCGAAGGCCACATCACCTGCGGTTACTGCCGCAACTGCCGTGCCGGCCGCCGCCACCTGTGCCGCAATACGGTCGGCGTCGGCGTCAACCGCCCGGGTGCCTTTGCCCAGTACCTGGCGATTCCGGCGGGCAACACCTTCAAGCTCACGGACTCGATCCCCGATGACATCGCCGCCATCCTCGATCCGTTCGGCAATGCCACCCATACCGCACTCGCCTTCAACGTGGTCGGCGAGGACGTGCTGATCACCGGGGCGGGTCCGATCGGCATCATGGCCACGGCGATCGCGCGCTTCACCGGCGCGCGCCACGTCGTCATCACCGACGTCAACGACTACCGCCTGGAGCTGGCACGCAGGATGGGCGCCACGCGCGCCATCAACGTGCAGCGCGAGTCACTCGATCAGACCATGAAGGATCTGGGGATGCAGGAGGGCTTCGACGTCGGCCTCGAGATGTCGGGCAATGCGAGCGCGTTGCGCGAGATGCTGCGCACCATGCACCACGGCGGCTCCATCGCCATTCTCGGCATTCCGCCCGAGGACACGGCCATCGACTGGAGCCAGGTGATCTTCAAGGGCCTCACCCTCAAAGGCATCTACGGCCGCGAGATGTTTGAAACCTGGTACAAAATGGCGAGCCTGCTGCAGAGCGGGCTTAAGCTCGAGCCCGTCATCACACATCACTTCCCGGTGCAGGACTATCTCAAGGGCTTCCAGACCATGGGATCAGGTCAGTCCGGCAAGGTGATCCTCGACTGGTCGACGCTGTAGCGGGCTACTGCGCCTCGCAGAAGCAGTATGCGTACAGCCGGTTCGGCACGCTGAAGCGGCTCAGGCGCTCGACTTCGCGCGTCAGCGGATCGAAGCGCTGCGCGACTTCGCGCAAAGCGAGCTCGCCCGGGCCGGCGCGAAACAGTGCATGCGCCGCGCGCGACTTCAGTTGCAGCGCCAGCGCCTGCACCCAAGTGAGCTCGGGCTCGAGGAACTCGGGTGCATAGTCGGTGAGCTTGGCGCGGCGCGCGGCGGCCTTGACCGCATCGCTGAAGGAACCGAGCTGATCGACCAGCCCCAGGCGGTGTGCATCCGCACCCGCCCACACCCGCCCCTGGGCGATGGCATCGACCTGCTCGTGGGTCTTGTTGCGGCCGCTGGCCACGCGCGCCAGGAACTCGTCGTAGCCGCGGCTGATCTGGGATTGCAGCAGCGCGCGCGCCTCCTCGCCCAGCGGACGATCGATGCGCAGCTGGCCCGACAGCGGCGTGGTGCCGACTCCGTCGACGCTGACGCCGATCTTGCCGAGGGTCCTGTCGACGGTCGGAATGATGGCGAAGATACCGATCGAGCCGGTGAGCGTCGCCGGGCTCGCCCAGATCTCGTCCGCCGGCGCCGAAATGTAGTAGCCGCCGGAGGCGGCGTAACCGCTCATCGACACGACCACGGGCTTGCCGGCGGCGCGTAGCGCCAGCAGTTCACGATAGATCTGTTCGGAGGCGAGGACGCTCCCCCCGGGGCTGTCGACGCGCAGCACCAGCGCCTTCACGTCCTTGTCGAGGCGCGCTGCGCGGATCAGCCGCGCGGTCGACTCTCCGCCCACGGTGCCCGGCGGCTGATCGCCGTCGAGGATCTCGCCGGCGGCCACGATCACACCGACGCGCGGCTTGCCACCGGCCTGCACTTTCTTCTCGGCGCGCGCGTAGCGCACGTAATCGGCCGCCGCCACCGACTTGAAGGATCCGCTCGAGTCGTCCTGACCGACGAGCTCGATGAGCCGCCGCTCGGCCTCGAGGCGCGACTTGATGCCGGTGACGAGACCCGCCTGCAGCGCGACCTGCGGGGCATCGCCGCCCGCCGCGGGCACGGTCTTCGCGAGCGTACCGACGTACTTCGTCAGCGCATCGGCCGGCAGCTTGCGCGCGCGGGTCACGGCCTGCTGGTAGCTGTTCCACAGCGCGTTGAGGTAACTGCGGCTCTCCTCGCGATCCTCGGGCGACATGCTGGTGCGCGTATAGGTCTCGACGGCGCTCTTGAAGGCACCGACGCGGAACACGTTGATGTCCACGCCGAGCTTGTCGAGCGCGTCCTTCAGATAGGTGCGGTAGCGGTCGTAGCCCTCGAGCAGCACGAATCCCATCGGATCGAGGTAGATCTCATCGGCCTGAGCGGCGAGGTAGTAGCGCTCCTGGGTGAACTCCGTGCCGTAGGCGATCACCTTCTTGCCGGCGGCGCGGAACTCGCGCAGCGCATTCGCCAGCTCCTCGAGCGTGACCTGGGTCGCGCCGTCGAATTTGTCCAGGTCCAGCGCCAGCACCTGGATACGTTTGTCGCTGGCCGCCGCGTGGATCGAGTCCGTCAGATCCCACAGCAGCGTCTGCGCGTGACCCTCGCCGCGTGCCTCTTCGACCACGCGCTCCACCGGGTCGCCCGAGAGCTGCTCGACCAGCTCCCCCTGGGGAGCGATGAGCAGCGCCGCCCGCGCCGGGATGCGTGGCACGCCGGCGCGCAGCAGCCCCACGACCAGGGCGAACATCGCCAGCAGCACGATCAGATGCAGGGCCTTGCGCAGGCCGTCCAGGCCGCGCCACAGGCCGGAGAAAAACGAACGCGGCGTCATGATTGCTTCAGATCTTTTCCTCGATCCTCGCGGCCTTGCCGGACAGATCGCGCAGGTAGTAGAGCTTGGCGCGGCGCACGTTGCCGCGGCGCTTGACGGAGATCTCGCTGATGGCCGGGCTGTGGGTCTGGAACACGCGCTCGACGCCCTCGCCGTGAGAGATCTTGCGCACCGTGAACGAGGAGTTGAGTCCGCGGTTGCTGCGCGCGATCACGACACCCTCGTACGCCTGCACACGCTCACGGTCGCCTTCCACCACCTTGACCTGCACCACCACGGTGTCGCCGGGCTTGAAGTCCGGAACCTGGCGCGTCATGCGCTGCTTCTCGATTTCCTGGATTATCTTGCTCATGTTCAGTCACCTCGATCTTCGCTTCCGGCCGCACCTGCGGTCAGGAACTCATTCAATGCGCGCCGCGCCTCGGGCGCGAGCTGCGCGTTCGCCAGCACGTCGGGCCGGCGCTCCGCGGTGCGGGCCACCGCCTGCGCGAGCCGCCAGCGGCGGATGTCGGCGTGGTCACCGGACAGCAGCACCGGCGGCACGCCCCGGCCTTCAAACACCTCTGGCCGCGTGTAGTGCGGCCAGTCGAGCAGGCCGTGCGCAAACGAATCCTCGGCGCTCGAGCGCTCATCCCCCAGCGCGCCAGGCAACAGCCGCGCCAGCGCGTCGATGATCACGAGCGCCGGCAGCTCCCCGCCTGAGAGCACGTAGTCGCCCACCGACAACTCGCGATCGATGCCGAGCTCGACCACACGCTCGTCCACACCCTCGTACCGCCCGGCCAGCAGCAGCATACCGGGCAGCGCCGCCAGCTCCCGCGCCTGCCCCTGGCCAAAGGGCCGACCCTGCGCCGACAGGTACACCCGCGGGCTCCCCGGCGGCAGCCGCGCGTGCGCCGCGCGAATCGCCGCCAGCAGCGGCTCGGGTTTCATCACCATGCCCGGACCGCCCCCGTAGGGACGATCATCGACCGTGCGATGCGCGTCGGCGGCGTGCCGGCGCGGATCTTCTGTCCCCACGCTCATGAGCCCGCGAGCGATGGCGCGCCCCACGATGCCAAACTCGAGGGCTCCCGCGATCATGCGCGGAAACAGCGTGACAACCTCGATCTTCATGGAGCCTTCTATTCCAGCTCCGCCGGCCAGTCCACCAGAATCGTACGCGCCGCCAGATCCACCTTGCGCAGGTGGCGCGGCACCGCCAGCACCCAATGCTGGAGCCCGCCGGGCGCCTGCGTGACCATCACCGCGCCGGTGGGCATATCCACGAAGTGGCTCACTTTGCCGAGCTCCGCACCCTCGAGGTTGCGGACGCTGAAGCCCACGAGATCCGCGCGGTAGTATTCGCGATCACCCGGCGGCGGCAGCGCCGCGCGATCCACTTCCACCACGGCGCCCGTCAGTGCGGCAGCCTCGTCCCGGTCCGCCACACCTTCCAGGTGCGCGACCAGCCCGTCCGCGTGGGCTCGCGCCTCGGTGACGCGCCGCGTGAGCCGTTCGCCGCTGGCGAGCCTCAGAACCCATTCCCGGTACTCCAGCAGCCGGCGCGGAGGATCGGTATGCGACTGGACGTGAACCCAGCCCTTGACGCCGTAGGGCGCACCCAGGCGACCCAGTTCCACCCACGCCACGGCCCGCGGGCCTCAACCCCGGCTTACTTCAGGCCGTCGCCTGTTTCCGGTAGGAAGCCACCAGAGTGCGCACCCGGTCCGAAGGTTGCGCGCCCTTGTCGACCCAATAGTCGATGCGCGGCAGATCGAGCTTGAGCTTCTGCTCGCCGCGGCGGGCAATGGGGTTGAAGAACCCCACGTGCTCCAGGCTCAGGCCGCCCTGGCGCTTGCGGCTGTCGGTTACGACCACGTGATAGAAGGGCTGGTTGCGCGCCCCGCGCCGCGTCAGGCGAATGGTTACCATGATCGTATCGCTCTCGTTCCGGCGGGCGACCACAAAAGGGCCGCCCAAAAAAGAGCGCGGATTCTACGCAACCTGCGAATCCTGCGCCAGTTTTTCCACGCACCCTAGCCGCCACCCGGGAATCTAAGGCGGCATGCCGCCCTTGAAGGCGCCCATGAGCTGCTGCAGCCGCCCGCCCTTCATGGTCTTCATGACGCGCTGCATCTGCAAGAACTGCTTCAGCAGCCGGTTCACGTCCTGAACCTGCACGCCCGAGCCCCCGGCAATGCGCCGGCGTCGCGAGCCGTCGATGATCGTCGGGTTACGCCGCTCACGGGGGGTCATGGAATTGATGATGGCGATCTGCCGTCGCAGGTCCCGATCCCCCTGGTCCGCCGACACGGCGCCCTTCCTGGCCACCGCCCCGGGCAGTTTGTCCAGCAGCGCGCCGACGCCCCCCATCCTCTGCAGCTGCTCGAGCTGACTCTTCAGATCCACCATGTCGAAGCTCTTGCCCTTGAGTGCCTTGCGCGTCAGGCGCTCGGCCTCCCGGGTATCAACCTGGCGGTGAACCTGTTCGACCAGGCTCACGACATCGCCCATGCCGAGAATGCGCGAGGCCATGCGCTCGGGGTCAAAGGGCTCGAGCGCCTCGATCTTCTCGCCGACGCCGAGGAACACGATCGGTTTGCCGGTGACCTGCCGCACCGACAGCGCCGCACCCCCGCGCGCATCCCCATCGGCCTTGGTGAGGATGATGCCGGTAAGATCCAGCGCCGCGCCGAACGCGCGCGCGGCGTTCACCGCGTCCTGACCGGCCATGGCGTCCACCACGAACAGGCGCTCGGCGGAGCCGACCGCGGCGTCGATGTCGCGCATTTCGGCCATGAGACTCGCATCGACATGCAGGCGCCCGGCGGTGTCGACGATGAGCGCGTCGAACACCCCGCTCTTCGCCCGCTCGAGCGCCGCGCGCGCAATCAACGCGGGAGCCTGGTCGCAGCTCGCGGCGAAGTACTCGGCCTGCACCTGGCCCGCGAGACGCTCGAGCTGCAGCATCGCGGCCGGGCGGCGCACGTCGGTGCTGGCGAGCAGCACGCGCTTGCGCTCGCGCTCGATCAGCCAGCGCGCGAGCTTCGCCGCGGTGGTGGTCTTGCCGGCGCCCTGCAGGCCCGCCAGCAGCAGCACGACCGGCGGCTGCGCGCGCAGCTTCCAGGGCACGCCCGATCCGCCCATGAGCTGCACCAGCTCGGTGTGCAGAATACCGATGAACGCCTGTCCCGGCGTCAGGCTCGCGAGCACCTCGGCGCCGAGCGCCTTGGCCCTGACCGACTCGATGAACGACTTCACCACCGGCAGCGCGACGTCCGCTTCCAGCAGCGCGACGCGGGCCTCGCGCAGCGTCTCGGCGACGTTCTCGTCCGTGATCCGGCCGCGGCCGCGCAGGTTTTCGATGGTGCGGGACAGGCGCGCCGTCAGATGGTCGAACATGCGTGGATTATAGGGTCGCGGGGGCGGTTTTCCCGCTCGCGGCCCTAAGCTTCTATGCTAGAGCGTCCGCGCCGCCAGGCAAACCGAGGGATGCCGCCTTGAACGTCGCTTCGAACGCCCCGCTGCTGCTGGCGCTGCTCGTGCTGCTGGTCATCGTCGCCTTCTCATCCGGCACCGAAGTCGCGATGCTCTCGGTCAACCGCTACCGGATCATGCACCGCGCGCTGGCGGGCCACGGCACCGCGCGGGTGCTGGAGCGGCTGTTGCAGAAGCCCGATGACTGGCTGGGCGCGAACCTCGTGATCCTCGCCGCCGCCAGCATGTTCGCTTCCGCCATCGCCACCATCCTGGCGCAGCGCACCGGCTACCCCTATGCCGTACCGCTCACCGTCGCCCTGCTCACCATCGTGGTGATCGTGTTCTGCGAGCTCGCGCCCAAGGTCTATGCGGCCTCAAACCCCGAAGGCGTGGCGCTGCACGCCGCGGGCATCTATCGCGTGCTGGTGCTGGTGACGCGCCCGGCGCTGTGGCTCACCAGCACGCTCGCTTACGGCTTCCTGCGCCTGTTCGGAGTGGTGCGCGCCGCCAACACGACTCAACCCCTGAGTGCCGAAGAGCTGCGCACCGTAGTGACGGAAGCCGCGCCGGTCATTCCCGCGCGTCACCGGCAGATGCTGCTGTCGATCCTCGACCTGGGGCACATCACGGTGAACGACATCATGATTCCGCGGCAGGAGATCTCCGGCATCGACGTGAGCGAGAGCTGGGAGGACATTCTTGATCAGCTGCGACAGACCCCGCACACGCGCCTGCCGGTGTACGAAGGCGAGCTCGACAACCTCATCGGCCTGCTGCACATGAAGCGCGTGGCGCACGAGCTGGTGCGCGGCACCTTGAGCCGCGAGCGTCTCATCGAGATCGCCCGCGGCCGTGAGTCGTACTTCGTGCCCGAGGGAACCGCCCTCAATGTGCAGCTCGGACAGTTCCAGCGCAATCGCCGCCGGCTCGCCTTCGTCGTCAACGAGTACGGCGACATCGAGGGACTGGTCACACTCGAGGACATTCTCGAGGAGATCGTCGGGGAATTCACCACCGATCCGGCCACGGTGACGCACAAGGACGTGCACACCGAGCGCCCCGGGGTGTTCATCGTCAACGCCAGTGTCACGATCCGCGCGCTCAACCGCGCACTGGGGTGGCAGCTGCCGACCGGGGGACCCAAGACCGTCAACGGCCTGCTGCTCGAGCACCTGGAGACCATCCCGGACTCCGGCACCATGGTGCGCGTCGGCGGTTACGAGTTCGAGGTGCTGCAGGTGGGAGACAACGCCATCCGCACCGTGCGGGTGCGCGTGCCGGCGGCACCGCGAACCGCTGTGGTGGCTACGCGCTCGCCGTAAACGCCGCCTCGAGCGCCTCGCCCACGCGTCCGACCGCGAGCACCGTGAGCCCGGCAGGCGCCTTGCGCGGGGCGTTGTCGCGCGGTACGACCGCCATGCGAAATCCCTGCGCGTGCGCTTCGCGCAGCCGTTCGTCCCCGTACGCGACCGGGCGCACCTCGCCCGTGAGCCCGATCTCCCCGAACGCCACGAGCTGGGGCGGCAGCGCACGGCCCTTGAGGCTGGAAGCGAGCGCGATCAGTACCGGCAGGTCCCAGGCCGTCTCGGTAATCTGAATGCCGCCGACCACGTTCACGAACACGTCGTGCTCCTGCAACGCAAGCTGCGCGTGCCGGTTGGCTGCGGCCAGCAGCATCGCCAGGCGATTGGCGTCGAGCCCCTGCGCGATGCGCCGCGGCGCGCCGAAGCGCATGCGATCCACCAGCGCCTGCAGCTCGATGAGCAGCGGTCGCCCGCCCTCGCGGCTCACGGTGACAATGCTGCCGGCGGCCGGTTCCGGCGAGCGCGCCAGAAAAATGGCGGCGGGGTTCCTGACCTCCTTCAGTCCGCTCGCGCTCATGGCGAAGAAGCCCAGCTCGTTCACCGCGCCGAAGCGGTTCTTGGTGGCACGCACGATGCGATAGCGGCTGCCGGCTTCGCTTTCGAAATACAGGACGGTGTCCACCAGGTGCTCGAGCAGGCGCGGGCCTGCGATCGTGCCCTCCTTGGTCACGTGGCCGACAATGATGACGGCGGTGCCGCTCGACTTGGCGTAGCGCACCAGCTCCGCGGTGCACTCGCGCAGCTGCGACACCGCCCCTGCCCCCGCCCCCGCGCTCCCCGACTGCACAGTCTGAATGGAATCGATGACCAGCAGCGCGGCGCGCTGCTCTGCGGCAAGCGCCAGGATCGAGGGCAGATCGGTGTCCGCCACCACTCCCAGGGCCTCGGCGCTGAGCGCGAGACGCTGCGCACGCAGGCCGATCTGGGCCACCGACTCCTCGCCGCTCGCGTAGATCACCGGGCGTGAGGCAGCCACGCGAGCCGCGACCTGCAGGAGGAGCGTGGACTTGCCGATGCCGGGGTCGCCCCCCAGGAGGATCACCGACCCCGGGACGATGCCGCCGCCCAAGACCCGGTCCAGTTCCGCCTGGCCGCTGCCAAAGCGCTGGGCGTCGCCCGCGGGCCGCGCCTGGGCGCCAAGGCTCACGGCAGCCGCGGGCGCGGCGGCCCGCGCTCGCGCCGGGCTGCGTTGCTCGAGCGAATTCCACTCGCCGCACAGCGGGCACTGCCCCTGCCACTTGAGGGTCTCGCCTCCGCAGCTACCACACACGAACACCGCATTAGGGCGAGCCATCGATGCGCCTTCGGTCCACTTTCGGCTAGGATTCGCCGCCGGGGAGGTCCGATTGGCCTCTTTTGTGACCAAAGCCGCCCGGCCTGCCTAGTGGCGATGCTAGCGTATGGCCGCTCGAATCGGGGACGGGAAAGTGACGCGTATCACAATCGGTCGACCACTGGCGGGCCGGGCCGCCGCATGAACTTGCGAAACAAGCTGCGTTTCGTCGGGCTCACCGACACCGGCAAGGTCCGCGAACACAACGAGGACACCATTGCCGTCGATGCGGACATTGGGCTGCTGGTGCTCGCCGACGGCATGGGCGGCTACAACGCCGGCGAAGTCGCGAGCGGCATCGCCGTCAAGACCATCGTCAACCTGGTGCGCGAGCACGTGGAGCGCGAAGACCTTTCGGTACCGGACCGTGAGTCCGGCCTGTCACGACCCAACATCATCCTGCGCGATGCCATCAGCCGTGCCAACAAGATCATCTATCAGACTGCACGCACCCAGCCGCAATGCGAGGGGATGGGGACCACGGTGGTCGCCGCCCTGTTTTTCGACAACAAGGTCACCATCGCGCACGTGGGCGACTCACGGCTGTACCGCCAGCGCGGCGACAAGCTCGAGCAGGTGACCATGGACCACTCCCTGCTGCAGGAGCTCGTCGACCGGGGTTTTTACTCCGCCGAGGAAGCACAGCGCGCGGGAAACAAGAACTACGTCACACGGGCGCTCGGCGTCGAGTCGAACGTGGACGTTGAGATCCAGGAAGTTCCGGCGGGCAAAGGCGAGGTGTTCATCCTGTGCTCGGACGGTCTTTCGGACATGGTCGAGGACGAAGATATTCATTTAACCATCAACACCTTTAGTGCTAATCTGGATACGGTCGCCAAGCAATTGATCCAACTGGCCAATGACAATGGAGGCCGGGACAACGTCTCGGTAGTCATGGCGCACATCATGGATGCGTTCCCGGCTCGCACTAAGATATTCGACAAGATCCTGGGTTGGTTCGGCTGACACGCGATAGAGGCAGAAGCACATGGCAAGGTTGGTCTTGAGCCTGGATGGCCAGGTGATGGCGGAATACAACATGAACAAGGAGCGCTACACCATCGGTAGGCTCCCTGACAATGACATCCGCATTGACAACGCTGCCGTCAGCGGTCACCACTCGCTGATCATCAACATCCTCAATGACTCGTTCCTCGAGGACCTGAACAGCACCAACGGCACGTACGTCAACGGCAAGCTGATCAAGAAGCATGCCCTGCAGCACGGCGACGTCATCACCGTCGGTCACCATCAGCTGCGCTTCGTCGAGGACGACGAGCAGCAGGACGAGTTCGAGAAGACCATGGTGATCCAGCCCTCCGCCCGGCCGGTGGAGAAGGTGCGCACCGCCGCCGCGGCCGCCGAGCAGGCCGAGGGCTCGCTCTCGGCGACCGGGCGCACACGCGCGCTCGCGGACGGCGCCGCGGCGCTGAAGCGGGCGAAACTGCAGGTGCTGTCGGGCGCGTTCGCAGGCCGCGAGGTCGAGCTCAGCAAGGCCCTCACCACGCTCGGCCGTCCCGGGGTGCAGGTGGCCGCGATCACGCGCCGCGCCGAGGCCTACTACATCGTGCACGTCGACAGCGGCAAGGCCGACGACTACCCGTTGCTCAACGGTACGCCGATCGGAGCCCAGGCGACCCGCCTGAGTGACAACGACGTGATTCAGCTCGCCGGCGTGAAGATGGGTTTCTTCGTGAACTGACCCGCCTGGCGCGGCGCAGCAGATCCATTCTCCCTCAGTGCGGCTCGAGCGGCACGCGCTGGCTCACGCTGCAGAGCAGCTCGTACGGGATCGTCCCGGCGTGGCGCGCTACCTCGTCCACCGGTAATCCGGGTCCCCACAGAATCGCCGGCGTGCCGACGTGCACCTCGCGCAACCCGGATACATCCACCGCCATCATGTCCATCGACACCCGGCCCGCGAGCGGTACGCGCTTACCGTCCACCAGCACCGGCGTGCCGCCTGCAAGGCTGCGGTGCAGGCCATCGCCGTAGCCGGCCGCGATGATGGCGATCAGGGAATCAGACCTGGCGACCCAGGCGCCGCCATAGCCGACGCTCTCGCCGCGCGCCACGCGTCGCACCGCGATCACCGAGCTCGCCAGCGTCATCACGGGCTTGAGAGCCAGGTCGGTCGCCGAACAGTCGGCAAACGGGGACGCGCCGTAGAGCGCGAGCCCGGGCCGCACCCAGTCGCAGCCCAGCTGCACGGCGCCGAAGAGGCCGGCGGAGTTGGCGATGCTCACCGCGTACTCAAGACCGCGTGTCGCCTGCCGGAAGCGCGCCAGCTGCGCCTGCGTCATGCCCTCGTCGCGCTCGTTGGCGCACGCCAGATGCGTGAGCAGGCGGATCTCGAGCGGTGCGGGCGTGAGACGGCGAACACGCTCGAGCGCCGCCGCAAACTCCGCGGCGGGGAAGCCGAGACGGTTCATGCCGGTGTCGATCTTGATCCACAGCACCAGGCGGTGCGTGCCGCGCATCTGCTCCAGCAGCTCGATCTGCAGCGCATCGTGCACCACCAGCTCGAGGCCGTGGTGCGCCGCTTCCTGCAGCTGCGCGGCGGTGAACACGCCCTCGAGCAGCACGATGGGCCGGGTGATGCCGGCGGCGCGCAGCGCCAGCCCCTCTTCCAGGCGCGCTACGGCGAAGGCATCGGCCTGCCCCAACGCGAGCGCGGTCGGCACCAGCCCATGCCCGTAGGCGTTGGCCTTGACGACCGCCATGACACGGGCGCTGCCGGCGCGCGCACGGATGATGCTGAGGTTGTGGCGCAGGGCGTGCGTGTCGATGACGGCCCGGATCAGCCGGCTCACCGCAATACGCCTTCCGCGTAACTGTCGGGCGCGTAGTTGGCGAAGCGCGTGAACTGTCCCTGGAAGGTGAGCAGGAAAGTGCCGATCTCACCGTTGCGGTGTTTGACCAGATCGATTTCCGCGATGCCCTTCTTGGTGGTGTTGCGGTCGTAGACCTCTTCACGATAGATCAGCAGGATCATGTCCGCGTCCTGCTCAATGGCGCCGCTCTCACGTAGGTCGGACATCACCGGTCTCTTGTGCTCGCGCTGCTCCACGCCGCGATTCAACTGTGAGAGCGCAATTACCGGAACCGACAATTCCTTGGCGAGCGCCTTGAGCCCGCGGGAGATTTCC
>Ga0209118_1000757_pt1 | contig 16475 bp, 18 predicted proteins | sample BlaSpr_A8_Ref_M1_FD_187988 | JGI IMG/M metagenome (GOLD analysis project Ga0209118, IMG submission 187988) | Forest soil microbial communities from Thunder Bay, Ontario, Canada - Black Spruce, Ontario site 2_A8_Ref_M1 (SPAdes) (version 2) | ecosystem: Environmental > Terrestrial > Soil > Boreal...
CGCTCGAGGGCAACCTCGAGCTCATCGCGCGCGAGGCGGAGCTCTTGGAGGCGCGGATGGAGGAGATCCGGACTCGTATGCCCGATGGCGTGGCGCCCGAGGAGATTCCCGGCGGCAAAGGCCGTGAGCGTGAGATGCGAGCGCTGGAGCGCCGGCTCGAAGAGATCGGACCGACCAACGCGCTGGCCGCCAGCGAGTGCCGCGAGCTGGAGGAACGCTTTGAGCTGCTGCGCACGCAGCTCGACGACATCGCGGCGGCCCGCGCCGACCTCGAGCAGCTGATCGCCAAGCTTCGGGCCGAAGAAGAGTCGCGTTACGAAGCGGTCTTCGGAGCAGTCGCGGCCAACTTCCACGAGTACTTCTCGCAGCTCGCACCGGGCGGTCGGGCGACGCTGAAGCACGCAGACGGCGACGAAGGGCCGCGCACCGGAGTCGAGATACTCGTCCAACCGCCACGCAAGCGATTGCAAAATGTCACGCTGCTCTCGAGCGGCGAGCGCTCGCTCGCGGCGCTCGCTCTGGTGCTCGCGCTTGATGAGGTAAACCCGAGCCCGTTCACCGTCCTCGACGAGGTCGACGCCGCACTGGACGACGCCAACGTCGGCCGGTTCGGCGAGATGCTCGCCCGCCTGGGGGCCCAGCGCCAGTTCCTGGTCATCACGCACAACCACGTGACGATGTCGCATGCGTCGTCGCTCTACGGCATTCACCTCGACGAGAGTGGTTCATCTCATCTCGTCTCGGTTAGGCTCGAGGACATCCGCAAGCCGGTCGCCCGCGCCGCCGACGCGGCGCATGCGAGCTAGGAGCTCAACCGCCGCGAGCGTTTGGGACAGGGTCAGCGGCCGCACCCGCAGCGTGCTCGCCGCAGGCCTCCGCTCACTCAAACCGCCCCTCGCACCGGGCTACTACGAAGAGCTCGAGGAGGTGCTGGTGTCAGCGGACATCGGCCCGGCCATGTCGGCCCGCCTCGTCTCCGGAGTTCAAAAGCAAGCCCCGCGCACGCGAGAAGAAGCCACCGACGCATTGGTGACGAGTGCGCTCGCTGTCATGTCGACCCGCCCACGCGAATTCTTCTCCCTCCCCCGCCAGGGGGAGGGTCGGGGTGGGGGGGGAGTCGATTTGCTTCTGTTCTACGGCATCAATGGCGCCGGCAAGACCACCACGATCGGCAAGCTCGCCCACCGCCTCAAGGGCGAGGGGCGCAAGCCGATGATCGTGGCCGCCGACACCTTCCGCGCCGCCGGGATCGAGCAGATGGCGGCATGGGCGCACCGGGCGGGAGTGGACCACTTCGAAGGCAAAAGCGGCGCTGACCCGGGCTCCGTCGTGTTCGACGGCATCAACGCCGCGCGGAGCCGCGGCAGTGACGTGGTGCTGGTCGACACCGCGGGCCGCCTCCAGACCCAGCGCAACCTGCTCGAGGAGCTGGCCAAGGTCGGTCGAGTGGCGACCAAGGCCCTCGCCGGCGCGCCTTACGAATCGCTCCTCGTGCTGGACGCGGTGCTGGGCCTCACCAACCTGGTCCAGGCGCGCGAGTTCAACCGTGCGGTCCCCATGACGGGTCTCGTGCTGACTAAGCTGGACAGCAGCGCGAAAGGAGGAGCGGTCATCGCGATCGAGTCCGAGCTGGACGTCCCGGTCAAGCTGGCCGGCGTGGGGGAGGGCATGGACGACATCGCCGCCTTCGACCCGGCAGCCTTCATTCGCTCCTTGTTCGAGAGCTGATGCCGCTAGCCGACCCTCACTGCCACACCATCGCGTCGGACGGCATGGTCACGCCGGCGGAGCTGGTCGAAGCCGCGGTCAAGGCGAATGTCGACCTCATCGCCGTCACGGATCACGACACCATGGCCTGCGTCAAAGAGGTGCAGCAGCGCGGCGAGGGTGCGGGCCTGGTGGTCGTTGCCGGGCAGGAGATCACCACGAAATGGCCGGCCACGACACACATCATGGGATGGTTTCTCGAGAAGCCGGTCAAGCGCGGGATGTCCATCGAGGACACGGTCGCGGCCATCCACGACCAGGGTGGTCTCGCGATCATTCCCCATCCGTTCATGCCGGTCTACTTCGGCTCGGTCCAGCCCTACATGCTGCGGCGGTTGCTCGAGCGCCACCACGTCGACGGCATCGAGATGATGTTCACCGTTCCCATCGGCGCCCGGCGCCGGCGTCAGCTCGATGCGTTCTATGCGCAGAACAAAGAACGGTTGGGCGCTGCAGTGGGGGGCAGCGACTGCCACTACGGCGCGCGTGACATCGGACAGGTGCTTACGGCGTACGACGGCGATTTCAGAACTGCCGTTCAGCTCCGAACAGCGCGACCCCAGCGCGGGCGCAAGCGCGATGCGATCCCTGCCGGGATGGCGCTCCGTCAGCAGTGGCGGGCCTTGGTCGAGCTACCCGTCCTGCGACTCCTGGGCCAGCTTTAGGAGGACCTCGTGCACCGCCGGCGCGGCGGCGAAGATGTCGCCGCTCTCGATCCAGCCAGCGCCGCCCGACCAGTCACTCACCCGCCCGCCGACCTCGAGCACCAACGCCGCGCCTGCAGCGAGGTCCCACGTGTTGAGGTTCAGCTCGAAATAGCCGTCGAACGTGCCGGCCGCGGTCCAGGCCAGGTCGAGCGCGGCGGCGCCGGCGCGCCGCAAATCTTCGAAGCGCAGCAAGGCGCCCTCGACCACGGGCCGGTAGCGCGGCATGCGGCCCTTGTTGCGGAAGGGAAAGCCCGTCGCGACCACGGCCTTCGACGGGTCAAGCGGTCTAAGCATCGGCAGCCGATCGCCGTTCAACGTGGCGCCTTTTCCTTGGGAGGCCGCGAACTCCAGCCCGAGAAATGGCGCGATCACCGCTCCCGCGATCGGGACTCCCTCGTGGAGCAGTCCGACAGAAACGGCGACGACCGGAAATCCACGGGTGAAGTTGGTCGTGCCGTCCAGCGGGTCGACGGCCCACATGGTTCCCGCCCGGGTGCCCCCGCGCTCTTCCGCCAGCACTGCGATACCTGGCGCCTCGCGCGCGAGCACCTCGAGGATCGCGGCCTCGGATTGGCGGTCGAACGCGGTGACGTAGTCTCCGGCGCCCTTCACATCGGCCGGACCTCCAGGTCTGGGTAGTCCAGCGTCGAGAAGCACGCGGGCGCCCGCGCGCGCGGCGCGCAGCGCCACCGGCAGAAGGTCGTTCAGGCCTTCTTGTCCTCGAGGCCCAGCCCGAACATGGCTTCCAGGTCGTGGGCCGAGAACTGCTGAAAGGCGACCATGGTCTGGGTGCGTTCGATGCCATCGAGCCGGGTGAGGTGCTTCGTGACGACTTCCGCGAGGTCATCGTGCTCACGCACGCGCACGATCGCAACGAAGTCCCAATCGCCGGTCACCGTGTAGACCTCGGCGACACCCTCGACCGCGGCCAGGTCAGAGCCCAGATGGGCGAGTCCTTCGCGCGTGGACTCGACAAGGATGAAAGCGGTGAGCACGGTTCCGAGTGTATCGGGTTGGTTCAAATCGCTCGTGACGATCACGGGACACCTGTCGTTAGATCCTTATATGGCAGTGTCCAATGCGCTCCGTGTCCTCTCAGCCCTTGTCTCCATGGCATTTCTTGCCTCCTGTGGCGCGGTGATTACCGGCTCCGGAGCGAGCCCGAGCCCAGGTTCGACGCCGGAAGCAGGGCTGATCGTCGCCACGGACTCAGACAGCGGCAAGAGTTTCGAGCTGCACGTTGGCGATCGGTTGGAGGTGAAGCTCGCCAGCACCTACTGGAATATCCACGAAAGCAGCGACCTCAGCGTCCTCAGATTGGCAGGACCGACGGCGATCTCACCTCAACCCAACGGGTGCGTTCCTGGTGCGGGCTGCGGACTTGCGATCGCGGATTTCGACGCGGTCGGTAGCGGGTCTGCGGACGTCACCGCGTCGCGGACCAGCTGCGGCGAGGCCATGCGCTGCGTCGGAAGTGCGGGCTCCTACCGCATTACGGTGGTCGTCATCTCCTAACGCTCAGCCGGAGAGCGCTGTCAGCACAGTCGTTGCTTGACACTCGGCCCGGCAGTCGCCATATTCTTCGCGCCCGGCCAGGGGAAATCGGGCACGGTGCAGGTGGTGGCGTAGTCCGGTCAACCTCGCGGCGGCCGGGGGGGAGGAATGGGGTGGCTTTTCATAGGCGTTGGAGACTTGTGTTTGGGTTTGCCATCGCGGCGGTGGCGTTTGGATCCGTACCCTCTGTTAGCGCGTCTGCCACGCCAAACCAGCCTTCCCATCGCCCGGCGGCGTATGTCCCGCTGCTGAACAGCCCGGCGGTGGCGGCGCGAAATGCCAGTAAGGCAACCGCTCCGGCCGACCCCATCTTGAACAACATGGACTACAACGGCGGACCGGTGATGCCGTCGAACACGGACTACATGGTGCTCTGGAGCCCAGGCGGCCGTGAGGCTTACCCCGACGGCTACATCGGCGGGATTGAGCGATGGTTCAAGGACCTTGCCCACGACAGCGGCGGCAGCCAGAACACCGACTCTGTTTCAGCTCAATACCAGGACCTGACCGGCGCGTTCGCCCGCTACGCAACGACCTTTGGCGGCGTGCTTGTGGACAGGCAGCCCTATCCATCAAGCCAGTGCCCGACCAACAGCCCGGTGACCAACTGCCTTACCGACCTTCAGATCCAGGTGGAGCTGGAGCGTTTCGTCGCCTCACGCGGTCTCAAGAAGGACCTCAGCCACGAGTACTTCCTCATGACGCCGCCGCACGTCGAAACGTGCTTCAGCAATGACCCCACCCAGTCGTTCGGAGGATGCTCGGCGGGCGAGGTGCCGTCTAGCCTCGCGTTGTTCTGCGCGTACCACGAGAACACGTCGATATCGCCCTTCCTGATTTTCGCCAACGACCCCTATGTGCCCGGGAACCCAGGGTGCGACGACGGCAACCATCCAAACGGTTTCTGGGATGGTGAGCTCAGCGGTGGGCTCAGTCACGAGCAGAACGAGTCGGTGTCGGATCCGATCCCGAATGACGCCTGGACCATTGGCGGCGGCTTACTCCAGGGCTTCGAGATTGGAGACGTATGCCAAAGTGCGTTCGGGACCACGCTGGGGACACACAACGGGGCGAAGTACAACCAGGTGATCAACGGCCACTTCTACTGGTATCAGGGCGAATGGAGCAACGCCGGTGCCACGTGCCTCCAGCGGCTCGCGCCCGTTGGAACGATGCCGACAGCAGCGCTCGAGGTGACGAAAGGTAGCGGACTCACATTGAAATTCGACGCCGCGGGCTCTACCGCACCTGGCGGCGTGGCCGAATACATCTGGCAGTTCAACGACGCGTTCGCCGCCAAGACCATTGAACAGACCACGCCGACCATCACGCACACGTTCCCGTCGGCGGGTGCTTATTCCATCGGCTTGACCGTCTTCGCCCACAACGGTTTGTCAACCGGCACGGGCGGGATCGTCACCACAGGCCACAGTGGGCTCTCGCGTGGGTTTACGTTCGCGCCGTCGCGTCCGGACGCACGCCAAACAGTCGAATTCAACGCATTGTTTGCGACTATGAGTGCCCAGCCGGTGCTCGTAAATCTGTGGGAGTTCGGAGACGGCTCAGTCGGCGCAGGCGCCAATCCCACACACACATACGCGAAGCCGGGCAGCTACGTGGTGACACTCGTTGAGTTCAGCGGAGTCGGATCCGCCTTCCCCGGCGCCGGCGCCGGTCCGATCGTTACGCGGAAGATCACCGTCACCAGCTGACCGCAGCCCTGATTTGGAGTTAAAGGAGTGGGTCGTGCTCGGCCCACTCCTGGGCGGCCGCGCCGAGATGCTTCTGAAACCAGCCGACGATGCGCTCGATGCGGTCGACGCGACGGTCGGGCCTCCCGATCGCAAACATCACGTGGGACTCGTCCGGATACCTGATCATCTCCACCTCGCGGCTGAGCGTGCGCAGAATGTGGAAGACCATCTCGCTGTTGCCGGGCGGGCACCGCAGGTCGTTTTCCGCCTGCAGCAGGAGCAGCGGAGTGTGGTTCAAGTGCATTCGCACGAACGGGGAGCGCGAGAGAAATGCCTCGAGGTCATCCCAGGGATTCTGCGTCTCGATGGCGCGGCGGCCGATGAACCGGCCGAAGTCGGACGTCGCCCACTCGCCGAGCAGGTCGGTCACGGGGTTTTCGCTCACGGCCGCGGCGAACATCCCCGGGTGCTTGGCGAGCATGTAGTTGGTCATGAACCCGCCGTAGGACAGGCCCATGATGCCGATCTGCTTGCGGTTGGCGATTCCCTGCTCGTCCACAGCCCAGTCGATGATTCGCATCAGGTCGCTGCCGTCGGGATCGCCCCATACGCCCTCGAGGTCCCTGGCATACTGCTCGCCGTAACTGACGGATCCGCGCGGATTCGACCATACAACGTGAAATCCGGCGTCGGCGAGCGCATTCATCTCGAGCCAGGGGGTGGGTCCGAACGAAGCGTTCGGGCCGCCGTGGACGTCGATGATCATGGGGGCCTTGGCGCGATTTCCGTTTGCCTTCATCAGCCACGTGTCGATGGTGTGTCCATCGGGATGCTGGATGCTGACCCGCTCGATTGGCCTGTTGAAGGGCCCGAACCAGCGACTGCCGTCGTTCGTCAGCCGGCGCAGCCGTCCCTTCTCAACCTCGTAGACGTCGGAGGGTTCGCCGGTCGAGGCGACGACGGCAGTCCGGCCACCTCCTGTGGCGACCGCGCTGCAGATGGCCTCGGGTTCGCCGAGCGCCTCCACCGTGCCGTCGATGCCGAACCGGTACGGAATACTGCAGCCGTGATGAGAGACGAGCCCAAGAACATGCTTCTCGTCTTCCCACATCACGGGAGGTGGGGCGATGTTTTCGGCATCCTGGAAGTCGCCGTAGCTGGTGATGGAGATGTTGAGATGCCGGTCGGCGGCAAGACGTCGAACCTTCTTACCGTCGGCGAGGTGGAGCTCGATGTCCGCCCAACCCGCCAGATCTGGACGGCTGGTGCCCACAAAAGCGATCTGCTGCGAGGGCGACCACGCCAGGTTGAAAACGCAGCCGTCAAGGGAAGCGACCTTGTCTGGATCGCCGTGTTCGGCCGGGATCGTCCACAGGGCACCACGCTCTTCGAGACCGGCGGTTTCGCTCAGGTCGGCTATGAAGGCGATGTGCTTTCCGTCGGGCGACCAGGCAGCGCCTTCAACGTTGTAGGTCGGTGCGGTGAGGCGTCGCGGTTTGCCGCCTGCTTCGTCAACGATCCAGACGCTGGTGAACTCGTCCCTGATTCCGACGCCATCAGCGCGCCATGTGTAGTCGCGGATGCGCCTTGCGGTGGGGTCGTCCGCGTTGCCCACGACGAAGCGCTTCTCGCCGGCTGCGGCGAGCAAGAGCAGCCTTCTTCCGTCGGGTGACCAATCGGCCGCGCCGACTCCGCCGGGCAGGTCGGTCAGCTGCCGCGGCTCGCCACCGGTGAGCGGCATGACCCAGGCCTGCGGCTTCGCCGTCCGATCAGAGATGAACAGGAGTGAGCGGCCGTCGGGCGAGAATCGAGGGCGGGTATCACTTGCGACCGCGCTCGTGAGCTGCTCCGGCTCGCCTCCTTTGAATGTCGTGCGCCAGAGGCGCCGGGCGTACTTGCCGTTTTCCACCGTGCGTCTCACGTAGATGAGCGATTCACCGTCGGGCGCGACCGCAAGGGTCGAAATCACGACTTGCTTCAGCACGTCTGTGGGTTGAAAGTCTTCCTGGTCCTGGGTTTTCCCTTCGACATCCTTTCGTTCGAGCGTCTTCATGTTGCTAAGCATGAGCCGATCAAGACGACCTGCAAGAGGTGATCTGCGAGCCACATTGAGGTTTACCTAACATGACAATCCCCATGACTGAGGTCTTCGTGCCGGCGCGGATCGAAGTCACGACACTGGGCGAGGCGTGGATCGCAATAGCGACGGCGATTCTGAGAGGCGGTGTCATCGGGAGCTGGGAGGGGCTGCCAATCGTCGAGGTGTTCCGCGTGACCCTCGATGTCTCTTCACCGAGGGTGGACGACCCGATCATCGCCAGGCACGGCGATCCCGAGCGCCTGGCCTGGATGCACGCAAACTTCACCGACCACTCCCGGGTCGCAGAGCTCGATGACTCCGAAAGCTACGCGACGCGCCTCTACGACTACGCCCACGCAGGCCGCGACCAGGTCCGCTGGGTGATCGACCGATTGCACACCAATCCATCGGCGCGCGACGCGACGATCACGACCTTCCAGCCACTCACCGACGCCGGCTACATCCCATGCATCAGCCTGCTCGACTTCTGGCTCGTCGAGGGAAACCTGCAGCTCTCCGTCTACGCCCACTCCATCGACTTCGGCACGAAGGGCTATGCGAATCTCGTCGAGCTCGCAGCGCTGCAAACGCGCGTGGCAGGCAACCTGGGCGTCGGGGTCGGCACTCTGACAATGACGGTGAAGTCTGCGCACATTTACCAGACTGAGCTCGACCTGATGCGACGCACCGTCGCAGCGACATAGAGTCCCTTCCTCGAAGAGCAGCCGGAATGAAAGCATGGATGTTGCTGACTTTGTTCTGGGCACGGCCTGACGTTCTCCACGTTTCGGCGCCGAGCAGAACCGGAAGACCAAGGCGCCACGGAATTGGGTCGGTGATGTTTCTGGAGGATTGATCAATGGTCAAGTTGGTGGTCGCCTACCGACATCCCACAGACGTTGAAGAGTTCGAGCGGCGGTACAAGCACGAGCACGTTGAGATGGCCCGTCGCATCCCCCACATGTCGAGGATCGAGTTCGCGAAGGTCGCGGGGATGATGGACGGGTCGAAAGCGCCCTACCACCGAATCGCTGAGCTGTACTTCCCGAATCAGGAAGCGATGGGGAAGGGGGCGTCGAGCCCTGAGGGCCAGGCTGCCGTCAAACATGCCGCCGACATTGCATCAGGAGGCCTCGACGCGATGGTGGTCGAGGTCGAAGAGTAGTCCTGGGCTAACTAACTCCGTGAGGCGAAGGTAGCCGGCGCGTCAAAGCCATCATTTATTTCGAGGTGCGTCCTGCCGAACCGGACCGCCAGATTCGATGATTGTTTGAAGGTCCTTTCTGAACTCCTCGAGCCGGTTGGAAGCCTGGGTCAGGTCCGCGGTTGCCAAGGTCGTGCAGCTGTACTGCTTGACCTGGCGCCAGAAACCCTCATAGGCGCGCGCTTTCACCCATGATGTTGCGTAGCGCCCGCCCGGATTAACCACTGTCACCCAGCCGCTGATGACCGTTCCGACCAAGGCCGCGACGCCAATGATCCACTTGGAGGATCCGGAAAGGTTGGTGCTGGCCAGCACGGACCCACCGACCGCCGAGGTAATCACAGTCACCATCCCGGACGACACGTTGGCGCCGCTCCAAATATAGTTGCCGTGCCAGTTATCGGTGAAGCCCTTCTGGGCTCGGCGTCCCATCTCCGCCATCTCGGCCGCGATTGCCTGCCGGCGGTGGAGGTCTGGGTCTGATTCTTTGGGCTTCTGCTGCTCCAGGGCAGCCTTCATTGCAGACTCGAAGTCCGAGATCACCCAGGCAGGACTACGGCGACCTCGAGTCAGCTCCGCGATCCGCTGGAACCACCCTGGCGGCCCGGGCACGGCTCCAGTATGTTGGCTGGCCGGTTGATGTGCAATCTCGACGTTCGATTGCCACAATCACAGCTTGCTTGATTGGTTTCACCGCTGAGCGACCAGGGGAGCGGCCCCGCCACCGACGACCAACGCGCCCAATCCGACGAGACTCAGGCCGCAATCCTGTCCCAATTGACCCCACTGTTGCACGCTGATCACTCCGAAACCCAGTCCCATGACGCCAAGTCCGACGCCGATGATTCCCAACGAAGTGGCGAGTACGACTACGACCTGCGGGTGTTGAAAGCACGCAAGAAGACGCCAGACTGCCCTGGATAGGGGTCGACGTGAAAACTGAATGTCAAGATCCGCCTCACCAGTCGCTATGCCCAGCCGTCGGCGGTACCAGTCACTGATGAAGACGACACGGCTCGAGGGCGCGATGTCGCCCGCAGCCGCCCTAAACCGATTGAAGTAGGATTCCCCGGCCCAAACCGCCTCACAGTAAGCGGTCTTCTTACCAACTCGAATCCGCACGATCGGGCGTGACAGCTCGACCCTTGCCCTCAGGTCGCTGTCTCGAATCCAGATCCATCCCTCGTTGAAGTCCTCCCGGAGCGCCCACAGAACTGAGTAATTCACAGAACCTCCTCACCACTGGTAAGACTGGTTTTGAATTGGTCAAAAGGGCGGAGCAACGCCAAGCGCCCAGCCTGCTCAGGTTGGGTCGGCGTCTTCTTTGATCTCGTTTAGATATCGAATTCCTGCGTCTGTCAACTCGACGAATTCCGTGATGTCAGATACCTTGCCGTCAGAGAGTTCGTGGACCACATGCTCGCCTCGGTTCCGTACCAGCCCGAGATGCCGAAGCCGCCGCAACTCGTTGCGCAGTACCGGATTCCCGGAGTACCAGACCTGAGTGTTGCCCTGGAGCTCCCGCAGATGGGTTCGTTCGGACTCCCCCAGAAGGAGCAAGAGCACGAAGCGGTGCCGTCGGAGTTCTTCCCGCTGCGCGTCTTGATTGCGCTGCAAGCGCGTCAACTCAAAGTCGACACCACCCAGGCTTACGCGCGAAATCCGATCCAGCAGGCTTGGGTAGATCAGCAGCGCCATGAGGGCCAGCCCGACGACCAGGATCCCGAGCTCCGTGAGTCCCAGTTTGCGGGGACTCGGCACCCAACCCTCGATGACGGCCACGAGATATGTGGTCAGAACGATCGCAACGAGCCCTGCGGAAACGATTTGGCCGAGGCGCACGCCAGTCCGCACCTTCGATGCCCCTTGCTCAGTTGGCCGGCCAGTCGTGGTTTGCGCTTCAGGCAGGGTTTGGGTCAACGATTTCCGGGAGCCGTAGCCGTATAGACCGGCCGGTGGCCCCGACAACGGACCGTAGCCATACGGACCGTAAGGTGGCCCGGACCACGGGCCGTAGCCGTAAAAGCCCGCGGCCGGCATCGCGCTGTAACCGTACCGATACATGCCGGCGGGGGCGTTGTATGAATAGACCGGACCGGATGCTGTCGCGAGTGGAGCGCTCGATGACGGCGCAGTCCAGGAGTCGACCGGTAACTGGCCCGCTCCCATGAGGCGATCTCGCAGTTCGTTCAAGTCTGGGCCCTCTAGAAGCGCGGCAATTCGCGGCTCGCTGACCGAGAAGATCGTCATCAATGTCCTCTGGGCCAAGACGTCAGTCTCTGTGTCTCCGTCTTTTGCCTTCAAAACAGTCGTGCGACCGCCCGTGGCGAGGGGATTGCTCGAGCCCGCAGCAATAAGAATGCCCTCCTCTTCAATCGCAGAAGTGAAGCCGTCGAATGACAGCCGGCCGGGGGCGGGCTCACCCAACGCGAAGGTGGCGATGATCCCAATGACCGCGGGAGCCAGCAGAGCAAGGTACTCGAGATCGGGTTGGTACGGCATCGTGAGCGTCACCTCGGAGGCTGCTGTCTCCAGCCGTAGTTGCTGGTCGGGGCGCCAGCAGGTCAGCAGGACCAAACCAGGCGCGAGCCACGATGCTATGGCGGCCGCATCATGCATCAACCCGGCAGCCGCGTCATCCAAACGAACCGCCAGGATCGTTGCGGTCGGCGCAGCGATGCTCGTGAGAATTGAGCGGGCCGGGGCCAGTGCATCGGCCACCAACCACCTGATGGATTTCGGATCGATCACCGTGACGCCTGCAGAGAACCTGAAGTCAAGTCCGAGCTGAGTCAGCTCGATCGACGCGCCGGTGGTTCCCCTCAGGCCGGTAAGAAGATCCTTGATTGCGCTGTTTTCACTCAAGTCCCGTGACAGCGGCGCGGTCAGGCGGTATGAATCGGATATCGAAACGTCGACCACGCCAGGCGTGCGCGACAGGCCGACCATCTAGGCCTCAGAGTCGTGGGATGCGAAGCGCCTGCAGAACCATTCGAATCCATGCTGTTTCATACGGTTCGCCCGGTCGTACCAGTCCCAGAATTCGGGGCTGTCGAGTTGCGTCATCGCCCGGCGGTAGCTCGGTAGTCCCTGGAGTGGACGGAGCAGAGCCCTGTTGCTCGCCGCATCGAGATGGACCAGCGCCATTCGCAGCAGGTTGTACACGTACGCGTCGAATGTAACCTCGTCCCACCCATGTTGCTTGGTGACGTGAGCGACCTCAACAGTCGGGTTGATCACGACCGGATGACCGCACAGCCATGCGCGCAGGGACAGCTCCACATCCTCGAGACCATATATGCGCATCCGGTCGAATCCGCCCAGGCGGTGAAACAGTTGGCTGGTCATCGCAAGACAGCAGCCGGGCGCGATGGGCACTTCCGAAACCCCAGGCGGACGTTCGAGAATCCACGCCATCGAAAGATCAGCTCGCAGGTCAAGGCCGTACATCTTTGTTCTCGAGTCGCCGGCGACCGTGATCACGGGCATCACCATCGCGTTCGGGTTCTGGTGCAGCTGCTCCAGCAAGCCTTCCAACCACCGCGGACCCGGAAAGCAATGCGCGTCAAGAAAGACGAGTATCTCGCCGGCAGCATGGTCCGCCCCAAGGTTGCGTGCACCCGCCGGTCCGGTACGTGACTGCCGAACGACACAAACGTTGCCGAACAAGGATTGGTTGGCCAACACGTAGTCGGTGGCGCCGTCGTCCGAGCCGTCGTCCACGACGACGACCTCATGAGGCACCGAGACCGTTTCGTGGATTGCCTCCAAGGTCAGGTGCAGTCGCGAGCCCTCGTTATGCGCGGGTATGACCACCGAAACAGTCGGTTGACAGATCTCGCTCCGCACCGCCGGGCCAGTATCTCAAAAGCACCAGACATTTGAAATGGAAGCTCGCCTTTGAAGACGTTAGGGTTTCTGCGCGGAAGCTCTCAAGTGCCTTCCGTGACAATCCTGGCTGAGCATCGGTAGGCAAAGGGCACGGCTTCGCGTCGCCACCTGAGTACGAGGTCGAATGAAACAAGAGCCACTTCCCGTTTTCAGATGGTCTCTCTGGAATGTCCGCCCCGAATCCGTCTTCATGCAGCGCCATTCAGGACTCCTGGTGATGGGCAAACGTCCTAGAGCGCTCCGCGACTCGTAATCCTATTTCTTCGAAACGATCGGCACGATGGCTCCCGTTGCCTCGCCGTACGCCCAAACGTCCATGTCTCCGTACGGGATGTCGTGGGCGCCGAGGATCGTGCAGATGTGCGTGCGGTGGTCGTTGCCGTGGTGCATCGCCTGGACGAGAACGACACCGAGGTGGAGCCTCATGACCCGGCCGTCTCTCTCCTCATCGATGGTGTCGTCTGGCGTGGTCCGGCCCGCTGCTTCGATCAGCCGGTCCCCACTTCGAACGGCGTGCTCTCTGAGTAGAGCCACGCCAGGAAGAGGCTCGCGCTCGTTGATTTCGGGTTTGGTGCCCGCCAGACGTCGAAGGTAGCGCTGTTCGGCGGCGAACAGATGATGCAGCGTGGCGGCGATGGTTCCGTAAGTGCCGGGAGCGGTCAGCTGGAGCTGCTCGTCGGACAGCGCGGCGCAGACGTCCAGGAGGTGCAGGTTCGCCCACTTGTTGTAGCGAAAGGTTTCGATCAGCAGAGGGTCCAAAACGCCGTCATTCTAACTTGGTAAGCTGTCAAGGCATGGCCCTTGACACCCTCCAGGCGCGCGGCCGCGCCCTGGCCCTCTACGAACGCTACGGCGCGCTCCTGACCGACCACCAGAGAGAGGTCGTAGATCTCTACCTGCGGAGTGACTGGTCGCTCGCGGAGATCGCCGGCCACCAGGGCACCTCGCGCGCAGCAGTCCACGACATCGTGCGACGTTCGACGTCCGCGATGCTGGAATACGAGCGCCGCCTCGGTCTCCTGGCGGAGTCTGCCCGCAGGCGGCGCGCGGTCGCGGCCCTCGAGCGCGAGCTGGATGGCTTGAGGCGGCGGGTCGCGCGTCTCGAGGGCGCGGTCTAGATGTTCGAAGCTCTCAGCGACCGCCTTGCCGCCGCGCTGAAGAAGATCTCGGGACGAGGCGTTCTGCGCCCAGAGGATCTCGAGGCCGGCCTGCGCGAGGTGAGGTTGGCGTTGCTCGAAGCAGACGTCAACTTCAAGGTCGTCAAGGAGTTCGTGGATCGCGTGCGTGCCCGCCTCGTGGGAGCCGAAGTGGCACCAGGGCTCACCGCACCGCAGCAAGTCGTCAAGGCCGTGGACACCGAGCTGGTGGAGCTGCTCGGAGGCAACTCCGAGGGCCTTCGCTACGCGCCGGCGCCCCCGACCGTGCTGATGCTCGTCGGCCTGCAGGGCTCGGGCAAGACGACGACCGCGATCAAGCTCGCGCTCCTGGCACGTGGAGAGGGCCACAAGCCGCTGGTCGCGGCGCTCGACCTCAGGCGTCCGGCGGCCGTCGAGCAGCTCAAGACATTGGCCGCGAGGGAGCAGGTCGCTTTCTATTCGGGCCAGGGCGAGGTGGAGTCCATTGCCCGGGCCGCGATCCAGGAGGCGCAGCGCTTGCTGTTGGACGTCGTGATCCTGGACACCGCGGGACGCCTGCAAATCGACACAGAGCTGATGCAGGAGCTCAAGCGCCTCAAGGCTGCAGTCGCTGTGACCGAGACGTTTCTAGTCGCCGACTCGATGACCGGCCAGGAGGCGGTGAAGGTGGGGGAGGCCTTCGGCCGCGAGATAGGCCTCGACGGTGTGATCCTCACCAAGCTGGACGGCGACGCGAGGGGCGGAGCCGCCCTGTCGCTTCGGGTGGCGACCGGGCAGCGAATCCGCTTCGCCGGTACGGGGGAGAAGCCCCAGGACCTCGAGGTGTTCCACGCCGAACGGATGGCATCCCGCATCCTGGGCATGGGCGACGTCCTGACGCTGATCGAGCGCGCCGAGCGCACCGTGGACAAGGACAAAGCGGTCGAGGTCGAGAAGCGCCTGCGCGCCGGGCAGCTGACCTTTGACGACATGCTGGCCCAGATGAAGCAGGTGAGCAGCATGGGGTCGCTCGAAAACGTGCTGGAGATGATCCCCGGCGGCGGAGCGCTGAAAGGTCAGCTCGCGGGCCAGGACACGGAGAAAGAGGTCAAGAAGATGGAGGCGATCATCCTCTCGATGACAAAGCGCGAGCGCGCGCACCCAGAGGTCATCGACGGCGGGCGCAAGAAGCGCATCGCGCGCGGCAGTGGCGTACAGCCCGCCGACGTCAACCGGGTGCTGAAAGCCCGCGAGGCAATGCAGAAGCTCGCCAAGCAGTTCGGTGCGGTCAACCGCAAAGGCAAAGCCGTGGGCCTTCCACGGCTGTTCGGAAAAGGAGGCGCCAGTTGGTAAAGATCAGGTTGAGGCGGATGGGGGCGAAAAAGCATCCCTTCTACCGTCTCGTGGTGGCGGACGCGCGCTCGCCGCGCGACGGCCGGTTCATCGAGCACCTCGGGTATTACGATCCGATGAAGGACCCCGTAGAGGTCAAGATCGACGCGGAGAAAGTCAGGCGCTGGCTCCTGCAGGGCGCTCAGCCGAGCGAGGCCGCGCGGAGCCTGTTGAAGCGGGAGGGGATTCTTGAGCGACACGCAGAGCAGTCGACCGGCACGGCGTGATTTTCGCGGCGGCGGCGGCGGGTTCAACCGCGGCGGCTTTCGGCGTGACCGTCCTGAGGGCCCGGCGGGTCCGGGCGTGGACTACAAGGCGCTCATCGAGTACGTAGCCAAGTCCCTCGCCGAAAAGCCCGAAGAGGTCCTGGTCGAATCGTTCGAGCGCGGCGGCGGGACCATTGCGATCAAGGTCAAGCTGGCCGATGCCGACGTAGGCCGTTTCATCGGCAAGGCCGGCCGCAACATCGAGGCCATCCGCACGTTGGTGCGGGTCGCGTCGCTGAAAGACCGCAAACGTGTCTTCGTCGACCTCGCCAACGCGCCCGAGACCCGGCACGAGCCTCGATCACGGGGCCCGCGGAATGGAGGTACGCGCGGATGATCCGCGTCGGACAGGTCGCCGGCGCCTACGGATTGGACGGCGCTGTCAAGGTGATTCCCTTGACAGACTTCGCCGACCGTTTCAACGTGGGAGCCAGCATGCTGCTTGAGGGCGCCGAGCGCGAGGTGGAGTGGAGCCGCCCAGGCCATCCGGGCCTGGTGGTAAAGCTTCGGGGCATCGACAACCGCACCATGGCCGATCTCTTTCGGGGTCGCTACCTCGAGGTCCCGGAGGCCGAGGCGCGTCCTCTCGCCGAGGGCCGGTTCTATCACCACCAGGTGGTTGGGCTGACGGTCCTGACCAGCTCGGGCCAGAGGCTTGGGGTGATCGCGGAGATCCTCGAGCGTCCGGCCAACGACGTGTGGGTCAGCCGCGACGGGACGGTTGAGCACCTCATCCCGGCCACGAAAGACGCAGTGGTGCAGGTCGACGTCGACGCCGGCCGTGTGGTGGTCGCCGACTGGCTCG
>Ga0209118_1000758_pt1 | contig 16471 bp, 16 predicted proteins | sample BlaSpr_A8_Ref_M1_FD_187988 | JGI IMG/M metagenome (GOLD analysis project Ga0209118, IMG submission 187988) | Forest soil microbial communities from Thunder Bay, Ontario, Canada - Black Spruce, Ontario site 2_A8_Ref_M1 (SPAdes) (version 2) | ecosystem: Environmental > Terrestrial > Soil > Boreal...
ATCAGACTGCGCCGCTCTCAATCCGCGAGAAAGTAGCCTTTCCGGCGGAAACGCTGGGGCCGACGCTGCGCGAACTGACCGGTGTGCCAGGCATCGACGAGGCGGCGATCCTCTCGACCTGCAACCGGACCGAGATTTATGCGCGAACGGCGAATGCCGACGCCCTCGCCGATTGGTTGACGGGAATGCATCGGGCGGTGTGCGCGGACTTGCAGACCTACCTGTACCGGCGCAGCGAGGAAGAGGCGGTGAAGCATGCCTTCCGCGTCGCCAGCGGACTCGACTCCATGGTCTTGGGCGAGCCGCAGATTCTCGGGCAGATGAAGCACGCGGTGCGCGTCGCCGAACAGGAAGGAACGCTCGGGCCGCTGCTCAATCACGTATTCCAGCGTACCTTCTCGGTCGCGAAGGAAGTGCGCACCAACACCGAGATCGGCGCAAACCTGGTTTCGATGGCCGCCGCCGCCGTGCGCATGGCGCAGAATATCTTTGGCGATCTGTCCCGGCAAAATGTGCTGTTCATCGGCGCGGGAGATATGATCGAGCTGGCTGCCACTCACTTCGCGGCGTACAAACCGAAGCAAATCACGGTGGCCAACCGCACGCTGGATCGAGCGGAGCAACTCGCCGTCCGCCTTCACGGCCAGGCGATCACCCTGGCCGAGTTGCCCGAGCACATCGCCATTTTCGACGTTGTCATCACCTCGACCGCCAGCCAATTGCCGATTCTCGGCAAGGGGCTGATGGAACGCGCCATCAAGGCGCGCAGGCACCGTCCGGTGTTTGTACTGGACTTGGCCGTGCCACGCGATGTCGAAGCCGAAGTGGCGGATTTGGATGACGCGTTTCTCTACACCGTTGACGACCTCGCCAAAATCGTCAATGAGGGCCGTGAATTGCGCAGCCAGGCGGTGAGCGAAGCCGAAGCCATCATCGTGAACCGGGTAAACGAATTCTCGTCGTGGCTGGAAGGCCGCGCGCTGGTTCCGACGATACGCCTGATGCGCGAATCCGCAGAGGAGTTCCGCGCCATCGAGTTGCAGCGGGCCCAGCGCGCCCTGGCCAGGGGCGAGGATGCGGGCAAGGTGCTCGAAGCCCTGTCGCGTGCGCTGCTCAACAAATTCCTACATCACCCAACGGCTGCGCTGAACGACGCGGCCCCGGAAGAGCGCCAGGAACTCGCGCGCCTGTTGAATCGACTCTACCGCGCGTCGGATAAAAGTGAATAGGCGGCCCGGCGCAACCCGGTCTGCCCGGGTGATGGGTCGCCCTTCGCGCCAACCAGCTCCTGCTGACTGGCCGCGCCGCCACAAATCTTCAGAAATGAAAAGATGAATCTCTCTATCGCCCAGAAATTGGAAACCCTGCGCGGGCGGCTGGCGGAGATCGATCGCTTGCTGTCTCAGGAAAATGTCACGGCAGACCTCGACAACTATCGCAAGCTCACCCGCGAGCATGCCGAAATTACGCCGGTGGTCGAAGCCTATGAAGAGCACCGCAAGATCGGCGCGGATATGGCCGCGGCGCAAGGCATGCTGGGCGATGCCGATCTCAAGGAGATGGCGGAAAGCGAAATCCGCGAAGGCAAGGCGAAGCTCGAGGCACTGGAGACGGAGCTGCAACGCCTGCTGCTGCCTAAGGACCCCAACGACGAGCGCAATATCTTCCTGGAAATACGCGCCGGTACGGGCGGCGATGAATCGGCGCTGTTCGCCGGCGAGCTGTTCCGCATGTACAGCCGCTATGCCGAGCGTAACCGCTGGCAGGTGGAAATCATTTCGCAAAGCGTGGGCGAAGTCGGCGGCTATAAGGAAGTCATCGCGCGTCTGATCGGCCACGGGGCGTATTCACGCCTCAAGTTCGAATCCGGCGGCCATCGCGTGCAGCGCGTGCCCGACACCGAAACGCAAGGCCGCATCCATACCTCGGCTTGCACGGTGGCGGTCATGCCCGAGGTGGACGAAGTGGCTGATGTCGATATCAATCCGGCTGAGATTCGCATCGATACCTTTCGCGCCTCCGGTGCCGGCGGCCAGCACATCAACAAAACCGATTCGGCGATACGCATCACCCACATACCCACCGGCATCGTGGTCGAATGCCAGGACGACCGCTCGCAGCACAAGAACAAGGCGCAAGCGATGAAGGTGCTGGCGGCACGCATCAAGGACAAGCAAGTGCGCGAGCAGCAAGCCAAGGAAGCAGCGACGCGCAAGTCGCTGATCGGCAGCGGCGACCGCTCCGAACGCATCCGCACCTACAACTTTCCGCAGGGTCGCGTCACCGACCATCGCATCAATCTCACGCTCTACAAGATCGAGCAAATCATGGATGGCGATCTTGACGAGCTATGCAAGGCGCTGGTCGCCGAGCATCAGGCCGAGTTGCTCGCGGCACTGGGCGATGGGCGGTAGCGCGGGCAGCAATGTCCGAGGCGAATCGGCCATGGCGACGATCAAGGAGGTACTGGCCGGAGCACGCCGAATTATCGACGCCGTTGACGCACGCGTACTGCTGTGCCATGCATTGCAGCTCGGCAATTGGGCGCTGGCGACGCGTCCCGAACGACAACTGACCGGTGCCGAGGAAGCTTGCTACGGCGCGCTGGTGGCGCGCCGCGCGGTTGGCGAGCCGGTCGCCTATATCGTCGGTGTGCGGGAGTTCTATGGACTCGCGTTCAAGGTGACATCCGAGGTGCTGATTCCCCGGCCGGAAACGGAGTTGCTGGTGGAATTGGCGCTCGAGCGCATCCCCGAACAGCGTCCGGCGAAAATACTGGATTTAGGAACGGGCAGCGGTGCCATTGCGGTTGCCCTCGCCCATCATCGGCCGCTCGCCCGCGTGACGGCCACGGACACATCGCCGACCGCCCTCGCCCTCGCCCAGGAAAATGCCGAACGCCTGCTCTTCGCTCGACCGGGGAGCTTTACGACGTTACTCGGCGACTGGTACGCAGCGCTCGGCGGTGGGCAATTCGCGGTGATCGTCGCAAATCCTCCCTATATCGCCGCCGCCGACCCGCATCTTCGGCAAGGCGATCTGCGCTTTGAGCCCACGGCTGCGCTCGCTTCCGGCCGCGATGGCCTGGGGGCTCTCCGCGCCATCGTCGCGGGCGCGCCCGCTCATCTGAATGCGGGCGGCTGGTTGCTCTGCGAACAAGGCTACGACCAGGCGGAGCGCGTGGAGGCCCTGTTCAACGCCGCAGGCTTTTCGGCCGTGTTTTCCGCCGCGGACCTGGCGGGTATCCCACGCGTGACGGGAGGGCGATGGGCCGGTGATTAGCAATTCAGGAAAGTGCGCCTTTTTGCTGCCCTCGCGCCATTCGCAATGGCGGACCGGCATCGCGCTAACCAGCACTGCGGACATCCGCAACTTCTGCAACGGCACCGGCACCGGCACCACCAGCCTCAACAATGCCGGGATTACTTACATGCCTACCGCTTCCGGTAACGTGGGTGGCGGCATTGCGGCCTTCCAGTTATGCAACGGAGCGTCGTGATCGGCGGCGGCGCGAGTACGGTTATTCCTGCGGCCTGCCCGGTGCACCCCGAGCGCGATGTCCGATGCCGATTCTCTGCCGCTCTTCGGCATCGGGGCTCTTGGCTTGGCTTTAGGCCTATCGCGCAAACGCAGGTCCTGACGCTGAGCCGTTGCGAGAGAAAGCCGGCCCTTCGCGAAGGGCGTTCTGCTTTGCACGGGTTTGACTTGTCTACCTACGCTCCCTATGATTCAACATCTCGCAACGAATTATGGATTGACCGATATGAACGTGCAGGATTTGATTCGCCAGCAAGTGAGTTCCCACCAGGTCGTGCTATACATGAAAGGCAGCCCTCAGTTTCCGCAATGCGGCTTTTCTTCCGCTGCTGCGCAGATGCTGAAGGCGTGCGGCGTCGCGGATTTTCACTCGGTGGATGTGCTGCAGAATGCGGACATCCGCCAAGGCATCAAGGAGTACGCCAACTGGCCCACCATCCCGCAACTCTATGTGAACGGCGAGTTCGTCGGTGGCTCGGATATCATGCGCGAGCTGTACCAGAGCGGCGAACTGCAGAAGCTGTTGACCAAGGCGGCGGTTTAACCTGCTTTCGGTACCGCCGTGCGAATCCGGGTCGACTGCGGGCAGTTGCCGGGAAGCGCGTAATCGGCACGAACGTGAGTCGAGGCTGGGCATGAAAGCACTGCATCAATTGTTCGATGCAGTGTCGTCGACTTTTACGTACCTCCTGACCGACCCGACGGCGCGGCGTGCCGTCATCATCGATCCGGTCGATACGCATCTGGAGGCCTATTTGGCGCTGCTGCGCGAAGAAGGGCTGGGGCTCGACTACGTGCTGGAAACGCACGCCCATGCCGACCATATCACCTCTGCCGGCCTGCTTTGCCAACGCACCGGAGCGCTCGCGGCAGCCCCTGTGCATTGCAATATCCTCCCTGCCGACATTCAGCTCGAGGACGGTGCGGAAATTCGCTTCGGCAACGAGTTCATCCGCGCTATTCACACCCCCGGGCACACCGCGGGGTCCATGTCCTTCCTCTGGCGGGACAAGATCTTCACCGGCGATTGCCTGCTCATCGACGGCTGCGGCCGGACTGATTTTCAGAGCGGCGATGCGGGCAGTTTGTTCGACAGCATCACCGAGAAACTGTTTAGCTTGCCTGACTCGACGGTGGTCTATCCGGCCCACGACTACAAGGGACGGACCTCATCCAGCATCGGCAACGAACGACAACATAACGCGCGTCTCGCCGGGAAAACGCGTGCCCAGTTCATCGACTTCATGAGCCGCCTGAATCTGCCTAAACCGGAAATGATCGATGTGGCGGTGCCGGCCAACCAGCGCCTCGGCTTGCTGGTCCAGGCCACCTAAAACACGGCCGCGTCCGACGCAGGCGGCGAGCCGTTGAGCAACGACAGCCGGCCATCGCGCAGGTGCAAGCGAACGGTACCCGCAAGACCGATGATTTCCTGGTCGTGGCAGGCCACCAAGACGCAGGTTTCTGCCGGCGACAACTCTCCCAGCAAGTGAACGATCTGCTGGCGCGAGTCAGCGTCCAAGTTGGCGGTTGGCTCATCGAGCAGCAGGACGTGCGGCTCCAGGACCTTTGCTCGGGCAAGGGCGACGCGCTGCTTCTCGCCGCCGGACAGCCTGTTCGGCGGCACATCGCGCAAGTGATCGAGATTCGCCCAGGCCATGGCGAGTCTGATCCGTCGCTCTTTTTCCCCGTGTGGCACGTTGCGCGAAACCAGCCCGTAGCCGATATTGCCCTTCACCGTCGTATGGAATAGATACGGATGCTGGTGCACGTAGACGACGTCGCGGCGTAGCGCAGCGGGGTAATCGGCGAGACGGAAGGCGCGACCGGCATACGCGAATCGTCCCGCATCGGCTGGCTCGAGTCCGGCCAGTATCTTGAGCAAGGTGGTCTTGCCCGCCCCATTGTCGCCGGTCAGCACATAGCGAGCGCCCGGCTGCAACAGCAGCTCTGCGTCTTCCAGAACGACCCGTTCGGCGAAGCGTTTGCTGAGACCCTGAACGTGGACCAGCGCCGTCATTTCATTCCTCCCTGTCCCTGGATCAAGGCAAGCGCCATATTGATGCCGAGGGCGAGGACCAGCAGCACGAAGCCGAGGGCGATGCCCTGCGCGAATTCCCCTTTGCTGGTTTCGAGGGCAATGGCCGTGGTCATATTGCGCGTGACGCCCTCGATGTTGCCGCCCACCATCATCGCGCTGCCGACTTCCGAAATGGCCCGGCCGAAGCCGTTGAGCACACCGGCCAGTACCGTGAAACGCACTTCGAGCAAGGTCGTGAGCGCAGTACGCCACGGACCGGCGCCCAGGCCGATGGCGGTTTCGCGCAAGCGCGGATCGGCCCCTTGCACGGCAGCAAGCGTGTAGGCGGCGAGCACGGGAAAGCAAAGCAGCGCCTGGCCGATGATCATCGCCTCCTGGGTAAACAGTAAATGCAGGCTGCCGAGCGGGCCGCGCCGGGTCAGCAGCATGTAGAGAATCAAGCCCACCATGACCGTCGGAAAGGACAGCAGGCTTTGCAGGGTGACCACCGCGGCGCGCCGGCCCGGGAAATTGAAGGTGGCAAGGCCGAAGCCGAGCGCGACGGCCAGTGGCGTGGCGAGCACCAGGCTGATCAGCGCAACGCGCAGCGAAATCCAGATGATGCGCCAGAGATCGTGATCGCCGGAAAAGAGCAGACGGAAGGCGTCTCCTGTGGCGGCGAGAGGATCCAAAAGAGCGGCCCGCGCGGCTAGTTACGCCCGGCGTGGCTTCCCGCGTGGAAGAACGCCACCCGGGGCCCTTCGCTCATCGCTTTGCCGCGCTCGGGAAAAACAGCTGCTCGCCATTCAGCTTGAAGTCGGCAATCGCCTTCTGCCCTTCCGGCGAAGTGATCCAGTCGACGAAGGCCATCGCCCCCCGGTAATTGATATCCGGATATTTTTTTGGATTCACGGCGATGACGCCATAGGGATTGAACATCCTTGGATCGCCCTGAACCAGGATATCCAAACCCGTCTTATCCTTGTACGCGCCGTGGGTCGCACGGTCAGTGAGCGTGTAGCCCTGCTTCGACGCAGCCATGGTCAGCACTTCGCCCATGCCCTGCCCGGCCGAAACGTACCATGCGCCCTGCGGCTTGACGCCCGCCGTCTGCCAGTAAGATTTTTCCATTTTGTCGGTGCCCGAATCGTCGCCGCGCGAAATGAACGGCGCCTGCGCCGCGTGAATCTTCTTCAGCGCAGCCACGACGTCGGTCATGCCGCGCACCTGCGCCGGGTCTTCCTTCGGGCCGACCAAAATAAAGTCGTTGTACATCACGTCGCGTCGATTCACGCCGTGCCCCTGCGCGACGAACTTGTCCTCCTCGGGGCGGGCATGCACCAGGAGCACATCGACGTCGCCGTTTTCGCCCAGCTTCATGGCCTTGCCCGAGCCTACTGAAATCACCTGCACCTTGGCGCCGTACTCGGCCTCGAATTGCGGCAGAAGGACTTTCAGCAGGCCGGAATTTTCGGTACTGGTCGTCGTAGCCATTTTGATGTCAGTGGCGGCGAGCAATACGGCCGGCGTGATAGTTGCCGCCAGAACCAGGAATCCTAGTGTGCGGCGCAGCAGCTTAGCCATTTTTGTCCTCCCTCAAGGTAGCGCCGATCCGTCGGTCAGAGGACTAATATGCTCTGTATGACATACCTGCGGATGAGCCGCATCCTATTGACAGAAGCAGAACTGGGCAATAGGCTTTCCAGTACATAAATGTTCAAGTTCAAACTGCGATACAGCTGGCTGCTGGGCGATGAGGCAGCGCCACAGATCGATGCGCCGCTGTTCGCCCTTCTTTACGGCATCCTGACCACCGGCTCGCTACAAAAGGCGGCGCGCGAAGTCGGCCTGTCCTACCGCTACGCCTGGGGATTGATGCAGCGCTGGGAGCGTCTTTTCGGCCAGCCGCTGGCGCTCCTGCAACGTGGCCGCGGCTCGCGCCTGACGGCGTTCGGCGAAAAGCTGGTCTGGGCCGAACAGCGGGTGCGCGCCCGGCTGGGGCCGCAATTGGAGAGCCTGGCGGGCGAATTGGAGCGCGAGTTCGCCGGCCTCATCGACGCGCCAGGCGCACGGCTTGCCATTCACGCGAGCCATGACCTGGCGCTTGCAGGATTGCGTGATCTGCTGGCCGCTCGCGGGGGCCTGCAACTTGATCTGCAGTTCAAGGGCAGCGTTGCCGCCGTCGCTTCATTGGCCCAGGGCAAGTGCGAGCTGGCGGGATTTCATGTGGCTCAGAACGAGACTGTCGCATCGGCTGCGCAACTCGCTTACCGGCCGTGGCTGCGGCCACGCGCGCACAAGGCGGTCGCGCTGGTCACGCGCGAGCAAGGGCTCATGATCGCCAAAGGCAACCCGCACGGCGTGGCGACGCTCGACGATCTAATCCGCCCGGGTATGCGTTTCATCAACCGGCAGAGCGGCTCCGGTACCCGCCTTGAATTCGACCAACTGCTCGCGCAAGCGGGCATCGATCCGCACGGCATCGAGGGTTATCAGACCGAGGAATTCACCCATTTGGCGGTCGCGGCAACCATCGCCGCCGGCATGGCCGACGCGGGCTTCGGCATCAAGGCCGCAGCGGCGCGCTATGGGCTCGACTTCATCGCGCTGATGAAGGAAAAATATTTCCTGCTGGTGCGTAACGAGAGTCTGGACAAGCCTGCAGTCCAGTCGCTCCTCGCGATTATCGGTGGAGCGGACTTTCAAGCACTCGTCGCCCAGCTGCCCGGCTACGGCGCGGCACAAGCCGGGCAAGTGCTGAATCTTCGCGACGCGCTGGCGTGGTAAGCTTTGCGCGCTGGCAGAAACGTCACCGCTATTCGCAAAACATTCCCGGGAGTACCCCTCATGAGCGACACCAGGATCATACGCCGCGACGCGATTTTCATCGACGGACAGTGGGTGCACAGCACCGCTAGCGAAACCATCGACGTGATCGACACGGCAACCGAGCAGGTCATGGGCCGCATCCCGGCCGGAACCAGCGCCGATGTCGATCACGCCGTGATGGCCGCACGCAAGGCCTTCGAGGCTTGGGCGGCGCGGCCGGTAACAGAGCGCGCCGAATATCTGGAAGGCATCGCTGTGCGACTGAAAACACGCCAGGATGAAATCGCCCGCATCATCACCCGTGAAGTCGGCATGCCGCTCAAGCTGTCACAGCGCGTGCAAGTCGCCTCGCCCGCCTATAACCTGGGCATCACCGCCACGCTTGCCCGCGAGTATCGTTTCGAGGAAACGGTCGGCCACTCGCTCATCTCGCGCGAACCCATCGGGGTGGTGGGCTGCATCACACCCTGGAATTATCCGCTGCACCAAGTCATTTCAAAGATCGGACCGGCCCTCGCAGCCGGATGCACGGTCGTACTCAAACCCTCGGAAGTGGCGCCGCTGTCGGCATTCATCCTCGCCGACATCATGGCCGAAGGGGGACTGCCGTCTGGCGTATTTAACTTGGTGAGTGGCTACGGCCCGATAGTGGGCGAAGCGCTGGCTCGGCATCCCGATGTGGACATGATCTCCTTCACCGGTTCGACGCGTGCGGGCAAGCGGGTCTCTGAACTCGCTTCCGGGACGGTGAAGCGCGTTGCGCTCGAATTGGGTGGCAAGTCGGCGGCCATCATTCTCGATGATGCCGACTTCGCCGTTGCGGTAAAGGGTGTGGTGGGCGCCTGCTACGTCAACTCCGGGCAAACCTGCAGCGCGCATACGCGCATGCTGGTGCCTGAAGCCAGGTACGCCGAAGCCGCGCGCCTTGCTACGGAGAACGCGGCGACGTACGTACCGGGTGATCCATTCGCAGAAACGACTCGGCTCGGTCCGTTGGCTTCGAGCACGCAGCGCGACCGGGTGCGCGCCTACATCAAAAGCGGCATCGAAGGAGGCGCTGATTTATTGACGGGAGGCGCTGAACCGCCCGAAGGCTTGCCAAAGGGTTACTTCGTCAAGCCCACGGTGTTCGGCCGGGTCAATCCGAAGGCGAAAATCGCCCAGGAGGAAATCTTCGGCCCGGTGCTCTCCATCATCACCTACCGCGATGAGGACGAAGCCGTGCGCATCGCCAACGACAGCGTCTACGGCCTGGCCGGCGCAGTCTGGTCCGGCGACGAGGAACGCGCCAAGCGCGTGGCCAAACGGATGCGCACCGGACAAGTGGATATCAACGGCGGCCAGTTCAACATGCTGGCGCCGTTCGGCGGATACAAACAGTCGGGCAATGGACGCGAATTGGGGCGCTACGGACTGGAGGAATTCTTGGAAGTGAAGGCGATACAGTTCAAGGTGGCAAAATAGCGAAAGGAGCCCGGGCCATGTTGCGCAGTACATGACGGCGCCGGGAGGTCAGGCGACCTTTGGCAACCTATCTGGCAAAGCGCGAGATCCACATCGTGCAGCGGTGGAGTGGGCCATCCGCAAAACCCGCTCATTCGCGGGCCGGGCAATCGTGACTTCGGTCTCCCAGTTCGTCGGGTCGCCGATTTGCACCGCGTTGGCATCGTAGAGATTCTTGTGGGGACCGCGGTCCCCGGCTGATTCGCTTCGGTGCGACTACCCGCTACCACCGGGGGCGCATTCCCGGATCGGCCGCACCTCAACGTTTCCGAATCGCGCCAAGGGCATTTTCGAAGCGACTCGGATGGCATCGTTCAGATCGCGTGCTTCAATCACGAGGAAGCCGCCGAGTTGCTCGTTCGTCTCGGCGTAGGGGCCGTCGGTCACAAATAGCTGGCCATTGCGCACGCGCACGGTCGTGGCCGAATGGGCATGTTGCAAGGCCTCGCCGCTAACCAGGTGCCCGCTCTCGCGTAGCGTCTGCCGGTAGACGACCTGCTCCGCCGTCCACGCGTCCACCTCGCTCTGTGACAGGGCGCTCCACGCCTTGTCGCCGCTGAAAATCAGGCAAAGATATTTCATGAGCATTCTCCAGGTCGGGTTTCGGCCGTGACGACGCGGGCACCGAGTGGATCTGCGATGAGTTGTCGAATGCGGGCTTCGTCACTGGTTGCGTGTTCCATGGCGGCAGAAGTTGCCATAGCGCTGGCTCCTTGTCGAATGGTTGTCAGGGGGCAGATAAGCCACGCTCCCTCCCACCGTTACATGCCAGTCGATCGGAGGAGAAGCAAATCGACACGGCGGACAGCGTTATGTGCAAGTCCGCTTCAGCGAACCCGCATCGGCGGGAGAGGGGCGGCGCGAGAGAGCCGAATTCCGAACAACAGGCGAAGCCTTGGTCGCCCGGCCGGCAATTCGCGACCTGAGTGGACCTCAGTCGCGCAATTCAGCGAGCCGTCGTTGGAGGAATCGCCGCTCCGGCTCCTGCCGGTTGAGGGCCAGGGCGCGCTCGTAGGCGGCCCGGGCCTCCTGCGTTCTCCCCAAACGCCGGCACAGATCGGCCCGCGCCGAGTGCGCCAGGTGATAGTCTTGCAGATCGCCGCGCGCCAGGATGGCCTCGATCAAGGTGAGGCCCGCCTGGGGGCCGTCGCGCATGGCCACCGCGACGGCACGGTTCAGTTCCACTACAGGCGACGGATCGACCCTCGCCAGCACGTCGTAGAGCGCGACGATCTGGCTCCAATCGGTCGCGGCAGCCGCGGGTGACTGAGCGTGCAGCGCCGCGATCGCGGCCTGCAAGGTGTACGGTCCAAAGCGGCGCGAGGCGAGCGCCTGTTCGACCAGCGCGGAACCCTCCACGATCTGATCGCGATTCCAGCGCAAGCGGTCCTGGTCGCCCAGCAGAACCAGTTCGCCCTCCGGCGAGGTGCGCGTCGCGCGGCGCGAATCGTGCAACAGCATCAGCGCGAGGAGTCCGGCGGCCTCGGGCTCTTGCAGCAACTCGACCAGTAGCTTCCCTAAGCGGATCGCTTCGGCCGAGAGGTCGTGCCGAAGGAGTTCCGCGCCCGACGAGGCGGAGTAGCCCTCGTTGAATATCAGGTAGACCACGCGCAATACTGCATCAAGACGCTGCGGCAAATCGGCCCGCCCCGGTACCTCGTAGGGAATGCGGGCGGCGCGGATCTTTGCCTTGGCGCGTACGATGCGCTGCGCCAGGGTCGGCGCGGCGGTGAGGAATGCGTGGGCGATTTCCTCGGTCGTGAGGTCGCAGACTTCACGCAGCGTGAGGGCCACCTGGGTGTCCGGCGAGAGGGCCGGATGGCAACAGGTGAAGATCAGCCGCAGCCGGTCGTCCTCGACGCTTTCGTCGCCATGCGTGATGCCGTCAACGCTGGCGGGATCGACTGGATCTGCTCCATCCTCCAACGCCTCGAACCGGGCGAGCCGGCGAATGCCATCAATTGCCTTGAAGCGTCCGGCCGAAACCAGCCACGCCCGCGGATTCGCCGGCACGCCGTCGCGAGGCCACTGCTCGAGCGCTGCTCTGAATGCCTCATGCAACGCCTCCTCGGCGAGGTCGAAGTCGCCGAGGAGGCGGATCAAGGTGGCGAAGACACGGCGCGAACCGGAGCGGTAGATGGACTCCACCGTCTCTCGCACCCGAGCGGCGCCATCCGCGCCAATCGGCAACGAATCGGCGGCCACTGATGGAGTTCCGGTTGTCTCTTGAGCGGTCATTGGCAGGCAGCCAAGTGCAGGAATCGTAGCTCGTATCCGTGCGTCATTCGCGACTTTCCGATGTGTCGAGGCGCTGTCGACAAGGCCTGCAAGGCCATGCCAATGTCAAAAATGACATCGGCTGCCGCGGACCGGGAACGACCCGACGTAAACCCGCAGGTTGCGCAGCTAGTGATGCCCACTACGCCGCTTCCGCTAGGAAACTGAGGTTAACCTGCGCCAACCTGACCGACATTGCGATGTCCGCCGAGTAAACCGGTCAGGAGCGGACCCTACGGCACCAAGCATCCGGGTGCTGAAGCGTCCTGCCGTTCCTGCTCCTTCGCCACCTCGACGCGCATGACCTCGGGCAGGGTGATGCCGTTCTTGTACGCCGTCATCTCGGCGAGGATCGACACAGCGATTTCCGGCGGCGTGCGGCTGCCGATGTAGATGCCTATCGGCCCATGCAGACGAGCGATCTCATCATCGCCAAGCTCGAATTCCTTCAGGCGCTCGCGCCGCGCCGAATTGTTGGCGCGCGAGCCGATGGCGCCGACATAGAAGGCGTCCGTCTTGAGCGCCTCCATGAGGGCCAGATCGTCGAGCTTGGGATCGTGGGTGAGCGTGATCACTGCCGTGTGGGCGTCGGGCTTCAGGGCAATGATGGTGTCGTCCGGCATGGTGCGCACCAGGTTCACGCCGGGCACGTCCCAGATGTCGGTGTATTCTTCGCGCGGATCGCACACGGTGACCTGGTAGTCCAGACCGAGTGCGATCTGCGCGAGGAACGTGGAAAGCTGTCCGGCACCGATGATGATCAGCCGATAGCGCGGCCCGTGGATGGTGGTGAGCTGCTTGCCGTCGAATTGCAGGGCCTCGCTGGCATCTGCCGGCCGCACCGTGCTCACACCGGACTCCATATCGAGTTCGCGAGCGATGAGTCCGCGCGTTTCCACCTTCTCCAGCAACGCCCGCATGGCATCCGCTTGCGCGAGCGGCTCGAGCACCACTTGAATCGTTCCGCCGCAGGGCAGCCCGAAGCGCCGCGCCTCTTCCGCACTCACACCGTAAGTCACGACTTCCGGCTTGGTGCCGGTGAGCGTGTGGTGGCGAGCCCGATAAATGAGGTCATCCTCGATGCAGCCACCCGATACCGAACCGGACACCAAGCCGTCCTCGCGCAGCGCCAGCATGGCACCTGCGGGGCGAGGGCTGGAACCCCACGTCTTGGTCACCGTCACCAGCGTGACCTTGTGTCCGCCTTGCAACCACTTCACGCTGTTCTTCAGCACTTCCAGATCGACGCTATCCATTGCGCATCCTTATGCAATTGACCCTGTTCGCCACGCCGCGCCCTAACTCGCCGGACGGCCAAAGGCGAAATAAAGCACGACCATTACGATCACGGCGACGACGACCCACACCCAGGTCTTGTGGGCAGCGGACACGGGCGCGGTTACTCCTAAGGCCGTGCTCCCGGTCATCGGTGGCGCCTCGTCCGCCGGTGGACCGCGAAGCCTGTTGACGAAGGCCGTGAAGAAATCGTCGGCCATCTTCTTCGCGGCCCCGTCGATCAGCCGCGAGCCAATCTGCGCTAGCTTGCCGCCCACCTGTGCGCTCACAGTGTAGCTGAGACGCGTCCCCGCTCCCTCGGGGGCCAGGCTCACCTTGGCGCTCCCTTTGGCGAAACCGGCCGCGCCACCCTGGCCCTCAAAACTGAGCGAGTAGGACGTGGGCGGGTTCAAGTCCGCCAACAACATCTTACCCTTGAACTTGGCGCTTACCGGGCCGACTTTTACCGCCATCGCCATCTGGTATTCGTTGTCCGCCACCTTCTCGATGCTTTCGCAACCCGTGATGCAAGCTTTGAGTGTTTCCGGGTCATTAAGTGCCTCCCAGGTTTTTTGCTGGGAGGCGGGAACGAACTGGGAACTGGACATTTCCATGATCTGTCGACCTCGTTTGGATGCACGCCGTCAGCCGGCGGGAGAAAAGAGCTGCGCGCGACGCCGACTCCCCTCTGCGCCGCCCAAGTTTGTCGAAGCGGTCGGGGGCCGTCGGCGAGCCCGGTCTGAGCCGACAGGGCGAGTTGCGCAACCGCCCGATGGCTTCGTCAAACCTCGGGGAACCCCGCAGGGGCAGCGCGGACGGAGCCGTCTTCCCTGGGTTACTTTTTTTGGCGGCGCAAGAAAGTGGCCAGCCGCCGGGGCTGCCCCTCAATAGAAGCATAGTGCACTAGCGCTCAACCATTCGCCCGGCTCCGCTTGCCCTATCCTACGATACTTTGCGACACCGAGAGTGGCGGCTTGTCTGTCCTCGTGGGTCGAGCCGTCAGCGCTCGTCCCAGCTCCGTGAGACTCTGCAGATTATGCACCGGCAGAAAGTCATCCACATAGGGCAGCATGACGCGAATACCAGCCGGCCTGGCCTCGAATTTTTCGTAGCGCAGCAGCGGATTCAACCAGATCACCCGCCGGCACGATTTGCCGAGCCGCTCCATCTCTTCCTTAAGTCCTTCGCCGGCATCGCTATCGAGACCATCGCTGATCAGCAGCACCACCGCGCCCTGCCCGAGCAGGCGTCGCGCCCAGCGCAGGTTGAATTCCTTGAGGCATTGACCGATACGCGTCCCGCCGGCCCAGTCGGCCACCGCAGCCGAGATTTTGGCCAACGCAACATCCACATCGCGATGGCGCAGATGACGCGTGATATCGGTGAGCCGGGTGCCAAACAGGAAGGTGTGCACGCGATCGCGGTCGCTCGTGATGGCGTGCACGAAGTGCAACAGCATGCGCGTGTAGCTATCCATGGAACCGGAGATATCGCACAGCACGACCAAAGGCGGATGCCGCAAATAGGGAGAGCGCCGGCGCAGCAGCGCGACGCTGCCCGCCTGCTTCACCATCTGCTTCATGGTATTGCGTAGATCGACTTGCCCGCCCCGCGGACGCGCGTGCAAGCGCCGGCTCGGCAGCATGGGCAGAGGCAGGCGCAAGTTGCGCATCACCGTTTTGGCTTCGTCCAATTCCTCGCTGGTCATGCTGGCGAAGTCTTTGTGTTGCAGCACTTCGCGAGCAGAAAAGGTTAAGCGGGTATCGAACTGAATATCCGGCGGCAGTTGCTCGCTGCTGCGCGGAGCGAACGGCGCCTTGGGCAGCAACGCCTGCGCGACGCGCTCGGCGATTTTCTTGCTCGGTCCGTCAAAGCGGCGCAGCCCGCCAATCTGTTGCAGCAACTCGTTCAACAAATGCTCGAGCCGGTTGGGGTCACGCCAGAATATTTCAAACGCTTGATCGAAGATGAACTGGTGCTCGCGCCGGTTTACCAACACCGCGGACAACGCGTAGGAAAAGTCGTCGCGCCGCTCGAGACCCACGGCCTGCACCGCTTGCAGTGCATCGATCACTTTAGCCGGACCGATAGGCAGCCCCGCGCGGCGCAGCACACGCGCGAAGTGAATGAGATTTTCCGCCAGAAGGCCCGGTTCGCTTCGGGTCACTGCGAAGTCCTCGGCTCCTTACGCTCAGGCTGGGCAGATTGCCCGAGCGCACATGAGAATCGAGGCCGGCGAGTTCGCCGATCACGCGCCAGCGATGAGTCCTCGGTCATTTCAGAACTTCTCCTGCCCGCGAACTCGCTTACTATCGGGAAAATCGCGATAGAGCGCAAAGAAAATGTCCTGCACCTTTGAGTTCACCGCGTGATGAAGGCTTTCAATCGGTTCCGCGCGCGAAGAGACGTTGTCAAACGCGGACTGCATCTGCGTCAAATCATCGAACTCGACGGTGATGTGAAACTCGCGGAGCTGGGGCGGCTTGAAGCCGAGCTTTGCTCTCGTGATCCGATAGCCAGTTACCTGTTGTTTCGCCCGCAAACTGTCGAGGTAGGCGCGCACGCCCTCCACGAACTCGAGGTCATGTACTCCGGGTTTCAGGTTGCACCAGATATGGTAAATGTCCAACTGCTTCTCCCTATTGACAGCAGCGCCGCCTGCGCCGCCCGAGGCAAGGCGGTTTCTGACGGCGGAACGCTGCCCGTTCAGCGGTGCGCCGCTCGTGGGGCGTTCGCTGCAACGGATGATTGCGTGTGATGCACCCACACGCGCCGTTACACCGAGCCGTAAAAGTGCCGGTATTGCCAAGCGGCGCTTTGTTTCAGCTGGTCCTCCGACCACGAGCCGGTGCCGAATCGTGCGATCGAGAGCGGAGCTAGGTCCATAGGAGGGGCGCCATCCACGATCCACGCAGCGAGCGCCTCCCCGATAGATTCTATGGTCCGTATCAAGCCCACCATGAAAAAAAGTTTCGACATTACTGCGGCAAACGCGCACAACCCAACTGCCCCCTCCTCAACGAGGTCCGT
>Ga0209118_1000759_pt1 | contig 16468 bp, 17 predicted proteins | sample BlaSpr_A8_Ref_M1_FD_187988 | JGI IMG/M metagenome (GOLD analysis project Ga0209118, IMG submission 187988) | Forest soil microbial communities from Thunder Bay, Ontario, Canada - Black Spruce, Ontario site 2_A8_Ref_M1 (SPAdes) (version 2) | ecosystem: Environmental > Terrestrial > Soil > Boreal...
GAAACGAAAGTGCGCCAGTGCAAGTCTGGAACCGGTGTCTACCGGGCGTGAGCTGACTTCCGGGGGCTTATTGGCGATCGGACGGCTGCTTCAGCTTCTACTCTCGCCGATTAGCACGCGCCAGAGTGGTGATGAATGGCTGATTTCGCAACATGTGGGGAAATACGACAAACCTCACAAGTCAACTTGAGGCACGCGCAAGTTTTCCAGATCACTGGGAAGCGGAGGGCGGCGGGTGATGAGTCAGTTTGATATTTGCGCGGCCTTTGCGCGCCCTCCAGCGTGATCAACATATCGAGGGCGGCGCCTTGTGTTAGGGCGGGGAGGACGTTAGACCGAAACTCCGTTCCCTAATGCCCGGGGCGCGGCGACGACCGCCCGCTCCGCCCGTCACGGACTTCGTTCGACTCGAAGTGCAGGGTCTTGAGCACGCGGTCGCGCAGCCGGCCCGACAGGTCAAGGCGGAGCATCCACTCGCCATACATCTCGAGCTCGATCTTGGCCGCATAGGTGCCGAGCGCCTGGCCCGCTGTCGCTCTCACCGGCCGCACATTGTGCGCCATCGGCATCGAGGGCATGTCGGCGCCGACCATAATGTCGACCCCGCTGAGCGGCTCGCCAGTGCGGGCATCGAGAAGTCGGATCGTGCAGTCATATTGCAATGACTTCTCCGTCGGCTTGCACGCAATATCCGCCTTGGCCCGCGTTTGGGCACCGGCCGGACTTGCACCGATAAGAACCGCGATTGCGGCGGCGGTAAACAGGCGAACCGAGCGATGTACGATCATGAGTCGTTTCTATCTTGCAGTCATCCGGTGGTGCGATCCGAGATACTAAGCCTCGCCGCCGCCGTCCGGACAATCTTTTTTCCCGCTTGCCGAATGTAATGAACGGCCTTTTCGTCGAGCAGGCCGCGCGGCCGCACGATGAGCAGGAGCGCCACCAGCCCGCCGAACACGATCATGCGATAGGCGGCGAACCAGCGCACTGACTCGAGCAATCCGATGTCGATGAGGACGCCGAGGAGCGGGCCGAGCGCGGTGCCGAGTCCGCCGATGATGCCGTAGGCGAGGGCGTGGACGCCGAGCATGATGTCGAACATGCGCGGCTCGATATAGGTGGTCATGTGGGCGAAGAGCCCGCCGCCGAGGCCGGCGACGGCGCCGGCGAGCGCCGCCGCCAGCACCTTGCAGCGCGCGACCGCGACGCCCTGGAGCGCCGCGAGCACGCGGTCCTCGCCGATCATGCGCAAGACCACGCCGAGCCGCGACCGCCCGAGCAGGAAGAAGCCGACGAGCGTCGCGGCCAGGATCGCCCAGATCACCAGCATGAACTGGAATGGGCTGACGTCGCTCTCGAAGATGTAGCGGATGCCACGGAAGCCGTCGGCGCCGGTCGGCCCCACCGGCTCGCCGTCCACCATCGCCTGGTAGTGGAAAAGCTCGAGCAGGATGCGCACGGCCTCGGCGAAGGCAAGGGTGGCGATCGCGAAGTAGAGCCCGCGCAGGCGTAGCGTCGGCAGACCGACCAGCACCGCCGCCGCGGCCGCCGCGAGCGCGCCGAGGAGGAGGCCGGCCGCGAGCGGCCAGCCCCAGAGCGCGGTGGCGATGCCGGCGGCGTACGCTCCGATCGCGAAGAAGGCCTGCTGGCCGAAGGAAATCTCGCCGGTGAGCAGCAACAGATAGGCCGACAGCGCGAGAAATGAGATGACGCCGATGTTGGACAGGACACTGACAAGATAGTCGTCCATGGGCCGCGCCTATTTCTCGATCATCGTCTCGCCGGCCGGCGGCGCGCCGAACAGCCCGCCGGGCCGGAGCACGAGGCAGGCGAACAAGAGGCCATAGGCCACCAGATCGCGAATCTGCGGACCGAAATGCCATTGGCTGTGCATCTCGACGATGCCGAGCACGAGGCCGCCGACGACGGCGCCCGGGATCGAGCCGAGCCCGCCGATCATCATGGCGATCAGCCCCTTGATCGTCGCCCACATGCCGAACATGGGGGTCACCTGCTGGTCGACGGCGAGCACGAGGTAGCCGGCGACGCCGCCGATCGCCGAGGCCAGGGCGAACGCGACGATCAGCGATTTCTTCACGTCGACGCCGACGAGGTGGGCGGCGACGGTGTCGTTGATGATGGCGCGCAAGCCGAGGCCGTAGCGCGTGCGGTAGATCAGGACGGAGATGGCGGCGGTGAGCACCGCGGTGCAGGCGAGCACGATCAGGTGGTCGGGCCGCACCAGGAGCGGGCCGAGCGCGAGGGGCGCCGCGGTCGACAGCGGCGGAAACGCATAGGTGTGGCGCGGCAGGATCAGGATCGCCGCCTGCTCGAGCTGCATCCAGATTGCGAAACTCGACACCATGGAGGCTACGCCTGCGCCAGCCGCCATGGGGGCGAAGCAGAGCCGCTCCACGTAGATGCCGGCCAGCGCCGCGCCCGCGACGGCGACGAGCGCCACCACCAACGAGGGCGCGCCGTACTGCACGTAGAGGAAGGTGCCGAGATAGGCGCCCACCATAATCGACGGTCCGAACGACAGGTTGAGGCGGCGCATGACCCCGAAGATCAACGTGAAGCCGAGCGCGAGCAGCGCGTAGGACGATCCCGCCATCACGCCGTCGAGGGTATTCTGGGCGAAGTCGATCATCGTGCCCTTTCCCGCTCAGGCGCCGGTGCGCCGGGTTCCCAGATAGGCGCGCTGGATGACCTCGTCTTCGGCGAGGGCGCCGGGCGAGCCGTCGAAGGTCACGCGCCCTTGCTCAACCAGATAGAAATGGTGCGCCACCTGAAGCGCCATGTGGGCGTTCTGTTCGACCAGAAAGACGCTGGTGCCGTCGCGATTGAGCTCGGCGATGATGCGGAAGATTTCCGCGACCACGAGCGGCGCCAGACCGAGCGACGGCTCGTCCATGAGCAGGAGGCGCGGGCGGGACATGAGCGCACGGGCGACCGCGAGCATCTGCTGCTCGCCGCCAGAGAGCGTGCCCGCGAGTTGGTCGCGGCGCTCGGCCAGGTGCGGAAAGCGCGCGTACATGCGCTCGACGTCGGCCGCGATCTCGCGCTTGTCGCGGCGCTGGTAGGCGCCGGCGAGCAGGTTCTCGCGCACGTCCATCTGCGGGAACACGAGCCGGTTCTCCGGCACGAGCGCCACCCCGTTCGCCACGATGCGCGCCGGCGACAGCCCGACCAGCTCCGTTCCCTCGAGCCGGATCGATCCGCGGCGCGGCTTGAGGATGCCCGCGATTGTCATCATCAGCGTGGTCTTGCCGGCGCCGTTCGGCCCGAGCAGACAGGTGATCTGGCCCTTGCCGACATGCAGCGAGACGCCCTTGAGGGCTTCGATCTTGCCGTAGGCGGTGACGAGATCGGCTACGTCGAGCATCGAATCCTCACGCGACCTTGGCGGTGCCGAGATAGGCTTCGCGCACGAGCGGGTCGGCCTGGACCTTGGCCGGCGTGCCTTCGGCGATTTTCTGGCCGAAGTTGAGCACCGCGATGCGGTCGGTGACCGACATGACGAGCTCCATGTGATGCTCGATCAGGAGGACGGTGAGGCCCTGCTGGCGGAGCTTGCGGATGCGCTCTTCTAGCTGGGCGATCTCCTCGGCGTTCATGCCGGCGGCGGGCTCGTCGAGTAACAGCAGCGAGGGCCGTCCCGCGAGCGCGCGGGCGAACTCCAGCCGCCGCTGCTCGCCGAAGGCAAGGTTGGCCGCGAGCTCGCCCTGCTTGTGGGCGAGATCGAAGAAGGCGAGCGTGCGCTCGATCTCGGCCCGCGCCCGGCGAGAGCCGCCGAGCCAGCGGCGGAAGAAGCCTTGCTCGACCGGAGCCTGCCCGCCGTTCTGCGCCACCCACAGGTTTTGCCAGACGGTGAGCTGCCCGAACAGGCGGATGTTCTGGAAGGTGCGGGCGATGCCGCGCGCCGTGCGCTGGTGCGGCGGCAGCCTAGTGATGTCCTCGCCGCGGAACAGGATGCGGCCGTCGGTGACGGAAAACAGGCCGCAGACCAAATTGACGATTGTCGACTTGCCCGAGCCGTTCGGCCCGATCAGGCCGAAGATCTCACCCGCGGCGACAGAAAGATCGACGCCGTCGACCGCGCGCACGCCGCCGAAATGCTTACTCAGCGCGTTGAGCTCGAGCACCGGCGGGCTCCTTGTTGCGGACGAACAGGCGTTTGAGGGCGGCGGTGGTTCCGGCGTCCAAGAGGCCGCGCGGCCGCACGTTCATGGCGAGCAGGATGAGGGCGCCGAACAGGAGATTGCGCCAATCGCCGAGGAAACGCAGGCCCTCGATCAGAAATCCCTGGATGAAGATCACGGCCAACAGCGTGCCGAAAACGTTCGAGAGCCCGCCGAGAATGGAATAGGCGACGGCGAACGTCGCGAGCACGACGCCGAACTGGATGTGCTCGATGTGCGTCGTGTAATGCGCAAACAGACCGCCCCCAAGCCCCGCGATCAAGCCGCCGATGGTCATGGCGAAGACCTTCACGGCCGTGATGTTGATACCGGAGCTTTGCGCCGCGACCTCGTCCTCGCCGACCGCGCGCAACACGGCGCCGGCGCGCGAGTGGTCCATCCACCACAGCGCCGCCATCACGGCCATGACGATCACCCAGATGAACACCATGACGTCGAACGTGGTCCAGCCGTGCTCCGGGAAGTAGCGGATTTGGCGGAAGCCCTCGCCACCGTGCGGCCCGATGCGCAACTCGCCGCGATTGAGCTGGTAGGTGAAGTTGAAGAAGAACAGGCGCACCGCCTCGCCGAAGGCGAGGGTGGCGACCACTAGCATCAGGCCCTTCACCCGCAGCGCGGGAAAGCTCACCGCGCAGGCGATCAGGCCCGCGACCAGCGAGCCCATGACGAGGGCGGGAATGAGCGGCCAGCCGCCGAGCACGGTAAGCATGCCCGCGACATAGGCGCCGATCGCGAAAAATCCGGCCTGAGCGAGGCTGACCTGGCCGGTCAAGAGCACGCAGTAGGCCGAAAGTCCAAGCAGCGTATGGATGCCGACGATCTGGAGAAGGCCAAGATAGAAATCCATGGCGTCTCTCAGTCGTGGCCCTGGTCGGGGGCGAACATGCCGCCCGGCCGGAACACGAGAAAGGCGAACAGGAGCAGCATGACGTAGAAGTCGCGCTCGGACACCCCGCGGAAGAACTGGAACAGGTTCTCGAGGCCGCCGACCAGGAGGCCGGCGATGATCGCGCCCGGGATCGAGCCGAGGCCGCCGATGACGGTGACGATCAGCCCTTTGACGGTGAGCGGCAGCGACAAGAGCGGCGACAGCATGCCGATGGCGGCCCCGGTCATGGCGCCGGCGACGCCGCCGAGAACGCCGGTGACGACGAAGGTGAGCACGTTCACGCGAGTGAGGCCGATGCCGCAGAGCTGCGCCGCCGTCGGCTGCTGCGAAACCGCGCGCGTGGCGAGCCCGAGCCGGGTGCGGTAGAGGAGGAGCAGCAAGAGCACCATGCATACGCAGCCGAGCCCGAACACGAACATCAGGTCGCCGCGCAGATTGAACGGGCCGGCCGGCACGATGACGCTTGAGAACAGCGCGGGATAGGCGAGCGGAACGCCCGCCGTCGCGTGCACGATGATCTCGTCGATCAAGAGCAGGAGGCCGACCGTGGACATCAGGGTGGCGAGCGGATTGGCGAGCGGAATGAAGTGGAAGGCGACGAGGTAGACGATTCCGCCGATCACGCCGCCGGCAACGGCGGCGAGCGCGAAGACCAAGAGCGCAGGCGCCTTGATGCCGGCGAGAATCAAGAGGCTGGCATAGGCGGCGCCGATCGAGGCCGCGGCATAGGACAGATTGATCTTGTGCATCACGCCGAAGATCAGCGTGAAGCCGATGCCCAGAATCGCGTAGGTCGCGCCGAACAGCACGCCGTCGGCGATCGTCTGCACAATGTCGATAAAATCAAGCAGGTCCACGGGTCGCCTTCCCCGCCGGCCGCGGTCTCAGGACGGTGACGGATCGCGGCGAGCGCCGCGATCCGCCTCCGCGTTTACGGAAGGCTCAGGAAGATGGCTTGTAGAGCACCTGCCAGCTTCCACGTAGTGCGTGCACGTAGAGGAACGGCTTGATCGCCTCGCGGTCGGCGGTGCGCCCGATCTTACCGAGCAGACCGTTGGTTTCTTTCAGTGCGGCGAGCCCGGCGCGCATCTTCTCGCGATCGGCGGCTACGGTGTTGGGCTTGGCCATGATCTTCTGTGCCTCGATCACGTCCTTGAGAATGAACATGATCTCGTAGGCCGCCGCGCTATGGAGATCGGCGCTGCCGCCGAACTTTGCCACCTGCTCGGCCGCCTTGATCGCCGCCGGCGTGACCGGCGCGAAGCTCGTCGGGATGATGATGCCCTCCGCCTGCTCGGCGCACCCCTGCAGCGTCTCGATCGACGACGACGAGGTGAGGCCGATCAAGAGCTTCGGCTTCACGCCTTGACGCTGCATCTCCTTCAGCAGGCCGCAGGTGGTGAAGGGGTGCGCCGAGATCGCGACTATGTCGGCGTTGGCCCGCTTCATCTCGCGCACCTGCGTCGAGAAGGTGGTATCGGCGAGCAGCCACTCGCTGGTACCGAGGACCTGGAGCCCGTTCGCTTCAGCCTGCGCCTTGATCACGCCATAGGTGGCGTTGGAATGGGCGAAGTCCTTCTCGACGCCGCCATAGATCGTCTTCAGCTCCGGATGTTGCGCCTTCACCCACGCGAACAGCGATTTGTACATCTCGAACTCGCTGGGGACGTTGCGGAATGCCCACTCGGAGATCTTGGCAAGCCCGCCCTTGGCGGCGACGTCGGCGATGATCGGGAACTGCAGGCCGGTGTCGGAGGCGTCGCCGACCTTCTTCTGCAGGATGCCGAACAGAGATTCCGCGACGTTAGAGCACGTCGGTCCCACCGCCACGAATGCGTCGCTCGACGCGATGCGGCGGATCACCGAGATGCCTTCTTCGGCGTTGCAGCGGTCATCGAGGAACTCGACAGTGATCTTGGCCTTGGAGCCGTCGCCGAGCGTGACGCCGCCGGCCTTGTTGATCTCCTCGGCGGCGGCCTTCATCGCGGCTTCACTGTTGATGCCAAACACGCGGACGACGCCGGACTTGGCGCCGAAGCCGGTGATCTTGATGGTGCGTTCCTGCGCAGAGGCTGGGCTCGCGAGGGCAAGCCCCGCGATCACACCGAGCGATGCAATCAGGGCTGCGGGTCGTTTCAGCATGGTATTTCCTCCCCTCCATTGTCGGGAATCTGCCGACAACGATGAATCTAGTCGTTTCCGGTTCTTGTGACCGGTCGGAGTGGATTATGAGGTTGTTTGAAGCTTTGCAGCAAGGGCCAATATGACCGCGCGCGCGCAACGGCAACCGCGCCATCGAGAGCTTTTCGCGGGTAGCGGCGAGGATCGGGAAGGGCCTAGACTGGTTGGACGGCATGCACGGCCACGCCAGCGGCACTGGTCAAGGAGGAGGGGCCATGGTTCGAGCTAAGAAGACCGAGGCGCGCGGCAACCGTGCCCAACGCAAGCGCAACCGCGCCGGGAAGGGGAAGCTAAAATCGGCATCGACAAAGACGGCAAGCCGGCGCCGAAACACCAACGGCGGCATCTTTGCGTACCTCAAGCCCAATGCGGCGAATTTCGCGGCCCTGACGCCGATCTTCTTCCTGCCGCGAGCGGCCGCGATCCATCCCGACCGCGTCGCGATCGTCCACGGCGAGCGGCGCATCAGTTATCGCGATTTCTACGCGCGGGCGCGGCGGCTCGCCTCGGCGCTCGCGCGCCGCGGTGTGTGCGCCGGCGACACGGTGGGGGTGATGCTGCCGAACGTGCCGGCGATGATAGAGGCGCACTACGGCGTGCCGATGCTGGGTGCGGTGCTGAACACCATCAATACCCGGCTCGACGCCCGCACCGTCGCCTACATCCTGGAGCACGGCGAAGCCAAGGTGCTGGTCACCGACCGCGAGTTCGCCGCCCAGGTGGGGCCGGCGCTCAAGCAGATGAAGAAGCGACCCTTCGTCGTCGACGTGGACGATCCGCTCTATACCGGTCCCGGCGAGCGCCTCGGCACGATCGAATACGAGGAGTTCCTCGCGCGGGAAGGCGCGGATTTCGCATGGACGCCACCCGGCGACGAGAGCGCCGCCATCGCGCTTAACTACACCTCGGGCACCACCGGCAATCCCAAGGGCGTCGTCTATCACCACCGCGGCACGTTCCTGGAATCGGCCGGCAACATCATGGCGTGGCTGCGCGCGGAAAAGCCCGTGTATCTCTGGACACTGCCGATGTTCCACTGCAATGGCTGGTGCTTCCCGTGGTCGGTGACGGCCCAGGCCGGCACCCACGTCTGCCTCCGCAAGGTCGACCCGGCGCTGATCTTCCCCATGATTGTCGAGCACGGCATCACCCACATGTGCGGCGCGCCGACGGTGTTGAACATGTTGATCAGCGCGCCGGCGGAGCAGCGGCGCCCGTTCCCGCACGTGGTCGACATCCAGACCGGCGGCTCGCCGCCGCCCGCGCACGTGATCAAGGGCATGGAAGAGCTTGGCTTCCGCGTCACCCACATCTACGGCATGACCGAGCTGCAGGGGCCGTCAACGTTCTGCGCGCCGCAGGACGCGTGGGCGGACTTGCCGATCGAGGAGCGCGCGGCGCTTACCGCGCGCCAGGGCGTGCGCTACCCGGTGGTCGAAGACCAGATGGTGGCCGATCCCAAGACGCTGCAGCCGGTGCCGAAGGACGGCACGACCGTGGGCGAGATCCTGATCCGCGGCAACACGGTGATGCTCGGCTACCTCAAGGACGAGAAGGCAACGGCGGAGACCTTCCGCGGGGGCTGGATGCACACCGGCGATCTCGCCGTCGAGCATCCCGATGGCTACATCGAGATCAAGGACCGCGCCAAGGACATCATCATCTCCGGCGGCGAGAACATCTCAAGCGTCGAGGTCGAGATCGCGCTCTACAGGCATCCGGGGGTGCATCTCGCCGCCGTGGTGGCGCGGCCCGACGACAAGTGGGGTGAGACGCCCTGCGCCTTCGTGCAGCTGAAACCAGGGGCGACCGCGACGCCCGAGGAGCTTATCGCCTTCTGCCGTGAGCGAGTCGCCCGCTACAAGGTGCCGAAGACCGTGGTGTTCGGCCCGCTGCCGGTGACCGCAACCGGCAAGATCCAAAAGTTCGTGCTTCGCGAGCGCGCACGCGAGATCGGACCGGAGCAGCGCAGGTCGGCCTGACAATCACATCAAGGCTCCAACGCCTGATTCAGGGAGTTTGCGCCACACGCGCCGGCTTCACGGCACCCATTTCGGCTCGCGCTTGTCGCAACGAGATCAGATTGAACTGAGACCTTTCTGCCGTGCTAGACTGGTTACAGTGGGCTGACTTTGTAGGGAGTGGTGAAGAAAAGCGAGTTTCTTCGTCAGTTCACGCGATGTCCGCTTTGTGCCAACAGCGGACATTTACGTAAACTGACCCACTACCCTCGCCATCCTTGGCTTCTTTCGTCCAGGTCGATCTTCACTATCAACCCGGCCCAAAATTCGCCGGTCAGCACCACGCTCTCGAAGCGCAAGCCCAGATAAGCTACTCTGGTGCTATAAAACGCTGTCATCCAGCGAATACTGAATTGGACGAGTGCGGAGAGTGCGCTTGGCGGTGTATCAACGAAACCGGAGCATCGGACGCCGGCTGGCGACGATTATTGCCGCCTATGGAATCGTGCTCCATGCGTTTCTCGCCGGCGTTGCCGGCGCCCGCTCGAGCGTTATCAATCCTGCCGATGCGATCGCTGTCGAATTTCTGCTGTGTCTCAGTGACCTCAACGGCGCGCCGCTTTCTCAGGCTCCCGCGCCCAATCATCCGCATGACCAGACGATTCATTGTGCGCTCTGCGCCGTGCTCGCGCAGTCGCCCGTGCTCGCGGCCGGACCCCCGGACCTTCATTTCGTCCCTAGCGACGGCCTGATAGTCGTCTGGCCGGATGGCAGCAACGGTCCGCGTGCCGAATCCCCGCATCTTCGCCAGCAACCGCGAGGGCCTCCGCCGATCGCGTGACCGTGCGACGGCCGTGGGCCGTGGCAGTAGATTTTCGCGCACAGTCTGTGGAGATCCTGATGTGCAATCATCATATTTTCGCGTGCCTCGGCACAACCACCATCGCTATCGGGGCACTCATCACGCCAACGCAGGCTTTAGCTCATTGCTACGTGGGCAGCCGGTTCCTGCCGGCGACGCTCACGAGCGAAGATCCGTGTGTCGCCGACGAGCTGTCCTTACCCACGGTGTCGTGGTTCCGCCATCCCGCAAACGGCGACAATCCCTTCGTGCGTGAGACGACGATCTCGTTCGATTTTGCCAAGCGGATTACGCCCGATCTCGGCGTCTCGATCGGGCGCGGCTACCTGATCCAGAAGCCCGACGGGATGCCGACGATACGCGGCTGGGACAACCTCGAGCTCGGCCTGAAATACCAGCTCTACACCAATTCGGCGCACGAGTTCATCTTCTCCTTCGGTCTCGACGCCGACCTCGGCGGCACCGGGGCGCGACGCGTCGGCGCCGAGAGCTTCAGTACGCTCACGCCCGCGATGTATTTCGGCAAGGGCTTCGGCGATCTGCCGGACAGCGTCGCCCTGCTCAGGCCATTCGCCGTAACCGGCACAGTCGGCTACGGCATTCCGAGCCGAGCGAGAACACTGATCGATCCCGACACCGGCGACCGCGAACGGAACCCGCATACGCTGCGCACCGGCTTCTCGATCCAGTACAGCCTGCCATACCTGCAGCAGAACGTGCGCGATACGGGCTTCGGTATGATCGCGAACCACCTTATTCCGCTCGTCGAGGTTTCGCTCGTGACGCCGATCGATCGCGGCCAGAACGGGCTCACGGTCGGCACCATCAATCCGGGCTTCCTGTGGGTGGAGAAATACTACCAGCTTGGCTTCGAGCTTCTCATTCCGGTCAACGGCCGCACCGGCAACAACGTCGGCTTCCTGGCCCAGCTTCATTTCTATCTCGACGACATCGCGCCTAACACGCTCGGCCGACCGCTGTTCGACGCGACGAGATAGCGATGGGCAGGTTCCTGGGAATCGCCATCGCGCTCGCGGGTGTGGTCGCGGCCAGCGAGGCGAGCGCGCACGCGACCCTCGAGCGCGCGCGACCGGCAGTAGGCTCGGTGACGCAAGCGCCAGCAGAGATCCGCCTGTGGTTCTCGGAGCGGATCGAGGCGCGATTCTCGCGCGCGCGGCTCATCACCAGGGACGGTGCGGCCATTGCGGCGCCGTCGGCGGTCGTCAACGGCAACGAACTCGTCCTGCGCGTGCCGAGGCTGAGACCCGGAACCTATCGGGTGATGTGGAGTGTGTTGTCGGTGGACACCCACAAGACCGAGGGCGCCTTCTCCTTCGAAGTGCGTCCGTGACGCCGGCCGCGTTCGCGATCGGCGCGCAGGCCGCGCACTTCGGCGCGGTGTTCGTCCTGTTCGGAGCGGCGCTGTTCCGCTTGTACGCCGGGGACATGCCGCCGCGCATCGGCCCCCTATTCGACCACTGGCTGTTGAACGCGCTGCGCGTCGCCGCCGTTATCGCGACGCTCTCGGCGCTTGCCTGGTGGGATAGCCTTGCCGTGAACGTGGGCGAGGGCTGGGCCGACGCGCTGAGCGTGGACATGCTGGCCGCGATTCTGCTCGATACCGAGTTCGGCCGCATCTGGATCTGGCGGCTCACGCTCTTGCTTGTCCTGATCGGCGCGCTGCTTTTTCCGAGACGATCGCCGTGGAACCGGCGCGAGAACGTGTTCGTCATCGGTCTCGCCGGTGTTCTGGTGATAAGTCTCGCCGCCATCGGTCATGGGGCGCGGTATACTGCCATTGCCGAGGCCTTTCATCTCGGCGCGAAGGCGGTGCATCTGCTCGCCGCCGCGGTGTGGATCGGCGGACTCGTGCCGCTCGGCTACGTGCTAAACCGGGCCGCGCACGACCGGCAAGCAGCGTGGATCGAGCTTGCCCGCCGCGCTTTGCCGCACTTTTCGTTCGCTGGCTACTTCACCGTGAGCCTCATTTTGCTTTCGGGCTGCGTGATCGGCTTCTTTCACGTGGAAAGCCCTGCGGCTCTGGTCGGCACCAATTATGGGCGCGTGCTGCTCGCGAAAATCTGCTTGTTTTTGCTGATGATCGGGATCGCGCTGTTTAACCGATTGCGCCTGACGCCTTCGATCCTCGCAGGCGCTCAGCCGCCGGTCGCTGCGCTGTGGAAGAGCGTCTTCTTTGAGCAGACGATCGGCGCATCGATCCTGCTCGTTGCAAGCGTTCTGGCGTCGCTGCCGCCCGCTCACCACTGAATGCTCGGGTCAACGATTGACCGGCCGTAGGTCCGCTTTGGGTCAAAGCGGACTGATGAAGAAATGTACTTTTCTCAACATGTGGGGAAAGGCTCATTTGTTATTCAGTCTTGATTGACCATCTTCGCCCGAATGTCCGCTTCTGACCCAAAGCGGACATCACCTGGCATTGTCGTCCATCTCTAAAGCCCTCATCAATCCCACTATATTGTCGACTACCAGGTTGCGGCCCAAGACACGCTTGGGGATCGGAACGTACGTGATAGACGAGACGAGCTTTTCGGTAGTGCGCCAATTTGCGCGACTGATTTCGATTGCGCTGGTCGCGGGAGCTATCGTGCTGGCGTGGTGGTTCGTCGTCTGGTCAACGACAAACATGGATCATCCGATCGTCACGCTGATGATGCCGATGGCGGGTGGTTGGAACAAGTTCACCGTCGCGGCCGTCTTCGCAATGTGGAGCACGATGATGGCGGCAATGATGCTCCCGGCGGCTTTGCCGGTCCTCGACGCGTATCACCGGGTCTTGGCCGGGGGCAATCCGCGCGGAGCCTCGCCGGGAGGCGTTTTCTATTTCGCGGCCGGGCATCTTCTCATCTGGATCGCCTTCGCCTCGGCCGCGACGTTCGTCCAGTGGCAATTGGTTGGATCGGACGCGATTGAGCCAATGATGATTGAGCTACGGAATCCGATTGTCGCGGGTGGGGTGCTTGTGGCGGCCGGCGCCTTCCAATGGACTCCGTTCAAAAACGCATGCCTTTCTCGCTGTCGTGCGCCGATCGGGTTCTTACTCACCGAATGGTGGCCGGGGCGCAGTGGGGCCTTCGTCATGGGGCTCCGCCATGGGCTCTATTGCGTGGGCTGTTGCTGGGCGCTGATGGCACTCATGTTCGTATTCGGCGCGATGAATTTGCTGGCGATCATCATGCTCACCGCCGTCGTCATCATCGAGAAAATCATCCCGCAGGGCGAACGGGCCGCGCGCTTCATCGGGGCCGCACTTATTCTGTTCGGAATCTACTGGATTGTGAGTGATTAGCGGACATAGTCGAAATTAGTCGCGAAGCCGCAACGGCCCCGGTAGCGCCATTGCAGTGGCGCATCATCAGCGGCGAGGTTCGACACCCATTCTTGGCCGGGATGATCGTGCCCGGGGATTGCGCACGTGATTGTCCCGTCAAACTCCGCCTTGCGCTCGGCGTTCGCCGAGGCGAGGCCCTCGACCCGAATGTGCTCACGTCCCGATGTGTGGTCGAGCTCAATATGCGCACGTTTGACCCCGAGCACCTTCAACGTGAGCGAGGCGAAAAGAATATTGCCACCCGCGCGGCCAAGAAATATTTCGCGCAAAACATCGAACTGCCGGTCGCTTGCTCCCTCGTCGATGTAGAGAATGATACTCCAGGGCGAGCCCGCCTCATCGTTGTCATAGAAACCGACCATTGAGACCAGCGCTTTGGAAAGATCGACGTCCGCACCTTTGCCTTCAAGAATTCGCCACGACAGTACGAACTGACAAATCCCGTAGGTGGAACGCCCGCCCGGAGCGCCGTTCTTGCGGCGGCAAGGGCAGATCGCATCGCAATTGCAAGACTCGTAATAGGAGCCCGCGACGCGCCATGATTTTATTTCCATCGTCATTCGGCCCATATTCAATGTCTCATGGGGACCACGCAAGACCGACCGCTCTTGGCACCTCTCGGAACCAGCGCCTGTCGCCGGTAAAGCCGGCACATCGGCCCTTTCTCGCCGCCGGATTTGGCGTAAGCTTTTTCGCGTGAACCAGGCTCAGGTCCTCTTCGCCGCCTTGCGACAAGCGGCCGATGCCGGCGCGGCCGCCGCGATCGAGCGGCTCGTCGCCGATGCCCCGGATCGCGCCCTCGGCCGCATCAACGTGCTCGACTTCGCGGCGAACAACGGCCTCGACGAGGAGCGCGCCATCGCCGCGTTCCTGCACGCGGCGCGGCTCGGGCTGTTCGAGCTTTCGTGGAACGTGCTGTGCCCGGGCTGCGGCGGCGTGCTCGACGCGAGCGCGACGCTCAAGACCGTGCACCGGGACCTCTACAGCTGCGCGCTGTGCGCCGCGGGCTACGAGCCCACGCTCGACGAGATGGTCGAGCTCACCTTCACTGTCAGCCCGCAGGTGCGCCGGATCGCGGCCCACGACCCGGATTCGCTTCCCATCTGGGAGTACTACCGGCAGATTTTCTGGAGCTCAGGGATCGATCTTCCCGAAGACTCTTTCGAGCAACTGATTGAAGAAATCACGATCGCGTCGACCGAGCTGCACGCCCGCGAGCGGACCACGCTCTTGCTCAACCTGCCGGCCGAGTTCGTCATCGTCTTCGACCCGGTGACGCATACGGCGCATTTTCTCGACGTGAAGGGCGAGCCGACGGCGGAGCCGCAGGAGGTTTCGGTCGTCTGCAAGCCGACCGAGATGCCGACCGCCACCACCGCGTTGCGGCCCGGGCCGCTGCGTCTGTCGCTGGAGAACCAGACCGACGGGCGCGTGTTGCCGGCAGTGTTGATCGCTGGCGACAAGCTTCACCAACTGCTCGGCCGGCGCAAGCCGTTCCTGACGGCCAAGCGCATGCTAACCAATCAGACGTTCCGCGACATCTACCGTACCGACACGCTCGACGTCGATCAGCGCCTGAAGATCACGAGCCTCACCTTCCTGTTCACCGATCTCAAGGGCTCCACTGCGCTCTACGAGCGCGTCGGCGATCTTGTCGCCTACGATCTGGTGAAGGCGCATTTCCGCGTGCTCAATGAAATCATCGCCGCCGAGACCGGCGCCGTGGTCAAGACGATCGGCGACGCGGTGATGGCGACGTTCCCGACGCCCGACCGCGCCCTCGCCGCCGCGCTGCGCATGCGCGAGGCGATGCGCGGCCTCAACGACGGGCGCAAGCACGAGGAGCTATTGCTCAAGATCGGCATCCACGAGGGGCCTTGCCTCGCGGTCATGCTCAACGACCGTCAGGATTACTTCGGGCAAACGGTGAACATCGCCTCGCGCCTTCAGCACCTCGCACAATCGCGCGCCATCTTCGCCACCGGGTCGGTCATCGACCACGCACAGGCATCGAAGCTCCTGGCGTCGTCCGGGCTGATGCCGGTGGCGCAACGCGCCGCGCTTCGCGGGGTCACCGACGAATTGAAGGTCTACGAGATCCCCTAGGCACCGCCGGAATCAACCGGCGATCAACGCGGGGCGTTGCGTCATGGGCGCGTTATGGATGAACACCAAAGCAAGGGAGGCGGAACATGCCGATGCGACTGGAGGGTTCCTGTCGGTGCGGCGCAGTGAAGTTCTCAGTGGATTCTCACGCGCCGCAGCCTTATCAGCGCTGCTATTGCACCATCTGCCGCAAGACCGCCGGCGGAGGCGGCTATGCCATCAACCTCATGGGCGTAGCCGCAAGTTTGTCCGTGCATGGCAAGGAATCGTTGCACATTTATCACGCGGAAATTTGCGATGATGATGGCAGCAACTGCAAGATAAGCACCGGGCAACGCCATTTTTGCGGCAATTGCGCCAGCGCACTCTGGATGTTTCATCCTGAATGGCCGGATTTCGTGTACCCGTTCGCGTCGGCGATAGACACTGATCTTCCGACGCCCCCTTCGCACGTTCATTTGATGCTGCGATATAAGGCGAATTGGGTCGCTCCGGTCGGTGGACCTCAGGACCAGCGCTTCGATAAGTTGCCGACACAATCGGTCGAGGAGTGGCACCGACAGCGCGGACTATGGATTGAGTGAGGACAAGAGGTGCCAAACTTCACCGGCCAATTCGCCATGTCCGCTTCTGGCACTAAGCGGACATCGAACGAACTGATTGCGAAAAGCTGATTTCTTAGTGAGTGGTGAGGAAAGTGCAGTTTTAACGACGCTGATTTCGTCACGAGTGGTGAGAAAACTCTATTTTTGCAACGAGAGAAATCTTTTAAGCCATTTGTCACAGCCAAAGCACCTTGTGGCGTAGTGCAAGGTCGTTCCGCAAGGCATGGGAGGCGCCGCGCCAGGTCACTGCACCGCGTTCCAAGACCACGGTGCGGTCGGACAGTGCCAAGGCTAGGTCGAGATGATGGTCGAC
>Ga0209118_1000760_pt1 | contig 16461 bp, 12 predicted proteins | sample BlaSpr_A8_Ref_M1_FD_187988 | JGI IMG/M metagenome (GOLD analysis project Ga0209118, IMG submission 187988) | Forest soil microbial communities from Thunder Bay, Ontario, Canada - Black Spruce, Ontario site 2_A8_Ref_M1 (SPAdes) (version 2) | ecosystem: Environmental > Terrestrial > Soil > Boreal...
CTAGTGTAGCACCGCTCAGCGCCCTTCGAAGCGGGCCGCGCGCTTTTCCATGAAGGCTTTGACGCCCTCGCGGAAGTCGCTGGAGGCGCCGGCCTCCCGTTGGCAATCGCGCTCCAGATCGAGCTGCTCGGCGAGATCATTGTCGAAGCTCGCATTGAGCGCGACCTTGGTGAGCCGGTAGCCAAGCGTTGGGCCGGCGGCAAGGCGCGCCGCGAGCTTCGCCACCTCGTCGCGAAAGCTCGCGTCGTCGAACACCTTCCAGGCGATGCCGAGGCGCTGGCATTCCTCGGCCGGCACGGGCTCGGCGAATAGCGACAACGCCAGCGCCCGCTTCAAGCCGACGAGACGGGGCAGGAACCAGGTGCCGCCGGCATCGGGAACCAAGCCGATGCGCGCGAACGCCTCCTGCAGGTAGGCCGAGCGCGCCATCACCATCACGTCGCAGGCGAGCGCCACGTTGGCGCCGGCGCCGGCGGCGGGGCCGTTCACCGCGGCAAGCGTCGGCACCGGAAACGCGGCGAGGCGGCGCACCAGCGGATTATAGTCGCGCTCGAGCGAGCCGCCGGGATCGAATTTCTCGCCCTCGCGCATGACGCGGTCGTTCAGGTCCTGGCCCGAGCAGAAGCCCCTGCCCTCGCCGGTGATGACGAGGCAGCGGAGCCCGCTCTCCGCCTCCACCCGATCGAGAGCGGCGCGGATCTCGGCATGCATCTCGCTGTTGAACGCGTTCAGCCGATCGGGACGGGCCAGCGTCAGCGTGGCGACGACGCCGTCGCGGACGAAGCGGATGGTCTTGAAGTCCATCGCTACGCCGAGGCGCTCGGCCGCGCCGCGATGGCCGCGTGCCAGCGCCGGACGTTGCCGAGCTCCGCCGGCAGTTCGATCTTGGCAGGCTTCATGAAGTCCACGGTCACGAACGCGGTAATGTCGGCGACGGTGAAGCGGTCGCCGGCCACGTGCGAGCGCTTGGCGAGCTCGCCGTCGAGAAGGCGCGCGAACTCCACCACCTTCGGCTTGTTGGCCTCGCCCCAGTCGGCAACCTGCGGCTTCTCGCGTTCGGCCATGGCCGGGTGGAGATGACGGAAGGCCTGCGACACCGGCCAGTAGAAATTGAACTCAATCCGCCGGTTCCACATCTCGACCAGCGCGATCTCGCGCGGGTCGCGGCCGAGCAAGTTCGGCTCGGGCTGCAGCGCTTCGAAGTAACGGCTGATGGCCACGGTCTCGGAGATGACGGTGCCGTCGTCGAGCACCAATACCGGCACGCGCTGGAGCGGATTGAGCGCGGTGAACGGGCCGCTGAACTGCTCGAACTTGGCCAGATCAACCGGCACCAGGTCGACCTTGATCCCCTTCTCAGCAAGGAAGATGCGCACGCGCCGCGGGCTCGGTGCGCGGTTGGAGTCGTAAAGCTTCATGGGTTCACCCCCGGAAGCGAAGTCGACCACGCACAACGCGGCGCGGCAAGGCGGGCCGCCCCTTGCCGGCGTTGACGTGAGCCGCATTGAGCTTTTCTTAACCATGTCCTTCAGGCCGCCCTTAACCATTCGGGGCGATCGTCCGCCTTGGCGAGCGACCGGGACGAAAGAAAATTCCAGTGGTGATGCGTGAGTACCTGGCCCGCGGGGATGAGCGGGCGGCCGAAGCCGCGCGCGCGGCGCATGAGCGGCGCCTGCTGCTCGCTCGCAGTGTACGCGATGCCCGCGATCAGCTCACCTCCGTCTCCGGAGTAAGGCCCGCCTTCGACCACGAGCTCTTGCGCCTCTATGCCGAGCACCGCACCGGCTCGTCGCTGGCGCTGTTCTTGCTAGTGGCGATGGTCGGTGGCGTCACCAGCCTGTGGACCGGCGGACGCTCGGCGCTGTTGTGGACGGCGATCGCACTGCTCGTGCATTCGCTCAACGTCGCGGCCTGCCGCCGCTTCCTGGTGGAACCCGCGGACCCGCCGACGCTACGGCGCTATCGCATTCTCTTCGTCCTGTTCGATTTCGTGTTCGGCATCGCCTGGGTGCTGAACATCAACGAGCTCGTCACCATCGGCGTGCAGGGATCGGGCGACTTCTCGCTGTTCGCCATGCTCCTGGTCATCGCCGTGTTCTGCATGCTGGCGGCGAGCGTGCCGGCCGCGGTCTATGCGGCGACCATGCCGGTCGCGGGCGTCGTCGCCATGCATTATCTCCTGCGCGGCACGCCGCAGGATCTCGTGCTCGCCGCCCTTACCATCGGCGCCGAGGCGTACTTCGTCATGGTGGCGCGGCGGCTGCACGCCGCCGCGCTCTCCGCGCTCGAGGCGCGCGGCCAGCTCGACGCGCTGATCGGCGAGCTCGAGCAGGCAAAGGCCAAGTCCGACGAAGCGGCGCGGCGCGCGGAGGCCGCCAACCTCGCCAAATCGCGCTTCCTCGCCCAGATGAGCCACGAGCTGCGCACGCCGCTCAACGCCATCCTCGGATTTTCCGAGGTGATGAAGGGCGACATGCTTAGCGCGGAACAAATCCTCACCTATCGCGAGTATGCCGGCGACATTCATTCGTCGGGCCAGCACCTCCTCAACCTCATCAACGAGATCCTCGATCTCTCGCGCATCGAGGCCGGCCGTTACGAGCTGAACGAGGAGCCGGTCAACCTCGCCCACGTCACCGAAGACTGCCACCGCCTGGTGAAGCTGCGCGCCACCAACCGCGGCATCACCATCATCGAGCGGGTCGAGTCCAATCTCCCGAAAATCTGGGCGGACGAGCGCGCCGCCCGGCAGATTTGCCTCAACCTCCTGTCCAACGCCATCAAGTTCACGCCGCAGGGCGGCGAGATCCGCATCAAGGTGGGCTGGACCGCCTCGGGCGGCCAGTACCTGAGCGTGCGCGACACCGGCACCGGCATTCCCGAGGACGAGATTCCGATCGTCATGGCCTCGTTCGGCCAGGGCTCGAACGCCATCAAAAGCGCGGAGCAAGGCGCCGGCCTCGGGCTGCCCATCGTCAAAGGCCTGATCGAGCTGCACGGCGGCACGTTCACGCTGAAATCCAAGCTGCGCGAGGGCACCGAGGTGGTGGTCACCTTCCCGGCGGAGCGGGTAATGACCGCGCTGCCGCCGGTCACCGACGACACGCCGCTACAGCCCCACGTCTACGACGAACATGCGGCCCGTATGCCGATCTGAGGCGTTGGCGGTGCCGGCGCTCGGGCGCTAATTTCAGGCGGCGGGCGCGAATCGGTTTCCCGCGCCGGCAGCATTGGAGGAGACCATGGCCTCCCTCGTCCACGACACGCTTGCGTGGCTACGCGTCTACAGCGCGCTGCCGATCCCGCCGCTTGCCGGCGAGGATTCGGCGCAGGCGCCTGATCGCGCCGCGACCGCGCACCTCGTGCCGGTCGCGGGCGCGGCCCTCGGCGCGGCAGGTGCGATCGCGCTGATCGCCGCGGGCGGGCTGCGCCTGCCGCCGCTTCTCACGGCCACGCTCGCCGTGGCGGTGCTGGTGGCCGTCACCGGCGCCCTGCCGGAACGCTCGCTCGCGCGAACCGCCGAGCGGCTCGCGGACCCGACCCGGGCGACCGACGATGCGCTCTCCATGTCCGCCGTGGTGGCGCTGGTGCTGGCGCTCGTCATGCGTATCGGCGCTCTCGACGGGCTCGTCGCCTTCGGCTCGCTGCACGCGGCGCTGGCGCTCATTGCCGCTTGCGCCGTGTCGCGCGCTGCGGCGCTCGCGCTCACGCCCGACTTTGCGTCGCAATCAACCGGCGAAAGCGGCGGCTTCGGCGCCTTCCAGAGGCTCGCGCTCGCGGCGCTCGCGATCGCCGCCGCCGCCGTACTCCCCACCTACGGCATCGGCGCGGCGGCAGCCGGCATCGCCGCCGCGGTCGCCGCCGCTGCCGGTGTCATGGCGCTCGCACCGCGCCTTTCGCGCGACGACGAGGGCCCACTCGCCGGTGCGGCCGCGCAAGCGGCGGAAATCGCCTTCCTCGTCGCCGTGCTCGTGTTCGCCCGCTCGCCGTGAAGCTGCCGATGCGCTCCGATCGCCTGCTGTGGATCGTCGTCGCCGCGCTCGGCCTCGCAGTGCTGGCGCTGGCGCTCCGCCATGAGCAGGGCACGGTGCTCGGCTTCGGCCTCGACACCTTCGCGAGCCTGGTCGCCGGCGTGGTCCTCATCTTCATGGTGATGGGCGCGGTGGTGAGTGTGCTCTACCACCGGCTCGGCGATGCGATCCGCGCCGCGGTGTTCTGGATCTGCATCGCCGGGCTCTTGATGCTCGGCTACACCTTCCGCGGCGAGATACAGATGGTGGGCGAGCGCGTGCTCGGCGAGCTCGTGCCGGGGCGGCCCATGTCGGCGGGTCGTGCGGTCGAGATCGCGCGGGCGCGCGACGGCGACTTCTCGGTGCGCGCCGAGATCAACGGTGCCCGCTTCACCATGCTCGTCGACACCGGCGCCACCAGCGTCGTGCTGACGCCCGACGCGGCAAGGGCCGCGGGCCTGCCGGTGGATCTCCTCAAGTTCGACGTGACGATCGAAACCGCAAACGGTCGCGGCCGCGCCGCCGCGGTTATCCTCGACAGCGTGGCGGTCGGCGGCATCGTCGAGCGCCGGGTGCCGGCGCTGGTGTCGGCGCCGGGCGACCTCAAGACGAGCCTCCTCGGCATGAGCTTCCTCAACCGCCTGGAGTCGGTGGAGATCCGCGGCAGCCGCCTGGTGATGCGGGCGAAGCCGGTGCCCTAAACGATCAGGCTGATGAGGAAGCGGATCGAAACCAACAGCAGAAAGACGCCGAAGGCGATCTCCAGAGTGCGCCGCGAGAGCCGGTGACTGAGGCGCGCGCCATAGGGCGCGGCCAGCACGCTCGCCGGCGCGAACAGGGCGAGCGCCAGAAACGAGACGTAGCCGACGGAGAACGGCGGCAGCAGCGCCTGCTGCGGCCAGCCCGCGATCATGTATCCGACCGCGCCCGGGATCGAGATCAGGACGCCGAGGCCCGATGTGGTGGCGATCGCCGCGTGAATGCTCAGGCCATAAAGGGTGAGAAACATGGTACCGAAGGCGCCGCCGCCGACGCCCATGAGCGATGAAAAAAGGCCGATGAGGAACCCGATGGCGACGGTGGTGGGCTTGCCAGGCAGCTCCTGGCCGAACCGCCAGTGCTCGCGGCCGAACAGGAGCTTGATCGACATCAGCCCGCCGCCAACGACGAACACGAGCTTGAAAAACGCGCCGGGCGCAAAGTGAGCGATCACGGCGCCGATGATGACGCCGATGACGATCGGCGCCGCCCACAGCTGCAGGATATCGGTGCGGACCGCGCCCCGGGCGCGGTGCGCCAGGTACGAGCGGATCGAGGTCGGCGCGATGAAGGCGAGCGAGGTGCCGACGCAAAGCTGCATGCGCACCTCGTCAGGCACGCCGAGCAGGCGGAACAGCTCGTAGAGCACCGGCACGATGATGGCGGCGCCGCCGATGCCAAGCAGCCCGGCGAGCAACCCCGCCACCGCGCCGGCAACGAGGATCGCGACGGCGAGCCCGATGAGCTCGCCCATGGGCAGGCCCAGGATCATCTCGGTTCCGGGAAAACGTTGCGGGAGGCGGTCAAGCTGCGGCGGTGTGCGCGAAATCAGCGCGGGTGTCCAGCACCTTGGCCGCCGCCGCGCGCAACACTGCGATGCCGGCGCCGGGCTTCACCGCTTCGGTCGCCAGATGCCGGCGGAAGGCGCGCGCGCCGGGCATGCCGTTGAACAGACCGAGGATGTGGCGCGTGATGCCGTGCAGGCGGACGCCGTGCGCGAGCTCGCGCTCCACATAAGGAGCGAGCGCCTCGATCGCGTCGTGGGGGCGCGTGAGCGGCGCCGGCGCGTCGAACAGAAGGCGATCGACTTCCATGAGCATCGCCGGATGCTCGTAGGCGGCGCGGCCCATCATCACGCCGTCGACCTTGGCGAGATGCCGGGAGCATTCCTCGAGCGTGCCGATGCCGCCGTTGATGATGACCGGAATATCGGCGAGCCGCGCCTTCAGACGATAGACGCGGTCATGGTCGAGCGGCGGCACGTCGCGATTCTCGCGTGGGCTCAGACCCTTCAGCCATGCCTTGCGTGCGTGCACGATGAGCGCGTCGGCGCCGGCCGAAATCACCGCGTCGGCGATGCGGTCGAGGGATTCCTCGGGGTCCTGGTCGTCGATGCCGATGCGGCACTTGACCGTGATCGGAATTGCAACCGCCGCCTTCATGGCGGCCACGCCGTCCGCAACGCGCGCGGGCTCCGCCATCAGACAGGCGCCGAAGCGGCCGTCCTGCACCCGGTCGGACGGACAGCCGACGTTGAGGTTGATCTCGTCGTAGCCGAGGTCGGCGCCGATGCGGGCGGATGCCGCAAGCTCGCGCGGGTCGCAGCCGCCGATCTGCAGCGCCACCGGACGCTCGACCGGATCGAAGCCCAAGAGGCGGCTGCGGTCGCCGTGCAGGATCGCGCCGGTGGTCAGCATCTCGGTGTAGAGCAGCGCGCGGCGCGTGAGCAGTCGGTGGAAGAACCGGCAGTGCCGGTCCGTCCACTCCATCATGGGGGCCACGGAGAAGAGGTATCGCCTCTCCCTCATTGGCGTTCTTGCTGCTGACATTCGGCGAGACAAAGCATGGGGTGGATGTTCGTACAACTGGCGTCCGGCGGCGGGGTTTCAAGCGCGTAGCCACGTTGCAACCGGTGCCGCCGCCCCGCAAGATGCCGCGGAACTTCGCGAGGAGATCATGCCCGGACCCAAGCCCCCGGCCTTCGAGACCTTGAGCCTGCACGCCGGCCAGCATCCGGATCCCGTCACCGGCGCGCGCGCGGTTCCCATCTACCAGACCACGTCCTACGTCTTTCAGGACGCCGACCATGCGGCCGCCTTGTTCAACCTGGAGCGCGCCGGTCACATCTACACCCGCATCTCCAATCCCACGACGGCGGTTCTGGAAGAGCGGCTCGCAGCGCTAGAAAATGGCGTCGGCGCGGTGTGCACCGCGAGCGGCATGGCGGCGATGCATCTCGGGATCGCGACGCTCATGGGCGCGGGCGATCACATCGTTTCCTCCGCCTCGCTCTATGGCGGCACGATCAATCTGCTCACCCACACGCTGCCGCGCTTCGGCATCGCCACGACCTTCGTCAAGCCACGCGACCTCGACGGCTTCCGCGCCGCCATCCGCCCCAACACCCGGCTCGTCATCGCCGAGACCATCGGCAATCCGGGCCTCGAGGTGCTGGACATCCCGAAGGTGGCGGCGATCGCCCACGCCGTCGGAATTCCCTTGCTCATCGACAACACGTTCGCGACGCCCTATCTCAGCCGGCCGATCGAGCTCGGCGCCGACATCGTGATGCACTCGATCACGAAATGGATCGGCGGCCACGGCATCGCCATCGGCGGCGCGCTGATCGACGGCGGCCGCTTCGACTTCCAGGCATCGGGGAAATTTCCCACCATCACCGAGCCCTACGCCGGCTATCACGGCATCGTCTTCGGCGAGGAGTTTGGCCCGCAGGCCTTCGTCATGCGCGCGCGCGCCGAGGGCCTGCGCGATTTCGGCGCCTGCCTTTCACCCACCAATTCCTTCTACCTCTTGCAAGGCATCGAGACCTTGGCCGTGCGCATGCAGCGCCACATGGAGAACACCGCCGCCGTGCTCGATTTTCTGACCAAGAACAAGGCCATCGAATGGGTCCTGCATCCGTCGCTGGAATCGCATCCGGATTTCGAGCTCGCCAAGCGGCTCTTGCCCAAGGGCGCGGGCTCGATCGTCAGCTGCGGCATCAAGGGCGGCCGCGCCGCCGGCCGCAAGTTCATCGAGACGCTCAAGCTCGCGAGCCATCTCGCCAACGTGGGCGACGCCAAGACGCTGGTCATCCATCCGGCGAGCACCACCCACCAGCAGATGGACGCGGCGCAGCTCAAGGCCGCCGGATTGGGCGAAGAATTGGTGCGCCTCTCGGTCGGCATCGAGGCGGCGAGCGACATCATCGACGATCTCGGCCAGGCGCTGCACGCCTCGCAGAAAGCGTGAACGATGCGGCTCAAGGTGAACGGCACGGACACTTTTATCGCTACCGGCGGGCGCGACTTCGATCCGGCCTTGCCCGCGGTCGTCTTCCTCCACGGCACCGGGCTCGATCATACGGTATGGGCTCTGCTCGCGCGCTGGTACGCGCACCGCGGCCACGCCGTGCTCGCGCCCGACCTGCCCGGCCACGGACGCTCCGGTGGCGAGCCGCTCACGTCCATCGGAGCCATGGCGGACTGGACGGCGGCGCTGATCAAGACTGCGGGCGCGCGCGACGCGCGGATCGTCGGGCACTCCATGGGCTCGCTGGTGGCGCTTGAGACGGCGGCACGGCACCCGGACAAAGTGAACGCCATCGCGCTGATCTGCACGGCCGCGGCCATGCGCGTGTCACCCGACCTGCTCCACGCCGCGGAGTCCGGCGATCACGCCGCGATCGACATGGTGGTGATCTGGGGCCACGGCCGCCAGGCGGGCATCGGCGGCTCGCTCGCGCCTGGCTTGTGGATGCTCGGCGGCGCCGATCGCCTGCTCGAACAATCGCGCCCGGGCGTCCTGTACACGGATCTCGCAGCCTGCGCCGCTTATGGCGGCGGGCTCGCCGCAGCGGCAAAGGTAACCGTGCCGGCGATCGTGGTGCTGGGCGAGCGCGACCTAATGACGCCCGCCAACGCCGGTAGGGAGCTCGCCGCGGCCCTGCCCAACGCTCGCGTCATCACCCTCAAGGGCGCCGGCCATATGCTGATGAGCGAGCGGCCGGACGAGGTGCTCGACGCGCTGCGCGAGCGGATCGCCAGCGGCGCATGAGCCCTAGATCGCAATCTATTGGCGCAGAATCGGATTTTAGACACCCCGCCACAATTGCCGCCCGATCGTGATGTTGATTCAAGACCCCGCCGCTTCCCCCTGCCCCCTCAGGAGAAAATCGATGTGCCGCAGATCGCGCCCCCTCCGGCTCGCGCTTTCGATCCTGCTCGTGACGGCGGTCGCCGCCGGCGCCTCCGAGGTGCAACGCGGCTACGCCGGCAAGGCCGGGGCACCGCGCGGCAAGATAGACCTGACCAAGCCCGACCAGGCGGAGACCCCCGGAACGCGCGCGGCCAAGCTCCCGGGCGAGCGCGCCAACGTCTTCGATAGCGCGCAGCGGGCGCTTCCGCTCTCCGAATTGCCGCTCAAGCCGAGAGCCGCGGGCCCCCGCTCTGCCGCAGACATCAAGCGGGCGCTCGTCACGACCTCGGTCACGCGCGACGGACGCGTGGAGAAATACGAGCTTTCGCCCGCGATGCAGCGGCGCATCCTGGAAGGAATCCGCCTGCTTGAGCGCGAGAAGAACCGCGCCGGCGGCGTGAAAATCGGCGCCGGCGCGCGCGAAGGCGGCGGCGGGCCGCGGCCGCCGCGCGAGCAACGCCAGGTGCTGGGCAGCGACGACCGCGAGCGCGTCACCGACACCACCGTGTTTCCCTTCCGCGCCATGGGTTACCTCGGCACGGGCTGCAGCGGCACGCTCGTGGGCCCGCGGCACGTGCTCACGGCCGGCCATTGCGTCTACAACACCAAAACCGACAAGTGGTACGAGAACGTGGATTTCTGGCCGGGGCAGAACGGTGAAGAAAGTCCCTATGGCCGCGTGGCGTGGAAGCGCACCGTGAGCGTGCAGGGTTGGACGCGCGATCACGAGCCCGGCTACGACTACGGCATGGTCATCCTGCAGGAAGATGTCGGCCGGCAGGTGGGCTGGCTCGGCTTCGGCTACAAGGAGCCGATGCCGCTCTACAGCATCAACTTCGTCGGCTACCCGGGCGACAAACCGAAGCACACTATGTGGCGGCAATACTGCGACATCAAGGAAGTGACGGACACCGAGCTGTTCTACGATTGCGACAACACGCCGGGCATGAGCGGCGGGCCGCTCTACGTGTATACGCAAGATGACAACGAACGCACGATCTACGGCATCAACGCGTATCAATACTTCAATCGCGAGATCAACTCCGGCACGCGCATCGACCGCGCGCGCTTCGAGGTGATCCGCGGCTGGACGCGGAGCTATTGAGCTGCCCGTCTTCCGGCCGAAGCGAAGGCTTGATTGACGGCCCCTGCCGGTTTCCCGATAACGGCGCCATGACAAGCGAAAAGCAAAAGGTGGCGCTGGGCTCGATCGTGGCCTCGGCGGGATTGACCATCGCCAAGGCCGCGGTCGGCCTCACCTCCGGCTCGCTCGCCATCCTGTCGGAAGCGGCGCATTCGCTGATCGATTTCGTCGCGACGGTGATCACCTACTTCGCCGTGCGCGTCGGCGACAAGCCCGCCGACGAGGAGCACCACTACGGTCACGGCAAGGTCGAGAGCGTGGCCGCGCTCGGCGCCACCGCGCTCCTGTTCCTGCTGTCGGGCGTGGTGGCGTGGGAGGCGGTGCAGCGGCTATGGGGCGCGCATCCCCACGCCGTGGAGGCGACGCCCGCCGCCTTCATCGTCATCGCCGCGTCGATGTTGGTGGACTTCTTTCGCGCTCGCGCCCTGTCGCGAACCGCCAGCGCTACCTCAAGCCAAGCGCTGGAAGCCGATGCGCTGCATTTCAGCTCCGACCTGTGGTCGTCGCTCGCCGTTCTCGTCGGACTTGGCGGTGTCGCGGCGGGATTTCCTTTAGCCGACGCGGCGGCGGCGCTCGCCGTCTCCACCCTCATCTGCGTCGCCGGCTGGCGCCTCGGCCGGCGCACCATCGACACGCTGACCGACACCGCGCCGCGCGGCGTCGCCGACCAGATCGCGCGCATTGCGCGCCGCATCGGCGGCGTGGTCGCGGTCGAGCGCGTGCGGGCGCGCGAGGTGGGCGACCGGCTGTTCGTCGACCTCGTGCTCGGGGTCAGCCGCACGCTGCCGCTCGACCGCGTGGCCGCGCTGAAGGAAGAAGTCGAGCGCTCGATCCGGCGCGATCTGCCCAAGGCGGAAGTGACGGTGGCGACGGAGCCGCGCGCGCTCAACGACGAAACCGCGCTCGATCGCATCATGGTGATCGCGCGCAACCAGGGCTGCGCCGTCCATCACGTGACGGTCCATCAATTGCAGGACAAGCTCGCGGTCAGTCTCGATCTGGAGGTCGACGGCACGCTGTCGCTTGCCCAGGCGCACGCCATCGCCGACGCGCTGGAAGCGGCGATTCGCGCCGAGTTCGGCGCCGACATCGAGGTGGAGACCCACATCGAGCCGCAGCAGGCCGGCGGCATCGCCGGGCGCGACGCCGCCCAGCCTTTGCAGGCCGAAATCGCGCAAACGATTCGCGCGCTCGCCGACGCCGGGGGGGCGATTCGCGACATTCACGCCGTGCGCGTGCGCGAGACGCCGCGTGGGCTCGTGGTCAACTTCCACTGCTATGCGGACGCGGAACTACCTATCGATGCTGTGCATCTTGCCGTCGACGCGCTCGAGCGAAAGCTCAAGGAAAAACGGCCCGACGTGCGTCGCGCCATCGGCCACGCCGAGCCGCCGGAACGCCATCGGGTGGAGAATCAGACCCGGTGATTCGGCGAATCAGTCGCGCGAAAGCCGAGTCTTTTCGCGGCACTGCGGAAAACTCGCCCAAGCCTCTGGACAAACTACCGGAACTTCGATTCTTATGAGTACGAATCGGAGCGGTGCAGTATCCGGTGACGTGACGGGGCTTTTTCGAGGAGACCGGCGATGGCGCGTGTCCACGCTGCCAACGCATCCCTGCAATCCCATACCGTTCGCGGTCTCGCCCGCTCGCTCAGTCATCCCGCCTATCAGCGCCTGCTGAACGCCGAGCCGTTTCTGCGCCGCGTGGTGCCGCTCCTGATCGTGGCGTTCCTCGCCGCGGTCGCCGTCGGCGCCGCGGTGCAGATCGCCGAGCACCGGCGCGAGACCCTCGCCGACGCCGAAAAGAACATCGCGCTGCTCGCCCGCGCCATTGCCGACGACATCGCGCTCGCCGACGGGGCGCCGGTACCGGCCAATGCCGCCGAGGTGTTGACCCGAATCCTGCCGCCGCAGGCGCTTGGCCAGGCGCGCCGCTTCTTCCTTTCCGACCAGTCGGGAAGGATCATCGCGAGCGCGCCCCCGGCGCTGCGTCGCGAGGGTACGCTCGCCTCCGTTCTCGGCGACGCCACGCCGCTCGCGATTCTCGGCGAGCGCGCCGGCGTCATGGAAGTGCCGTTCGAAGGCGACGTCGCGCTCGCCACCGTGCGCAGCCTGCGCGCGCCGCTGGGCCAGATCGCCGTGATCCAGCCCAAGGCCGAGGCGCTGGCGCGCTGGCGCACCGATGCGGCGCTCACCGTCACCCTCGTGACCACCACGGGCTTCGTGCTGCTCATCCTCGGCTTCGCTTTCCACTGGCAGGCGAGCCGCGCGCGCGAGGCCGACGTCATCTACGAGGTGGTGCGCACCCGCTTCGACACGGCGCTGAACCGCGGCCGCTGCGGCCTGTGGGATTGGGATCTGGCGCGCGGCCGCATCTACTGGTCCGACTCCATGTTCGAGATCCTCGGCGTCGAGCCGCGCGAGGAATTGATGTCGTTCGGCGAGGTGGACGCGCTGGTTCACCCCGACGACGGCAGCCTCTACGAGATCGCGGCCGGCCTTGCCGATACCGCGGACGGCATCATCGACCGCGCCTTCCGCATGCGCCGCGCGCGCGGCGACTGGGTGTGGCTGCGCGCCCGCTGCGAGCTGGTGCGCCAGGAAGGCGGCCGCGGCCCGCATCTGATCGGCATCGCCGTCGACATCACCGAGGAGCAGCGCCTGGCGGCGCGCACCGCCACCGCCGACATGCGGCTGCGCGACGCGGTCGAGAACATCTCCGAGGCATTCGTGTTGTGGGACGCCGACAACCGCCTCGTCCTGTGCAACACCAAGTTCGAGCAACTGCACGGGCTGCCCGAGGCCGTGACGCAGCCCGGCACGCCGTACGAGGACGTGATCGCCGCCGGCCGCCAACCGGTGATCCGCAATCCGCTCCGCCCCGAGGACAAGCTCGAAGAGGGCGTTCACTCCTTCGAGGCGCAGCTCGGCGACGGGCGCTGGCTCAAGATCAGCGAGCGGCGCACCAAGGACGGCGGCTACGTTTCGGTCGGTACCGACATCACCGCGATCAAGCGCCACGAGGAACGGCTGGTGGAAAGCGAAAAGCGCCTGATGGCGACCATCGCCGATCAGCGCCAGGCGCAGCAGACGCTGGAATACCAGGCCCAGCAGCTCGCCGACCTCGCCCAGAAGTACGCCGAGGAGAAGAACCGGGCCGAGCTCGCCAACCGCGCCAAGTCCGAGTTCCTCGCCAACATGAGCCACGAGTTGCGCACGCCGCTGAACGCCATCATCGGCTTCTCCGAGATCATGGAGCAGGGCATGTTCGGTGCGCTCGGCTCCGACCGCTACGAGGAATACTGCAAGGACATCCACGCCAGCGGCGCGTATCTTCTGGACGTGATCAACGACATTCTCGACATGTCGAAGATCGAGGCCGGCCGCATCCGGCTCGACGTCAGCGACGTGCGCCTCGACGAGATCGTCGCCGAGGCCATGCGCGTGATGTCGCTCAAGGCCGACGAGAAGCAGCTGACCTTCGACGCCGACGTGACGCCGGGCCTCATGATGCGCGGCGACCGGCGGGCGCTGAAGCAGATCCTGCTGAATCTGCTGTCGAACGCGATCAAGTTCACGCTGGACGGCGGCAAGGTCGCGGTGCGCGGCCGGCTCACGCGCAACTCGGTGATGCTGGTGATCGAGGATTCGGGCATCGGCATCCCGCGCGTGGCGCTGCGCAAGCTCGGCCGCCCATTCGAGCAGGTGGAGAGCCACTTCACCAAGACGCACCAGGGTTCGGGCCTCGGGCTTGCCATCGCCAAGTCGCTCGCCGAATTGCATGGCGGCGCCATGCGCATCCGCTCGATCGAAGGCATGGGCACGACGGTGATCGTGCGCTTCCCGCATCCGGACCGGTCGATCGGCGAGCACACGGCGATCGCGGCCGAATAACTCAATCTTTTCCGAGAATTTTCGAGAAGACGCGCCGCACCCGCGCCTGCGTGTCGGCGAGGTGCGCTTCGAGCGTGGCGAAGTCCGGCAAGCCGCCGGCGCGCGCCAACAACGCCAGCAAGCCGGGCCCGGCGGTCTTCGGATCGAAGCGGCCGGAAAGGCAGAGGCGGAGCAAGTGCGTCAGGTCGTGATAGAGCTTCGCCGCCGCGCGCAGGAGCTCGCCGTCGGCGGCGTTGATCAGGTTCAGCGCCTGGGCCTTCTCGAGCACCCGCACGGTGTTGGTCTCGACGATCGTCGGGTGCTTGGCCGCGTGCACGAGCACGAGGAACTGGGCGGCGAACTCGATGTCGATGAGGCCGCCGGCCGCGTACTTGAGGTCCCAGCGGTCGCCCTCGCCTTTCTCCTTGGCGATCATGCCGCGCATCTCGCGCCCGCCGCGGGCGATCCTCACCGGATCGCGCGCGCGGCAGAGCACCTGGCGGATCAGCGTCTCGATCCGCGCCCGAAGCGCGGGCGAGGCTGAAACCACGCGGGCGCGCGTCAGCGCCATGTGCTCCCAGGTCCAGGCCTCGTCGCGCTGGTAGATGGCGAAGCTCGCGAGCGAGGTGGCGACCGGGCCCGAGCGGCCCGATGGGCGCAGGCGCAGGTCCACGTCGTAGAGCTTGCCGGCGTTGGTCGGCGTGGTGAGCGCGTTCACCAGCCGCTGCGTCAGTCGCGCATAGTAGGTGGCGGCATGAAGCGGCCGGCCACCGTCGGATTCCGACGCGTCCGGATGGGCATCGTAGAGCAGTACGAGGTCGAGGTCGGAGCCGGCCGTCATCTCGCGGCCGCCGAGCTTGCCGAAGGCGACAACCGCCGACTCCGCTCCCTTGACGCGGCCATGCACGGCGGCGAAGCGCTCCTCCTCGGCGCGATGCAGCGCGCGGATCAGCACATCGGCGAGCCGCGCGAATGCCTCACCCGCCTGGCTCGCCGACAGCGCGCCGGAGAGCACGCGCACGCCGATCAGCACCATGTGCTCGCGGCCGAAGCGCCGGGCGCGGTCGAGGAGCTCCTCGTGATTGGGCGAGTCGGCGAGAAGTGCCGAGAGGCGCTCGGTGAGCTGCGCTTCCCCCGGCGGTGCGCCGAAGAAAGCGGGATCGAGCAGGCCGTCGAGCAGCGACGGCGCTTGCGCCACGATCTCGGCAAGCCGCGGCGCGGTGCCAAAAATCACGGCGAGCAGCTCCACGAGATCGGGATGCGTGCGCATGGCGGCCAACAGCCGCGCCGCGCCGGGCAGCGCCGCGAAGAAATGGTCGCAGGCGACGATGGCCGCGTCCGGATGGCCGGTGCGGGCCAGCGCGTCGAGGAGCGTCGGAATGACGGCGGCCAAGTCGGCGCGCGCCGCGTCATGGCGCAGCGAGCGGTGCCCGCCGGCGAGCCAGTTGCGCACGTAAGCGCTCGCGGCGAGCGGCTGCTGGAAGCCCATGCAGGAAAGCGTATCCAGCGTCTCGCGGTCGTCGGCGTCGGCGGGAAACTCCAGGCGGCGGGAGATTGCCGCGAGCGGCGGCGCGTCCTCGAAGAGATGCGCGTAGTGCGCCTGCACCCGGGTGAGATGTTGGGTCAGCGCCGCGGCAAACGGCTCGCGCCCGCGCAATCCAAGGAAGCGGGCAAAGCGGTCGAGTGCCGCGGGGTTCTGCGGCAGCGTATGCGTCTGCTCGTCGCCCACCATCTGCAGGCGATGCTCGACGCGGCGGAGGAATCCATAGGCTTCGGTGAGCTCGTCGCGGGCGCGTTCGTCGATCCATTTCTCCTTGGCGAGCTCGGCCAGCATCGGCAACGTCTCGCGCCCGCGCAGGCGCGGCGCGCGGCCGCCGGCGATGAGCTGCTGGGTCTGCACGAAGAATTCGATCTCGCGGATGCCGCCGCGGCCGAGCTTGATGTTGTGGCCCTCCACCGCCACCTCGCCGTGACCGCGAAAGGCGTGAATCTGCCGCTTCATGGCGTGGACTTCGGCGATCGCCGCATGGTCGAGGTAGCGTCGCCACACGAACGGCGAGACCGCCTTCAGAAACTTCTCGCCGGCGCTCACGTCGCCGGCCGCCGCGCGCGCCTTGATGAAGGCCGCCCGTTCCCAGGTCTCGCCGGCGCGCTCATAGTAGGTGAGCGCCGCGTCGGTGGCGATCGCGATCTGGGTCGACCCGGGATCGGGACGCAGCCGCAGATCGACGCGGAACACGTAGCCGTCGGCGGTGCGGTCCTGCAGGAGCCGCACCAGATTCCGGGTGAGGCGCACGAACAGCATCCCGACATCGACGCCGCCGGCAACGGGCGCCGCCGGGTCGTAGAGCACGATCACATCGATGTCGCTCGAATAATTGAGCTCGCCGGCGCCATATTTGCCCATGGCCAGCGCGAAATACTTCGAGCCATGGCTTGGCCGCGCTGGATCGGGAAGCGTGAGCTTGCCGGCCTT
>Ga0209118_1000761_pt1 | contig 16418 bp, 9 predicted proteins | sample BlaSpr_A8_Ref_M1_FD_187988 | JGI IMG/M metagenome (GOLD analysis project Ga0209118, IMG submission 187988) | Forest soil microbial communities from Thunder Bay, Ontario, Canada - Black Spruce, Ontario site 2_A8_Ref_M1 (SPAdes) (version 2) | ecosystem: Environmental > Terrestrial > Soil > Boreal...
ATGGGCGGCACCCCCTCGGGCGAGCGCGCCGCCGCCGCGATCGCCGCAGCCTTCGCCGGCGCCGGCCTCACGCCGCAGCCGATCGACGACCCGTCCCAGCCCGCCCACTGGGAGGACGCCTGGAGCGTCGAGCTGATGCCGGGCGGCCCGCTCGCGTCCGCCTACCCGTACGGCTTCTCGCCGTCGGTAGGCCCGATTGCCGCGCCGCTGGTCGTGGCCGCTCACCTGGCCGAGCTTGCAGCGGCGCCGGCGACCGCCGGGGCCTCCGGAGGCGCTGGTGGCGCCGGCGGCGCGGGGCGCGCCGACTGGAGCGGCGAGGTTCTCTACGTCTCAGGCGACGTTCTGAGCGCCTACCGGCGACTCGCCGGCGCCCGCACCGCCGCCGCCGCCGAGCTGCCGCTCGCCATCCTCACCGACGCTCCCGGCGACGGCCGGCGCTACCTGGACTCGGCCTACATCGCGGCGCTGCCTGCCATGCCCGCCGGCGGCCCGCGGTCAATCCCGGTCTTCGCGCTCTCGTACGGCGACGGCCGGAAGGTGGCGGCCGCGGCGGCAGCGCGCGCCACGGTGCGGGTGATGCTGCGCTCGATCGTGCGCGCGGGCCGTCCACGGACCGTCCTGGCCACGCTTCCCGGCCGCGACCCGGACCGCTACTACCTGATCTGCGCCCACGGCGATTCGGATTCCGGGGGTCCGGGGGCCGACGACAACGGCTCAGGCGAGGCGGTGGTTTTGGAGCTGGCGCGGGTGCTGGCCGGCCTGGTGCGCAGCGGCCGGCTGCCGGCGCCGCGCGCCGGGCTGCGCTTCGCGGTCTGGGGCAGCGAATACGCCTCCTCCGGCGCCTACGTCGCCCGCGAGGGAGAGCGCCTGCGCCACTGCCTCGGCGTCATCAACCTCGACGAGGTCGGCACCGGCGCCGAGCGCGACGCCATCTATTTCGAGTCCAACGAGGTGCCTTGGAACCGCGCGCTGCTGCGCGCTTTCGACCGCGTCGGCGCCGACTACGCCGGCCGCCCCGGCTTCTGGCCGGAGTACACCACCAATCCTTCCCAGGGCGGCACCGACTCCTACGCCTTCCTGCCGCGGCGCTACAAGGGCGTGCTCGCGAGCGATCTGCAGATTCCCGCCACGACCGTCTACACCGCCGCCTGGGACCACCTCGGCCGCCTGCGCCAGACCCCCGGCTGGGAATCGCCGGCCACGCCCGATCCCGTCCACCTGGCGATCGACTACTCGCGCTACTACCACTCCTCCGGCGACACCCCGGAGAACACCACCGATCGCAAGCCCGAGGCCATGGTGCGCGCCGCCCGCGCCATCGGCATCGCGCTGCTGCGCCTCGCGTTCCAGCCCGCGAGCTAGTCCTCCGCCTCAGCCGGCAGAGCGCGGCACCCCGGCCGGCGAGCTGCGTCAACGCGGCCGCGCTCCCGCCAGCGCCGGCGGCGGCCTGGCCTTCCGCCGCTAGTGATGCGAATACGGCGACCGCAAGGGCGCCACTTCCACGATCGTCATCATGCCGCGGTCCTCGTGCGCCAGGATGTGGCAGTGGATGACGTAATACCCCGCGTAGTCGACGAAGCGGCTGCGCATCTTGAAATACCCTGGCACCGGAATCGTCATTGGTTTGGTCGGGTCGTTGGGGTCCTTCGTGCCCGGGACAGGCAGCTTCGCGCCGGAGGGGATCGGGAACACGTCCCACCAGATCAGGTTCTGTGTCTGCTCTCCTGGCTTCTGTACTTGCTTCGCGGGGACATCGCAGGGCCTCCAATCGTCGGGATTGGCCTTGGGATCAAGGTGACATTGCCCACTCCCAGGCAACGGGTCGCCGAAGGTGTATTTGGGCACTGTCGTCTTCTTCCCGGTCGTGTCGGTCACTGTCAACTGATCGTTCGGGCTGAAGATCTCCACTACCTGGAAGGGATTGATGTGGATATGGAAAGGATGGGAGATGAGCGGCCCGTAGCTCTCGTTGACTACCTTCCACTCTTCGACCGTGTTCAGCAGGACGACCTCGCCCACCTCGCCGCTGAACTTCCTGCCGTCGATGGTATGCACCGGGCCCTTGGTCGCAAACACGATCTTCTTCGTGCCCTTCACCTCGTCAGGGGTAATGTCGACAAGGAACGGCGGGGAGCTCGGCGCCTGGGGAATGAACTGCATGTTGACTGCTTTGTCCGAGACCTTGACCGTCAGCAGCGGCACCGGGTTGAGAGACGTGAGGTCGCTCGGGTCCACGTCGACGATGACCATGATCGGATAGGTGCAAGACTGCGGATCCTTGCACGCGGGGTCCGGCGTGTTGGGAGCCTTCACCAGCAGATCGGCGCGGTTGCCTGCCGCCAGCAGGAAAGGCTGGTTCTTGCTCCGCTTGAAGTTGACGTCGGAGAGCTGCACCCCGTCCTGCGCCAGTCGCATCCATTGGAAACCCTGCCCCGGCGCGACGAAGTACGCGCCGGAGCGGAACGACGTGTTGACGATGCGCCACATCTGCACTTCGCCAGGCTTCATCGCGACCAGCGGATTCAGCCGGCCGTTGACCGAGAAGTTCTCCCCCGCGTCGGTTCGTCCCGCGGCCCCGCGCTCGAGGTTCGGGGTGACTCCGAGCTGATTGATCACCATCACCGGCTGGGTTCCCGTCCATCCCTTGCCGTAGTACTTGTTCAGGTCGTCGTCATATTTTCCTTCGATGATGAACGCGCCGGTCATGCCGTTGGAGACGTTGATCGCGGTCGAGCCGTGCTTGTGGGCGTGGTACCAGTGGGTTCCCGGAGCCTGGCCCATCCGCAGCACACCGGACGGCTCGGCTCCTTTGAGCTCAGCCGTGCCCTCGCCGCCGCCCGCGTGCGTGGCAACAGTTGCATCGTGAGCGACCGCTGGCGCGGGCGGCGGCGGCCAGGTCTTCAGGGTGTACTCCGGCAGCCGGAAGCAGTAAGGATAGGCGCCAACATAGTATTGCGGCCAGGCGCCTTCCTTGAGTTGCTTCTCATCCACCGGCCACAGCTTCTTGATGCCCGGGGTCTCATCGTACTCCCTGAGCAGGGCCTCCTGCCTGACCGTGTAGTTCGCCGGCAGGTCGCTCCAGGTGTGCGGCCACTGCCGCAAGGGGTCGGCCGGCTTCAGCGACTCCTCGCAGCGGGCGAAGAATTCGTCGAATGACTTCCGGACGCTCGCCTCCGTGACGATGGGCTTGCCGTCGAACCTCAGCGAGGGCCTCACCTCGACGAAGACGTTGTCGCCAGTCGAGCCCGGGTTCGTGTGCGTGCCGTGAAAATGGATGTTGGCGGTGCTCGACCCGTGGAAACAGTTCGGGAACGTGTCTTTGTCTTTCGGGTTTTCCCTCAAGTTGTTCGGATAACCGATACTGCTCTCGTCGCAGCCGGTTCCGGTGTCGCTTTCTCCGCGATCGATGGAATCGCCGAAATCGGAGGGGTTGATCTGGTTGAGGAAGGTCAGTTCCACGATGTCGCCGACTCGCGCCCTCAGCGTCGGCCCCGGTAGAGGATCAGGGTACGGCGGCGACTTCGGAACCGCATCCTCGCCGCGCCTGAAAAAGCGGACGTATTGCGGGGCGCACTTGATCGTGGAGCCCGCTTCGCCTGGCTTCTTCGACGGCGGCTGCCGGAACGCCAGGCGCTGCTCCTCGTCGCTCAGCACGATCGTCCCACGCAACTTACCGTCGTCGCTGCGGACGATCTCGGGAATCTTCACCAGCTCCTGTTGTGCAGGTGTGGGGCAGTCAATCCATTGGGCGCGCAAGGGCAAGGCTGGGACCAGCAGCGCCGCGACCATGATTGCAGCGGCGGGAAGCCGGCGCCGCAAGAAGCACCGGCGGCGCGGTTCGCGAAGGGACGGATGAAGCGAGCTCGTTTCAATCATTGCATCCCCCTGTCAATGGTATTCACTGGCCGCCCTCGGGCTGCTAGGTCGGAACTTTCCCTTTTATGGTGCCGCGCTCTGATACGACATTGGGGTGCTTGCTGCAGTAGTAGTAGACCGTCCACTCGTTCGGTGGCTTGGCCGGCGCAACGGCCGCCGGCTGCGCGACGTCGTAGCTCGGGCGCGACGAGCCCCCAGCCGGAATCTCGTTCGACAGATACTCCGGCGATCCCGGCTTCACGTCTTTAGGCTTGTAGTTCGCATCGGTGGGCCAGGGCTGATGGGTCTCGTTGGTGGTGTTGTTCCAGGTGACGAGGTCGTCCTGCTGCGCTACCAGGTTGTTGGGCACGAACGACGCCCCACCGCCTGAAACTGACGGAACGATTTTGATCGACCAGTCCGGCATGACATCCTCCCTTCGGATCGCGCTTCCCCTGGCTGGGGCGAGCACCTACCTCAGATCCATTGCTACCACCACTAGCGAATTGGTTGGTCGCTATGCTACGCGTTCCCTTGATCCAGTGCAAGCCAAGAAAGCGGGAAGTGCGGGAAGGCCATAGATCCGGTTCGGAGCCCAGCCGCGGCGTGCTCCGTGAACCCTTGACGCCCGCCTGGACCGGTTCGTCGTACAATGCGCGCCGTGAGCCTGGTCATCGGAGTGCCCAAGGAGACCGCGCCCGGGGAGCGGCGCGTGGCCATGGTGCCGCGCGCCTTCGCGGCGCTGCAGAAGAGCGGCGCCGAGTTGCTGGTCGAGCCCGGCGCCGGCGAGGCGTCCGGCTATCCCGACGCCGAGTACGTGGCGAAGGGGGCTCGCCTGGCGGCCAACCGCGAGGAGCTGTTCGCGGCGGCCGACGTGCTGCTCTTCGTGCGGACCCCCGGCACCTGGCAGCAGGCGCCGGCCGCCGGCTCGCCCCGGTCGGGGGACGGCGCGGACCCGGCCAAGCCCGCGCCCCCGGCGCCGCCTGCCGAGCCCGCGGACGCCGACCTGGCGCGGCTGCGCCCCGGCCAGGTGCTGATCGGCTTCGCCGACCCGCTCTCGCTGCCGGCCGCCAGCCGCGAGCTGGCGGCGCGCGGCGTCACCGCCTTCGCCATGGAGATGATGCCCCGCATCACCCGCGCCCAGGGCATGGACGCGCTCTCGTCGATGGCCACCGTCGCCGGCTACAAGGCCGTGCTGCTCGCCGCCGACGCCCTGCCGCGGCTGTTTCCGATGCTGATGACTGCCGCCGGCACCGTCACTCCGGCGCGGGTGCTGGTCATCGGCGCCGGCGTGGCGGGCCTGTTCGCCGCCGCCACCGCCCGCCGCCTGGGCGCCGTGGTCAGCGCCTACGACGTGCGCCCGGCTGCCCGCGAGCAGGTGGAGAGCGTCGGCGCCAAGTTCGTCTCGCTGCCGCTCGAGACCAGCGGCAGCGAGGACCGCGGCGGCTACGCGCGCGAGATGGACGCCGACTTCTATCGCCGCCAGCGCGAGCTGATGGCCGGCGCCGTCAAGGAGCACGACGTGGTGATCACCACCGCCGCGGTGCCGGGCAAACGGGCGCCCGTCCTTGTCACCGGCGAAATGGTGGCCGGCATGGCGCCGGGATCGGTGATCGTCGACGTCGCCGCCGAGCGCGGCGGCAACTGCGAGCTGACCCGGCCCGGCGAGACCGTCGTCGAGCACCAGGTCACCATCCTCGGCCCGCTCAACCTGGCGGCCACCGTCCCTTACCACGCCAGCCAGCTCTATGCCCGCAACGTCGCCAGCTTTCTCGGCCACCTGCTGCGCGACGCCCGGCCGCCGGCCGCTCCCCTGCCGCTCGATATCGCCGACGAGATCACTCGCGAGACGCTGATCGCCCACGGCGGCGAGGTCGTCCACGAGCGGGTGCGGCAGCTCCTCGGCCTGTCCCCGACGGCCGCCCCGAGCGGACCCGGCGGTCAACCGCCCGCCGCACCGTCACCGCCACCCCCAGCCTCGGTCGGCGCCAGCGCCGCCGCCGGCGGCGGGGTCGGCATCGCCGTCAACGCACCGACGCCGGGCGCCTGACCAGGTCCAGAGCTTCCTTAGATCAGCGGAGAGCCAGCCTATGACATCCGATCTCGAGGTCGGTCTTTGGGTCTTCATGCTCGCCACCTTCCTCGGCCTGGAAGTGATCCGCCGGGTTTCGCCGCTGCTGCACACGCCGCTGATGTCGCTCACCAACGCCATCTCGGCGATCGCGGTGGTCGGCGCGATCCTGGTCAGCGGCGCCAAGGACGCCACCCCGCTCGGCCGGGTGCTCGGCTTCATCGCGGTGGTCGCTTCCACCACCAACATCGTCAGCGGCTTCCTGATCACCGACCGCATGCTGAAGATGTTCCGCAAGCGCGGCGAGGTGAAACGCGGCGAGGTGAAGCCCGCCGAGGTGAAGAAATGAGCCCGCAGCTGCTGACGCTGGTCTACATGGTAGCGGCGGCATCGTTCATCCTGTCGCTCAAATGGCTGAACACGCCGGCCACCGCCCGCCGCGGCGTCTTGGTCGGCGAGCTGGGCATGCTGCTCGCCGTCGTCGGCACGCTGCTGCGCCACGAGGTGGTCGAGTATCAGTGGATCATCGTGGCGCTGTTCATCGGTTCGGCGATCGGCGTGCCGCTCGCCTACCTGATGCCGATGACCGCCGTGCCGCAGCGAACCGCGCTGTCGCATGCCTGCGGCGCACTGGCCGCCGCCCTGGTCGGCACCGCCGAGTACTACCGCGAGGCGCCACACGGCTTCCCGATGGTGGCACTGGCGCTCGAGGTGCTGCTCGGCTCGCTCACCTTCACCGGCAGTCTGATGGCGGCCGGCAAGCTGCAGGAGATCCTGCCGCAGCGGCCGATCACCTTTCGCAACCAGAACGTGGTCAACCTGTCGCTGCTCGCGGTGGCGGTCGCCTGCGGCGTGGTGCTGGTGCTGCGGCCGGAAACCACCTGGCTGTTCCCGATCTTCATCCTTCTGTCGCTGGTCTTCGGCGTGATGCTGATCGTGCCGATCGGCGGCGCCGACATGCCGACGGTCATCTCGCTGCTCAACTCCTACGCCGGCATGTCCGCCGTCGCCATGGGTTTCGTGCTCAACAACAAGCTGCTGATGATCGCCGGGGCGCTCGACGGCTCGTCGGGCTTCATCCTGTCGATCATCATGTGCAAGGCGATGAACCGCTCGTTCACCAACGTGCTGTTCGGCGCTTTCGGACAGGTGCAGCCGGGGGTTGCCGCGGCGGCCGAGCAGCGCACCGCGCGCAGCGCCACGGCCGAGGAGGCGGCGGCCATCCTGGACGCGGCGCGCATGGTGTTCATCGTGCCCGGCTACGGCATGGCGGTCGCCCAGGCACAGCACAAGGTGCGCGAGCTCTATGACGCCCTGACCCGCCGCGGCGTCGACGTCCGCTTCGCCATCCACCCGGTGGCCGGCCGCATGCCGGGGCACATGAACGTGCTGCTCGCCGAGGCCGACGTCCCCTACGACAAGCTGCTCGAGATGGAGGACGCAAACTCGGAGATGCCGCAGGCCGACGTGGCGCTGGTGATCGGCGCCAACGACGTCACCAACCCCGCCGCCCGCCACGACAAGAGCAGCCCGATCTACGGCATGCCGATCATCGACGTCGACAAGGCGCACACGGTGATGGTGATCAAGCGCAGCTTGAGCCCGGGCTTCGCCGGCATCGACAACGAGCTCTACTACATGGACAAGACCATGATGCTGTTCGGAGACGCCAAAGCTTTCGTCTCCGCGATGATCAAGGAGCTGCCGGCCGCCGCCGCTGCCTGATCTCGGAACACGGCCGGCGGGCATCCGGCGCCCGCCGGCCGGCAGCCTGGTTGAGACGACGAGCGGCTACTTGCTCGCTTTGCTTGCCGCCGCCGCGGGCGGCAGGTCCTTCGAGCTCATGTCGACCGTGATCAAGAAGCCGTTGGTGCCCTTGTATTCGAACTTCTTCGGTCCCACCCGGTAGGCTTCCACCTCGTTCGGCATCATGATGAAGCCGTCGTTGCGCGGCGCGCCCCAGTAGCGGAGGTTCTTCATCACCACCGGCCCCGGACCGTTCGCCGAAGCGGCGCGCACCAGCTTCACCTCCGCGGTCTTACCGCCGTCCATCGTGGCGTGGGCCGAGGTGTCGTTGAACTCCCAGGTGTCGATCGAGGCTTCGGCGACCTGGTTGGAGTTCCAGGTGACCGGGAAGAGATGCCCGACGATGTCCTGGATGCCAGCGCGCTGGGCCGGGGTCAGCGCCTTGTCGAGGTAGAGCACGTTCCAGTCCATGTGGCCCTTCGAGAAATCGCCGCCCAGGTCGTTGACCAGCCAGAACTTGGCGCCGGCCAGCGAGGTCGCGCCGTAGTGGCCCTGGTTGACCCGGTAAGCGAGGTTGGCGCGGCAGAAATGGGCCTCCTGGCCGCCGTGCTCGTGATGGCCGGCCGGATGGGCGTTGAAGTAACACTGGCAGAACATCGGGCAGCTGCACGCCTCAATGGCGGTGGCGTTCATCTGCCAGTCGGCGGCGGGCTTGGCGGCGGCCACCGGCGAGGTCGCCGAGGCGGCGCCTCCGGTGGCGGCCACGACCACGCCGATGCCGGCCAGGATGGCCAGGGCTGCCACTCCCATGAGCATCCTGCGTAGCGTCGGATGGACCATGTTGATACCCCCTTTCCGCGGGCGAGGCCCGCGCGATGATCGAGACCCTGCGGGCGGCGACTACTGGGCGATGGTACGCGCCTGCCATTTTATCGCGTCTCCGGGAAAATATCGATGGCGGGCTATATATGGCCTCCCAGCATCGAAACGCCCCCTGGCCGGCCCCGGCCCGCCGGAATCTTTCTGCTAGACTTGGCGTTGTACTGGCACCGCCGGCGCTGACCTCCGGCGGCACAACCTCCGGCTCAGCTGCGCCGCCGGGCGCCGCTCGGAGCCAGGCGCCGATCCTCTCTTCCCCGTCACCGCGGGTAACTGCGAGAATCCAGACTCAGATGATCAACCGGGCCCTGACCAAGATCTTCGGCAGCCAGCACGAACGCGACGTCAAGAAGCTGTTGCCGCTGGTCCAGGCCATCAACGACCTGGAGGCCGAGACCAAGGCCCTCTCCGACGCCGAGCTGCGCGCCAAGACCGAGGAATGCAAGCGGCGGCTCGAAGCCGGCGAAACCCTCGACGATCTTCTGGTCCCGGCCTTCGCCGTGGCCCGCGAGGCCGCCTGGCGCACCCTCCACATGCGCCCCTTCGACGTGCAGCTGATGGGCGGCGTCATCCTGCATCGCGGCCGCATCTCCGAGATGAAGACCGGCGAAGGCAAGACCCTGATGGCGACCCTGCCGGTCTACCTCAATGCCCTGGCCGGCAAGGGCGTCCACGTCGTCACCGTCAACGACTATCTCGCCCGCCGCGACGCCGACTGGATGGGGCGCATCTACCGCTTCCTCGGGCTGTCCGTGGGCGTGATCCAGCACGACCTCGGCGACCCCGAGCGCCAGGCCGCCTATCGCGCCGACGTCACCTACGGCACCAACAACGAGCTCGGCTTCGACTACTTGCGCGACAACATGAAGTTCGACCTCGAGTCGATGGTGCAGCGCGGCCACCACTACGGCATCGTCGACGAGGTGGACTCGATCCTCATCGACGAGGCGCGCACGCCGCTGATCATCTCCGGCCCCTCCGAGGAGTCGGTCGACAAGTACTACCGCATCGACCGCATCGTGCCGCGCCTGACGCGCGGCGAGGAGATCGACGAGGGCGACGGCCGCAAGAGCACCACCGGCGACTTTCTGGTCGACGAGAAGGGCCATACCGTCAGCCTGACCGACGAGGGGGTCGAGAAAGTCGAACGCCTGCTCGGCGTGCGCAACCTCTACGACCCGGACAACATGGAGACCCTGCACGGGGTCAACCAGGCGCTGCGCGCCCACCACCTCTACCAGCTCGACGTCGACTACCTGATCAAGGACGGCAAGGTGGTCATCGTCGACGAGTTCACCGGCCGCATGATGCCTGGCCGGCGCTGGTCCGACGGGCTGCACCAGGCGGTGGAGGCGAAGGAGGGGGTCAAGATCGAGCGCGAGAACCAGACGCTCGCGACGATCACCTTCCAGAACTACTTCCGGATGTACAAGAAGCTGGCGGGCATGACCGGCACCGCCGACACCGAGGCCTCCGAGTTCGGGCAGATCTACAACCTCGACGTCACCGTCATCCCCACCAACCAGCCGATGATCCGCGAAGACCGCTCGGACCTGGTCTACCGCACGGCCGACGAGAAGTGGGACGCGGTGGTGCACGAGATCCGCGACTGCCACGAGCGCGGCCAGCCGGTGCTGGTGGGCACGGTGTCCATCGAGAAGAGCGAGATGCTGTCGAAGCTGCTCAACCGGCCGCCGCGGGTGCCGCACGTCGTGCTCAACGCCAAGTACCACGAGCGTGAGGCCTCGATCGTCGCCCAGGCCGGACGCAAGGGCGCCGTCACCATCGCCACCAACATGGCGGGCCGCGGCACCGACATCGTGCTCGGCGGCAATCCCGAGGGCCTGGCGCGCTCCGAGGCCGATCCGGAGAAGGAGCCCGAGGCCTTCCAGGCGGCGCTCGCGCGCTACCAGGAAATGTGGGCCAAGGAGCGCGAGGAGGTGCTCGCCGCCGGCGGCCTGCACATCCTCGGCACCGAGCGCCACGAGTCGCGGCGCATCGACAACCAGTTGCGCGGCCGCTCCGGCCGCCAGGGCGACCCCGGCTCCTCGCGCTTCTATCTCTCGCTCGAGGACGACCTGATGCGGATCTTCGGCTCCGACCGCATCAAGGGCCTGATGGGCCGCCTGGGCATGACCGACGGCGAGCCGATCGAGCACTCGCTGGTCACCAAGTCCATCGAGCGCGCCCAGAAGCAGGTCGAAGGGCGCAACTTCGAGATGCGCAAGCATCTGCTCGAGTACGACGACGTGATGAACAAGCAGCGCGAGGCCATCTACCAGCTGCGCCGCGACATCCTCGAGGGGCGCGAGGGGCGCGACTACGTGATGGAAGTGGCCGGCGGCATTCTCGACTCGCTGATCGAGAGCCACTGCCCGGAGAAGACCGACCCGCAGGAGTGGGACCTCTCCGGCCTGCGCACCGAGTTCCTGGCGTTCTTCAACATCTCGATCAACGAGCTCGGCATCAACCTCGAAGATCTCGGCATCGACGGGTTGCGCGAAACCCTCGGCAAGACGCTCGAGGAGCGCTACGCGGAGCGCGAGACGCGCCACCCTGGCGAGGTCATCCGTGCCTTCGAGCGCGCCATCATGCTGCACGCCGTCGACGTCGCCTGGAAGGACCACCTGCTCGCCCTCGATCACCTGAAGGAGGGCATCGGCCTGCGCGGCTACGGCCAGCGCGACCCGCTGCAGGAATACAAGCGCGAGAGCTTCGAGCTGTTCCAGGCGATGAAGGACCGGGTCGAGGACGACATGATCCAGAAGCTCTTCCGCTACGAGCCGATGACGGAGGAGCAGCTGCTCGAGCAGCGCCGGCGCCAGGAGCGGGCGGCGCCTCGCATCGAGCTTTCGGCCCCGCCGAAGACCGGCGATGGCGGCATGAGCGGCGCTCCGGGCCGGCCGCAGCAGGTGGTCCACCGCGAGGGCAAGGTCGGGCGCAACGACCCCTGCCCCTGCGGCTCGGGGAAGAAGTACAAGAAGTGCCATGGCGCCGCGGCCACGTTTGGCTGACGGCTGAGCCGCGGAGATCACTGGAATGACCGAGATTGCCTGGAAGGCGGAGACCGCTGACGCGGCTGCCAGGGCGGCGCGACTCCCGGAAGCCGACGCGAGCTTCGCGGGGCCGGCCGTCGAGCTGCGCCTGGCGCTGACGTTCGACGACGTGTCGATCGTTCCCGGCCTGTCCGAGGTGCACCCCAGCCAGGTCGACCTCAGGACCGTGGTGTGCCGCGGCATCCCGATGAACATCCCCATCCTGGCGGCGGCAATGGACACGGTCACCGAGTCGCGCCTGGCCATCGCCGTGGCCCAGGAGGGAGGCGTCGGCGTCATCCACAAGAACCTGCCGATCGACACCCAGGCCGACGAGGTCGACAAGGTGAAGCGCAGCGAGGCCGGCATGATCGTCGACCCGGTCACCATGCGGCCCGACCAGAGCATCCGCGAGGCGCTGACGATGATGTCGCGCTACAAGATCTCGGGCGTGCCGGTGACCGATGCCGAGGGCCACCTGGTCGGCATCCTCACCAACCGAGACCTGCGTTTCGAGAACGACCTCGGGCGCCGCATCGGCGAGCTGATGACCAAGGAGAACCTGGTCACGGTGCCGGAGGGGACCACCCTCGATCAGGCCAAGCAGCTGCTCCACCGCCACCGCATCGAGAAGGTCCTGGTGGTCGACCTCGCGGGCAACCTCAAGGGGCTGATCACCGTCAAGGACATCCAGAAGATGGCGCAGTACCCGAACGCCTGCAAGGACGAGCTCGGCCGCCTGCGCGTCGGCGCCGCCGTCGGCGCTTCGGGCGACTACCTCGAGCGCGCCGCGGCCCTGGTCCGCGCCAAGGTCGACATGCTGGTGCTCGACTCGTCGCACGCCCACAGCCGCGGGGTGCTCGACGCGGCGGCGGCGCTGCGCGAGCGTTTCCCGGAGGTGGGCCTGGTGGTCGGCAACGTCGCCACCGCCGAGGGCACGCTGGCGCTGATCGAGCGCGGCGTCGACGCGGTGAAAGTCGGGATCGGTCCGGGCAGCATCTGCACCACCCGCGTGGTCACTGGCGCCGGCGTGCCGCAGATCACCGCCATCCTCGACTGCGCGCGGGCCGCCGCGCCGCACGGCGTGCCGGTGATCGCCGACGGCGGCATCAAGTTCTCCGGCGACCTCACCAAGGCGCTGGCGGCCGGCGCCCACACGGTGATGATCGGCTCGCTGTTCGCGGGCGCCGAGGAGAGCCCGGGCGAAACCATCCTCTACCAGGGCCGCACCTTCAAGGCCTACCGCGGCATGGGGTCGCTGTCGGCGATGGCGCACGGCAGCGCCGAGCGCTACTTCCAGAACGGCGACTTTGGCGGCGACAGCGGCCTCAGCCTGTCGAAGCTGGTCCCCGAGGGCATCGAGGGCATGGTGCCCTACAAGGGCTCGGTGCACCAGATGCTGCCGCAGCTCACCGGCGGCCTGTCGTCGGGGATGGGGCTCGCCGGCTGCGCCTCGATCGAAGAGCTGCGCACCAAGGCGCGCTTCGTGCGCATCTCCCCGGCCGGCCTGCGCGAGAGCCACGCTCACGACGTGGTGATCACCAAGGAATCGCCGAACTACTGGGTCGAGCGGTAGCGTCCGGCTGCGGCGACGCGGCGTGTTCAAGCTGCAAATCGTTCCCGCCGAAGGGCCGCCGTTCGTGCACGAGCTGCGCGGCGACTCGCTGGTGATCGGCCGGGCGGCCGGCTGCGATCTGGCGCTCGCCGATCCCTTTCTCTCCCGCCAGCACTCCCGCTTCTTCCTGCGGGGCGGGCAGCTGTTCGTCGAAGACCTGGGTTCGCGCAACGGCACCCAGGTGAACGGGCGCCCGGTCCACGGTCCGACCGAGGTGCGGCCGGGAGACGCCATCCAGATCTCCGGCAGCGTGCTGACCGTCGCGCCAACGGACGGGTTGCCGGGCGCATCGATCGCCGGCGGCGCGACCGGGGTGGTCGACGCGACGGGCGTGCTCACGGCGCCGGGGCTGGCCCGGGCGGTGGGCTCCGCGCCGCCCTCGAGCGCCGGCGAGCCGATGAGCGCCGCGGGCGCCGCCGGCGATACCGGGGGGCGGGAGGGGGACGCCGCCGACAGCGCCGTGTTCTTGCGCCGCCAGTCGGCGGCCGCCCTCCTCGAGCTGCAAACCGCGGGCGCCGCCGCGGCGGCGGCGCAGGGCGAGGAGGCGTTGCGCCGCTATGCCGAGCGGCTGAAGCTGCTCAACGAGGTGCACCAGGCGCTCGGCCGCTCTCTCACTCTCGACGAGCTGCTCGAGCTGATCCTCGACCGCGTCTTCGATCACCTGCGCCCCGAGCAGGGCGTGATCTTCCTCAAACGGCCCGACGGCGAGCTCCAGCGGGCGGCCAGCCGCGCCGTCGACGCCGCGCAGGCCGAGAGCGTCGAGCTGCTCGGGTCGCGCAGCCTGGCGCGCGAAGTCGCCGACAAGGGGGCGGCCGCGCTGGTGCTCGACGCGCAGACCGACGTCCGGCTGGCGGGCGCCCAGAGCATCATGATCTCCGGCGTCCGCAGCCTGCTGGCGGCGCCGCTGCTCGAGCGCGACGGCACCCTGGGGATGATCGTGCTCGGCTCCAAGGTGGCGGTGCGCCAGTTCAACGAGGAAGACATGGACCTGCTGGTCTCCGTCGCCTCGGTGGCGGCGCTGTACATCCGCAACCTGGCCCTGGCCGAGGAATCCGCCGAGCGCCGCCTCCTCGCCGAGGAGCTGGCCCTGGCGCGCCGCATCCAGCTCGCTCTCCTGCCGCAGAGCCTGCCGGAGCTGCCTGGCTGGGATCTGCACGGCGGCAACACCGCGTCGCGGGGCGTCTCGGGGGACTATTTCGCGGTAGTGACGCGCGGTGAGCGCGAGTGCGTGCTGATGATCGCCGACGTCTCGGGCAAGGGAATGGCGGCCTCGCTGCTCACCGCCAGCCTCGAAGCTTTCGCGGCCGGCCCGATCGAGGATGGCCTGCCGCCAGAGGAGATCTGCGCCAAGCTGTCGCGCCTGCTCTACCGCCGCACGCCGCCCGAAAAGTACGCCACCGCCGTGGTCGCCGCGCTAGCCTTGGACAGCGGCGTGCTGCGCTACGCCAACGCCGGCCACAACCCGCCGCTGCTGGTGCGCGCCGGCGGCGACGTCGAAGAGCTGGGAGCGACCGGCGTCCCGATCGCCCTCCTGGCCGGGGCCGGCTACGAGGCCGCCGAGGCCCGCCTCGCCCCCGGCGACCTCCTCGTCCTCTACACCGACGGCATCGTCGAGGCCAACGACCCGGCGGGCGAGGAGTACGGCACGGAGCGTCTCGCCGACCTCTGCCGCCGCCACCGGCAGGCAGCTTGTGCCGACCTCGCGGCCGCGCTCGAGGCCGATCTCGAGGCTTTCGCCCGCGGCGTCCCCTTCGCCGACGACCGCACCCTGGTCATGGCGCGCCGGCTGCCGCTCTCCGACCACGCGGACGACCCCCTGCCGGCCGCCAGGCGGCAGCCCCGCGGCCACTGACACGGGCTCCCGCTGTCGCCGTTGGAGGAAGCTTGCCCATCGGGGGCGGCAAAGCCGGCCGCGACCGTGGGGACCTTGCGGTAGAATTGCGGCACGAGATGGACTTGCAGCCGGGCACGCGCGTGGGTCCTTACGAGATCGTCGCGCCGTTGGGCGCCGGCGGCATGGGGGAGGTCTACCGGGCGAGCGACGCGCGGCTGGGGCGCGAGGTGGCGCTCAAAGTGCTGCCGGCGGTCTTCGCCAGCGATCCTGATCGTCACCGCCGCTTCAAGCAGGAGGCGCAAGCCACCGGCCGCCTCAACCATCCCAACCTGCTCGCCGTGTTCGACGTCGGCGAGCACGACGGTCAACCCTATCTGATCGCCGAGCTGCTCGAGGGTGAGTCGCTGCGGCAGGCGCTCGATCGCGGCGCGTTGCCGTTGCGCACGGCGCTCGAGTATGCCCAGCAGATCGCCGCCGGTCTCGCCGCCGCTCACGGCCGCGACGTCGTGCACCGCGACCTCAAGCCGGCCAACCTGTTCGTCACCAGCGAAGGCCGGGTCAAGATCCTCGACTTCGGCCTGGCCAAGGTCTCCCCCGCCGAGGCCCGGCGCGATCTCGCGGAGGCGAGCACGGCGGGAGTCGCGACCGGACCCGGGATGATGATGGGCAGCGTCGGCTACATGTCTCCCGAGCAGCTGCGCGGGCTGCCGGCGGATGCGCGGGCCGACATCTTCGCCTTCGGCGTGGTCCTCTTCGAGATGCTTGCCGGCCGCCATCCCTTCGCGCGCCCTTCCGCCGCCGAGACCATGAGCGCGGTGCTGCACGACGACCCGCCCAGGCTCGTCAGCCTGGTGCCGGACCTGCCGCCGGCGCTCGATCGCATCGTCCATCACTGCCTGGAAAAGAACCTGGCGGACCGCTTCCACTCCGTCCACGACCTGGCGTTGCAGTTGCGCGACGCCGCGGAGCCGGAGCGGCCGTCGCGCCCGGTGCCCGCACCGCGGCGGTCGAAGGCGATCGATTCGGTCGCGGTGTTGCCGTTCCACAACGTCAGCGGCAGCGCCGAGTCCGAGTACCTGAGCGATGGCATCACCGAGAGCATCCTCCACACCCTCTCCCAGCTCCCCAAGCTACGCGTCATGGCGCGCAGCACGGTCTTTCGCTACAAGGGCAGGCACGACGACGCGCTCGCCGTCGGCCGCGAGCTGGGAGTGCGAGCGGTGCTCGCCGGCCGGCTCTTGCAACGCCACGGCGCGCTCGCCGTGCAAGCCGAACTGGTCGACGTCAACGACGGCAGCCTGCTTTGGGGAGGGCGTTACGACAAATCTTCAGCCGACCTGCTCGCCGTGCACGACGAGATCGCCCGCGAGATCTCGGACCGGC
>Ga0209118_1000762_pt1 | contig 16411 bp, 17 predicted proteins | sample BlaSpr_A8_Ref_M1_FD_187988 | JGI IMG/M metagenome (GOLD analysis project Ga0209118, IMG submission 187988) | Forest soil microbial communities from Thunder Bay, Ontario, Canada - Black Spruce, Ontario site 2_A8_Ref_M1 (SPAdes) (version 2) | ecosystem: Environmental > Terrestrial > Soil > Boreal...
CCCAGCCGGCATCAGCGCTGGTGTTGGGGTTGCCGTCGGTGGCTGCCATGGTTATCGCAGTCACCGGGCGCCAGAAGTTGTATGTGTTCTTCGCGTCCCACACCGCGATGACAGCGTCGGCCTGCGAGACGTTCAGCAACGCGAGCAGACGCGCAGACGCCGACAGGCTGGTGTGATTCTGCAGAGCCAGCGAGTCTGCGACACGGTTCCAGATGGCCGTTGCAGTGTCAAGCTGCCAGAACTTCGCTGTTTCCGTTTGGTATGGAGTTCGGACTCCGCTCGTCGCGGACCCGAACGCCTTCACCTCGTTGAAGTCAGCTGTGTAAAGGGCGCTGGTCAGCGCCGGAGGACCGGCCGGCCGGAACTGCGATGGCGATGTCATCGCGAAGGGCGTCGTAGTCGCGAGCGTCCGGAAGACCGGGGTGGGTGCGAATGCTGGGGGCGTGGGCTGCCAATCTCCGGGCGCGGTCCCGATGACGTAGGGCGGGAGCGAGGCCGTGAACCCGTCTGTCGCACGCCAGGCGACGATTTGATCTGCGACGGTCTTGCCCCATTGCAGACCTCGCGCGATGGACTTGCTCTGGCCGTCCTCGTCCCCGGCGATCGAAGCAAGCGAGGCGGCGAGCGCGGCATCGAGTGTGGTCTTCTGTGCCGGGAGGAGGGACACCAGCGCCGTGTAAGCCGCGCTCGCGGTCGCGGCTTCTTGCGATGCGCCCCGCGGCGCTGCCGGCGCCACATGGATCGGGGTGTAGCGGCGATCGATCCCGTTCACTGCGTCGAAGACGGAGGCCTGCACAATCGCCGCATAGCGGGTGGCGGGTGGCGCCGCCACCCCGGCCGTTGCCAGAGTCGCAAGCATCGTGGCGTTCCAGTCGATCACGACATTGGTGTGCGCGGCCCGGACCGTTTGAAGCCCGGCTCCGAACGTCAGCGCACCTGCGACCGCGATTACGACTGCCAGCGCGCCGAGCAAAGGTCTGGGTTTCATGGCTGCCCCCGTTTACCGGAATGCCATCCTCATCAGGTGGTGGTCCGGGCGAATGTTTCACGAGTGGAGCGGGCTGTCTACCGTACCCAGTACGGAATCGGTACGGACGTACCGGCGCTCAGCGCAGCGTTGAGGCTATGCGGATCAGCTGCGCCCGGGACCTGATGCCCAGCTTCAGATATGTGCTTGCGATGTGGCTCTCGACCGTCCGCTCTCCGATGTGGAGCGTCTGACCGATCTCGGCAGCCGTGTACGCCCGCGCCGCCAGGCGCGCGACCTCCAGCTCACGCCGGGTGAGTGATGCCGTGGCCTGACCATCAGCGAAGGGGTCAGCACTGAACGCAGGAGCGGCCTCGACCAGGAGTTTCTGCGCCCGTTCCTCGACCATAGCTGCGCTCAGATTGGCCGCGCAGAGCCGGACCAGGCCGGCGGTGAAAAGAACAGGAATCCCGACCAGCACCAGTGTCGTGCGGTTCCCCGTCTCAACGAGCACGGCCACGGTAAAAGTCAGCACACCAGCGGCTATGACGACTCCGGCCATCCGGTTCGAGAGCACCCACGCTCCGGCGACCAGGGGCAGCAGCGCCAGGGCGCCGACCACGTCGTCCGGTGTGATCGCCTCGAGCAAGAAGATCGCTGCGAGGATCAATACGCATCCAAGCGCGACGATCGGATCGAGCCGAGTCCCGGCCATCGCGCGCGGTTTCGCAAGGTACTGGCGGTACCCGCTGTCGGACTGCACTTTAGCCGTCGACCTTGCCATGGTCACTACCCACCTGACCTCTCGGAGCCCCGGGTTCCAACTCATCAACGGGGATCGCCGCCGACCGAACTATGCATCTGACTGCAAGGGGAGTCAAGTCGTCGTCAATTGGCTCTGGACCACGGGGTTCGGGCCAACCAACCGTGCGCTTAACAGCTACCAGCAGGCGCGTTCGAGACGGCCAATTCACAGTCGCCATCGCAACCACCAAGGGTTGAGCCCAGTCGTTCAGCCTGGTTGAATGCGCCGCCTGCTAGTCAGTGATTCGCGTCAGGTTCCACGTTCGCGTTCGCCGGTCCCAATAGACGCGACCCGGATTCCGGGACGCCGCTCGCTTCAGACGCCTGACCTCGAGCGCGAAGCGTCGATGCCAGGCAACGGATCGAAACGCAAGGACGCCTGGAGCGCCCGCGATCATGCCGACCGCAACCTCGCCGAGGAGTTGAGCCGCAGACGAAAGGCCGATGGGCCAACGGCCCGCGCTGGTTCGGCTTGCGACGGCGCCCGCAACGTCCTTGCGCATGAGCCCAGGTTGAAGTCGGAGGCTCGCGGAAGCGTGTGAGATTGGTGAGAGTCTTCTGCGAGTTCTGTCATCGAGGTGTAAGAAGCGGCTTGTGCTCTGAGCCACCCTCTCCCCGACCCTGCGCGCAGAGCGGCGATGAGGATGGGACTCATTGATCGCTCCCGCTTTCGCGGGAGAGGGCGGTACTGGCCTAGATCGCCGGGCCTGTGGTCAGGGTGATGGTGGCGGTGTGACTCGTCGACGCTTGGTCTGTCCACGTGACCTGAACCTGGTCGCCGGGCTTGTACGTGTGCAGGACGTTCCCGAGGTCGGTGGTCGAGCCGATCGAAGTGCCCGCGACGTCGGTGATGACACCGTACTGGGCCATGCCCGCCTGGTCGGCAGGCGAGCCGGTCACGACGCCGACCACCAGTGCACCCGAGTTGACGTTCAGCCCCAGCTGCGCTGCGACCGCCGGCGTCAGGTCGGTGACCGAGACGCCGAGGTAGCCGACCTGTCCGAGGATGACCTGCGAGCCGGCCTGCCTGGCGCGGATCTGGTTGACGACGGCCAGCGCGTTGTCGGTGGGAATTGCGAAACCGATCTGGGTGGCGCCGTTGCGCGAGGTGCTCTGTCCGGCGGTGATCATCCCAACCACCTGCCCGGCAGAGTTGACGAGCGGGCCGCCCGAATCGCCTGGGGCGATGGTCGCGTCGCTCTGGATCATGCCGGTGAGCTGCTCAGCGGTCGCGCCGCCTGATGCGGTGATCGACTGGTCGAGGGCGACGATGGCTCCCTCAGTCACGCTGGGCGTGCCGCCGGTACCGCCGGCGTTTCCGATCGCCACCACGGTTTCTCCCGCTTGAAGAGTCGATGAGTCGGCGAGGGTCGCGGTCGGCAGCCCGGACACTCCGTTGATCTGGATGACGGCGACGTCCGCGGTCGGATCCACGCCTACCACCGAGGCTGTGTAGGTTCCGGCGCGACCGGCGACCTGCACCGTAATGCTCGTAGCTCCCTCCACCACGTGGTTGTTGGTGAGGACTTCGCCCGTCGAGGTCAGGACGATCCCGGTGCCGGCCGCAGTGCCCGATGCGCTTGCGGATTGGAACACGGTGTTGATGTCGACCACCGCGGGATCGACTTTGGCTGCGATGGTCGAGGCCTGGACGCCTCCGCCGCTGAGCGCGGATGCGGGCTGCGACACTGCAGCGATTGGCGCGGTGGCGCTGAGCACCGTGTTGTTGCCTGCGCTGGCGGTGTTTGATCCGAGCAAGAGGACGCTGACCATCCCGATCAAAGCAACCACCGTTGCCCCCATGGCAAGCCTTCGAGGGCCTCGCTTGGGTTGGATCTTGACGGTTGCCTCCGGAGGAAGAGTCGGGGGCGTCAACGCGCCGAATTCGCTTGCGAAACGGTCCGAGTCCGACATCGAAATTAACCTCACGAATGCCGCCTCCGAAAGGGACGGTGGCTTGCTGCCAGGAACGCATTTCAGGATGCCCGCGACACCTGAGGGCGAGCTTGGCGCGAGGTGCGTCAGACCTGGGAGGTTGCTGGGAAGATGCTGGGAGTGACTACTCCGGCGCGGGTATGGGGCGCCGTTTTCGTCTTGCCGGCTTTGCCATCAGGTCGGCGCCTATCTCAGCCGGGACATCCTCCGTGTTCACGGATATCTGGTCAGCAAGGCTGGGCAGGTCGCCTACCCCGACAGGGCCCGGCGTGTCCGCGATCAGCAGGCCGTCGCGGCCCTGCGACGACACGTACAGCGCCCCCAGGAAGATGTTCCCGATCACCGCGACCGGTATTGCCAGCAGGGAGCCCAGGATGCCGCCTAGCTCGGCTCCGATGAGGAGCGCTCCCATTGCCGCCAGCGGGTGAATCCGTGTCACTTTCCCACTGATCCGCGGACCGAGAATGTAGGCCTCGATGGCGTGGCCGACGAGGCTGACCGCGGTCGCCTCGATCGCCAGCTGCAGGCTCTGCGTCGCGGCTACGGCGATCGCCAGCAAGAACCCGATGGGCGCTCCGACGAGCGGCAGCATCTCCAGGAAAAACACGGCCACCCCGAGGGCCGCCGCGTAATGGACGCCCAGCAGCGTCAGCGTGATCCCGGTGTAGAGGCCCATCAGCAGAGACATCAAGAGCTGCGCGCGGACATACGAGGCAACCGCCGCCCCGACGGCGAGCATCGTGAAATCGAAGATCCGCTCCTGTGCCGGAAAGAGCTTGCGCGCGGTCGCCACCAGCTCGCGGCCCTGGCTGGTCAGGTAGATCGACACGACGATGACAAGCAGGATGTTGACGAGCGGGCTGACGAGGCCGCCGATCGTGGTCAGGCTCGCCGGCGAGATGTCGCCGCCGATCGAGGCGCCGCCGCGAGGAATCCTGTAACCGAGGTTGAGGCCGAATGCGCGCAGGCTCCTCTGCACGCTGTCAAGCAGGTGCTGCGCGGCATCCTCGATTGCGGGTACCTGCTGGCCGAGCTTCGAGGCGTCGGCGATCACGGTCGGCGCCAGGAGAGCGGCCGCGCCGCCGATGATGATGACGATGGCGCCGTACAGGACCAGCACAGCCGCACCGCGATGGCCGCGGAGGACTGGCAGCCCCTGGATCCTGTCCACGATCGGTGTCACCAGCATCGCGACGATGGCGGCGAACATGAAGATGAGCCCGATGTTGGTCAGCTGCAGGACGAGCGTGGAGGCCTGGCGGTAGAGCTCGACGATCGCCAGCACGATCAACAGATAGATAAGGAGCCTGAGCGGGCGCGCGAGCATGGCGATGTCTCGCTGTCTGGATGCCGTGGGGGAGGTGCTCGCCATCAGTAATGTGGCCTCATCTGCGCGGGGCAACGCTGACTCTCCGGTCAACGAACTCCCGGCGAAGGCATCGTCACGCCTCGGTAAGAACAAAGGCCATAACAGTCGTTCTTTCTCGGCCCTCTCCCCGACCCTCTCCCCTGCGGGGAGAGGGAGCTACTTCACTGCACGCAGCGTGCTGATGAGGGTTGCCGGGTCGTAAGAGTCGCGGTGCGGCTTTCCGTTGATGAATAGGCTCGGGGTTCCCTCCACCCCGTTGCGGACTCCGTTTGCGACATCCGCTTCGATCCGCGGCAGGCCATTCTCGTTTGCGAAATCGGCCCGAAACCTGTCTCCATCGAGACCGATCGCCCTCGCATGCGTCGCCAGGTCGCCATCCGCCAGGGCGTGCTGGCTCTCGAACAGCTGGTCGTGCATCTCCCAGAACTTTCCCTGGAGCTCCGCCGCCTCCGCGGCCAGGGCGGCATGCAGGGCGTGTGGGTGGATCTCGGTCAGTGGAAAGTTGCGAAAGGCGTAGACGAAGGCGTCGCCAAGCTCGCGCCGAACCTGCGCCACGATGACCAGAGCCTTGCGGGTGTACGGGCATTCGTAGTCGCCATAGATCAGCAATCGCATCGGTGCGCCGCGTGCGCCGCGAACATGGTCGCGGCCGGCGATGTCGGGCGCCAGGCTGGATTCGCTCACCACCAGTTGCTCTCGAGGGCACGGTCGGTGCCACCGGTTTCGTCGAGCGCATCCAGCTCCGCCATCACTTCGTCCGACAACGTGAAGTCGAAAACGCCTGCGTTCTCTTCGATGCGCTCGCGGTGGGTCGATTTCGGGATGACTATCAAGCCGCGCTGCAGACACCAACGGATCAGAACCTGTGCAGGCGTCCGCCCCACGCGCGACGCGATCCTCTTCACGTTCGGGTCGGCCAGGTGTCGACCGGTCCCGAGCGGGCTGTAGGCCTCCAGCGCGACGCGCCTCTTCTCGGCAGCCTCGAGCAGCTTCCGGCGGTACTCGAACGGGCTGCACTGCACCTGGTCGACCACAGGCGGGATGCTTGCCACAGCCATCACCTGCTCCAGCTCACGAACGTCGAAGTTGGATACGCCGATCGAGCGGGCGTAGCCCAGCTCCTTGGCCCGTTCCATCCCGGGCCACGCCCAGGTCGGTCCACGCTGCGGCCAGTGGATGATGTACAGGTCGACGTAGTCGACGCCGAGCCGGCTCAGGCTGCCCTCAGCCTCGACAACCGGGTCCTCGCTGCCCGGATAGAACTTGGTGGTGATGAAGACGTCCTCGCGCGGCACACCGCTCTGCTTCAAAGCCCGCCCGACGCTTTCTTCGTTGCCATAAGCCTGGGCGGTGTCGATGTGCCGGTAGCCGAGCTCCAGGGCCCACCGCACGGCGTTGACGGTCGTCGGCCCGTTGGGAACCTGCCACACGCCAAGGCCGAGCACCGGGATGGAGTTGCCATCCGCCAGCACCCGCAGCCGTTCGTCAGCTGTCTTTGAACCCGAGGCCATCCAGATCTCCCCCTGTTTCCAACGAATGAGTTGAACCGTCCCCCACCCTGACCCTCCCCCTGCGGGGGAGGGAAACGCGGTGCCCTCCCCCTGCGGGGGAGGGAAATGCGGTGCCGAACAATTAGGAAATTACGACGTTTCGCAGCCGCTCGTTTGGAATGCGAAGTGATTGACGTATCAATCATCTGGGTAAGCTGTGGGCGTGTCAACAGTCAGGCGGCGCATGACGTCTCAGGAACTGGCCATCTGGCGGTCGCTCATCGACACCACCGCGGAGCTGCGGAGAATCCTTGGCGCGGAGCTCCAGGAGTCGCACCTCTCGCCGGCCGACTATCAGGTCCTCCTGGCATTGAGCGAGGCCGATGGCAAGCGAATGCGCTCGTCGGACCTTGCGAGCACGATCGATTGGGAACGAAGCCGGCTCTCCCATCACCTCGGACGGATGGAGCGACGGGGTCTGGTCCGCCGGGATGACTGCGCGACCGACAGCCGAGGCGCTGAGGTATCCCTGACCGCTGAGGGCGCCCGAGCCTTCCGGCGCGCGACCGCGCCCCACATGAGATCGATCAAGAAGCACTTCGCGGACGCTCTCGAGCCCGATCAGTTCGAGGCGCTCGCCGGCATTCTGCGGTCCCTCGAGGGCCATCTGCATCCTTACCTCGGGGAGGGTCGCCCATGACCCGAATCGCCGTTCTGGGCGCCGGTCACGTCGGACCGGTCATCGCGAGGCTGGCGCGCGACGCGGGGTTTGAGGTGGCGATTGCCGGTTCCGGCAGCCCCGAGGCGATCGAGCTTGTCACCCAGATCGTGATACCCGGCGCGGAGCCGCGATGGGCCACGGACGCTGTTGAGGGCGCCGACCTCGTGGTGCTGGCCATCCCCCTTCACAAGTTCGCGAACTTCGACCCTGCGCTGGTGGCCGGAAAGCTCGTGGTTGACGCGATGAACTACTGGCCTGCGTCAGACGGCATCGAGGAGATGTTCGAAGATCGCGCGCACTCGAGCAGCGAGATCGTGCAGCGCCGGCTTCGCCAGGCGACGGTGGTCAAGAGCCTCAACCACATCGGCTACCAGGACCTGGAAGACGCGCGCCGGCCGGCGGGCTTGCCGGAACGCCGCGCGATCGGGGTCGCCGGCGACGACGCGCGCGCCGTGAAAGTCGTCGAGGAAGTCATCGAGCGCATCGGCTTCGATGCCGTCCGGCTGGACAGCTTGAGCGCCGGCCGCCTTCTCGAGCCGGGCAGTCCGGTGTTCGGCGCGCTGCTGAGCCGAACCGAGTTCGAGCAAGCGCTCAGGGTCAAGGCGGCATAACCCATGGCCACCCCACCAACTGATGCCGTGAAGTTCCCTCTCGTCTTCGGCCTCGACACTTTCGGCGACGTCACCAACGATGCCAATGACCGCCGCCTCTCACATGCGCAAACGATCCGGGACCTCGTCGAAGAAGGTGTTGTTGCCGAGCAGGTCGGCGTGGATTTCTTCGGCATCGGTGAGCACCACACCTACGACTGGCCGCTGTCGGCCGCAGACGTGGTGCTGGCAGCGATCGCCGCGCGCACCAGCCGCATCCACGTCGGATCGGCTGTCACAGTGTTGAGCTCCGATGATCCCGTCCGGGTGTTTCAGCGCTACTCCACCCTCAACGCCATCTCGAACGGCCGCGCCGAGGTCATCCTCGGACGAGGTTCGAGCATCGACTCGTTCCCGCTCTTCGGTTACGACCTTGCCGACTACGAGGAGCTCTTTGAAGAGAAGACGAACCTGTTCGCCGAGCTGTTGAAGGGCGGCCCCGTCACCTGGCAGGGCAACACCCGTGCGGCGCTCCACAACCAGGACGTCGTACCCCACACCGAATTCGGCCCCTTTCCAGCGTGGATTGGCGTCGGGGGAAGTCCCCAATCAGTCGTGCGAGCCGCACATTATGGGTTCTCGCTGATGCTCGCGATCATCGGCGGGTCTCCGGCGCGCTTCGCGCCGTTCGCGCGGCTCTTCCAGCAGGCCCTCCAGAGCTTCGGGCGTGACCCCCTACCGGTCGGGGTGCACTCGCCCGGACACGTGGCTGAAACCGACGAGCAAGCTCGCGAAGAGTTCTGGCCCCGCTACCTGCAGGTCATCACACACGTCGCCGAGACTCGGGGGTTCGCCATCCCGACCAAGGATTCCTTTTTGTATGAAATCGGCCCACGGGGAGCGCTGTTCGTGGGATCTCCGGAGACCGTCGCGCAGAAGATCGCGGCCACCCTCCCCGCCCTTGGCGCGAACCGATTCGACTTGAAATACGGTATGGGGGGCCTGTCGCACGAGGCGCTGCTGAAGAACATCGAGCTATACGGCACCCAGGTGATCCCCCGCGTGCGCTCACTGCTGGAATAGTTAGTCGGATGGGCGAGCCTCGTCGATAATGGCGCCTTGATCGCGATTCCGGATCGCCTCAGGGCTTACCGAGTGGCGGAGCTGGTCACATTGACCAGAGATGGATCGCCGGTCTGCTGGCCGATGACGCCCTCCTTCATGGATACGAAGATCGCCTTTGCCACGGGTTACGTGTATCCATCGAAGGCAATCAACGCGAAGCGCAATCGGAATGTGGCCGTTCTCTTCTCGGATCCAACCGCGAGTGATCGGACCGAGGCGGACCCGCTGACCCTCGTGCAAGGGACGGCGGAAGTGCTTGACGACGACCTGCAACGCAACACCGAACGCTACGTCGACGAGCTGCTCGCAAGCGACATTCGAGTGATGGCATTGGCGTTGCGATCGCCCTGGATCAGAAATCTCATGATCGGCTATCTATGCAGAATCTGGATCGAGGTGTCGCCAGTGCGCGAGATGCATTGGGATCGCGGGACGGAGCCCCCTCACGACCTGAAGGCTACAAAGCCTCCACAATTCACGCCCGCCGCATCGATTGCGATCGGCCAGGTTGCGAGCTGGCTGCCGCGCTACTCTCGACCACCCGTCCTGAGCTTTGTCACCGAGTCCGGCCATCCTGCGGCGACCCGGGTCGCGGCGACTCATGAGAACGGCGCGATGAGGCTCGAAGGTGGTGTCGATGCGGATGAAGGCGCGCCGGCTTGCCTTACGTTCCACCGGTTGGCCGGCAATTACAGCTCCTTTGACACGTTCATCATCCGGGGCCATCTCGAGTCGCGGACCACGTTTGCCCCCGAGAAAGTAGTCGGTTTCGTGGGGTCGCGGGACGACCGCGGGGTGGGCACCCTCAAATCGCTGAGGATGGTCAACAGCTGGCGCGGCCAGCTGAAGCGCAAGCTGGCTGCAGAAGGCAAGCCCATGGTCGTCGCGCGCCCATCAGCCAGAAATCGTTGAGGGAACCGGCTGGGTTGGCGACCGGGGGTTGATGGCTCGCCGGGGAGCTCGAAGCCTCTGGCGGCACGGGTTGCTGACTTTGTTATGGGGGACGGGCCATTCTGCGCTTGGCTGGCGGATGGGCGGCTTCGGTGGCCGGACCTTGAGCCGAATGGAGACTTACGCAAAATGAAGCGAATAGCACTTGGCGCGGCGCTGGGCGGCCTCGCCGTCTACCTCTACGATCCGGAGCTGGGCGAGAACCGTCGCGGACGCCTGTCCTCGCTCTGGCGCGAGAATCGAAATACTGCGTTGCAGGCTGGGCGGACCGCCTCCGAGACGATTGATTCGGCAAGGCCACTTGCCCGCCGCATCACCAACGCCATCGGCCGCGGCAGCTGGCCTGTGGTCATTGAGCGAGGCCGGCGCGCGACCACCCTGCCCGGGCTTATCGGTGCGGCTGCCATCGGAGGGGCTGTCGTCTACTTCATGGACCCGGTGAAGGGCTCGGCGCGACGCACGTCAGCGCTGGATGCCGGTCGGCGGACTGTTCGCCAGATCGCCAGCGTCGTCGAGCCTGTGCGTGGCCGCGTAGGGGAACAGGTCACCGAAGCAGCTGACCGATTCAAGTCCAGGGTGGGCTGACCATCATCCCGGCTGCTTTCGATACCAGAGTTCTCAAACAGGTCGCCACCGAGATAGCAAACGTCAAAGCCGAGTACGGCGGCGTCGTGTCCGAGGAATCCATCGATCTCGTCGCGGGCGAGTACCTCCTGAATCTAGCCGGCTCAAAAGTTCCGCAGTTTGTCCCTCTATTCGTCGGTCGGTTTACGCGAAAGCGACTTCAAGAGCTCACGGGTCTACGACCCCGAGCACGATTGAGCGCTCCGCCAACCATGCGTGTCGGTGATCTGCGGCCGCCGTCTGTGTCGAGCGCGCCGGCTTTCGTGCCAACCATTTAGCCGGCGGTTTGGATCTAGAAATCTTCGCCTGGCGTAAAGAGCGTCAGCTGGTATTCCTGTGCCAGTTTTGGTCTTCTCCGGCGTGCAACGGCCGTATTCCCACTCGTGATCGCCGCTCTCTTTGCTCTCAACTGGCTGCACGAAATCCTCGGGTCTGTGACCAGCGGTGTTCGCGCTTGTCATCGCGGTGAGCACAGCGTTCGCCTGGCTCGCGCTCCAGGCCCGACACACAGAGGTGGTCGATAGACCTTCGAACAGCAGGCCGCAAGGCCCTCGTCGAGATGCGCCGAAACTCATAGGCTCGTGAGTGATGCTCGTCCAGGCGCGTCCTTCACGACAACACTCGCCGGCGCGGCCGCTTCCCGGTATCGCGCGTCTCGCCGTTGGGCTCGAGGTCTTCCTGGGCCTCGGCGCTCTGTTTGGGGGCGGCGCGTTCATCCTGGGGCCTGACGGCCACCTGCTCGGTATGCCAACCAGCCTGCTGGCGGGATCGCCCTTCCCCTCCTACCTGGTGCCCGGGATCGTCCTCTTCACATTTGTCGGCGTCGCCCCGCTATTGGCCGCAGCGATGACGGTTCGCCGCCAGGCGTTCGCTCCGATTGCCGCGATCGCGGTCGGCTTGACGCTCATCGGCTGGGTATCTGTCGAGATGGTGGTGCTCGCCGGACCTGGGAGCCTGGCCTGGGCCCTATACCTCGTGCTCGGAGCTTGCATTGCGATGGTCGGCTTGGGCTGGTGGCGGTCGTCCCAGAATGCGGTTCGCTGACCTGAGCAGCGGGGCGAGGGCCCTGCGAATCGGTCATGTAGCGATCGCTGGGGTTGAGCTCAGCAGCCTCACCTATATCTGGTTTTGCGCGCTGTCGGGACGCCGCGACCGGCTCCTAGGTGCGGCCCTCGGGACGTTGTCGGTGCAGGGTGTTGCACTCCTCCTCGGGCGCGGCAACTGTCCGCTCGGGCCCTTGCAAACGCGACTTGGTGATCCCCGTCCGTTGTTTGAGCTGGTCCTCCCTCCTCGCGCGGCGAAAGCCGCCATCCCAGTCTTCTTTGCGATCGCGCTGAGCGGCGCCGCGATCCTGGTCTTGCGGACGCCAGGAGAATAGATTCGCGGACGGCCAATCTCAATCAGTTGGAGGTTTGACCACGAGCTTGCGGCAAGCTGCCCTGATCGGACTAGAGGCGCGTCTAGAGCCAGATCAGGTCCGCTAAGAGTGAGTTGTCGCCCGGCCGGCTCTTCTTCAGACCATGGAGCGCTTGCACCAGGAGGCCAATCCAAGCCTGGCTCCGTGGAAACCGCCGGGGATTAGTGAGCACGATGCGTCGATGCCGAAGTCCTCGCGACAAATGCTGTTGGTGGAGCGCGAGGTAGCCTGCGGTGTCCTCGGTCACAATTACGCGACGCTTGGCCGTCGCCCAGGCCAATACCTCCGCATCGTCCAGATGTCTGAGGTCGGGCGAGGCCGCCGCGGCTGTCACATCATGTCCACGCTTTCTGAGTTGTTCCGCAATTGCGGTGGAGAAATGCTCGTCGTGGCTCACGGATCGGGAATGGCAAGCAGCGGGCCGCCCGAACAGAGCGCCCCTCAATCAGGGCGGCGGCGCAGCTAGACGAGCAGCCGTCGGATCGCTGTGCTGATCAAGCGCGCGGCGCCATCGGCGTCGCGGCCGCTCGCGATCAGCGTCTCGTAGCTCTCGAAAGAGGTCATCGCGGTCAGGAGGTCGGCCTTGTCGTCGATATCGCGCGGCGGAGGTGATAGCCGCCGCAGCAGGACCGTGATCGCGTGCCGCCGGCGCTGGTTGCGGTCCTCGTGGTCGGTGAAGTCGGGATCAAGCGCGCTCAGGGCGCGCAGTCGCTGAACCACCAGCCGCTCTGATTCCCACAGGTGCATGAAAACGTGGATCAGGATCTCGAGTCCCGCCATCGGATCTGGGGCCATGAAGGCCTCGGGCAGGCGGCCGATGCCCCCTCGGGAGGCGAGGTCGTCCGACAGAGCCGCGATCAAGCCCGGCTTGGATCCGAACTGGTGGTAGACCGTCATGCGGGCCACATCGGCCAGCTCGGCCACGGCGTCGATGGTGAACGTGGCTCCGCCTGGGCGGCTGAGCAATGTCCGCGCAGCTTCCAGGACCCGAGAGCGAGTCTCCCTGGTCGCCGACGAGCGCGCTTCCGACTGGTAGGGGCGGGGACTCACGAGTTGACTCTACCTCAGAATTAGCTAGACTATCCATACAAATACTCGTTGGGGGTGGTCGGCCATGTCTTCGGTTCTGGTGACTCAGATCGTCGCTCGCGTGATCGCCGTCGCGCAGGTGGCTCTTGGGATCGTGGTCTGGACGGGGCACGGCGATTCGCTGATCACCGTGCACATCGCGGTTGGGCTGCTGCTGGTCGTCGATTTATGGGCGGCCGTCGTGCTCGGATTGCGCTCGGGCGCTCCCACCGGCCTGGCGGTCCTGGCCATCGCCTGGAGCCTGGGGATGCCGATATTCGGACTGGTCCAGGCCAGCCTTCTGACTGGAGACATCCATGTCGCGGTCCAGGTCCTCCACCTTGTGGTCGGCCTCGCCGCGGTCGGCCTGGTCGAGGCCCTCGCTCGCAGCAGCCAGCGCCATGACAAGGTCGCGGGATGACTGCGCCGGCTTTTCGCTTCGGCGTGAACGAGGCGCCCGGGCCCGAAACGCCGGCCAGGGCGCGACGCTTCGAGGCGCTCGGGTACGACGTCCTGCTTGCGCCTGACCGGCCGCAGCTTCCGTCTCCGCTGCCGATCCTGGCTGCGGCCGCTGCCGCCACCCAAAGGATCGGGCTGGGCACCTATGTGCTGGCGGCGAGCCTGCACGAGCCGCGCGAGCTGGTGAGGGAGCTCAAGGCTCTCCAGGCCGTGGCGTCAGACCGGTTCGAACCCGGCTTCGGCGCAGGGCTCGACCCGGGTTCGGCCGCAGAAAAGCGCCAACGACTCAACACGCTTTTGGAGCTGGTTCGAGCGGAGCTCCCTGATGTCCGCATCCTGGTCGCGGCATCCGGCCCGGCCGGGTTGGAGCTGGCGGCGCGTTTCGCCCAGACCGTGGCCATCAGCCTTCCGCCGGCGGCGGGCGATGCTGAGATTCTGCGGCGCGTGGAGCACCTTCGCGGCGCGACCGACCACATTGAGGTCAACTACAGCCTCACCGCCGTGGGCGATGTGCCGGCTCCCTGGCTGGCGAGACAGGGGCTCTACGTGCAGGCGCTGCGAGCGGCGGGCGCGGCGTCCGTGCTCTGGGGCGATGCGGATGCGATGTGCGAGCAGCTGGAGCAGCGGCGGGAAAGGTTGGGAATCGCCTACTGGACGGTGCCGGCGGCGTTCGCCGAGCATCTCGCGCCGGTCGTCTCTATGCTCCGGGGCCGCTGACCCGCTGTGGTGGTGTTCGAGAGGACAATGGATCTGTTTCAGGTCCCACGGCTGAGAACGCGAGAGGAGGGTCATGAATCAGTTCTTTGATGAGCTCGGCCGGCGTTGGGTGGCCGGCGCCCGGCGCCGGGACGCGAAAATCGAGGCGCCTTCGCTCGATGCCAGGGTTGCACTGGAGCTGCTCGAGCTGGCTCGGGTTGCGGCGCACACGCGTGAACGGCGATTCGCTCCGCTCTCGTGCTACATGGCTGGAGTTGCGGCGGAGCGGCTGCGGATGGCCAGGCCCGGCCTGGATGACGGAGCCGTCGCCGCCTACATCAACGAGATTCGCCTGGAGCTTGAGGCGGAAACCCCTGACGCCCCTAACGAACGTTGATCACCGGGAGCTGGCGGAAGCTCTGCACCGAGACGCGAGCGGCGACCGCTGAGGCGACGTCGCGGAATGCCTTGGCGCCTGCCGTGTCTGGCCGGGAGACGACCACCGGCGCGCCGGCGTCGGCCTCTTCGCGAATCGCCTTCTCCAGCGGTATGCCGCCGAGGTAAGGAACGCCCAGGCGCTTCGCAGCGCGCTCTGCTCCGCCGTGGTCGAAAATGAAGTGCTCTTCGCTGCAGCGGCCGCAGACGAACCAGCTCATGTTCTCGACGAGCCCGAGCGGACTCACGTTGAGCCCGCGGAACATCTGCAGCGCTTTGACAGCAATGTTCAGGGCCGCGGCCTGCGGCGTGCAGACGATTGCGACGCCGGTCAGCGCCACCGCCTGTGCAAGGGTCAGCGAGGCGTCGCCGGTGCCTGGAGGTAGATCGATCACCAGGTAGTCGAGCTCTCCCCAGCGGACGTCCGTCAGCATCTGCTCGATCGCCCGCGAAACCATCGGCCCGCGCCAGACCATTGCCTTATCGGCGCCCGCCAGAAAGCCGATGGACATCAGCTTGAGGCCGAAGGCTTCGAGCGGAATCAGCTTCTGGTCCACCACCCTGGGCTCGTTCTGGATCCCGAGCATCCCGGGAATCGATGGACCGTAGATGTCCGCGTCGAGCAGCCCGACCCTTGCGCCGCTGAGGCTCAAGGCGCAGGCAAGGTTGATGGCCACGGTCGACTTCCCCACTCCGCCCTTTCCCGAAGCGATCGCAATCGCCTGCCTGACCCCGGGAATGACCTGGTTCGGCTGCGGCCGGTTGAAGGCGGATCGCACGTTGGCGGTCATCTTCAGGTCGACCGCCGTCACGCCCGGGAGGTCGGCGACCAGCTTGTGCGCCATCGTCTGGAAGCGGTCGCGAACGGGGCAAGCCGGCGTTGTCAGCTCGAAGGTGAAGCTGACACGGCCGTCGCCTCCGATCACGAGGTCCTTGATCATGCCCAGGCTGACGACGTCGCGGCCGAGGTCGGGATCCTGTATCGCGGAGAGCACGGAGAGGATCTGATCCGGGCTTGGGGGACCTCCGTTATTGGGCACTGAAGATCACCGCCGCCCGCAGGGCGAGCACCCCGAGCAGGACGAGAAGGGAGACGACAAGCGTGTCGGTGCCTGCCCTGGCGACGACGGCCGCGCCGCCGGCGGCGGGACGGGTGCGCATCTGACCCCTCGCCACCACCAGCGACGACCCGATGCCTACGAGCGCAAGCAGCCACAGCGGAAGGAACTGGATCGTCAACCCGGCCGTTCCCGCCGCGATGATCGTGATGAAGAAGGCGACCAGGAGGACGAGCTCGAGGATCGAGAAATACCCGTCCGCCTCGTGGAGGCGGCCAAGGCTGAAGGCAGCCTTGGGGCGGTACCGAGTCATCAGCGCGATCAGCCCCGCCGACCCGCTCAGACCGGAGGCGAGAAACAATCCGCCGAGCATCCACGTGTCGCTCCAGATCGGCTGGTTGCTGACGCTGAGGAGCACGCCGGTGTAGGACGCGAGCAGCAACGCGAGGATGCCACCGACGATGTTGAACGCTCGTCCCAGAACGCCGCCCATCGGCCGGCCGGGGTCGCCGACGACGGTGCGGTCTCGCCGGTCGAGGGCGAACGACTCGAGCGCAGACACAGCCGCGAAAACTCCAAACACCAGCAGCGCCCACACGCCCACCGACATCGGCGACCAGTATTTGAAGTTCAGGCCCTGGTCTCCGGGGGTGACGTTGATGAGCATGTGCCAGAACTTCGACCAGCTCACCGCGAGGTCGG
>Ga0209118_1000763_pt1 | contig 16402 bp, 20 predicted proteins | sample BlaSpr_A8_Ref_M1_FD_187988 | JGI IMG/M metagenome (GOLD analysis project Ga0209118, IMG submission 187988) | Forest soil microbial communities from Thunder Bay, Ontario, Canada - Black Spruce, Ontario site 2_A8_Ref_M1 (SPAdes) (version 2) | ecosystem: Environmental > Terrestrial > Soil > Boreal...
CCAAGCAGGTGGGCATCGACTCTGAAGACCATCGGCTGCCGCGCGAGACAACCACCGAGCAGCTGCTGGAGCTGGTCCGGGCGCTGAGTCTTGACGAAGCGGTCAGCGGCATCCTGGTGCAGCAACCGGGGCCGCCGCATATAGATATGACGCGCGTGATCGAGGCGCTCGACCCGGTCAAGGATGTCGACGGGTTCCATCCTGTCAACGCAGGGTTGGTTGCGCTGGGACTCCCGGGAGGCGTCAAACCGTGCACGCCGGCCGGAATCCTGGTGTTGCTCGAGAGCGCGGGGATTCCAATCGAGGGCGCGAATGCCGTCGTGGTCGGGCGCAGCAATCTCGTCGGCAAACCCACCGCTCTGCTCCTCCTGAAGCGCAATGCCACAGTGACTCTCTGCCACACGCGCACGCGTGACCTGGCGAGCCACACAAGGACCGCCGACATCCTGGTTGCGGCCGCTGGTAGGGCAAACCTCATCACCCGGGATATGGTCAAGGCCGGAGCATCGGTGGTGGACGTCAGCACCGTTTGGGCCGACGGCAAGCAGGTCGGCGACCTCGGGCCGGGCGTCGACGAGGTCGCGGGGTGGCTGACTCCGAACCCAGGTGGCGTGGGCCCGATGACCCGTGCCATGTTGATCAAGAACACTTATGACGCCGAAGTTCGCAGGCGCCCTTAGGCACCGGCGAGGCTAGGCTGGCCACGATGCATGCTTCACTTGACGGGCTCACGTTCCACGTGCTGGATGTCGAGCGGTCGCGTGAGTTCTACGAGCGCATTCCAGGCGCAGTGCTCGAGGCGCACCGCCCGGGCGAGTTTGCCCTGTTTCGAATCGGTAGGGCTCATCTCGGATTGCTCCAGTCGAAGAAGACCGGCCTGCACCTCGAAGTCGGCACTCCCGATGTGGACCAGTTCCACGCCGCGCTGAAGGCGGCGGGGGTCGAGACCCAGAGCCCTATGCGTGACCGGCCATGGGGCGAGAGGACGTTCAACGTTCGGGACCCTGACGGAAACCTGCTCGAATTCCAGTAGCTCCGAACTGCAGTCTTAACAACCAGGATTGCGCTCACGCTCGCCGAATGTTTGAGTTCAACACCAGGTGCGTTGGGTTCGGGGAGGGAAACCCAACGGGAGGAGCGATCAGTAAGGCTTCATCCTTACCGCCGCCATGCGCGCGGAGGGCCCCGCGAGGGGCTTGCCTGGGGGGTGTCCCTGACAATAATCGCGTGACTTACGAAGAGGCCCTCGCTCACATCTCCAGGCTGGGCCGCTTCGGTATGAAGCTGGGGACCGAACGGACAGCCGCGATTCTCGATCGGCTCGGGAATCCGGAGCGCGGCATGAAGGGCGCCCTCATCGCCGGCACGAACGGCAAGGGCTCGACCGCCGCATGCCTTGCCTCGATTCTCCAGTCGGCCGGTCACACGGTCGGCTTCATGCCCAAGCCGCATCTCATCGCGTACACCGAGCGCATCCAGGTCAACGGAGTGCCTATCAGCGAACGCGACTTTGTGGACACGCTCGAGACGCTTGTGCCGACCTTCGACGCAGTTGGATCAGAGATGGGGCAAGCGACAGAGTTCGAGATGCTGACCGCGATGGCGCTTGCCTACCTCGCGCCGCGAGTAGATCGCCTCGTGTGTGAGGTCGGTCTCGGCGGCCGGCTTGACGCCACCAACGCACTTGACCTCGGAATCGCGCTAATCACGAACATCGACCTCGACCACCAAAAATACCTCGGCGACACGATCGAGCAGATCGCACGCGAGAAGGCCGCGATCATCAAGCCCGGCAATCATGTGATCACTGGTTGCGAAGGTGTAGCGCTGGACATCGTGGAGGAAAGTGCGAACGCCGCAAACTCTCGGATCTGGCGTCTGGGCCGCGAGATCGAGGTCGAATCGAAATCGCTTGGCTGGGACGGCCACCTGGTTACTGTTCATGGCCCTGGTTTTGCGCACAACGACCTCGAGCTGCGGCTGATCGGTGAATATCAGACGGCGAACGCGGCCCTGGCCGTGGCGGCAGCCCATGCCCTGGACGATGTCACAGACGATGCCGTCCGCGGCGGCCTTGCTTCCACGATCTGGCCTGGCCGCCTGCAAGTGATCTCTACAGAGCCGCGAATCATCCTGGACGGCGGGCACAACCCTGCAGCCATGACCAAGTCGGGGGCGGCGCTGCGTCGATTGATCGGTTCGGAACGCCTCATCGCGGTTTTCGCGATGCTCAGCGAACGCGATCCACGTGCGCTCTTGTCGGCCCTCCGCACCCTGTGGCCCGACCGGGTGGTATTCACTGAGCCGGCGAGCGCCCGCGGGCACGCGATCTCGCCCGATGAGCTGACAGCTATATACGGCGAAGGAGGGGAAGCTGTTCGCCCGGCCCGTGCCGCGCTCGAACGCGCCAGGGAGCTGGCCGGACCCGACGGCAATGTCTTGGTCTGCGGTTCGCTTTACCTGGTCGGCGAGATCCTGGCGCTGACGGTTTAGCGCCGCGGCGCGGCCCGCGCTGACGTTTGCGGTCTGTTAGTAATGGAGATCGACATGCAGTCACCGAGCGACCAGAGGATCTACAGAGGTACCGACCGAATCATTGGCGGCGTGTGCTCAGGCCTTGCCGAGGCTCTCCACCTGGACCCGCTCTGGGTTCGCCTTGCCTTCGTGATCCTTGCCTTCGCGCAGGGCATCGGCGTGGTTTTGTACGTGGTGCTGCTGGTGATCATGCCGGAGCGTGGCGCGGACCGACCTGCCGGCCGAAACGCGTTTGATTCCATGGCGGATGACATCAAGCGGGCCTGGGCCGAGTTGCGAAGGCAATTCGGCGGACGGCCGCCGGCGGCCACTTCGGCTGACGCCTCGGCAGTCCCGACAGCGCCGCCGGCCGCAGCAGATCCCACCGCAACAACGCCGCCGATTGGAACGCAGGTCGTTCCGCCCGCCACCACCCGGCCGGGTACGTACAACCAATCACTCGTGCTGGGTGTGATCCTGGTCTTGATCGGCCTGGCGTTCCTCGCCGCCAACACAGGCTTCGTGAACTGGTCGGAGATTTGGCCGATCGCCCTGATCGTGATTGGAGTCGTGCTTCTGGCGCGTACTCTCGAAAAGCGTTCCTAGGGAGCTTCTCGTCGACGGCGTCCGAGCATCACCGGAGGCGGGTCAAGCGCTGGAGGTCGATTCGCCACTCGCGCTCCGGAGCTTTCAGGAACCTCACACAGAGATAAGCGCACCCGACGACCATCGGCAGCAGCAACACCAGGCCCAGCAAACCCCACAGTGGACCCGTGCTGAGGGCGATGCCGACGATCAGGATCGTGGCGATCAGGAGGCCACCGCCGCCCAGAAGCAGGTCGTTGGCCGATCGAACCCGCTGGGGCGTCGACCGAATCCGAGGTGGCGGCTCAGCAGCTCGGCCGCTTGTCGTGCCCGAGGTTGCGAACAAGCCATAGAGGACCAGAACCACCCCGGCCATACCGGCGAGCAGTGTGATCACCTCGGAGATCAACCCTTCACGCGTATCAGCAACCCGCCCCGCAGCCAAAAACGCTAGGCCGATCATCACGATGCCGGCCAGCAACGCCGGCCAGCGCACCCTACTGCGAGGCGGCAACGATGTTCGCCCGGAGGCGCCTCATCCCCTTGAGCCAGCGATCGTAGTCTCCGGCTTTGCGACGGAAATACTCCGCGACCTCCGGATGCGGAAGGATGAGGAACTTCTCGTCTCGGATTCCTTGCAGGACGATGTCGGCCACCTGCTCCGGCTCAAGTGCGTTCGCCGTGAGGAACTCGAGGCCTTCGCGCCGCTCCATGGCGAGCATGTCCGTCTTGACGCCTTGCGGGCACAGACAAGAGACTCGGATCCCCTCGTCTCCGTGAGCGATCGCGAGCCATTCGAAGAAAGACAGCGCCGCCGCCTTGGTCACGCCGTACGGGGCGGCGAAAACATGATTGAGCAAGCCCGCCGCGGACACAGTCCCGAGGATGTAACCCTCCTTGCGCGCGAGCATCTTAGGCAGCAGGTGGCGTGCGCTGTATACGTGCGCCATCACGTTTACATCCCATATCCGCTGCCACTCCGCAGTCGCGGTCTCGGGGCCGCCTCCGACGGCGATGCCGGCGTTGGAGCAAAAGAGATCGATTCTGCCCTTGGCCGTTTCCACCTTCTCGATCAACTCAGCGACGTCGCTCTCACGCGACACGTCGCAGCGGATGGCCATGCCGCCGATCTCGCGAGCCACAAGCCAGGCGGCGTCCGGATCGATATCGGCAACGACCACGATCTCGGCTCCAGCAGAAGCGAATCGGCGAGCCAGTGCTCGCCCGATGCCTCGAGCGCCACCGGTCACGACTACGACGCGATCGGCTACTTCCATTCGAACCCGTAGGCGGTCCGGCTACGCCGTCCGAGCTCGCGGTCCGCTCGAACGAATCGCAACGCCGGCCACTCCAAGCATGGACGCCATCACGATCGCGAACCACGCAGCGGGAGGCACCAGACCTATCTCGCCGGCTAGAGCCGCACAGCCGAACAGCGCGCCAATGGATGTAGCTCCGAATACGATGAAGCGACCGCGCGGCAGCCGTCGTCGAAGTCCGTTGAGCGCCCAGGCCCCGATTCCGACGCCCGCCGCGATGACCACCAGGTGCATCAGGTCAACCAGCAGGCTCACAACGGGAGTCTACGCCCTAGGTAATGGCGCTCTAAAGCCTGCAGGCCCCGAAACTAGGCGGCTGAGGGGGCCGGTCCAGTGATCATCTTTTCGATTTTGCATCGCTGCAACATTGACTCAGGCAGGTTGCATGATCGTGACCGAGATCCTGAGCGCAGTCGATGAGACGGCCATGCCATCGCCGCGACGGGTCAGGAACGACATGATCAAGAGTGGCGTCGAGAGAATCGATGAAATAAAAGTCGGCGGTGGTTTCCGAGACCACCGATAGCGCATAGAATCACTCCCCATGGTCGGTGGGGGCCTCGACTACAGCGCGCCCTTTCAGCGCGCGATCGAGCTGATTGGAAAGCGTTGGACCGGGGCGGTCGTGAAAGCTCTGCTGCCCGCGCCTGCCCGCTTCAACCAACTGCTCGCTGGCATCCCCGGCATAAGTGATCGAGTCCTCACGGAGCGGCTGCGCGAGCTCGAGACGGAAGGGCTTGTTGAACGTCTGGTAGATCCAGGTCCGCCTGTGCGCGTGAGCTATCGATTGACATCGCGCGGTCGTGCACTCGAACCGGTCCTGGCTGCAGTCGCGGATTGGGCGGAGAGCTGGCTGACCACCGTAGCCGCCGCAGCCGGCTAGCGCGCTTCCGTTCAGTTATACCTGCCGCGGGCCCTCCCCCTCCCAAGTTGGCGACCCTCCCCCGCGCCAACTCACCTTGCGCTGGACACGCTAGCGCGGATTCGGAAAATGGCCAACCCTGCCTGTTAAGGGACTCGCGGCGGGGCGGTTCCTAGCTCTCCTGTACCCGGCTGATAGGCTTTAACGAATGCCGATTGGCGACTTCCTACGCCGCCGGCCCGAAGCCCAGACGTGCTTGGCTTGTGGATCGCCGTTGCCTCATGGTGCGGTTTTCTGCCCGTCGTGCGGCGTGAAGACCGACGACCCACAGGCTGAACCGCTCCACATTGTCGACCGCACAACCGGACTGTTCAACGATCGCTTCGTCCGTCCCGTGCTCGAGGACGAGCTCGCCCGAGCTCACCGATACCAGCGCAACCTCGGAGTGCTGTTGATTGAGGCAGATGGTGTCGGGCAGCCGGAGGAGGTGCTCAAGGCCATGGCGGCTGCACTCGCGGGTACCGTGCGTGACGTTGACACACCAGGCGTCCTTGGTCGCACGCCTCCTCAGCTCCTGGCCATCCTCCCCGACACGGACGTGGCCGGGACCGCGCATGCTGCCAATCGCGTCCTTTCCGCCGTCAACGAAGCGCTGGGCGTCCAGGGTGGACATGCGGCGGTCGGACTCGTTTGCATTCGTCCGGGCCAGCGAGTGAGGGCCGGCGCCGTCATTGAAAGCGCCAGCCGGTCGCTGCGTTCGGGCAGGCCCGAGATGATGGGCAAGCCGGCCTGACGCTCGAGATCTACCTCGCTCGCCACGGCGAGACAGAGTGGACGCTCAACGGCCGTCACACCGGCCGCACCGACCTTCCCCTGACGAAACACGGCGAAGAAGAAGCGGCAGCGCTCGGCACCAGGCTCGCGGGCGTCAATTTTGAAGTTGTCTATTCGAGTCCTCTCCAACGTGCGACGCGCACCGCCGAGATCGCAGGCTTTCCAGCTCATCAAGTCACACCGCTTCTGCGCGAAGTCGACTACGGTGACTACGAAGGCATCACCACAAAGACGATCCACGACTCGCGGTCGGGATGGGAGCTCTACAAGGACGGATGCCCGGGGGGCGAGACGCCCGCCCAGATTTACGCCCGAGCGCTCCAGTTCATCACCCTTGCCGAGACCAGCGGCGGCCGTGTGCTGGCGTTCGCACACGGCCACATCCTCCGCGCAATCGCGATCGCCTGGATGACCCTCGACATCACGGCCGCGGCCAGGCTGCTGCTGGACGTCGCGACCCTGAGCGTGCTGCGGCACGACGAGCACGGCCGCCTGCTGGCGGTCTGGAACGCGCCTTAGGCGCCCCCGTCTTTGGAGCGCTTGCGCAAGCTCCACGTGCGGCTGCGGACGCCTGGCAGCCCTGCGAACACCAGGTAGGCCGAGGTTGCGACATCCGCCTTGTAGGTGTGTCTCTCGCCAGGATTGATCAGCAGCATCTCGCCGGCGACGACCTCACCCGCTGTCTTGCCGTCGTGGAAGTTGAGTCGACCCACCGTCACGATCAGAGCCACCGGAATGGCGTTGCGGTGCTCTGGAACCTTCTGGCCAGGCTCCAATCGCAAGCCGACCACGCGCATCGATCCGCAATCAGCGATCTGCTCGAAGCCGAACGCGCGATGCGACTCAACCGGGCCCTGGGCTGCCACCGTCAGCAATATCATGCCGCCGAACGCCTAAAGGCCTCACCATCCGTAACTGTGGTCGTCGTCCTTTCGACTGGCCTCGAGGGCGCCCGGCACGCGCGCGGCGTGGTCGTGGTCATCGATGTGATCCGCTCGTTCAGCGTCAGCGCATACGCGCTGGCGGGCGGAGCGCGCGAGTGCCTGCTCGTGACCACCGTCGACCAGGCACGGGCCCTGGCGGCCGGGATCCCCGGCTCGATCATTTCGGCTGAGGAGGGCACGCTCCCGGTGCTGGGGATTCCAATCAGCAACTCGCCAACCCAGATCCAGTCCGCCGACCTCAAAGGTCGCGTCTTGATCCAGCGTTCGAGCGCCGGCACGCAGGTCATGGCTGCCGTGCAGGAGAGCGAGGGCATGTATGCGGCGAGTCTCGTGGTGGCCGGCGCGACGGCGCAAGCCTGCCTGTTACGGCGCCCGACCGAGGTGACCCTGATCGCATCGGCCGACCATCCGGAGGACCACGCGTGCGCAAGCTACATGCAGGGGCTGCTGCGCGGCGAGCGGCCCGACATCGAGCAACTCCTCCAGCCGCTTCGCGAAAGTGAACGTTTCGCGCGCGCGTTCGCGGGCGGTTGGCCAGGTTTCCCGCCGAGCGACCTCGATCTCTCGCTCGCGACGGACCGCTTCGCGTTCTCAATGCCTGTCACCCGTCACAACGACCACCTGAGGTTGACCGCGGAGCCTCCAGTGGGTCCTAAGGCCTAGGCACCACCACCACGACGGCCTCACCTATGCCGAGCGAGGTCGAGAATGCTTCCTCCAGGGATTCGCCGGTCACGCATGCGCGGAGCACGGCCAGCGAGCAGCGATGCCCCACGATCGCAACGTCGCCCCCATTTAGCGGATAGACCTCGCGCCAGAAGCTCACCACCCGGCGCTCCAGATCAGCCAGGTTTTCGCCAAAACTCGATGGCGTCGAGCGGATGTCGTCTTCCCATGCCTTCGCCGCGTCGGGGTCCTCCGACCACAGGTCCTGCAACGACCTACCCTCCCACGCACCGAAGTCGATCTCGCGAAGCGCCGGCGTCGACTCGACCCCAAGTCGATGCGGCGTTGCGATGGCATCCGCGGTCGCTAGCGCCCGCTTGAGGTCGCTCGACAGGACTCGAGTCAGCGGCATTCCGGCCAGCTCCACCGCAAGGCGGCCTGCCTGCCTGTACCCCTCGTCACTCAGCGGAGGGTCGCTGGCTCCGATCGCGGCTCCGGGCGGCGCGGTCGTCGCGCCGTGGCGGATCAGCCAGACGCGATTCACACGTGAACCGCAAAAGTGACTACAGCCGCGAGCTGGCAGAGCTCGGTCGTGGCCCCATAAATGTCTCCGGTCGCCCCACCGATCCGGCGCCGGGCCACGCCGCTTACGACGAGCGCGGTCAGGGTGACGACTAGAGCCGCCACCAGCGCCCGGCGCCAATCGAGCAGACACGCGAGCGCAGCCAAGGCCGAGCCCAACGCGAGGTCGAAGGCGCGATTCGAGCCGCGGGCGGCCACGCCGAGGCCGCTCTCCCTCACATATGGAACGAATGCGACCACACCGAGCATCGCCCAGCGTGACAGCGCGCCGGCAACCACGAGAGCCACGATCGCGGTTGCCGGCGCCAGGGTGGTCAGCGCAGCGACGTCGCCGAGCAGAACGACGATCAGCGCGATGGCACCATACGAGCCGACGCGCGGGTCGCGCATCGTCTCCAGCCGCTGCGCGCGGTCACCGCGTCCGAAGAGGCCGTCGGCGGCGTCAGCTATACCGTCGAGGTGCAGCCCGCCCGTCAGCACCGCCATGACCGCGATCGCAGCTACGGCGGCCAGCATCTGTGTCGTGATCGCGGCCGTGGCAGCGAACACAGCTCCGGCCACTACGCCCAGCAGAGCCCCGACGAGCGGGAAGTAAGCACGGCCGAGGCGCGCGGCAGGCTCACCCTCCCGGTTTGCGACCGGGATCACGGTAAGGAATGCCACCGCCGATCGCAGCGATTGGATGCTCAATCGCGCCTAACGATCGTATCGGCGCCGCCCAGGTCCAGGGGGCGGCCCGCGACCATGAGGACAGCTCGCTCTGCGGCCGCTGCGAACGTTGCATTGACCGATCCGAGCGTGTCTCGGAAGGCCCGAGCCAGCTCGTTGACGGGCACGATGCCCAGGCCGACCTCGTTGGAGACGACGACCCCTTGCCTTCGTGACAGCTTCTGCGCAACCTCCGCAGCCGCGCTGTCGATCGCGCCCCAGTCGAGGCCCTTCTCGAGCAGGTTCGAGACCCAAAGCGTTAGGCAGTCGACCACGAGAAAGTCGCCGGGTGAGCTGGATGCGATCGCCTCCAACAGGTCGACCGGAGCCTCGACTGTCTGCCATGAGGCGGGGCGATCATCGCGATGGCGGCGAATCCGCGCTTCCATCTCTTCGTCCCGAGCCTCGCCGGTCGCGATGAAGATCACGGGATCGCGTGACTCGATGGCCAGACGTTCGGCCATGGCCGATTTGCCGCTGCGCGCGCCGCCCAGAATCAGGACGAACGGCATCAGAAGTCGATCCCGCGGATTGCGCGCACGCCGCGATCGAACGCGTGCTTCTGCTTGCGCATCTCGGTCACCGTATCGGCCACCTCGACGAGCTCAGGAGGCGCGTCCCGTCCCGTGGCGATCACGTTCACGGACGGTGGCCGATTTCGAATCACCTCGACGACCTCGGCGGTCGAGATCCAGCCCCAGTTCATCGGGTAGGTGATCTCGTCGAGCACCACCAGGCTGTACACGCCCGAGCGGATCTTTTCCTTGCTCACCTCCCACGCCTGGCGCGCGATCGCCTCGGTGCGCTCCATGTCGGGCGAGTCCCACGTGAAACCGTCACCGATCGTCCACCACTCCACGCCAAGGCTCGTCGCAGCCTTCTGCTCGCCGACCTTCCATTTCTCGGACTTGAGGAACTGGATCACGCAGACCTTCCAGCCACGGGCCACCGCGCGCAGCACAGTCCCGAACGCGGCGGTTGACTTGCCCTTTCCGTCCCCGGTGTTGACGATCACCACCGACGGCGCTTTCTTCGTCGCGCGCGCGGGCGCATTGGTCGGAACCTCTTCAGGATGAGGGGTGAGACCGGAGATGCCAGCCGGAGCTTCGGCGCCCATGCGGCCCGTCTGCGTTGTTGCGGCCTCTGCTCCTCGCTTACGCATCATCGATGCGCGCGCTCCGGTGCTCGGCCGCGCCTAGCAGCCGGACCACCTGGCCACCGAATCTCTCGGCCGGCCCTCCGGTCACACCCCTTCACCTAAGTCCTCGCTTTTGGAAGCCGCATGGGCGCGCACTGGAATCACGGCGCGACCCGATCCGTTCATCTGCAGGACGCGAACCTGGGCCTGGTAATGGTCCGCGATCGCGGGCTCGGTCAGCACCTCGGAGGGCGCGCCCACGGCGACGAGCTTACCCGCGACCAGGAGCGCCAGCCGGTCGGCGTACTGGCCGGCGAGCGTGAGATCGTGCATAGCGGCGATCACGGTCAAGCCCTGTTCGGCGCGCAGGCCGTCGATCAGCTCCAGCACGTCCTGCTGCCTCCCCACGTCCAGCGAGCTCGTCGGTTCGTCGACGAGCAAGACCGGAGCCTGCTGAGCGAGCGCACGCGCGATCGCGGCGCGCTGCCGTTCCCCGCCGCTCAGGTGCTCCACAGGCCGGGCGGCGAGGCGCTCTAACGACAGTCGCTCCAGGATTCCGGCGACGATCCCCTGGTCCCGGCGGCCCTCCTTGCCGAAATATGTGAGATGCGGGCTCCGACCCAACAATACGTACTGGGAAACAGTCATCCCGGCAGGCACATGCGGGCTCTGCAAGACCATGGCGACCAAGCGCGCAAGCTCGCGGCCGCCTAGCTCGGTGACCGCCGCATTGCCGATGCGGATCTCTCCCGTGTAGGCGACCAGGCGTGAGATGGCGCGAAGGATTGAAGTCTTGCCGGCACCATTCGGCCCGATCAAAGCGATCCATTCGCCCGAACCGATGTTGAGCGAAAAGTCGCTGACCACGACGTCTGATTCGTATGCAATCGACACGCCGCTCAGTACGACTTCGCTCACAGCTCGGCCGCCCGCGTCGAGCGCATGACCACGATGAAGAATGGGGCACCGACCAGAGCCGTGATCACCCCGATCGGCAGCTCCGCTGGCGCGGCTACGGTCCTGGCCGCGGTATCCGCGAGCACCAGGAACGCCGCACCGAACAGAATCGACAGCGGGATGACGACTCGGTAGCTGCGGCCGACGAGCAGGCGGATGGTGTGCGGCACGATGATCCCCACGAACGCGATCGTGCCCGCAATCGCGACCGCCGCGGCGGTGCCAAGCGTCGCGGCCACGACAACGATCAGCCTCACGCGGCGGGCCGAAATGCCGAGGCTGTTGACCTCTTCCTCGCCGACGCTCAGAGCATCCAGGAGGCGGCGGTGAAGAAAGATGACGACGATGCTGATCGCGACGTACGGAAGCACAAGCCACACTCCGTCCCATCCGGCCGTGACCAGGCGCCCCAGGATCCACGAGTAGACCTGCCGGATGGTGCTGGGCTGTGATTGCTGGATGTACGTCTGCACTGCGTTGAGGAAGGCAGCGATCGCAACCCCGGCGAGGATGAGGCCGGTGGCGTTCCTCAGGCCAGTCACCGTTCGGCCAAGGACGTAGGCGCCCGCCACGGCGGCGGCGGCGCCGGCGAAGCCGGCCAGCGGCACCACGTTGACGCCGATCAGCGAAGAGCCTGGCGCGAAGGCGATCGCGAGGGTCGCCCCCAGGTTCGCGCCCGCCGCGGCGCCAAGGAGGTACGGATCGGCGAGCGGGTTGCGGAAGACGCCCTGGTAAGCCGCTCCGGCCGTGGCCAGCATGCCGCCGACGATGGCGCCAAGCACGACCCTGGGAAAGCGCAGCGACCACAGGATCGAGGCCTGGCTTGAGTCCGCGGCCAGTGTTCGGTGCCCAAACCAGGGAATGGGCGCAATCAGGGTCTGGATGACGGTCCCGACCCCGATGTGCACCGGTCCGGCGAGAACGCCGACCGTGGCTGCCGCAATCAGCGCCACCGCTCCCACCAAGCCCCAAACCCATGGCAGGCGCGGCAGGCCCTGCAGCACGGCCGGCGTGCCGAGTTGCGCAGGTCCGACCCGGCGTCCGAAAACGGTCACGGCGAGGAGGTCTCGAGGGCGCGGATGTGCGGGGCGATCAGGCGCAGGAGGTCGACAACTCGCGGGCCCCAACGCGAGGCCACGTCGTCGTCGACCCCGATCACCTGACCGGACTTGACTGCCGCGATGGAGCTCCAACCCGGACGTGCGCTGACTGTGTGCAGGTCCTGGTGGCAGCACTTCGTGTCGGCCAGCACGATCAGGTCCGGGCTCGACGCCACGATGTATTCGGCGGAGAGCTGTGGGTAGTCGGGCGCGGTCGCAGTCGCGCCGTCGGCGATGTTCTTCAGCCCGAAGAGCGCGTAGGCCTGACCGATGAACGTGTTCGAGGTCGCCGAGTAGTACGTGTCGTCGAGCTCGTGATAGACGCTGAGCGTCCGCGCCGGCTTGGGAACGGACGCGACGATGGCGGCAACGTCCGACCGGATCTTCTTGTTGACAGAATCGGCCGCGGCAGCGTGACCCGTGGCCACGCCGAGTTGCGAGATCTGGGCGTACGTGCCGTCGAGGTTCTTGGCGGCAGGTTGGATGAGGGTCGGAATGCTCAATGCCTCGAGCCCGTGCACCAGGCCGCTGGTGTCGTCGGAGGCAACGACGAGGTCGGGGGTGTAGGCGGCGATCGCTTCGATGTTGGGCGTGAACCCCGAAAGCTTGGTGATTGGGGCGTTGGCGGGATAGTTCGACTGTTCGTCGACCGCGACGACCTGGGGCCCAGCGTCGATGGCGTACAGCATCTCGGTCGCGGTGGGCGAAAGCGAAACGATGCGGTGCGGCTGCTTCGCAATGGTGACGGAGGCGCCACCTGCCTCGCCGATCGTGACCGGAAAGGCCGCCGTCTGCGTATTCGGAGCGGTCGTGGGTGTTGCAACGCCGCATGCAGCGGCGGCGACGGTGGCGGCAACCAGTTTCGCGCTGGTCGCGATCAGATGCATTCGCATCTCGCATATCTCCCGCGGCGATGGACCCACGTTGCCAAGGGAGACCTCGCCGCAAGAGGCGTCCCCACGGATCCGCGCAAGTGGGACGTGTTGCCTATCGGATCGGTCTCCTGGCTTGTGGATCGATGCGTGCCGGCTGCCTTCCCGAGGCTCTCGCCTCAGTGGCCGCTAGCCGGCCGCTCCCCACTTACAGTTGCGCGACAGCGCCGGATTCTCACCGGCTTCCCGTCAATCCGTGGGCTATTCAGTTGTGCGAACGATTATTGCAGCTACCCTGCCTCGGATACACCGGCCTCGTCGAAGGTCGCCATGTCGTTGAGGATCCGGACCGCCGAATCCAGCAGCGGTAGGGCGAGGACGGCACCTGTGCCTTCGCCCAGGCGTAGGTCGAGGTCGAGGAGCGGCTTGAGACCGAGCTCGTGCAGGGCGGCTCTGTGCCCCAGCTCATGCGAGCGGTGCGACGCGATCATGTAGCCGAGGGCGCCTGGCGCTATCCGTGCCGCGGCGAGTGCGGCGGCGCCCGAGATGAATCCATCGATCACGACCGGCCGCCGGTGGCTCGCGGCCTCGATGATGACCCCGACGAGACCTGCTATCTCGAAGCCTCCCACGGCCGCAAGCGCATCGAGGGGGCCCTTGGCGATGAGCTCGCCGTTCACCTCGAGCGCCTTGCGCACGGCCTCGCGCTTGCGTTCCAGCCCGACGTCGTCAACCCCTGTTCCGCGACCGACCACAACCAGCGGATCGAGCCCTGTGAGCGCGCAGATCAACGCGGCGGACGAGGTCGTGTTGCCGATGCCCATGTCGCCCGTGAGAGCGATGTCGAGGCCCTTCTCGATTTCCTCGCGAACGAGCTCACGCCCATGCTCGATCGCCTGGTGCGCCTCTTCGACCGACATCGCGGGGCCCTGGGTGATCGAGGCCGTCCCGCGGCGGACCTTACGGGCTCGCAGCGCGGGATGACCCGGGAAGTCGAAATCGACGCCGAGGTCGGCGACCACGACCCGCACGTTCGCCAGTCGCGCGAGGACGTTGATCGCGGCCCCGCCGTTCAGGAAGTTGAGCACCATCTGTGGCGTCACCTCCTTCGGATACGCGCTGACGCCCTCCGTCGCGACGCCGTGATCGGCGGCGAGCGTGAAGACGACGCGATCCTTGAGCGGTGGGTCCATGTGGCCGGTCATGCCGGCCAGGTCGATCGATACCTGCTCCAGCCGGCCCAGGCTGCCCGCAGGCTTGGTGAGGCGATCCTGGCGGGATCGCGCCTTGTCCCGCGCATCTTCGTCGATTGGCGGAATCGTCACGCGAATAATGGACGGTCCACTCATGTGGAGTGCGAATGCTACGGGGTCGAGAGCGTCTCTCGCCCGATTACAAGTCGAGCTTCGAGGCCAGCTCCGACAGGGACGCGCCCAGGACGCGGTTGAACGCCGGGAAGGGATGGATGACGTCCGCAAGCACGCGCAGAGGGGTTCCGACCTTGACTGCAAGCACCAGCTCGCCAAGTATCTCGCCTGCCCTCGGGCTCACCAGCGTGGCTCCGATCAGAACGCCGCGCTTCTTGTCGCCGACCAGCTTCATCATGCCGCCATGGAAGTCGTGGATGTAGCCGCGGGCGGTCTCGGCGGTGTCCGCGGCAGCGACAACGACGTCGATGCCGCTTGCGCGGGCGGCGGCCTCTGACACGCCGACCGAAGCGACCTCAGGATCGGTGAAGGTGACCCTGGGTATTGCGGTGTGGTCGGCGCGCGCATCCTCGCCGCGCAAGCGTCGCGCCACCACCTGGCCGTGGTAGTACGCGAGGTGCGTGAAGCCGCCGATGCCGGTCGCATCGCCTGCGCCATAGATGCCGGGCGCGGCCTCGAGCGTCGCCCAGTCGACCTTCAGCCAACCGCGTTCGGTTTTCGATACCCCAGCGTCTTGCCAGGCCTCGAAGTTGGCGCGGCGGCCCGTGGCGACGAGCAGCCGCTCCGCCTCGATGGTGAATCCTGACTTGAGCCTGACAAGGACGCCCGCCGGGGCAGTCTCGACGCCGATACATGGGTCGCCCGCCATCAGCGTGATGCCGTCGGCCTCGAGGTGCGGAACCAACGCCGCGCTCGCCTCGGGCTCCTCGAGGCCCAGGAAACGCGGCCCCGCTTCGACCACATTTACCTTCGTACCGAAGCGCGCGAACGCCTGTCCCAGCTCGACACCGATGGCACCACCTCCGAGCACGACCAGCGAGATCGGCAGCTCGCGCGGAACCGCGGCGTGGCGATTGGTCCAGTAGTTGATGGCTTGCAAGCCGGGGATAGGAGGTATGGCGGCCGTGCTCCCGTTGGCGATCACGACTGCGCGGCGGGCGATGAGGCGCTCCCCGCCGACCTCGACCGTGTTCGGGTCGACCAACTTTCCTTCGCCGCGGATGAGCCTGGCCCCGGTCGCCTCCAATGCAGCAGCCGGTCGCGTGTCATCGAGGTCGCGAGCCATCCACAGTGTCCGCTTGGAGATCTTTGGGAAATCGAGCTCCCACTCGACGCGCGTCGCTGCCAGGTCACGCGCCCGGTCGGCTTCCGTCAGCGTCTCACCCGATCGCAGGAGCGTCTTCGATGGTATGCAGCCCCAATAAGGGCACTCACCGCCGACGAGCTCGCGCTCGACGACCACCAGCGTCAGGCCGCTGCCCTGCAGCCCGCCCGCGATCGCCTCGCCGGCGACGCCTCCGCCGAGGCACACGATGTCAAATTCCTGGGGCAATCCTCACCTCTTCAGGAGCTCGCCGGAACCATGACCCGCCCATCCTTCACTACCATCCAGAATTCCTCGGCTCGAGTGAGCCGCGCCACATCAGCCAACGGGTCCCCGTTCAACACGATCAGGTCGGCGGTCATCCCAGGCTCGATGGTGCCGACTTCATGGAGCCCGAGCGCTCGAGCCGAGCCGGTCGTGGCCGCAATTATCCCTTCGTGGGGCGTCAATCCGCCCTCGACCAGGCGAACCAGCTCCAACGCGTCGGAGCCCGGCGGACCGCTGTCGAATCCCATCGCGAGAGTCACTCCAGCGTCGCGTGCGGCGATCAACGTGAGGTGCGCCTCTTCTTCCTGGCGCTTGGCCTGCTCGACGAGATCCGGCGTCCACCGCTCGGCGAAACGTGTTCCGACGTCATGGAACGTGGAAAGCGTCGGGACGAGGACCGTGCCGGATCGTGCCATCTGTTCCAGCAGCTCAGGAGCGCGATGCAGCGATAGGCCGTGTTCAACGGTATCGACCCCGGCCTCGACCGCCAACCGCACCGGTTCAAGGCCCTCGGCGTGAGCC
>Ga0209118_1000764_pt1 | contig 16377 bp, 15 predicted proteins | sample BlaSpr_A8_Ref_M1_FD_187988 | JGI IMG/M metagenome (GOLD analysis project Ga0209118, IMG submission 187988) | Forest soil microbial communities from Thunder Bay, Ontario, Canada - Black Spruce, Ontario site 2_A8_Ref_M1 (SPAdes) (version 2) | ecosystem: Environmental > Terrestrial > Soil > Boreal...
ATTGCCTGCTTGGTGGTGGCGAATTCTCTGCCCCGCGATCTGGCACGAAAGACCAGGTTTCATCCCCACTCGAGAGTTGGATTTACATTCCTGTGGCGCCTGCACTTCCTGGAAAATCTCTCGTCTGAGTCGCGCGAGTCTCTTTTCCGCAAAGTGACGGCGCGCACTCAATCCCCCGAGGTGCGGCAACTCCTCGCAGTTCTTGAACAGATCTACCAACAAGGGGCTGGTCTCGATGGCGGGGCGTTCCTGCAACGCGCGATCCAAATATTTCATGGGCCTCTCCACTGGGAAGAGCTCGACCAGGGCCTCAATCAAATGGCCTTAACGTTCCTTCTGCCTCCCGCACCCGAACTCCTGCACGTCGCCACGACAGATTTTGTCGCCGCCTTGAAAATACCTGTGACCGAAGTTTCCGACTACTTATTTGGGACCACGGCTTACTATTTCCAGCACAAAGACGAGATGCCGGGCTGCGCAAACCTCGTGACATTTCGTGATACGACTGAGGAACAGATATCGTCCATTCCATTCCAGCGCGCCTATTTCCGGCTATGGCAGGGTCTGACCTTGGACAAAGCTATCGTGATCTGGCTGATAACTCTATTGCTTTGGGTCATAACGGCGCGAGGAAAAGGAATGAACGCAGGCGCAGTCACCGCACTCGGGATCGTTCTTACACTGCTCGGCTTACTTATGTTCGCATCCACATGCCTGCTTGCCGATGACCAACCGCGGTTTCGCCTGCCGATGTGGGAACTGCTTTTGCTCTCCCTCTACATCTTCATCGGGAAGACGGCCGAACTTTTCGCGACAAGATCTTCAAGCGATTCGGCCGCGTCAGGAAAAGTCCGCCGGGCAGCGTTGTGACCCCGAACCGTTGGGGCTGCCGAAAGCTGGGTTAAGCCCCGGCGGACTCTCTCCTTGAAAGCATCTTCACTGAGCCGGAAGACGTTGCCGGATTCCCATGATGACCGGCATCATCGCGGGAGGATCCGAATTCATGAGCAGGACCGCCGTGTAGCCCAGCTCCGGATACATCTCGAAATTCGCACTAATGCCGGCCGAGCCGCCGTTATGTCCGACGATATGTTTTCCGCCGAATACTTTGTCACCGAAACCGTAGCCGTATCGGCCGATGGGACCGCCCGTATCCACTTTGCCGGTTGTGACAAGCTTCGTGTATTCCTCGTTCAGCAGTTTGTGGCTCCGCAGCGCCATGTGAAACTTAACCAGGTCACCCACCGTCGAATAACCACCGCCGGCCGGCCCGCCTTTTACCTCGCGGGTGTTAGTGTTATCCCTGACTTCTTCCCGCGGCTTACCATCCAGCCCCATTTTCGTATAACCAATGGCCAGATTCGGAGTCTCCGTTCCCGGTTCGTAAAAACCGGTCTCGCTCATGCCCGCTGGTTTGTAGATGTGCTCCTGAACGTAGCTGTAATAATCCTGGCCCGAGATCTTCTCTATGATGGCGCCCAGCACCATGTAACCGGAGTTGCTGTATTGGAACTTTTCCCCAGGAGGAAACGAAAGTGGATCGCTGACAAAGAGCGGAAGGTGCGCCGCCACCGTGGTCAGTTTCTCGCGTTGCGCCATGAACTTCTCATTCCAATAGAGACCCATGCCGGAGGTATGGGTCAGCAACTGATGAATTGTCACCTTGTCCGCTACTTCTTTGTTAGGGTAATCTGGGAGATGCTTGCTGATAGGATCGGTCAAGGAAAGACGCCCGGCTTGAGCTAGCTGAGCGATAGCTACGGACGTAAACATCTTGTTCAACGAGCCAAGGTTGAACTTCGTGTTCAACGCGATCGGCGTTCCCGTGGCCTTGTTGGCGATGCCAGCCGCCTTGCTCGCGATAGTTACATCATCCTTCGCTACCAGGACGGCGCCGGAGAGCTTGCTCTCGGCCGCCAGCGAATCGAAGTAGCTCTGGAGTTCTTTCGCTGGTTCTGCCTTTTCCTTAGGCGCACTGCTTGACGCGGCTGCCTCACCGCGGGCCACAAGCGCCGAGACCAGACTCAGGATCGCGCCCGTCAGGATGAACTTCATGGAGTAAGGCGGGCGTGAGTTAAAACGCAAGGTTGCCGCCTTAGATGGAAATCCCAGTCAGCGTCCGGAACGAACGCGGAAAAGATTGCAGCGAAACCTGCTGCATCGTAAAGGCCGCCGAGTCGCTGTCGTCATTATCATTAGAGTCGTTGTCGTTATCATCGGCGTCGTTGTCGTTGTCATTATCGTTGTCGTTATCGATGTCGATGTTCTCGTCCTTGTCATTTTCCACGAACGAGTTGCTCGGGACGACGGCCGGCAGATCCTTCTGCTCGAGCTGGTCGAAACGCTGGCGCACGTCGGGCGGCAGCTTGTCCAGGTCTTCCTTCGTTTCAATCGGGCCGCTGAAAAGGAGCCGGCCCGCCGGATCTTTCGCGGTCAGTATTTTCTTGCCGTCGATCCTTTCGATCTTCATCTCGCCTTTCAAATCAGTGAAGACGATCTGCGCTTTCCCGAGATCGATCGTAGTCGACTTCAACACGCCTTTATCGTTGCTGAACATGCGAAACTTATTCGCGGCCCGCAGCGCCTCTCGCTGGGCGCGCAACGCTTCCCGCTGCGCGTCTCGCTGAATCCGCACCGCTTCGCGTTGCGCGTCTCGCGCCACCCTGGCGATCGCCGGCCCGTCCACCTTCATGTCGCCGAACTCAAATTTCATGTCGCCCATGTCGCGCTTCATCTTCTCCATCTCGTCGTTGAACTGTCCGAAATCAGGGCCGTGATGTTTGTCGAACATGTTGTCGCGCGCGCGCACTTCCTTTTTCCCGAGCTTCACCGTTACCTTCGTCTCCGCGTTCTTGCGCAGGATCGTCAGGGTCACGTTGGTGCCTTCAGGATAACTGCGCACCAGCTTCGCGAGCTGATCGGGTTCCATCAGGATCTGGTCGTTAAACATCTTGATGATGTCGTTCTGCTGCACGCCCGCGGCCGCCGCCGGTCCATCCGGCACCACGTAGTCCACGACGAGCCCGAATCCTTTCGCCAACCCGAGCTGCTCGCTTACCACGCGCGGGACGCTCGATGTTTCGACGCCGAGAAATGTCACCGGCACCTTCGGCCCTTTGTCGCGATCGTGATCGCGATCTTTGGGCGGCGTGGGAGGGAGCGGCGCGCTCGGTGGAAGCGGCGCGCTTGGCGGATTGGGCGGCGCGGGCGGAGTCTGCGCGAAGCCGGTGATGGGAAGCAACCCGAAGGCTGCGATGATTGCGATCGTTTTTGGTTTCATTGTTTTGTTTTGGTTAAGGATGATTCTGAAATTCTATTGCCCGGAAACCGGGATGAGAGTCACTTCCTCGCTCGGATACGAAACACTGAGCGACGCGCCGGTTTGCGGATTGTTCCATTGTAACGTCTGCTGCTTGTGCGAGCGCACCCGGCGCACCGGCTGGTCCGCGCCCTCCTCGAAATGCAATCCTTCGTCGCGCGTGTTGTAGACCACCTGGGTCATGCCCGCCGGCACCAGTATGTCGCTGACCGCCTTCGTTGAGCCACCCGGCACCGGCGTCACCATCGCAAGGCCCGTTGATTTTGCAGGACTCCGGTCGACACCTACGCGCGCCAGCATTAAGAAACCCGCAGCCGCCGCGAGACCTAATCCCAGCCCGAGCCAACTCAGTTTGAAACTCCGGCGTTTCGGCAACACACCCGCCGTCGCCGTTCCGCGACCGGCCACTTCCACCAAGCTCTGCTCGATCCGCAATGCGAGAGCCGGCGACGGCGTTTGCGGACGCAACTTCTTCAGTTCGTTTTCCAGTTCGGTGAAATCATTCATGGGCGACAAAATTTTTCTTGAGCGCCGCCAGCGCATAGCGATAGCGCGACGCCGCCGTGTTTTGGGAAATCCCGAGGACAGTGCCGATGTCCGCAAAGGTCAGCTCGTTCCAGATTTTCATGACCAGCACCTCGCGTTGCTCGGCTGGGAGCAGATCGATCGCCGCAGCCAGCGCGCGTTGCGATCCATCGTCAAAATCAAATTGTGGAGCGGTCGTGTGCTCCATCTCGAGCGAAGCGTGCGCTTCGCGCCGGGCACGGCGGGCATCACGCCGGAGAAGATCGAGCGCGACCGAGCGGACCGTGGCGTAAAGAAGGGCGCGATTTTCGATCGAATGCTGTTTGCGCCAGAACCGGACGAACGCGTCCTGGACGATGTCCTCGGCGTCCGCGGAAGTGCGAACAAACTGGCGGGCAAAGAGAACGAGCCCAGGCCCCAGTTGCGCGAAACATACTTTCCAATCTTCATGAGTGACGACATCTTCCATGACCTCTTAACGGTCTTTTAATAACTCAACGCCGCCAACTGCGTATTTTGTCTAAGGCGGCCGGAGATTTCTCTGGGGAACGCAGGCTGCCAGCCTGCAGCAGCCGGCAGCCGGCGTTATGACGACGTCACCATCGCTGCCTCCTTCGCGGAATTACTGCCACTGCGCCACCCGGAAGCTTTCCCCATTCTGCTCGCGCACCATCCCCACGCCTTTTACCCCGCCGCGGCCGCCCAAATTCCCCTCACCCTTGCCGGCCACACCCACGGCGGACAGTTAATGCTGAACGCCGAGATGGGTTTCGGGCCGTGGATGTTCCGCTACTGGTCAGGTCACTATACGCGCGGCGACAGCCACCTCATCGTCTCCAACGGCGTCGGCAACTGGTTCCCCCTGCGAACGCGCGCCCCGGCCGAAATCATTCACCTCACTCTCCGGCGCGTCTGACCTCCAAAGTTGCTCAAGAGGGCAGGGCGATCAGGAAAGCGTCGGGGGCACACCCAAGTAGGCGCAACTCAAGACTTACGCCTCCTCTTTATCTCACGAGCGAACCAAGCTCAGCTGGAGTTAGGAGATTATCTTCGGCCAGGTATTTTGATTTCTTCAGCAGGTGGAGATAGTCGGCTCGAGTGTTTCCAATCGGCCGTAACCAATCGGCCAGCTGTTTGTCGGGATCGGTCAGTTTGATTCGTTGGTTCCAAAACGTGAACTCGAGTGGTTCCACGGAGCTGTTACCAAGACTGTCTTTAATGGTGGCCGTGACCTTGAGCTGCAGCAGACCGGGGTGGTCGGGGAAATTAAAGGAGATCTTATTCTTCGGCCACTTCCCGTCCGACACCACGAAGTCGGGAGGCCCTATCGGAAGAATCTTACCCGTCGCCACGTCCACCAATTCGGATTGCCAGGTAATGACGAAAATCTCACGGTTGCCGAAGACCTCATTCAAGCGGGCGGCATCAGTTCCATAAGCGATATCGTTAAGCTCTTTCGCGAGGTCGTCCATCTCAGAGAGGCGCACCTTCCGCTCTTCGAGCGAGGAATAGAGCGGGCACAACTCGAAGCTCGTCGTCTTAACCCGGGTCGGCGCGGCAGGTGGAGAGCTCAGCAGAGAAGTCTTATCGCTTTTCGCAGTCGCTGCCAGGTGCTCCCTCCATTTCGCCCAGTCACCAGCATTACCTCCTTCGGTCTCAAGAGTTGAACTAGGAACCCCGGTGATCGCGTAGACCGGCAACTTGTAACGCAGTGGGCCGGCGCGACGTTCGGACATTAGTTGAAGGTGATTTTCGGTTGCGCCCGAGAGCGGCACATCCGCAATGGTCCCGATCACTTCGCCTTCGCTCCCCGCAGTGAGCGAGAGCGGCGCTGCTGTGAGCGTCAGGTTTTTCGATCCTCTTTGCTCCGAAACAGACTTGATAGCCCGGAGTTCTTCCCGCATAGGATCCTGACTGATTGTCCCGGGATAATAGGTCAGATTCATGGAGACCGAGAGAGCTGGTTCGGTTTTGGAAGTATCTCGCCTTACCGAACCAGGCACGTAGCGCATCCTCGTCGTCGGCTGGATCGTCGCTTTCGGGACGATGGCCATGTTGAGGTCGCGGGGCGAGCGGGGGCGCCGCATAGTGCCTTTGGCAAACGGCTCCACGGCGGGATCGGTATCCAGGTCTCCGAAACGGACGATCGCCGGGTCGGCGTTCTTAATCCTAAGCGGCAGCGAACCTGGTCTTCCCCCATAGAACACGGTCCACGCCTTCGAAGTCGGATCGACGTGAATGATGTCGGTGTTGTTCCCCGAGAGTTTGTCAACGAAGAGCAGATCTTGAACTCTCAGGCTAAAGCCCGGCGTCGTCAGTTCCTTGCTGCTTCCGGTTCCATTCCAGAAGACGAGGAATTTCTTGCCGTCATACTTGAAAATATCGGTGATACGATCGCCGTTAAAATCACCGAAGCGAAAGTTCTTCGAATAATCATCCGCGGAAGTAAAGACATAGTTATGGTTTAATGTTTTCCATGGCCCCTGGCAGCTAAACTTCACCATCATGTCTGCCCGAAACGGCCGAGCCGGATAGACTAAGTATTTCAGATTGATGAGATCGACTTTCCCATCGCCGTTGAAGTCACCCACCTGATGCATCTGGTTCTGTTCCCCAGCATCTGTAATTACAGTCCACTGACCGACCCCGCCGTACGAAACGAAGATTTTTTTCCCGGGTCCGGAGCGGAGTATGTCCGTTTTCTTATCGCCGTCTACATCGCCAAAGCGGAGTTCGCTGACGGGAATGCTGGAGGAGTTGATCGTCTGCCACGTGCCTTTGCCATCGTAAAGAACCATCCATAAATCACCCTTCTTGGCGAAAAGATCTGTCTTGCCGTTGCCATTAAAATCGATCATCCCACTTACGATGCCTTTGCCGTTCATGTCGGAGGAAATGATATCGGAAAACGCGACTTGATTGTCATACGGGGCATGAACTCTCCAGGTATTGGCGAGGTCACCCGTCTCCAGGGCTGGCTGCTGGTCAAACCCCGCCCGCTGCTGGTCGATGCGGAGCGCGACAAATCCCTCCTTGCCGGCGCCGTTGCCGATAGCCGTCTTCAACACGACGTAGCCCTGAAGCATGCCCTTCGCGCGATTGAAGCAGACATTCTGAAATGTTACCCCGACAAACGGGTCGACCGGAGCCGCTTCCTGGACAGTTAGAATATCGATTCCCTTGTAAGAAACCGTGGACTTATCGCCTTCTCCGGCATCCGGATAAGAGGCCCCAGAATAAAAGTGGCGATCATCAAGGGCTTGGATACCCATGTGGAGCGCACCCTCCGCCGGGTTGATCTCGAATGGGAGGCGGAGTTCGGCCTCCTGCGCTTTTTCGCGGACCCACGGCTGATGATTCGGCGTCGTCGCTCGGCGGGCGGTATAATCGCCCGCAAATGCATGGAAAGGGTCGCCTACGACTACCCCGGATGCGGGGCGGATGAAACGATTGGAATCGTCTACTACGAGCAGGACTATTTTTATGTCGCCGTCGCTCCACCAGATTTGTTCCGCCGGGTGAATTTCAGGGTGATTGCCATGCGCTTCCTCACGCACAAAGGGCCCATAGACACTGATTCGCTTGTTGATGAGCAGACTCGGTGAGTCTCGCGGGAACCAGGGATTACCATACCTTGATTCATCCGGCGTGATCTCCGCCTCAATCAAAAATTTTCCTTCCGCGGTGGTTCCCCAATCCGCCTGGGCGTACAAATTGTCTCTTCGATAAGGAATGGCGTCCGCGATAAAGTCTTCGAAGCCGTTATCAGGTAAGAGATGGATGTTCCAGTCACTCTCGTCTCCATGATTCGAAACCCCAAAATGGTGGAACGTCCCTGTGAGTGTTTGTTTCTCCGTGCGCACCGGATACCAATTTTCGCCCCAGACCTCGTTCGTGATGCCCCATCCCGTGCCGCTAAATTTGTGGGTCCCGATCAGACCATACGTTGAGGGGACGGACGGATTACTGCCCTTAATGCCCTGATACTTTGTAAACACCTCGCTGACGAGCGCTATCTCCTCCTGCGAACAGTCGGGACAGTTCGATTGATCATTCGTTTGCGCACATAAGAAGGATGTTGAGGCAATGAGGCTAGATAGCCCCAACAACGTTGCATGAATATGGCTGGCTCTTGTTTGCATGTTTCTTTGAGGGATTGGTTTGCGGCTAGTGTGCGTGAAGTATTTTTCCGGCCACCAGTCGCGCTGCTTTCCGGGCTTCGTGAACGGTGGCTCTACCTCCTAAAGCGGAAATCCCATCGCGGAACCCACCATGGCGGTCGAAAAAATGTGGGGCTATCCCGGCGCGGAGAATTGGGTCGCGTTCCTCCCGGCCCCCTGATACCCACGGGGATAGCCTCTCCTATGACGACTCCGTCCTCCCCACCACGGCAGATCACGCAGCTCCTCTGCGATTGGTGCAATGGAGACGCCACCGCCTTGGAAAAGCTCATCCCTCTCGTGCAACCAGAGCTCCGGCGCCTGGCCCACCATTACATGAGCCGGGAGCGACCCGGCCACACTTTGCAAACCACGGCACTCCTCGACGACGCTTATCTCAAGCTCACCGACAAATCCGCTCCGCCGTGGCAGAATCGCGCCCATTTCTTTGCCGTATCGGCGCAACTGATGCGCCGAATCATGGTGGATCACGCCCGGCAGCGGCAGGCGCTCAAACGCGGCGGAGCCGCAATCCGGGTCCGGCTTGACGAAGCCGCAGCCGTGACAGAAACCCGCGCGACCGAACTTCTCGCCCTCGATGAAGCGCTGGAAAAACTTGCCACCTTCGATCACCGCAAAGTGCAGGTCGTCGAGATGCGTTTTTTCGGGGGATTGACCATGGAAGAGATTGCCGAGGTGCTAAAAATCCATGTCAATACGGTCACACGAGACTGGACTGCTGCGCGGGCCTGGCTCCTGGCGACTCTGAGTGAGGAAGACATGGATGCAATCTGAGCGCTGGCAAAATTGCGCCGAGATTTTTAATGCGGCCGTCGAAAGGCCCCATAACGCCCGCGCAGCGTGGCTCGAGCAAAGCTGCCACGGCGATCAAGCTCTGCGGCGAAAAGTCGAACTGCTTCTTAAGTATCACGATCAATCACCGGACTTCATAGACTCGCCCGCCTTTGTGATCGCGCCGGAACTCCTCATCCCGGATCCGAACGCACAGATTGGGCAACATGTTGGCCGCTACCGGATCGACGCGGTGCTTGGCGTTGGCGGCATGGGGGTGGTCTATCTTGCCTGCGATGAACGGCTCGGGCGCAAGATTGGGTTGAAGCTGCTGCCGGAATCGTGGGTGGCGGAGGAAGCGCGATGGGAACGCTTGAAGCATGAAGCGCGGACCGCATCCGCGTTGAACCATCCGAACATCGTAACCATCCATGAGTTTGGAGAGGTCGATTCCATTCATTACATCGCAACGGAGTTCGTTGAAGGCACCACTCTGCGTGAACGAATGACTACAGGTCCAATCCCGCCGGACGAGGCGGTAAACATCGCGCTTCAAATCGCGAGCGCCCTTTGTGTCGCCCACGGCGCCAGCATCGTGCACCGCGACGTCAAACCGGAGAACATCATGCTTCGCCCGGACGGTTACGTGAAGGTTCTGGATTTCGGGATCGCGAAGTTCGCCCAGCAGGAAATGTTGGCGACAAGGACATCGGCCGGCGCGCCGGTCACCACGACCCAGGGTATGATTGCGGGCACGACGCCTTATATGTCCCCCGAGCAAGCCAGAGGCGAGCCGGTGGATGCGCGAAGCGATCTCTGGAGTCTCGGCGTCGTGCTTTACGAGATGCTCGCAGGACGCCCGCCGTTCGAAGGCAAGACGCCCACTGAGGTGATGGCGGCTGTGTTCCTGAAGGATCCAGAGCCGGTCGAGCAACGTGCGGCCATCGTTCCGCCGGCCTTGCAAAGCGTTGTGGTGAAAGCTTTGCGGAAAGATCCCGCCGAACGCTATCAAACAGCGGAAGAGATGCTCTCCGCATTGCGCGCGATCGAAGAGAAAATTGATGGCGTCGCAGCCGCCGCGGATCGCACCCACAAGTCCAACCGCCCGTCACGAACCGCGCGGTGGATCGGCGTCGCCGCGGTCGCAGCCCTGCTCGTCTCCCTCGCGATATTTTATGGATGGCGCAATAGGCGCGCTGATCGGGCTGCCCCGCTGGCTCCGATTGAGAAGAGCATCGCCGTCCTGCCATTTGAAAATCTCAGCGCGGACAAGGACGATACATTTTTCGCGGACAGTATTCAGGACGACGTGCTGACAAGTATCGGCAAAATCAAAGAGCTGAAAGTCATCGCGCGCACTTCGGTGATGGATTACGGCGGAGCGCGGCTCGCCGGAAAGGTTCGCGAGATCGGCCTGACGTTAGGCGTATCGTACGTCCTGGAAGGCAGCGTCCGCCGGGTAGGAGATCGAGTGGTGATAAACGTGGCGTTGATCGACACGCGCGACGAACGCCGGCTTTGGGCGGAACGGTACGAGCGAACGTTGACCGACACGATTTCGCTTCAGGGCGAGTTGGCGATCGAAATTGCCCGGGTGTTACAAACCACGCTCACCCCGGCCGAAGCAACGGTCGCCATAGCCAAGACAACACAGAATCCGCAGGCTTACCTGTTTTACCTCCGCGCCCGTGAGATCGAAATTCGGAGCAGCACTCCCGAGAAAGCAAAAGCCGCGATACAGCTTTACCAGCAGGCGATCGATCTGGATCCAGACTTTGCGCTCGCCCGCGCGCGCCTGTCCCTCTGCGCTAATCTCGTTGGTCAATACGAACCGACCGCGCCGTGGAAAGCGAAAGCTCGCGCCGAAGCCGAGGAAGCGGTGCGCCTGGAGCCGCAACTCGGCGAAGCACGGCTGGCGTTAACGCATTGTTATCTTTGGGGGGACCGCGACTATGATCGCGCCCTCGGAGAACTCGCCCGGACGGCTCGGCTATTGCCGAACTCCGCGGAGGTGCCGCTGACTGCCGCGTATATTTACAAACGGCAGAACAGATACCGCGATCGCATTACGGCCTTACAACGCGCCGAGATGCTGGATCCGCGTAACTGCAAAGTGCTCGGGTTGCTGACCTGTACCCATCGATGGCTGCGCGATTGGCCCGAAGCTTTGCACAGATACGACCGATACGCCGCAGTCTCGTCGTCGTCGGACAAGACCGCCTATCACTGGTGGTGGTCCCGTGCCAGCGACGAATTCCGGCTCCACAGCGACATCAACGCACTGAAGAAGGCGATCACAATGGAGACAGAAGGTCCCGCGTCCGTCAGTGCTGATTGGCTCAAGCTAACGCGTTACGAAACGGCCGTGTTGGAGCGCGATTACAGCGAGGCAGCACGACTTCTCTCGGAAATCCCGCCCAAAACATTTGGCGAAGCCATCTCTCGAGGGGAAGGACATTCGAAAGCCTTTCACGAAGCGCTTTTAGCAGTCGTCGTCGACAACATGGACCCAGCCGCCAGGCGACAAGCGCTCGAGATCGCGCGCATGGAAACTGAGGCACGGCTCTCCTCCGGTCCGTATGGTGATCCTGACGAGAAGGCTCTTGCCGACCTTGCGTTGCTCTACGCTTTCCTCGGACGCGAGAAGGATGCTGTCCGCGAAGCACTCCGCGCTGTCGGGATTCAGCTGGCCGGCACGATAGAGAGGAACGACGTTTCGTCTGCCCTTGCCATGGTTTATGCGCATACCGGCGAACCCGAGAAGGCGATCGACCTCATCGAACATCTGCTGACTGTGCCAACGGAGGTGCAGCGGGGCGCCGTTTACAACATGACGCTCACCGACCTGAAGTGGCGCTGGCAATGGGACCCGCTCCGCAACCATCCGCGTTTCCAGAAGCTTCTCGCCGGCCCGGAGCCGAAAACGGTTTACTGAGGAGATTTTCGGCGGCTTTGAAGCGTGTGCTGATTTCGTTCTAGCTTCCAAGTCCATCTCAATCCCGTTAATCCTGTCAATTATATCAGCAACTCCGCTAGGCTCACAAAACCCATGTTCCGCGATCCGCGCCTTTCCCGTATGGCCGCGTTCCTCGGGTCAATCGGTATCGAAATGCGAGCCGGCGCCATCGACGTGCCGACGCTCTTCCCGGGAAGTCTCATCTCCGGCGGGTCGCTTGTCGTTGACGAGTCAATCCTCGTCGCGCCGGGCGACGCGCTGCACGAGGCTGCGCACATCGCGCTCTCGCCGCCCGAGCGGCGGTCAGCCGACATCGGGTTAATCGAAGCCGCGACAGGGGGCGAAGAAATGACAACGATCTCCTGGTCTTGGGCCGCGCTGCTGGAGCTCGAACTGGAGCCGGAAGAGGTCTTTCATGGCACCGCCTACAAGGGCGGCGACTCGTCTAACATCATCGACTGCGCGCGCCGTGGGATCTACATCGGCTTCCCGCTCCTCCAGGCATGGGAGATGGCATTCGACGAGCAGAATGCACGCTTACGTGGCGTGAAGCCTTTCCCGCACATGGTGAAATGGATCCGTTGATCTCTTCTGACAGGATTAACAGGATGAACAGGATTTGGGATTCAAACCTCAGACGTCCCCGCGCCTTTTCGTTCCCCAAATCCATTTCAATCCTGTTAATCCTGTCAAATTACATCCGACAGTCACCTCATCATGTCCCACGGCATCGGCGACGGGCTTCCTCGCCAGTGCACTCATGGTCGAAATGGTTCGACTTCGTTTCCCGGACAATCACAATCCGAAACGCTGATCGAATTCTATGAAAACTTCCTTATTAATCGCCGCTCTTGCCGTTGCTTTTGAAATCGCATTTTCCCTTTCTTCTCCTGGTCAGAAAGATCCGAATTTTACTCCGCCAGGGACCGAAGAGCTCGCGGCGGTGGATCGGGCCAACGCGACGATCGACGCCGTCTACGCCCAGCTCCGAAACAAATTAAATCCCGAAGAGCGCAAGAGCCTCCAAGAAGCGCAGCGCGCCTGGATCAAGTGGCGCGACGCCGAAGCGGATTTTATTGCCCGGTTGGGAGGCGCTGTTGGAGGTAGCGCATTTCGCGTCGATTTCGCAAACGCCCAAACAAAGTTGATCAATGAAAGAACTGAAGTGCTGAAAAAATACCTTTCGGAAGCCACTTCCCGCTAAACCTTCGCGCCAAGAAAAACCCGCATCCGCTCCAGCTCCGCTTCGAGCTCCCGCTTGAAAGTGCGATCACGCGGCGGCTGCCCAGGAACATAACCTAGCTCGGTCGTTAGCGTCCTCGTCGTCCTCGTCCCCAAATTCCTCGTTCCCAAGTTGGACTTGGGAACGGTGTCACTCTTGACCGCGAGATTCCCCCAGCCGATTACGCGATCGCGCCAGAGCAGCGGGAGCGCGTAATAACCCAGCTTCCGTTTCGGCACCGGCGTATAAGCCTCGAAACGGTAAACCCAGCCCCACAAAAGCTGGAAGCGCGTTCGGTCGTGCACCACCGGATCGAATGGCGCGAGCAACCGCACCGTTTCCGGCGCCGGCGTTCGCCGCGGGTTCTCCTCCTTAGGCCAATACCAGTCCACCCCTTCCACCCTCGCCTGCGCCAGCCGCTCGCGTGCGCGCCGCAGCGCCCCGGTGATTTCCTCCGCCCATTGCGGCGCCGCGTAACGCAATCGGCGCACGTAGTACGAAAGAGTCGCGCCCGGCAGCGGTGCATAAAGATTCACCACCACGTCCACCAGCGCATCGATCCGCGCCCGGCGCGTCGCTTCATCCTTCGGCGCCGCTTCATGCTGATGAGTGCGGTAAACCCGGATGCCTTTCTCGCGTCGCATTACCCGGAGCTTTCCGCGGTAATGCAGCGCGTCGAGCATTTGCGTAGTCGCGTGCGACGAGCCGCCCCAGTAATTCCGCACCGTGCCATGTGCGAAATGCTCCTCCACCTCGCGCGGATGCACCGCGCCGCGCTCCTCCACGAAGTCCAGGAGCAACTGCTCCCTCTTACGCTCCGCCGTCGGCCCCCGCGGATGCATCAACGCCTGCACCGCCCCAGTCACGAAACCATAGTTGACGAAAACATCCTCCTCGATCCCGAGCGACTCATAGTGCCGTTCCAGATCGCCCGCCCGATAACCCTTCACTCGCGGGCGCAGAATCAGATCCTGTGCGCGCGCCGGCGCCCGAATCGGATCGGCCTGGACGAATCCCATCCGCGCCAGCGCCCGCCGCAGAGTTGTCGGGGCAAAAAGCGAGCGCGCCACCGCAAACCGCCGCAAATCATCCAACGTCACACGATTCTGATCGGCCATCCCCGTCTGACTCGTTCCGCATTCCGAATTCCGCAATCCGCATTTGCAGGCCCCGCCAAACGAAAGGAGTAGTCATCATGTCCACAAACACCATCCGCCTTCATCGTGTCATCCGTGCTACACCTGAAAAGATCTACCGGGCGTTCCTGGATGCGGATGCAAAGGCCAAATGGCTTCCGCCAAACGGATTCACCTGCAAGGTGCACCACCTGGAAGCGAAAGTCGGCGGCACCTTCAAGATGTCGTTCACGAACTTCACCACCGGCGCGAGTCATTCCTTCGGTGGCGAATACCTAGAGCTAACGCCCCACGAACGCATCCGCTATACCGACAAGTTTGACGACCCAAACTTGCCCGGCGAAATGGAGACGACGATTAACCTGAAGAAGGTCTCCTGCGGCACTGAGTTGAGCATCGTGCAGGAAGGCGTGCCCGAGGCCATCCCACCCTCGGCTTGCTATCTCGGCTGGCAGGATTCACTCATCCTCCTGGCGAAACTGGTCGAGGCTGAGATTCCGGACTAAAAGATTTCGGATTGCGGAATTCGGAATGCGGAAAGGGGGACAGCGTTCTGCAATCTTTTGAATCCAAACCTCGGGCCGGCTGCATCCATTCATTAGACGCCATGGAAACTTCATACCCAACACCGCCGCCTCTCAACGTCTCCGCCATCGCCAACGTGCGCACCTGGAGCGCGTTTTGTCACGCCAGCGCTTTGCTCGGCGTTCTTGTTCATTTCCCCGGCCACCTGCTCGGGCCGCTCGTCGTCTGGCTGGTCAAGCGCGGCGACTCGCCCGAGATCGATGCGCACGGCAAGGAAGCGCTCAACTTCCAAATCTCGATGCTCATCTACAACGTTGTCGCCGCGGTCTTTTGCCTGATCCTGGTCGGCTTCGTTTTCCTGGCCATCCTTTGGGTCCTGAACGCTGTCTTCGTCATCATCGCCTCCATCCAGGCCAGCGACGGAAAATTCTATCGCTACCCGATGACGATCCGATTCATTCAATAACATGAGCGTTCGGTGAATTGTAGGGCGTCTGTGTCAGACGCCAATCTTCGGGATGGCGTTTCATAGAAACGCCCTACAAGATGATCGCGGATGGCGAGACCCCCACGCATTCCGAATTGGTTGCCTTGGGAGCAGCGATCGGGCGGGCGGTTCCTCAGTGACAAGAAATCTACGCTAACAGTTGCCAAAGTAACCGGCCCGTCCTAAAACGTGGAAGTTTGAGCACTCTCGCGAAAGATGCTCTGGTCACATGCCGTCACGCCCAAGAACATCGCCGAGCGCCGTCCTAAAGCATCTGCGTGCGGTTGAACGAGACAATCGTGATCTCGAGGATCGGGATTTCAATGCCCGCACGTTCTTCCAAGAAGCGATTTTGCCATTGAGCAAGCATCTAGGCTATGCTCCCCATGAACTCTTTCTCGAATATAATATCTACTGGCACGATAAACTTTACCGGGTAGACGCAGCCGTTGCAGCCAGACGCGGGGATCGCCCGTGGCTCCTTTTTTCCACGATCCCTTTGGGTTCTCCCACCGTCATGTCTCGCCAACTTCATCTTATGGAGGGTTTGGCCGGAGCATCTGGAGCCCGCGGGGTGATAGTGCTTCAGCCTCACTTATTATCAGTCGCCACCGAACGGCACGAATGGCACTGTCGTCTCGAAATAATAAACATAGGTGTAGCGCGCGAACTCATTCGCCAGTGCGGTCGACCCGCTATGAAACGACAATTAACGGAGCCACGGCGACCGCGGTTTCACTTGGTCACCGAGAGTCCATCTGGTCAGTTTACGATCGACCGTGACCAACTTGAACAACGGCTCGACACTGCGTGCGCCGCGAAGAGCAACGACGATAAAAAGACTACCTTCGAATCTCTCGCACTGTTTCTTTTTGATGCGATTGAGTGCGTCGAAATCAGAAAGCAGAATCTCCTGACCGATACGGGCGAACTCGATATCGTTGGTCGGTTTACTAACCCTAGTGCCAAACCAGCTTTTTGGAACACGGCAGACCCTTACTTCGTAGTCGAATGCAAAAATTGGCGGACGACCGTTACGTCTCGGGAGGTAGAAGTCTTCGTTGGCAAATTGCAAAAATGCCGCGCCCGGTTTGGAATACTGTTCTCTCGCAATGGCGTAACCGGCCGTTCTGGCAGAGATGCCGTTGGAAACATAGACGCCGCGTGGAGACAGCACGGTATTGTGCTAATTGTCGTGAGCGAAGACATTATTCGTCAGGTGATTCGAGGTTGGGATTTCTACACTATCCTGGAG
>Ga0209118_1000765_pt1 | contig 16375 bp, 22 predicted proteins | sample BlaSpr_A8_Ref_M1_FD_187988 | JGI IMG/M metagenome (GOLD analysis project Ga0209118, IMG submission 187988) | Forest soil microbial communities from Thunder Bay, Ontario, Canada - Black Spruce, Ontario site 2_A8_Ref_M1 (SPAdes) (version 2) | ecosystem: Environmental > Terrestrial > Soil > Boreal...
CGCCGCGCACCTCTTCGAGTGTCATGACGTCGGCGAGAACCTGGCACGGATGAGACCGGTCGGTGAGGGCGTTGATCACGGGCTTGGCGGACGAGGCGGCAAGCTCGAGCAGGTCGTCGTGGCTGCGGAGCCGGGCGACTACAGCGTCCACGTATCGGTCCAGCACGCGCGCGGCGTCCGCGACGGTCTCCCGGACGCCGAGCTGTACGTCCTGCTCGGACAGGGTGGTGATGGCTCCCCCCAGCCTGGCGATGCCCACCTCGAAGGAGACCCTGGTGCGGTGGGATGGCTTCTGAAAGAGCATGGCCACATGCTTTCCCTCCAGAGGGCGGCCTTTCCACCGGCCCGACTTGATCGCGTGCGCCAGGTCGAGCACCTGGCGCAGCTCATGTGCGTCGAGGTCGGCGATGTCGAGGAAGTCACGGCCCGTCAGAGTCTCTTGCACCGAAGCGATCATGATCGCTCGCCGGACGCTACAGGCGGGGTTCGATCAGGTCGCCGGCGACGACAGGAGAGACGGCAAGGTCCCGCGCGGAATCGAACTCCGGCAGGCGGATGCGAAGCCTGGAATCGTCTCTCAGCCGGAGGATGAGGTCGCGGCAGGCGGCTGGGCTGAGGCCGAACTGAGCCGGCTTGAACGCGACCGCCGGCTCGTGCTTGAAGTTGATCGTGAGCCGGTCGGTGAGGCGCACGTGGGGCCAGGAGTCGGGCTCGGACAGGGTGACGGTCTCCATGGCCGTCCACACCCCCGTCATCTCATGCTTGCCCAAGATGACCACCAGGCGGTCGCGGAAGAAGCCGAGCTTGCCCGGCGGCCACGCCTTGAGGCGCCACCCGGCCCACGCGGCAAGGGCCAGGCCGCCGAGCGACCCGGCGCCCAGCGCAAGTCCCGCGATGAAGCCTTCGCGCTGGCCCATGGCGACGGCCGCGAGGGCGGCGAAGACCAGCGCGCACGCAAGCCCAGCAGCCCCGAGCGTCACGATCGACCTGCGCGATCTCACATAGATCAAGCGCGCCCCACCAGCGAGTAGTGTATTCCCAGCCATGGACGTGATCGCCGAGCGCGCGGACATCGACAAGGCGGTCTCGGGCAAGACCGTCTGCACCCTGTTCGCGGACGCCGTCTCCAAGTGGGGCGACCGGCCCGCGCTCCACTGGAAAGAGGACGGGGAATGGCGATCTCTCACGTGGAAGGGCTACCGGGATGAGGTCGCCGCCGTCACCCTTGCCCTGCGCTCGATGGGCTTCGGGGCGGGCCAGTTCGGGTTGATCATGGCGCGCAACGTGCCGGAGCACGTGATCGCCGATCTCGGCATCGTGCACGCCGGCGGGGCGGCGATCAGCGTCTACAACACCCTGGCGCCGGAGCAGGTCGAGTACCTGGCCAACCACTCCGAGGCGACCGTCGCGTTCGTGGAGGACGAAGGGTTCCTCGCGAAGTTCCTTGCCATCAGGTCCTCCACGCCCCACCTGAAGCACCTGGTCCTGATCCGAGGTTCGGCGCCGGAGGGTGTGCTGTCGTGGGAATCGCTGGTGGCCAAAGGACGCGAGCTGTACGCAAAGTCACCGGCTGATTTCGAGGCTGCAGCGAGGGCCGTCGGGCCGGAGGACACGATCAGCCTGATCTATACGTCGGGCACGACGGGCCCGCCGAAAGGCGTCGTGTATTCGCATAACAACGTCACGTGGACGGTCGAGTCACAGACGCGGTCGTTGCACCAAACCGGGACGCCATTCGGGGGTGAGACGCTGGTCAGCTACCTCCCGCTCGCACACGTGGCCGAACGGTTCACCTCGCAGTGGCACGGTATCTACAACGGACAGGACGTCTGGCTGTGCCCTGACGTCAACCTGCTGCTGCCTTACCTCCTTGAGGCCCGGCCGACCGCATTCCTCGGCGTGCCGAGGGTGTGGGAGAAATTGATGGCCGGGCTCCAGGCGGGGCTTGCCGCCGAGCCGGACGAGACGAAGAGGCAGATGGCACAGGGGGCGCTATCGGCGGCGATCGCCGCTTACCGGCTGCGACGGGAGGACCAGCCGGTGCCGGCCGAGCTGGCGGCCGGGGTCGAGCGGGCGCAGCCGCTGTTCATGCTCTTGCGCACGAAGGTCGGGTTGGACAGGGTCAAGGTTGCGTTTACCTCTACGGCCCCATGCCGGCCCGAGGTACACGAGTTCTGGGCCGCGATCGGCATGCCCCTTTACGAGGTATGGGGCATGAGCGAGCTCACCGGACCCGCGACGCAGGTGCCTGGCAACGATTTCCAGGCGCCGTCGATCGGCAAGGCGATCGCAGGTGTCGAGGTTCGCCTCGCGGAAGACGGCGAGCTGCTGGTGCGCGGGGGCAACGTTATGGTCGGCTACTACAGGGACCCTGAGAAGACTGCGGAGACCATCGACTCGGACGGTTGGGTGCACAGCGGTGATATCGCCGTCCTCGACCCGAATGGCCATTTCCGCATCGTCGACCGTAAGAAGGAGCTGATCATCAACTCGGCGGGCAAGAACATCTCGCCCGCCAACCTCGAGGCGCTCGCCAAGTCCAGCCCGATCATCGGACAGGCCGTGGCTATTGGCGACGGACGGAAGTACATCTCGGTGCTGCTCGTCCTGGATCCACAGATCGCGCCCGCGTGGGCGAAGGCGCACGGCATCGCCGCCACTTCGATGGCACAGCTCGCCGAGCACCCCGCGATTGTGGACGAGGTCCGCCGCGCTCTGACACAGGCGAACACACACATCTCCAGAGTGGAGCAGTTCAAGCGATTCACGATCCTGCCTGCCGAGTGGTCACCCGAGTCGGAGGAGCTGACGCCGACGATGAAGCTCAAGCGCCGCGTGATCCACGCCAAGTACCAGCCCCAGATCGAGGCCATGTACGAGGAGCCGCCTGGCGGCCACTCCGTGGACCCGGCGCGGGAGGCGGCCGAGACTAGGTCTTAGCGCTCTTCTTCTTTCCCGCCCCTCTCCCTAACCCTCTCCCCTGAAGGGGAGAGGGGGTGCTGCCCATCACCGCCTCGGTGAACAGGCGCGTGGCGAGCCGGCTCTTGGGCTCTCCGGTGCGCGAGGCGAGCTTCGTGAGCTGATCGACGACTTTGGGCTCGACGTTGAGCCGGTAAAGCTGCCTGACCACGGGTGGTTTGTCCTTCACTGCACGACCTCCTGAGAATTTGATTGGCGCCTCAGGATTTTCAGCTCCGACGCGGCACCTTTTCTACCCTGCCTGTTAAGTTCTGCGCACGAGCTACCGCGCGCAGACAGGTCGAGAGATCCGCTCCAGCCTCGAGGTCTTGCTCGGGCTGGTGCTGCTGGGCATCGTGCTGATCACCAATCCGTGGCAGGAGGTACGGCAAGACACTCTGCTGCCGGCAGCGAGCGTCGTGGCTCCAAGCGCCGAGGGAGCCGCGGTCCACGGACTCGCGGCGGATTTTCAGAGACGATGGTTCGGATCTCCTTCGCTGTGGCAGCCGCCGCCGATCGACAACACGGACATCACCAACTACGGCGTGAAAGGGAGCACCCAGCGAGAGCTGATCGCCAGCCTGAACGCCGCCGACATCTGCAAGACCCACGGGCCATGCGCACCCGATCCTGCCAATCCGGGCGGCACAGCTTGGGGTCTGGAGGGCGCGAATCCGGCGGTCAGCTATGTGTGCTACTCGCCCCGCACCACAACGGTGCCTTTTCGCGAGCACGTGCTGCTGCCGAGGTGGTCACCGCTGCCTCTTGGCGGCGTTTCGGTCGCGTTGGTGGAGAGGTGGAACGCGCTGCTGAAGGTCATCTACGTCCACGAAGCAGGGCATGCCGCCATCGACGCTCAGGCCATTGCGGCACTCAATGACCAGGCGCACCAGCAGCTGAGCTGCCAGGCACTGTATGACTTCTGGAACAACCCGCATCTCTACGACAAGCGCGATGCGGACCAGGACGCGTATCACGCCCGGCTCCATGCGGACTGCCGGCCGGAGATCGGGTGCTTCTATGCGGGCTGGATGGGCTGGTGATCGTCGGGGGTGACGTCCGCTGGCATCACGGTCAGACGCTGGCCGCGGGGCAGGTGGTGGAGTTCAAGGTGTGGGCCGAGCTGGTGCGCCAGTCGCTGGGCGGCCTGCACCTGTTCCTGCCGCTGCGTGACCTCGGCATCGATGGCGTGGTGCACCGGCTGGCGGACGGCGCGTATGTGCCGGTGCAGGTCAAGGGCCGAACCTCGCTCACTCCAGCGGGCCAGGTGCATATCACGGTGACGGCGAGCAGCATGCTCGACGACGAGGCGTTGGTGGTGGCTGCGTTGGTGGACGGTGAGCAGCTGGGCCGCTTCGTCCTGGTGGTGGACGAAGCGACGTTTCGGTCCCTGGCCGTACATGACGTGGTCGAAGGACGGGAATACCTCACGGCGGCGTTCGCGATGCATGAAGGCGGCACGTCGCGATGGGCGCCGTACCTGGTGGCTCGGGAGCGTCTGGCCGAGCGGTTCGGAACGGCACTCGCCGCGGAGGCTCCGAGCGAGGTTGGGGCGGTCCCTGGCCCGGATCGCGGGCGCGAGGGCTTTCTCGGCGAGATCGAGGTCGTCAGGCGACTGGCCGAGGCATCGGCGCTCAACATCTTTCGCCCATTTCCAGACCTGGAAACGGTGGAGGTGCTGACTCGACATGTTTCGTCGCATCGATTCCTTGGGCTCCAGGTAAAGACGGTCGGATGGGACGAGGCGCACGTCGAGAATCGGGTTTACGTGAGGCGTTCGAGCTTCCGGCCTTCTATCTCGACGTTCATCTCCGTGCTCGGGTGGAATCGCACCTCACACCGGTTTGAAGACGACTGCCTGTTGATTCCCAGCGTTGAGCTGGCCGACGTGGCCAGGGTGGAAGGCGAGTGGATGATGCTGGAGGTTGAGCCGGGCAGCGCGAGGCATCGACGGTTGGACCGGTATCGAGTGTCACTGCTGTCACTCGGCTCGATCGCCGAGTCGAAGCTGGCCTAACCTGAACGGGTGAACGAGGCACACGACCTCGGCGGCCAGCACGGCCACGGTCGGGTGGTCGCAGAGAAGAACGAACCTGTCTTCCATGAGCCGTGGGAAGGCCGGGTCCACGCGCTGATGAATCTCGCCAGACGAGCTGGGCTGTTCAACCTGGACGAGATGCGGCGGACGATCGAGCAGATGCCGCCCGCCGAGTATCTCCGGGCGAGCTACTTCGAGCGATGGCTGGATGCGCTCGAGCGGCTGATCGCCGAAAAAGGCGGCGAACCTATCAAGCCGTCCTCCAGCCCCACAACTCGGCCACCCCTCGACGCGCATTTCAAAGTCGGCGACCAGGTCCGGACGCGAAACGCCAACCCCCGCCACCACACGCGGCTGGCGCGCTACGCGCGAGGCAAGAGCGGCGTCGTCGAGCTCATCCACGGCCCCTATCCACTACCCGACGTTCGCGCCTACGGGAAGGCGCTCACATGGCAGCCGGTTTACACAGTGCGATTCAGGGCTCAGGAGCTGTGGGGCGGAGAAGGCGATCCACACGATTCGGTTTCGATTGACTTATGGGAGGAGTATCTGGAATGAGTCACGAGCATCCACACGAGCACGGCCACGCCCCGCTGTCCGACCTCGAGGCTCGTGCCCTTGCGATCGAGTCTCTGCTGGTCGAGAAGGGTCTCATCACAAGCGACGCCGTCGACCGGCACGTTTACCGCTACGAGCACGACATCGGTCCCGTGATCGGCGCCAGAGTCGTCGCCCGAGCCTGGAGCGACCCAGCGTTCAAGGACCGGCTCCTCGCCGACGGCACGGCCGCCATCGCCGAGCTCGGGATCGAAAGCCCCGATCTTCACCTGGAGGTCGTGGAGAACCAGCCGGGCGTCCACAACCTGGTGGTCTGCACCCTGTGCTCCTGCTATCCCTGGTACTTGCTCGGCCTGCCTCCGGTCTGGTACAAGTCCGCTCCGTATCGCTCGAGGGCGGTGATCGAACCGCGCGCCGTACTCCATGAGTTCGGTCTCGACATTCCCGACGAGACCCAGGTCAAGGTTTGGGACTCCAGCGCGGACCTCCGCTACTTGGTGCTTCCCGAACGGCCTGAGGGAAGCGAAGGCTGGCCCGAGGAGCGGCTGGCGGCGCTGGTGAGCCGCGACGCGATGATCGGCACCGGGATTGTCGCGATCCCCGAGGCGGTCAGGCCATGAGCGAGGTCGACCGCGAGGTCGCCGACCTCAAGGGGCCGGCCGCCATGCCGCGGCGCAATGGCGAGCTGGTGTTCAATCAGCCGTGGGAAGGCCGCGCGTTCGGCATGACGGTTGCGTTACGCGAATCGCACCCGTTTGGGTGGGAGTCATTCCGCGTCCGGCTCGAGCGCGAGATCGCGGCAGCAGGGCCGGCCGACGATGGGACCCGCTACTACGAACGCTGGCTGGCCGCCTTCGAACAGCTGTTGGTGGATGAGGGTCTCGTCAGCTCCGAGGAGCTCGCCAATCGCGGCGACGAATATCGCGAGGGCGTGCGAGACGAGGTGTTCTAGCAGCCGGCTGAGTCAGGCCAGTCTGGCGGCCAGGCGGTCGATGTCGGCCGGCGCCACGCCCGCGGCTTCGAGGTATGACTCCACCCCGCCCCATTTCCGCTCCACGTGGGCGAGCGTGCGCAAGATCCACTCGGGTGGACACTGCAGCTCGCCTCGCATCGTCTCCAGGCGCTCGGGTGTGGCCTTCTCCAGCCATTCCGCGTAGCGAGTCGCAAGCTGGGCGTCTGTCTCGGCATAGTCCGCCCCGATCGCCTCGGGCTCGACGCCGGCGAGCGAAAGCATGATCGCTGCCACAAGACCCGTTCGGTCTTTGCCGGCGAAACAATGAAACAAGACCGGCCCGTCGGCTCCCGCGATCGCCTTGAAAATCGTTCCCACCGCGGCCTGGCGCCGGTCGAGCATCAGCATGTAGCGCTCCGGCATCGTCTTGGCTTCGTTGAGGCCGGCCGCCGTTTGATCGTCGACCAGCGGCAGATTCAGGTAGACGGGGACGTTGCCGTCCGCCTCGGTCCGCGGTGGAGAGGCGGGACTCACAGTCTGGAAATCTGAGAACGGCGGGCCGGGCGAGCCCTTGAGCTCCGATTCGGCGCGCAGATCGATCACGGTCGTGACGCCGTAGTCGATCATCGCCTGACGTCCTGCGGCGGTCAGGCTCGCGAGGTTGTCCGAACGCACCAGGACGCCCATTCGGGTGAGACCGCCCGACCGCGGGAGGCCTCCGAGGTCACGCGCGTTGCGGCAGTCCGGCCAGTCGAGCCTTCGCGTGATGCCCAGATCCACCTCCCCACCCCCCGGCTGCGCCGGGGACCTCCCCACCAGTGGGGAGGTGACTCTTCCTAGCGCTTTGTGTATTGGGGGGCTTTCCGTGCCCGCTTCAGCCCGTACTTCTTGCGCTCCTTCATGCGCGAGTCGCGCGTCAGCAGGCCCGCCTTCTTCAGCACCGGGCGGAGGTCCGGGTCGTACTTGATGAGCGCTCTTGCGATGCCGTGCGAGATGGCTCCCGCCTGTCCGCTTGTGCCACCGCCGATCACCTTCACGGTGATATCGAACTTGCGCTGGTTGCCTGTGATGCGCAGGGGGGCCAGCGCGGCCATCTCAAGCACGCGGCGGCCGAGGTACGCGAGCGGATCCTTGTCGTTGACGGTCATCTTGCCGTCGCCGGGCTGGATGCGCACACGCGCGATGGCGTTCTTGCGCCGCCCGGTTCCTCGGTTGAACAAATCAGCCAATCTTCAGGTCTCCCTTCTCGTCGAAGGCGAGAGCCTTCGGCTTCTGTGCCTGGTGTCCATGCTCGGCACCGGCGTAGACGCGAAGTCGGGTGAGCATATCCGCACCAAGGGTGTTGTGTTGGAGCATCCCCTTCACCGCGTTGGTGAGCGGGAAGGTCGGGTCGATCTGCTGCGCGCGCTCAAGCGATCGCCTGCGCAGGCCGCCGGGGTAGCCGCTGTACCGGGTGTATTCCTTGCCGCCGAGCTTGGCTCCGGTCACCTTGATCTTCGACGCGTTGATGACCACCACGTGGTCGCCGCTGTTCATGTGCGGCGTGAAGGTCGGCTTGTGCTTGCCACGCAGAACTTTGGCCACGCATGACGCCAGGCGGCCGAGGATCTGGTCTGTGGCGTCGACCACATACCAATCACTCTTCAGGTCTGCGGCTTTCGCCGTCCACGTCTTCTGTTTGCTCATTTCCTTCTTGCGGGTTCCCTAGTAAATCACTTCCACCAACGTCAGGCCCCCCGCCGGGGCCGTCCGAGCCGCCCTTCGGCGATCTCGCGCCTCGAGGACCTCTCCCACCCACTCCGGCGGCCGCCGCCCGCGACCGACCTCGGCCAGCGCGCCGGCGATGCCTCTTGCCAGGCCGCGGAGGAAGCCTTCGGCGACCAGCTCCAGCTCGACGAACTCTCCGCGCCGCAGCACGCGCGCAGAGCGCATCTCGCGCACCCTCGCGTCGGGCGGCTCGGAGGCCGAGCAGTAGCTGGTCCAGTCGTGCTTGCCGGCGAGCGCCTTCGCCGCCTGCGACATCGCGTCCACATCCAGCGGACCGCGAACGTGCCAGCAGCGCCCTCGCTCGAGGGCCGGCCTCGACGGCCGGTCGAGGTAGCGGTAGCGGTACCGCCGCCAGCGAGCGGAGTAGCGAGCATGGAAGGCGTCAGGCACCTCTTCGGCCGAGAGCACCGCCACGTCGGCGGGGAGCTTCGCGTTGAGCGCCGCCACCAAACGGCGCGGCGAGATCCGCCCATCCGTTTGAAAGCTGACGACCTGGCCCTCGGCGTGGGCGCCGGCGTCGGTCCTTCCGGCCGCGTACACCTTGAGGGCCTGGCCGGTGATGGCTCGCAGCGCCTGCTTCAGCTCGGCTTCGACGGTGCGGCCCTTCGCCTGCTGCTGCCAGCCGGCAAAGCCGCTCCCGTCGTACTCCAGCACGACTTTGATATTTACTTTTTAACTTCGGCGATCTGTAGGGATTCCGCCTCCCCATCCGGCGCTTCGCGCCACCTTCCCCGCAAGCGGGGAAGTGACTTATTCAATTAATCAACCAGCTCGATGATCACCATTGGCGCCGCGTCGCCTAGTCTCGGGCCCTTGTGGATGATCCGCGTGTATCCGCCCGGCCGCTCGGCGAGGCGGGGAATGAGGTTCGAGAACAGCCGCTCCACCACCTCGGGCTTGGAGATCTCCTGGGCCACGGCCCGGCGCGCGTTGAGGTCCTGGCCTTTGGCCGTTGTGATCAGCCGCTCGACCCACCGCCTCATCTCCTTGGCCTTGGCCTCGGTGGTGGTGATGCGGCCGCTTTCGAGCAGCGACGTGCACAGGTTGCGCATCAGCGCCTTGCGCGAGTCGGTGTCTCGATTGAAGCGGCGGCCGCTTTTCTGATGTCGCATGAAGAGCTAGCCCCGGAGGACCGTGCCCATCTCTTCGGGCTTGATGAAGCCCTTTTCGACGAGCTTCTCCTTGATCTCGTCGAGCGACTTGCGCCCGAAGTTCCGCAGCGCGAGGAGCTCCTCCTCTCGCTTCTGGAGCAGCTGTCCGACCGTCTGGATCTCGTTCGCCTTGAGGCAGTTGAACGCCCGGACCGAGAGGTCGAGCTCCTCGATGGGCGTGTCCATGAGCCGGTTCTGGCTGCCCTTCTCGCCGCGCAGCTCCGCCTCGTGCTTCTCGATCGAGTCGCGGAACTTGACGAAGAGGTTCAGGTGCTGCGTGAAGAGCTCGGCCGCGTGGCTGACTGCTTCCTCGGGCGACATGGTGCCGTCCGTCCACACCTCGATCAGCAGACGGTCGTAGTCCGTCGACTGGCCGACACGGGTCTTCTCCACCGTGAAGTTGGCCTTCTCGACCGGCGAGAAGATGGCGTCGATGGGGATGACGCCGATGGGCTGGCCCTCGCGCTTGTTGCGGTCAGCGGGTACGTAGCCCTTTCCGCGCTCCACGTTGAGCTCCATCCGGAGGTGGCCCTTGGCCGCCAGTGTGCAGATGTAGAGGTCGGGGTTGACGATCTCCACGTCGGACGAGGCCTGGATGTGCGAGGCGTGCACCTCGGCCGGACCCTTGACGTCGAGCAGCAGCGTCACCGGGTCCTCGGTGAAGCTCTTGAGGCAGAGCTTCTTGAGGTTGAGGATGACCTCGGTCACGTCTTCTTTGACGTGCGGAATGGCGGTGAACTCATGCGCGACGCCGTCGATCTGGATCGACGTGACTGCCGCGCCCCAAAGCGACGAAAGCAGCACGCGCCGAAGCGTGTTGCCGAGCGTGGTGCCGAACCCAGGGTCGAGCGGCTCGATGTCGAACTTTCCGTAGTTCGCGCTCGTCTCGAGCTTGCGCACCTGGGGGGTGACGGTCATCTGCGTGTCAATTGCCAATTGGGAACTCCCTTTACCGTGAATAGAACTCGACGATCAACTGTTCCTCTACGCCCGTCTCCATCTCGTGACGCTCCGGTCGGGCGAGGATCTTGGCGGACTTGTCGTCCGCGCTGAATGAAAGCCATGAGGGCACCGGCCGCACCTTGGACGACTCGAGCGCGACGTCGGTCACCCCGTTCGCGGGCTTGACCTTCAGCACGTCCCCCACCTTGAGCTGGTACGACGGCACGTTGACCGTCTTTCCGTTGACCTCGAAGTGCCGGTGCGAGACGAGCTGCCTGGCCTGCTTGCGCGAAGTGCCCAGCCCGAGCCGGTAGATCACGTTGTCGAGGCGAAGCTCGAGGTGGCGGAGCAGGTTCACGCCGGTCACGCCAGGCTCGGTGGCCGCAGCGGTGAAGTAGTTGCGGAACTGCTTCTCGAGCAGGCCGTAGATGCGGCGTGCCTTCTGCTTGGCGCGCAGCTGGATGCCGTAGTCCGACGTCTTGCGCTTGCGCGCCTGGCCGTGCATGCCGGGCGCGAAGGCGCGGCGCTCGATGGCGCACTTGGGCGTGTAGCACCGCTCGCCTTTCAAGTAGAGCTTGGCGCCCTCGCGGCGGCAGAAGCGGCAGACGGGGCCGCTGTAGTTCGCCACTAGACCCTTCTCCGCTTCGGAGGACGGCAGCCGTTGTGCGGGATCGGTGTTACGTCGGTGATTGCGCTGACCTCCAAACCAGTTGCCTGCAATGAACGAATGGCCGCCTCGCGTCCGGCGCCCGGCCCGCGCACGAAGACCTCGATCGAGCGCATGCCGTGCTCGAGCGCCTTCTTGGCGGTCGCCTCTGCGGTCACCTGCGCTGCAAACGGAGTCGACTTGCGGCTGCCTTTGAAGCCCTGCGCGCCGGCCGAGCCCCAGGAGATCACGTTCCCCTCTATGTCGCTGATCGAGATGATCGTGTTGTTGAACGTGCTCTGGATGTGAGCCTGTCCGTTGACCACGTTCTTGCGCTCCCGCCGGCGGGTGCGGACGACCTTCTTCTTGGCCATTACTTGCCTGCTTTGACCTTCTTCTTGCCGGCCACAGCGCGCTTCGGACCGCGGCGGCTCCGGGCGTTAGTGCGCGTACGCTGGCCGCGGACGGGAAGGCCGCGGCGGTGACGGGAGCCGCGGTACGAACCGATCTCGGTCATTCGCTTGATGTTCTGCGCCACCTCGCGGCGGAGGTCACCCTCGATCAGCAGCTCCTTGGCGGTGGCCATTCGGTCGATGATCTGGCGGAGCCGGCCGACCTCCTCTTCGCTGAGGTCCTTGACCCGCGTGTCGGGGTTGATGTTCGCCATCTTGATGAGCTTCTGCGCGGTCGTGTTTCCGATGCCCATGATGTAGGTCAGGGCGATCACGGCCCGCTTCTGCGGGGGTATGTCGACGCCGGCGATTCTCGCCATTAGCTCCTTACCCCTGCCGCTGCTTGTGTTTCGGCGTCTTGGAGCAGATCACGCGGACCACCCCATTGCGCTTGATCACCTTGCAGCTGGGACACATCTTCTTGACTGACGGACGTACCTTCATCTCCAAATCTCTCGAATTCGCCCTCGCGACCGGTCGCTGCTCGCAAGCTCGACACCCACCTTGTCCCCAGCAAGGAGCCGGGTGAAGTGGGTGCCTGCACGATCGGCGACGTGAGCCAGGACTTTCGCCCCGTTCTCGAGCTCAACCCGGTATACGCCGTTGGGGAGAGGCTCCACCACGACCCCCTTCACGATTGAGGGGCGTTGGGGCACGAACAGCGATTGTACCAAAGGTCGGGGCTCCCCATCCGGCGCTGCGCGCCACCTTCCCCGCGAGCGGGGAAGTGACCATTCTTATGCGAGGGGGTTGGCCGTCAGTACGACCGGGCCCCGGTCCGTGATCGCGACCGTGTGCTCGAAGTAGGCGGACAGGGAGCCGTCGGCGGTGCAGATCGTCCAGCCGTCGGGCTTCATGTACACCTCGTGTGATCCGGCGTTGACCATCGGCTCGATCGCCAGGGTCATCCCGGCCTTCAGCCTCGGTGGGGTGCCTGGGGTGCCGAAGTTCGGCACCTGGGGGTCTTCGTGCATCTGGCGGCCGATGCCGTGGCCGACGAACTGGCGGATGACCGAGAAGCCGGCCGCCTCGACGTGCTTCTGGATGGCCGACGAAACGTCCCCCAGGAACCCGCCTGGGCGCGCCTGGTCGATCCCGGCGTAGAGCGCCTGTTCGGTCACCTTGAGCAGCCGCTCGGCCTCCTTGCTGATCTTGCCCACCCCGACGGTGATCCCTACGTCGGCCCAAAAGCCCTCCAGCACCAGGCCGAGGTCGAGGCTGACCAGGTCCCCCGCGGCGATCTTGCGGTTGCCGGGGATGCCGTGGACGGCCTCGTCGTTGATCGAGACGCAGATCGAGCGCGGGAAGCCGTGGTAGCCCAGGAACCCCGGGGTGGCGCCCCCCTCCCGGATCAGCCGGTCGGCGATCTTGTCGAGCTCGATCGTCTTGGTCCCAGGCTCGCAGGCCTCCTTCAGGGGCGGGAGCACGGACGCCAGCAGGCTGCCCGCGCGGGCCATGAGGTCGATCTCGTGAGCAGTCTTGAGGTTGATCATGCTGACTGCCGTTTCGTGGCGCGCGCCGTGACAGCGGCGAGCACCTGGCGGCTTATGTCATCGATTGTGCCCATGCCATCGATCTCGGAAACCAGGCCCTCTCCACGGTAGTGGTCGAGCACCGGGATGGTCTTCTGGAGGTAGACCTCGATCCGGGGCTTCACCGCCTCAGCCTTGTCGTCCTCCCGCTGGACGAGCGCGCTGCCGTCCGCCGCGCAAGCCGCCGTGGCGGGCGGGTAGGTGCGCTGGCACTGGGGGCAGACGAGCCGGCCGGAAAGGCGCTCGAGCAGCTCGTCCAGGTCGACCTTGAGGTAGAGCACCCGGTCGAAATGGCGGCTGAGCTCGTCCATCAGCGTGTCGAGCGCTTCGGCCTGCGGGATCGTGCGCGGGAAGCCATCGATGATGAAGCCGCGGCTGCTGTCCGGCTGCCGGAGGCGGTTGCGAATCATGCCGATCATGATGTCGTCCGACACGTAGTGGCCCGCCGCAAGGATGGGCTGCGCCTCAAGGCCGAGCGCGGTGCCGGCGGCGATCTCGGCCCGGAGCATGTCTCCGGTGGCGATGTGCGGGATTCCGAAATGGGAGCGGAGCATGTTGGCCTGGGTGCCCTTTCCGCTGCCGGGAGCGCCGTACAAGAGCAGGTTCATTTGATGAAGCCTCGGTACTGGCGCATGACCAGCTGGGTCTGCAGCTGCTTCATGGTGTCGAGCGCGACGCCGACCACGATGAGTATGGCTGTGCCTCCGAGGTACATCTGTTGATGCGGAATGCCCGAGATCTTGGCCGTGGCGATGGGCAGGATGACGGTGATGAATCCCAGGAAGGTCGCGCCGGCGAAGGTGACCCGGTTCATGACCGAGGCGAGATAGTCCGCGGTCGGACGTCCCGGACGGATGCCCGGGATGAAGCTGGAATAGCGTTTCAAGTTGTCGGCGACATCGTTCACGTCGAACGTGATCGCCGTATAGAAGTACGTGAACCCGAACGTGAATGCGAAGTAGAGCGCGTTGTACGTGATCGCCATCGGCAGGTTGGAGGTGTCGGGCGCGAAGTTGCCCCTCACCCACGCCGCGGCCTGGTAGTACCAGGTGCCTGTGGGCGCGCCGGTGAAGTAGTTGGCGACGATCGTCGGCAGGAACATGACCGAGATGGCGAAGATGATCGGGATGACGCCGGCGTGGTTGACCCTTAGAGGCAGGAAGCTGGCGCGGCTCTGGACCTGCTTCAGCCCGACCGTACGCTGCGCGGACTGGATGGGAATCTTCCTCACCGCCTGCTGCACCTCGATGATCACCGCAGTCATGAACAGCGCGATCACGCCGAAGATGATGAAGGGGATGTAGTCGGCGAGACCGCCGCCGGTGGAGTGGGCGCTGAAGACAGACGCAACGCCCTGGGGTCCGCGGCCGATGATGCCGGCGAAGATGATCAGCGAGACGCCGTTGCCGATGCCGTGCTCGGTGATCAGCTCACCGAACCACATCAGCATCACGGTGCCGGCGGTGAGGACCAGGATGATCTGCAGGCGCTGGAACCAGTCCAGCGGGCCGAGGATCTGAGGGGTCGTGTTCTGGAAGAGCACTGTGAAGCCGTAGGCCTGACCGGCGCCAAGCAGGACGGTGAGGTAGCGGCTCCAGCGGGTGATTCGGCGGCGTCCCGCCTCGCCCTCTTTGGAGATCTCCTTGATCCGTTCGGAGATCACCGTCATGAGCTGCATGATGATCGTGGCGTTGATGTAGGGATTCATGCCCATGGCTACGACGCTGAAGCGCGAGAGGCCGCCGCCCGAGAAGAGGTCGAGCAGGCCCAGCAGCGCTTGTGAGTTGAAGAGCTGGGCCAGCGCCGCCTGGCTCGCGCCGGGCACGGCGACGTTGGCGAAGAGGCGGAAGATGACGAGGATCCCGCCCGTGAACAGGATCTTGTTGCGGAGCTCAGGCAGCCGGATGGCGTTGATCAGCGCCTCGAGGAGGTTCATCGCCTAGGCCTCGTCGGGAGGGGTGGCCTCCTCGACTGTTGCCGGCGGGGGCGGGGCGCCTTTCTCTTTTTTCTCACGCTGCGGCTTCGCTGCCTCGGCTGCAGGCTCTGCGGCCCGGGGAGCGTCGGTTGCGGGGAGCGGCTTTGGCAGCTTGGCCGCGGTGCGGCGGGGGCCGATCTTGCGCGGCTCGCCGAGGACTGTGACGGAACCGCCGCTCTTCTCGATCGCCTCACGGGCGCTGGCGCTGAAGAAATGCGCCTCGACCGTCAGCTTGCGCTTGAGGCCGCCGGTGCCGAGGATCTTGACTTCCTTGCCGGGATGAACGAGCCCGGCCTCGACCAGGGCCTCGACGTCGACCTTCGTTCCGTCCTTGAAGCGGCTCAGCTTGGAGAGGTTGACGACCGAGAAGATCCTCTTGAAGGGGTTTTTGAAGCCGGGAAGCTTGGGGATGCGCTGCGCGAGGGGCATCTGGCCGCCCTCGAAACCGACGCGGAAGCCCTCGCTGCGCGCGTTCTGTCCCTTCTGGCCGCGACCGGAGGTCTTGCCGCGTCCTGAGCCGGTGCCCCGGCCGATTCGCTCAGGGCGGCGATGAGCTCCGCGTGCGGGCTTGAGGTCGTGAAGCTGCATTTTTCTCTTCTATTTGCCTCGCTGGTGCTTCTTGTTCGACCGGGACCGCCAGATCTTGTACTGGCTGCGCTTGGGTCGGATATAGGGCGTGCCTTCGACGGCGACCAGGAAGTCGACGGCCTTGAGCATGCCGCGCACGGCGGGGTTGTCGGGGAGCTCGCGCGTCTGGTGCATGCGGCGGAAACCGAGCGACTGCACCGTGGCCTTGACCGCGGGGATCGCGCCGATCGTGCTCTTCATCAGCGTGGCCTTGATCGTTTTGGTTTTCTTGGCATCGGTTTTTTTGGCCTCTGTCACTTCGCCTCCACCGGGGTGGGTTCAGCCGCGACCCCACCGGCTTCCTGCCGGCGGTAAGCGTTGGCCAGACGGCGGCCGACGATCTGCTCGACCTCTTTGCCGCGCAGCTCGGCGATCTGCTGCGCTGTGCGCAGCTGCTGCAGCGCGGCGAGCGTCGCGCGAACCGTGTTAATGGGGTTGTTGGTGCCGTGAGACTTGGTGAGAATGTCCTTGATGCCCGCTGTCTCGATCACCGCCCGCATTGCGCCGCCTGAGATTACGCCGGTTCCGGGAGCGGCCGGCTTGAGCATGATGCGGGCGGATCCCAGCTTGAGGCGCACCTCGTGAGGGATGGTCGTGCCGACCATCGGCACCGTGATCATGTTGCGCTTGGCGACGTCCATGCCCTTGCGGATCGCCTCAGTCACCTCGCGTGCCTTGCCGATGCCCGCGCCGACCCGGCCGTTCATGTCGCCGACCACGATCAGCGCGCTGAACGAGAACTTGCGCCCGCCCTTGACCACCTTGGACACGCGGTTG
>Ga0209118_1000766_pt1 | contig 16362 bp, 16 predicted proteins | sample BlaSpr_A8_Ref_M1_FD_187988 | JGI IMG/M metagenome (GOLD analysis project Ga0209118, IMG submission 187988) | Forest soil microbial communities from Thunder Bay, Ontario, Canada - Black Spruce, Ontario site 2_A8_Ref_M1 (SPAdes) (version 2) | ecosystem: Environmental > Terrestrial > Soil > Boreal...
CCGGTGCCATCCACTCCGGACTGGCTGGCGGGAGCCTCCAGCGTCACCCAGGCCGCCAGTCTGTGTAATCCGGCCAATTCGTTCAGCGGTGGCCCGGTGCAGCTGGTCCAGTACCCAAACGGCGGTTTCGACGGCAACTACGTGTGCGGTGTGGCACAGCCCCAGCCTGACTTCACGCTCTCGGCTACTCCTTCCAGCCTCACGGTGGTTCAAGGCGCTGGTGCCAGTTACACGGTGAGCATCGCCCGCACTGGTGGCTTCACAGGTTCCGTGACGCTCAGTGCGAGCGGGTTGCCGAGCGGATCCGCCGCCAACTTCAGTCCTAACAACACGACCGGCAACAGTTCGACCATGTCGGTCGCCACGAGCGCCACGACCCCGGCCGGATCCTACACGCTGACTATTACGGGTATTGGCGGTAGCAATACGCGCACCACCGCTGTCACCGTGGTGGTCCAAGCGGCTTCCGGGCCAGACTACTCGCTCTCCGCCAGTCCATCCAGCCACACGGTTGTCCGGGGCGCGCGAACCAGTTACACGGTGACCATCACCCGCTCGGGTGGGTTCACAGGTCCGGTCACGCTCAGTGTCAGCGGGTTGCCTGGTGGAGTCGGCGCCACCTTCAGGCCCAACACCACCACTGGCGCGGGCTCGACCATGTCGGTGACGACGAGACCAACGACGTCGACCGGCTCGTACAGCCTGACCATTACAGGGGTCAGTGGCAGCCTGACCCGCACTGTGACCGTGACCCTTGTCATCACCTCGGCCAATGACTGCGGCAACTGCTAGCCGCGCCACGCAGCGCACAACTAGGACTGCTTCTCCGACTCAGATGCCGTAGATCAATCGTGCGTTGTCCGCGAGGATCAGGCGGGCGGCGGTTCGCGCCGCATCCTGCGACAGGTTGCCCGCGGCGACTGCGGCGCCAAGGCACGAACTGAGTGCCGCGCGGCCTTTCTTTCCCGCGATCCATTGGAGCTCGGGCGAACCGAACGCGTCCGACGAATAGACGACCTTTGTGAAGGGCGCCTGCTCGAGGATGGTCGTGATCACCCGGCCCACGCCCGGCCCGATCATGGGGTTGAACTCGGATAGGTCGAGGTACACGTTAGGAAAGACAGTGGCCAGATAGGCCCCCTCCTCGTAGAAAGGGTAGGCGCCATGCAGAAGGATGATCTTCGCGTGGCGAAGCCTCTCGTCACGAAAGACCGCCGCCAGCAACCCCGGCCGCGCGGTTTTGATGTCGAGGTCCTGGTCGCCCATCCCGGAGTGGATCTGAAAAGGCAGATTCAGCTCGATGCTCAGCTCGAGCGCCCTCCACAGGATGTAGTCCCGCACCCGCTTCACGTCGTCCCGGGTCGAGCGAGGCACGTGGATCCTCGCAAACAACCCGGCAGAATCAGGGCTGCGCTTGAGTCTGTCTACTGACGTCGAGACCTCTTGGGCCGTGAGTGGCTGGAGGTCCAAACCTGTCCGGTAGGCGATGACAGTCTTGAATGAGATGATCTTCGAGTCCGACGCGATCGTCCTGATCCGCTCGTCGAAGGCTTTCTCGAGGTCCGCCAGGCTGTCGTGCTGGTCCCAGAGCTCGCCGATCAGGGTTTCGATTCGGAAGAGCCCATAAGCGGGCACTCCTGTGAGTGCCTCGAATTCTTCAAGGTTGACGTTCTTGGGGTTGCCGAGGTCGACAATGTTGGACTCGAGATTGATGTCGCGATACATTCCGCGGACATACGCCTGGTAGTCGGCAACCATTGCGCCGCGGGTTGCGATGATCGCTTCCCGGTTCGCTTCGCAACCCAGGTAGCCGGCGATGGCGTGCATCGCCTCGTGGTAGATCATCGTCTGCTGCTGGTTGATGGTTAGCTGCCGCTTCTCGTGGTCCGTTGGCGTATGGCCGCCCGAATCGAGAAATTCGATCCAGTCTCCACCTAGCGAGAAGGTTGCCAATGGATCGAAAGTGGGTCGACTCGACTCCCGCTTGAATATGTGAACGTGCTGGTCGATCAACGGCAGGTCGTTCAGTTCAAGCATGTGTTCAGCTCCCAAAATCAGCCAGACCGAGCAGGGTCCATGGTGTCTGAGGTCGAGCGCCGGCTCAGGACCACTCCAGATAGGTGGCGCGCTCCCAGTCGCCAACCTCGAGTGCGTACGCGGCCGCCTCTGATCGCCGAAGCCGCAGGAAGCCGGGGCCGATAACCGGCCCCAGCGCATCCATAAGGACCGCATCCGCCTCGAGGGCGTCGAGCGCCTCTGGCGCCGAGCGCGGCAGCAGCTCAAGTCCGCGAGCCAACGCGTCGGCCTCGCTAAGGTGGCCTATGTCGTCCGGGGTCGGCTCGCCGAGGACTAGGCCCTGCTCGACGCCGTCCAGGCCGGCGGAGAGAAGACCGATGAGCGTGAGATAGGGGTTTCCAGTGCCGTCGCCGGCTCGGAACTCGACATGCTTGCTGCCCGAGTCAGGTACACGAACGAGTACGGCGCGGTTGCTTCCGCCGTAGCAGATGTGGCTTGGTGCCCACGACCCGGGAAGGAGCCGCTTGTAGGAGTTCACAGTTGGTGCCGCGAGACCGCTCAGACCGCGAGCGTGCTTGAGAAGGCCGGCGACGAAGGAGGTACCAAGAGGGCTGAGACCGAGCGGTCCATCGCCTTGCATGGCGTTGCGCCCATCCAAAGACACCACACCCAGGTGAACATGGAGGCCTGAGCCGGGCATGTCGGCGAAGAGCTTAGGCATGAAGGTCGCGATGAAACCGGCGGCGCTTGCGAGTGCCCGTAACTCCTCCTTCACCGTCATCAAGTCGTCGGCGGCTCGGAGCGGGGGCTGGTGCGCGATGTTGATCTCGTACTGTCCAGGCCCAAATTCGGGAGCCACTTGCTCCAGCTCGACTCCCATCTCCGCCAGGGAGGTCATGACCCGCGACATCAGCAGGCGCTGGCTCTCAAGCGCATTGAGTGAGAACATCGTTGCTCGCGTGGTGGGCTTGTGGTTTTCATCGGTCCTGGCCAGCAGGTAACACTCGGGTTCGAACGCCGTCCGCAACGCCAGGCCGCGACTCAGGTACCGCGCGTCCATCGCACACAGGGTGGCCCGGGCACAGCCCGGCCAGGGCTTGCCGTCGGAGTCGTGCAGGAACGAGTAGGTTCGCGCTGCACCCGGATGGTGGGGCACCCGCGCGTATGTAGCCGGGTCCGGGACGGCCAGGAAGTCGCCTGTCTCGGCACCGAAAACGAAGTCGGGCACCTGGAGATCGAGAACGTTGAAATCGAGATTCGCCCGCGCGAACGACACACCACCCGTGAGGACCCGCTCCAGGCGTTGGTAGGGAACGCTCCTCACCTGGGCGCGGCCGCTCAGGTCGTGGTAGATCACCCACACCTCGGAGATGCCATCCTCCTTGGCCCGGGCGACAAGGGCCGCTCTCGCGTCGGCGGAACTCGGGATTGATGCCACGGTCGGGTGGATCGTAGGCAACCGACGGGTAGGGGTCAAGCAAGCCCAAGCAGAGGTTGATCCGCACTGCGGTACAAGGCAAAGACCCGCGGTCGCAAAAAACCATTCTTCATCCGGCGGGCAGCATCCACAGCAAGAGTGCATCCGCGTACCTGGTTAACCTGCTCAACGACCGACCGCTACGAAGTTAAGGAGGCGTGATGGGTGAATTTGCAGGCAGGCGAAGTGGAGAGGACCTGGAGTCCAGGATCGCGAGGCTCGAGGATATCGAGGCGATCAAGAATCTCAAGGCACGCTATGCGTACTACTGCGACCACGGATACGACGCCGACGGAATGGCCAGCCTCTTCGTGAATGACTCCACTTGGGAAAGCAACGCGTTCGGCACCTACCGGGGCCGCGATGCCATCCATGCTTTCCAGTCCAACATCAGCAAAGAAATCGTCTGGGCCCTCCATTTCATGATCTGTCCGGTGGTCAATGTGAGTGCCGACGGGCAGTCGGCCACCGGCAGCTGGTACCTGATTGAGTTTGCGACGATGGTCGGCCCGGACCAGGTCGAAACGCCGAGCCCCCGCGATGCCGTTGTAATGAGCGCCATCTACAACGACACCTTCGTCAAGGAGAACGGCGAATGGAAGTTCAAGAAAGTAGAGGTTGAATTTCATCAAGTGTCCGATCTCGACAAGGGGTGGGTGCTTCAGCAGTTTCGGGCCTCCTGAACCCGCAGGTCAGGCCGATGCGCGCGGCTGACGGTCGTGTTGTCCCCCGGCGACCGTGATGTTCAGGTCCGTGGGGTGAGCAAGAATAGCGACGTACAGAAGCGTCACTCAGTCTCACCGAATCCCAGAACGGGGCGCAGAGTGGGGGCGCGGCGATGTTCTTGGCGTGAAGGCGAATCTCGGGTGGGATCAGGGTGCGCCTGACCCACTATTCCTGACAGGAGGCACCAGGTGGAGTATTTGCGCAAGGTCGATTTCGCACGACTCACGGCGGTCGACGACCGGGTGACCCAGTCACTGTTGGATTGGGATTCCGGAGCGACGAGCTGCAGCGTCAACTGCATCAAGACGCCTCCACGTGACGGCTCGCCGGCCGGGATGCACACCCACGTCGTCGACCAGATCTTCTACATCCTGAGCGGAACGATGAGCCTGGAGATCAATGGCCAAGCGCACGCCGCAGGCCCGGGCACGCTGGTGGTGTTTCCGGCCGGTGTCCCGCATCGCAACTGGAACGGCGGTGCCGAGGCGACCGTTCACCTGGCGTTCAATACGCCCCTGCCGTCGCAAGACGAACCGTTCGCGCGGCCGGTCGAAACCCGTGCCTGACGTTATGCGTGCGCGCGCCGTGCCTGATGGGCCGCGCAACCGGCTGCGGGAGCTGATCGACGATAAGCCCAGCGCGCTTGGCACCTTCATCACCCTCGGCGACCCGGTTGCGGTCGAATTGGCCGGCCTGGCGGGGCTCGAGTTCGTCGTCATCGAGTGCGAGCACGCTGGTTTGAGTCTCGAGACGGTCCAGAACCATCTCCGAGCGGCGCGCGCTCGCGAGCTGGGCACGCTGGTCCGGGTGCCCGCCGGCGATCACGGGTTCGTACAGCGTGTGCTCGACATCGGTGCTGACGGCGTGCTGGTCCCGCACATCTCGGACAGCGAGGCGGCCGGCGCTGCCGTTAGCGGCGTGCGTTTCCCGCCGGATGGCCACCGCGGGATGTATCCGAGCTCGGCCGCGGCGGATTTCGGTGCGCACAGTCTCCCTGGAGTGAGCGAGCTCACACGAGCTCTCAACCGGAACACAGTGCTGGCGATCATGATCGAGGAGGCCTCAGCCGTCGACCAGATCGAAGCGATCGTCGCCACCCGGGGCGTCGACCTGGTCGTCGTAGGGCCGAGCGATCTGTCGGCATCGTTGGGCGTGATCGGCGATCCGAAAGACCCCCGGCTGGCGGATGCCGTCCGCAAGGTGTTCAAGGCGTGCCGCGAGGCGGGCGTGAAGTTCGGGATGCCCGTTGAACACGGCGGCTATCGACAAACGGCCGCCGAGCTGCGCGAGCAGGGGGCCTGGTTTCTCACTGGCGGCAGCGACTCCGTTTTTCTGCTCAATGCTTTCAAGGCGTCGGTGAAGGCGCACTCCTGAGCGGCTCCTCGAGGCTGAGGTCGCACGCCGACCCGCTGATGAGCCAGCGCCCATCGACGCGGCGGAACCGGTGCGAATAGACGCCGCCCAGCAGGACGCGCTCGCGATGTGTCGACCCCGGCGCTGATGAGGCCGGCCGCTGGTCGAGGATTGCCAGCAGGTAGCAGACCCCGATTGCCGACTCTCCATTTTCCGCGAGCTCGACTCGCGGCGCGAGGAGATAGTGCAAAGTCATGGGCCCAAGATCTGTTGACGCCCCGGCGAAGAATGCCCTGATCGCCTCGCGGCCTTCGTAACGTCCGAAGTCGACCGACCCGTCACGCGTGCGTGATGACCACGTCGCGTCCTTGGTGAAGAGGTCGGCCAGGCCATCAGGATCGTAGGACGAGTCGCACAGCTCCGCGTAGCGGTGGACAAGCGCCCGGATCTCACTCTCGGATTCGAGCCGGTCCAGACGATCTTCGATTGTCCTGGCAGCGGTCATCTGGCACCCAAGAACATGAAGGTTGACAACGATTCCTGATCAAATATACTGGCCGGGTTTTCGGAAGGGAGATTCGAGGGGGAGCAAATGTCTAGCGCACCCGCGAGCGCCCAAGGCGCACGCCTAGAGAAGAACGTACTCAGCCTTTGGAACTGCATCGCGCTCTCGGTGGCCGTCATGGGTCCGGTCCTCGCGGTCGTGCTCAACGCCCCCGCCGCGGGTCCTTCGACGGGCGAAGCCCTGCCCCTCGCCTTCCTCATCGCGCTGATCGTGATCATCTTCGTAGGCAACACCGTCGTCCAGTTCTCACGGGTGTTGCCGTCGGCAGGCTCCTTCTACACGTACACGGCGCGAGGCCTCGGCGGCGAAGCCGGCTTCTTCACGGGCTGGATGTTCTTCGGCGCGTACGCCCTGTTGATGCCAGGGCTCTTTACAGCCGTGGCAGCCTTCGCCCACGACTACGTCAAGCTCACGTTCAACGCCGAGATTCCGTGGTGGATCTACGCGGGCGTCTTCATGGCGATCGTCGTCGTGCTCTCGGTCCGCAGCATCAAGGCGTCGGTCCAAGTCGACCTCACGCTGCTCACGGTCGAGGTAATCGTGTTCTTCCTCCTGGCGACCATCGCCATCGCAAACGCCGGAAACGGCAACACCGGGGCCGCCTTCTCGCCGAGCTCAGCGCCCAATGGTTTCTCGGGTGTGGGCCTGGGTGTCGTCTTCGGCATCCTTTCCTTCATCGGCTTCGACGCCGCGGCGGTGCTGGGAGAGGAATCGAGGGACCCCCACCGAGTCATTCCCCTCGCGGTGGGAGGCTCGGTGATCGGGGTCGGCGTGTTCTACGTCTACGTGATGTACGGGCTGACCGCGGGCTACCACCTCAACGACCCGGCCCACATGTCCGCCTTCCTCAAGGACAGCACGCCGTTTGTCACGCTTGCCCACCAGTACGCGCCCTGGCTCGAGCAGCTCGTCGACCTGTGCGCGATCGCCGGCCTGTTCTCGGCCTTTCTCGCCTTGCAGAACACCACGGTCCGCGTCATCTTTTCAATGGGCCGCGAGGGCGCGCTGCCGGCGGCCCTAGGCCGCGTGCACGCGCGCTTCCACTCGCCGTACATCGCGATCTACACCCTGACGGTGTTCACCGTCATCGTCGGGTTGGCGGGTGCCGCGTGGCTCGGACCGGGCGCAACAGGGCTCTATGGCTTTACGGGCACGATCGGCACGGTTGGAGTCGTGCTCGTGTACATCCTGTGCAACATCGCCCTCATCCGCTACTTCTCGAAGCGAGAGGATCGAAATATCCTGCTGCATGTGGTCGCACCGATCCTCGGATGCCTTGGCCTCCTCTACCCGCTGTGGGTCGTTGTGGCGCCGGGCCAAGCGTACCCCTACAGCATGGTGCCTTACATCGTCGGCGTATACATAATCGCCGGGTTGGTGGCGTACTTCTACCTCCGGAGCCGCTCTCCAGAAAAGCTGGCCGCATTCGGCTCGGTGGTGGCGGACGAACCCATCACGCATGCCGAGGAAGGCGGGCGATTCGACGACAGGTCAGCCCACAAACCGATCAAGTAGCCATGGTCGAGGTCGACGGTAAGCAGGTTTTCTCGACACTCGAGGAGCTTGTGGATCCGAGCTACACCGCGCTCGTGATCGTGGACATGCAGAACGATTTCTGCAGGGCCGGCTACAACTTCGCGCAGCAGGGGATCGATATCTCGATGTACCCGGCGATGGTGCCTAAGCTCGCGCGCCTGATCGAGAGCGCGCGGGCGGCATCGGTGCCTGTGATCTACATCATGATGACGCGGCTTCCCGACTCCAAGATCGAGTCGCCCGCACAGCTTCGTTTCACCATGCGGCTGCATTTCGCGACCCGCGGCCCGCTCAAGCCGCTCAAGTACACAGTGGAGGGCACCGAGGGCCAGCAGATCATCCCCGAGCTCGCTCCCAAACCCGGCGACCTGATCGTGCGCAAGTACCGCTCCAGCGGTTTCTGGGGAACCAACCTCGACATGCTTCTGCGCAGCAACGCCATCAAGAGCATCGTGGTGACCGGTGCGACCACTGAAGGGTGCGTCGAGTCCACCGCGCGTGACGGCCTCTTCAACGACTACTACGTGATCGTGCCGGAGGACTGCGTCGCCAGCGACGATCCGGCGCAGCACGAGGCGTCGATGCTTCTAATGCGTCATCGCTTCGACGTGGTGCCTTCGTCGGAGATACTGGAAATGTGGTCTGGCGCGGGAAGCGCCTGAGGAGAATCGTGGGGAAGCTCGAGAACAAGACGGCGATCATCACCGGAGGAGCCCGCGGCATCGGCCGGGCGATCGCCGAAGCGTTCGTGGCGGAGGGTGCCGACGTCGCGATCGCGGACCTGGCTCCCGAGAGCAACGCCGGCGAGCTGCTGGCCGCGCTTCGCAAAGGGGGCCGTCGTGCGATCTACGTGCAGACCGACGTCACAAAGGAAGCCGAGGTCAAGGCCATGGTCGAGCGCGTCGAGAAAGAGCTCGGCCCTGTCGAGATCCTGGTCAACGACGCGGGCATAGGCGAGCAGGTGCTCCTGCACGAGATGTCGTCTGCGCAGTGGGACAGGATGGTCAACACGAACCTGCGCAGCGTGTTCCTGTGCACCCGATACGTGCTCCCCCAGATGCTCGAGCGTGGGAGCGGGAAGATCATCAGCATCGGCTCGCAGCTCGGGCAGATTGGCGGCCACGAGATGGTGCATTACAGCGCCAGCAAGGGCGGGGTGCTCGCTTTCACAAAGGCCCTGGCCCGCGAGGTGTCGACCAAGGGCGTGCGCGTCAACGCGATCGCGCCAGGCCCGATCCTCACCGACATGATGAAAGACGAGACAGACGAGTGGAGGGACAAGAAGCTCGCCGAGATGCCGATCGGCAGGTTCGGCCAGGCCCACGAGGTGGCGCCGACCGCCGTCTTCCTCGCGTCGGACGACTCCTCGTACTACGTTGGGCAGACGCTCGGGCCCAACGGCGGCGACGTGATGCTCTGATTCGTGTGTGACCTGAAGGGACGCGTCGCCCTGGTCACCGGCGCCGCATCGGGTATCGGCGCGGCGACCGCAATCGCGTTCGCGCGAGCGGGCGCCGATGTCGCGCTTGGCTGGCTTCCCAGCGACCCGCACGACGTGGGTCGAGTGCGAAGCGCCGTCGAGGTGGCCGGGCGCCAGGCTCTGGTCAGCGAGCTCGACGTGACCTCCACCAGATCGGTGAACTCCTTCGTGGCGGAGGCTTTCAAGACCTTCGGCCGGGTCGATATCCTCGTCGCCAACGCGGGCATCGCCCGCACTGTGCCGGCGTTGGAGCTGACCGATGAGGCGTGGAACAAGGTCGTCGACGTGAACCTGCTCGGCGTTTGGCGCTGCTTCAGGGCGGCCCTGCCGCACATGCTCGAGGCTGGGTACGGACGCCTTCTCGCCACCTCATCGGTGGCCGGCACCGCCCAGTCGTGGCCTGAGCACGTCCACTACACCGCGTCCAAAGCCGGCATCGTGGGCCTCATCAAGAGTCTTGCGATCGAAGTCGGCAATCGCGGGGTGACGGTGAACGCCGTGGCGCCGGGAGTCATCGAGAGCCCTCAGTCGCTGGACCCGGTGAACTCTCTCGGTGTCGAGGGGGTCGCATTGGCCGGTCGCGTGAACCCCGTCGGCCGGGTCGGCCAGCCCGAGGACGTGGCGGCTCTCTACAGCTTCCTGGCCTCCGAGGCCGCGGGGTTCGTCAATGGACAGCTCATCACCATCGACGGCGGCCGGTCCCTGCTGATCAAGGATTAGATGCGGTCCCAACTTTCGCTGAGGGCCCGGTCATTGCAGCCCTCGGCGACCATAGCCGTGGACGCTCGGGCGAAAGCCCTGGTCGCCCAGGGCGTTGACCTCGTGAACCTGACCGCCGGCGAGCCCGACTTCGACACCCTTTTGGCCGCCCGAGACGGAGGCATCGCCGCCATCGAGCGCGGCTTCACCCGATACACGCCGGTGCCCGGCATCGCAGAGCTTCGAGAGGCGATCGCGAAGAAACTCAAAGACGACAACGGCCTCGACTACAAGCCGTCGCAGGTCGTGGTCTCCAACGGAGCCAAACAGTCGATCTACAACGCGCTGATGGTGCTGCTGGACCCCGGAGACGAGGTCGTGATCCCGACGCCCGCCTGGGTGAGCTATCCGGAAATGGTCCGCCTCGCCGGCGGCGAGCCGGTGCTGGTCGACACCCAGCCGAACCAGTACCACCTCGACGCCGGCGCGCTCGCGGCGGCGATCACCTTGCGCACCAAGGCCATCGTGCTGAACAATCCGTGCAACCCGACCGGCGTCGTTTACTCGGACGCCGAGCTTCGGGTGGTCGCCGAGCTCGCGGAGAGGAACGACCTCTACGTGATCAGCGATGAGATCTACGAGAAGCTCACGTACGGGGCGGAGTTCATCAGCATCGCTTCGCTCAGTCCGGAGATCCTGGACCGCACGATCACGGTCAACGGCTTTTCCAAGGCCTACGCCATGACCGGGTGGCGCATGGGCTACGCCGCCGCCAATCCCCAGGTCGCCGAGGCGATGTCAAGCTTCCAGAGCCAGGTTACGTCGGGGGCGTCATCGATCAGCCAGCGCGCGGCTCTCGCCGCGTTGAAGGCAGACCAGGCGCCGGTCGAGGCGATGCGAGTCCAGTTCGACCGCCGCCGCCGGTTCGTCGCGGAGCGCCTCAGGGCGACGCCGGGAATCCACCTCGACCGCCTGCCGGAAGGCGCCTTCTACATCTTCCCGCGTGTCGATGAGCTCTACCGCAACGGCATCGCCGGGTCGGTCGCTTTTGCCGAAGCCCTGCTCGAGAGGGGTCGCGTTGCCGTGGTCCCTGGGCTGCCTTTCGGGTCGGACCGGCACGTCCGGATCTCCTACGCCTACTCCCTGGAGACTCTGACCGAAGGGATGGACCGGTTCGCGGCCTTCGCGCGCTCGCTCGCGGGTTGATGACCTCAGTCGTCGGCCCAGGCTCGCTCGAGCCCGGCGGCGACCGCGGCGAGCTCGATGTCGCGGCCGAAATGCCCTATCACCTGGATGCCTGCTGGGAGGCCGTCAACAGGCGCCGGCAGGCTGAAGACAGGCTGCCCCGTGAGGTTGAAGGGACGCGTGAAGCGGACCAGGGGCCGGGTGTCGACCTCGGGGGCGATGAGCGGGGCGACGGCTGCCGTCGAGGGAAGCAGGATCGCGTCCAGCCCGCGCATTGCTCTGGACACCTCGTCGCGCATCCTCTTCTGGTCCTTGATCGCACGCACGTAATCCAACCCGGTTACGTCGAGCCCGGTGCGCAGGCGCGCGAGCACGTCAGGGCCGTAGTCACCTGGTCGCGTGTCCATCCACGTCTTGTGGAAGGCGACCGCCTCGCTGAGCATGATGTCGAGGCAGGCTTTCTGCATCGCGTCAAGCCCGGGCAGCTCGATCTCCGGCAAACCTGCAGAAACAAGGTCCCACGCTTTGCGGACCTGCGCATCAAGTCCGTCGACCCAGCCTGCAGGAACCGCCATCCGCAGCCGCTCGATCGGAATCGGCTCAACTACGCCCCACCCGTCGATCCCGGCCATCATGGCAACCGCCCGCGTTGCGGTAGCCACGTCAGGCGCGAGCGAGCCGATGGTGTCGAGCGAGAAGCTCAGCGGTACGACGCCCTTTGTGTCGATGGTTCGGAACGTCGGCTTGCACCCGACGATGCCGCAGAGCGCGGCGGGGATGCGGACCGATCCACCTGTATCGCTGCCGATCGCCCAGTCGCACGCTCCAGCGGCCACCGCCGCGGCAGACCCACCCGAGGATCCCCCGGCGATGCGAGAACGTTCGCGCGGGTTGTGGACCGTGCCGAAGTGGCGGTTCATGTTGGTGGAACCGAAAGCCCACTCGTGAAGGTTGGTCTTGCCGATCATCACGCAGCCGTGGCTGCGGAGGTTGCGAATCAGCGGCGCGTCCTCCGACTTCGGTTCGGTCGGCAGAATCCGGCCGCCTCCCGTGGTAGGCGTGCCACGCACGTCGACCAGGTCTTTAACCGCGACGACTTCTCCGTCTCCATCCTCATCGGTCATCGCGATGAAGAGGTTGAGATCCTCGAGCTCTTCCGCGCGAGCGCGCGCATCGAGAATTCGCACCGACCGATTATTCCAGGAGGTCAGTAACGAAATGTGCGGCCCAGTGCTTTTGAGCGAAGACCAGCGCAAGAACATCGTCGCGTATCACGCGAAATTCAACGAGGCGTCGGCGAGCCCGTTCGGGCCGGCCGACGAGATCGGGATGCTCAACCTCATGACCGCCGAATCAAGACGAGCTGCGCTCGGCGATGCTGACGCCGGCAAGCCGTTCGACCTGGCGGTCGACTATTTCGTGGGCATGCCAGTGTGGACGGACCTTGGCGATCCCGGCTTTCAGCTCTGGATGTCGCACACCCCGGCCGGAAACATGATCGACAACCCGCTCGGCGTCTCAGCCGAGCAGAACGAGCTCGTCAGCTACTCGGGTGAATGCATCTCGCTGTACACGCACTGCGGCACCCACGTCGACACCTTCGCCCATTTCGGGCTGCACGGCCAGATCTTCAACCGCTTCAACGCCAAGGAGCACCTGGGCAGCCGGCACTGGAACCGTGGTGGCGCTGACAAGCAGCCTCCGGTACTCGCGCGCGGCGTGATGATCGACGTGGCCGCCGCGGCTGGGGTCGACATGCTGCCCGACAGCCACGCGATCGGCGAGAAGGAATTGCTCGATGCTCTCAAGCGCCAGAAGACCGAGCTGCGCCCGGGCGACGTCGTCCTCATCCGAACAGGGAGGATGACGATCTGGCCTGACCAGCAGAGGTTCGTGCCCAACTCTCCCGGCATCAACCGGCAGGGAGCCGAGTTCCTCGCCAAGGCCGGCGCCATCTACATCGGCGCCGACAACGGCGGCGTCGAGCACACGCCTTCCGCAGACCCCGAGAACTGGCTGCCGGTGCACACCTATCTCCTGGCCGAGGCTGGGATCCCGCTCCTGGAAATGGCCTACCTCGAGGACCTGTCGCACGAGTCGATCTACGAGTTCGCCTTCATCGGCGCGTGCTTGAAGATCCGTGGCGGCACCGGCAGCCCGATGCGCCCGATCGCCCTGCCGTTGCGCTCTTGACGGAGGCGCGGTTCGCCGGTGAGACTCGGTCTCGTATGAGCCGGCGCTAACCGTTCGTCAGGGCCGGTTGGCGTCCAGGTGCTCGCGCACGAGCCGCCCAGCCTCGATGACATGGAGCTCCATCAGCCGCCGAGCCTCGCCTGCATCTCGAGCTTCCAGGGCGTCGATGATCGCGCCGTGGCGGTCGCGAGCCGCTTCATTCCAGCCAGGGATGGTCTCGTAGAAGCGGCGCGGCACGTAGCGGGTCGCAGCTCGCAGGAACCACCTCAAACGCTTGGCGTCGGGCACGTGGTTGATCGTCCGGTGGAATTTGAAGTTCAGCTCCTCGACGCGGTGCACGAGCTGATGCTCATCCCGTGGCGGGGCGAAGCTTTCCAGGATCGCGTCCTGGATCTTGCGCAGGTCGGCGATGGTGGCCGGCGGAATGATGGGGGCCGCCTCCTCGATGAGCAGGCCGGCGACGAAAGCCTGGACGCGAAAGGCGTCCTCGACGTCGCGGAGCCCCAGGGTCGCCACACGAAAGCCGCGTCGCGGGATGACCTCCAGCAGCCCTTCGTTCGCAAGCGTCACCAAGGCCTCGCGCACCGGCATCGTGCTGACGCCGAGCGACTCGGCAAGCTGGTGCACCGCCATGCGCTCACCGGTGGTGTACTGGCCGCTCAGCAGGGCTTCGCGCAGGTAGCGCGTGGTCTCCTCGCCCAGCTTCTTCCTGGCCAGGAGCGCCAGGGGTCTCTCGTCGGCCTCTTCGATCAAGGGTGAGGCTGCTCCGCCCAGCGATGCTTCGGCTCGAACCCGAGCATGCGTTGGGCCTTGCGATTGCTGACTAACGACCCATGCTCCGCGACGCCGCCGCGCACCGGAACTTTGGGGTAAAACCGGCGTGCGAGCTCGCGCGTAGGCAGCACGTGCGCGCTCTCGCTCGCGAACGTGTTGAAGACCTGGAATCCAAGGCCGTCGATATCGACGCACAGGCGGACCATCTGCGCCACGTCTCGGACGTCGACGTATGCCCACATCTCGCGTTTGCGAATACCCGGGTCGGTGCTCCATAGCGGGAACTTCGCGTAGTCCGCCGGGGCCATCACGTCTCCGATCCGGAGCCCGTAGAAGTCCCCGCCCGCGCGGGCGTGGAACGCGGCCGCGGTGCGCTCGTTAACGACCTTCGACAGGCCGTACGCGTCCATGGGTACAGCCGGATGCTCCTCGTCGACTGGAAAGTACTGCGGGTCGAGCTGCTCGTCCGCGAATACGACGCCGTATGTCGCCTCGCTCGAGGCGAAGATGACCTTGCGGATCCCGGCCCGGCCCGCCGCCTCCATGGTGTTGTAGGTGCTGGTGGTGTTGATCCGGAAGACCTCCGCGTCGGGCACCAGCTGGACCCGTGGAATCGCCGCGAAATGGATGAGCACGTCGATGGGCTGCGGGCGCAAGGAGGGTTGCAGCTCGTCAATGCCGCTGTACACCCCGATCGCCCCGAAAGCCTGGCCCGAGTCGGTCAGGTCGGCGATCAGCGTCCGGCAGCGGGGGTCGGAAGCAGGCTTCAGGTCGACATTGAGAACCTCGTGGCCGGCATCGAGCAGCTCCTTCAAGATCCAGGCGCCGATCTTGCCGCTTCCGCCCGTGACGACGATCCGTTTCATCCGACCTTCCTTGTCTTGGCCTCAGCCGCCTGTCTCACCGAGTGCCTTGGACGCGGGGTACTGGTCCATGAACGCGCGCGCGAGGTCGATGCGCCGCATGAAAACCGCATCGCCCGTGTTCTGCGCGTAGTCGATGAACCGGGCCAGCGCGTCCGCCCGGCTTGGGTGGCCGCTGAACCGCGCGTGCAGCCCGATCGACATCATCCGGCTGACGCCGTCGTTGTCGTTGCGCAGGCCGTCCAGCTCTGCCTTCGCATACTCGTAAAAGTGTTCCGGGCTGCCGTACCCCTGCGCGACCACGAACCGCGCGTCGTTGACGACCAGGGAGTAGGGCGTGACGAGGTGAGGCTTTCCATTCACACGCGTCCAGTAGGGGAGGTCGTCGTTGTAGCAGTCGAAGTCATAGACGAAGCCGCCTTCCTCGACGACCAGCTCGCGGGTGTTGACGCTCATCTCGCGGCAGTACCAGCCCAGCGGCCGCTCGCCGACCGTCTTCTTGATCGAGGCCACTGCGCGCTTGATCGCCTCGCGCTCCTCGTCACGCGTCATCTCGAAGTGGTTCACCCAGCGGTATCCGTGGCCCGCGACCTCGTCGCCTCGCTCGGCTAGCTTCTTGGCGACCGCGATGTTCCTCTCGAGAGCCACCGCGGCGGCGACGCAGGTCACGTTGATGCCGGCGTTGGCGAAGACTCGGAACTGGCGCCAGACCCCCGCCCGCGAGCCGTACTCGTATGCGGACTCGATCGCAAGGTCGCGCATGCCCTCTTGCTTGTAAGGCAGCTCATAGAGGTCCTCGTTGAAGTCGTCGCCCATGGCGTACGTCTTCTCAGATCCCTCTTCGTAGTTGAGGATGATCTGGATCGCGACCTTCGCCCCTCCCGGCCACGTGATCTTGGGCGGGAACTCGCCGTAGCCGACCAGCTCTCTCGGCGGACCGGCCACCCCGGGGAGGTCGGTCGTCCTGTACCACTGCTCGTTGAGGCCTGTCGCCATCGCGGCTCTCCTTATTAATGTGGTCGTGCGAAGCCGTTCTGGCCCGCCCCGTTTTCGCGTACGAGGCTATGTGATCAAAGATCTAAAGTCAATTGTTGGTGATAGCCTGGCGATTCTGTGAGCAACGAACCGGAGCTCTCGATCCTCGAAGCGATCCGGGGCGCTCTGTTCGACGAGATGGCGCGCGATGAGAGAGTGATGGTCCTTGGCATGGACGTCGGCCGGCTCGGCGGCGTCTTCCGGGTGACGCGCGGGCTGATGGACGCGTACGGGCCCGACCGGGTGGTGGACACTCCTCTGGCGGAAGCGTCGATCGTCGGCGCCTCGCTCGGACTCGCCATCGGCGGCATGGTCCCGGTCGCCGAGGTCCAGTTTCTCGGATTCACGCACCAGGCGTTTCACCAGATCGGGCCGCAGCTCGCGCGGTACCGGTTCCGCTCGCGCGGGCGCTACCACGCCCAGGTCACGATCCGGGCGCCATTCGGCGGCGGGGTCAGGA
>Ga0209118_1000767_pt1 | contig 16346 bp, 8 predicted proteins | sample BlaSpr_A8_Ref_M1_FD_187988 | JGI IMG/M metagenome (GOLD analysis project Ga0209118, IMG submission 187988) | Forest soil microbial communities from Thunder Bay, Ontario, Canada - Black Spruce, Ontario site 2_A8_Ref_M1 (SPAdes) (version 2) | ecosystem: Environmental > Terrestrial > Soil > Boreal...
TGATCGAAGGCTGCGCGTACGGGCAGACGGAGCGGAGAAGCGATTACGAGCACGTTGCCGACGTCGACTCCGAATTTCGGAGCCAAATCCGCCGCGCCTGCTGGGCAAACAGCGTCGTGCCTTCGTACATGGCCTCCCCCGAGATCACTGAGATCTCGGGAACATCGCAGACAAGTGGTTTTACGTTCAAGTCGACACCACGTTCAAGTCGGCACCAACCAAAAAGCCTTGGAATCCCCGCCCGACAACGGTTTCCGCCAATCACCTATGCACTTAACCGGACAGCCTTGTGTCCGAATGATTCTTAATTAACGCCGCCAGAAGCATTTTGCCCGCGCCTGAGTTCAGACTGCCTACGCCGCATGGGCCATAGGCTCAAGTTTCGTGGTCGTCCGCCGATAACTCATTCTCGCGAACGCGCATTCCTAGAGTTTGCCCGCGCCAATTGGACCCAATTCATGACAGCATCGTCACCATTCAAATCGTTGAGGCGGTGTTCGGTGGAAACCCGGCTCGAAGGGCCGCCGCTCCATCGAATCTCTGTCGATCGCGTATTGTCGATCGTTCAGGCCGCACAACACAAAGGGGCCTCGCTCAACGCGGATGCATTCGACCGTGCCCTATTGCTGCTTGGCGATATGCCCGGTGTCAGGGCCGATAGCGGCAACACCGCCGGTATCGCCGCGTTGACGAATTCCCTTGACGGCACCGTCGCGATCGCTATCCATTCGTTACCCAGTGTTTCGAGCAGCGGAAAAGGGTGCCAGAGCACTGTGACCGACCACGGCAAACACTGCCCCTTGCCGGCAGAGTCGAATCCGATTGACGGGAAACCGCAGCCGCTGAAGGGAATGGCGTGATGCTGAAACGCGCGGTCGCCGCCCTCGCTTCTGCCGAACTCCCGGAGGCGGTTCAACCGCTGCGGATCGATGCAGCCTGCATTCTGCAGTTGCAGGCGACGATTCTGTCGCACGAAAAATTCACCGAAGCCGCCACAGCATTTGCCTGCGAACTGGCATCGATACTGCATTTCGACCGCGTCGTCATTGGCTTCAGCAACGGCCGGCATGTCCGTATCGTGGCCGTTTCCCATATCGCCGATTTCAAGGCTGATGCTGACCTGCTCAACGCCGTCGGCAACGCCATGGACGAAGCGCTCGAACAGGGCGCCACGATCGCATTCCCGGCCGCGCCAGATGAACGGCCGCGGATCACGCTGGCCCATGCCGAATTCCTCCGGCGCAACGGCGGCACGATATGCACCGTTCCCATGGTCAGCCGTCAGAACGCCGTCGGCGCAGTCAGTTTTATCCGCTCCGGTGGTGCAACATCGGGCAAAACGGAAATCGCACATTGCGAGCAAGTCGTCTCGATCGCCGGTCCGGTCCTCGAACTGAAGTACGACATCGACAAGCCGTGGCGCCAGCGCCTGTGGCGCGGCGCCTGCCGCGCGCTTACATCACTGTCAGAGCCGGGCCATGTTGCCGCCAAGTCGGGCGCCGCAGCCGCGTTGATAGCCGCGGCGGCGCTCTTAATCCTGCCCGTCGAATACCACGTCGGCGCGCCCGCGCGACTGGAGGGTTCGGTGCAACGCGCCCTGGTTGCCCCCGCCGATGGATTCCTGCGCCAGGTCCACGTCCGACCAGGCGACAGCGTGAAGACCGACCAGGTGCTCGCCGAACTTGCCGAGGAAGACCTGCAACTGGACCGCAGGAAATGGGAAAGCGAATTCGCGCAATACGAAAATGCGGCATCGGCGGCGCTGGCACGCAGCGATCGCACGCAATTCGTGATCAATCAAGCCAAGGCTGATGAGGCGCAGTCGCAACTCGATCTCGTCAACCGGCAACTCGTCCGCGCCCGCGTCGTGGCACCGTTCGACGGCGTGGTCATCCAGGGCGATCTAAGCCAGTCGTTCGGCGCGCCGGTGAAACGCGGCGAAGTCTTGCTGACGGTGGCGCCGGCCGGTGAATTCCGCCTGGTGGTGGAAGTCGACGAGCGCGACATTAGCGACGTGCATGTCGGACAATCCGGGGCGCTGGCACTGGGGGCCTTCGAGCGTTCGCTGCCATTCAGCGTCGAGCGCGTGACGCCAATGGCCACCACCCGCGACGGGCGCAATTTCTTCGAAGTCGAGGGCAAGCTCGCGGACACTCCTTCCTCGCTACGCCCGGGCCTGCAGGGCGTGGCGAAAATTGGCGTCGGGGATCGCGTACTAGGCTGGGTGTGGACCCACCGCGTCACGCAATGGGCGCGCATGACCTTGTGGTCGTTGGGAGCCTGACATGAGCGAATCGTTGTTCAGCCCGCTCTGGTACCGCGTCGCCGATCAGCATCCCCACCTGCGCACGGACGTACGCGTGCAGCGCCAGCATTACCGCGACGAGCTCTGGCGTCTGCTGGTCGGGGCTGCGGACGGACGTCAGATCCGCATCAACGACCGCGCCTGGCAGTTCATCGGCCGCTGCGACGGACGGCATTCCGTGCAACAAGTATGGGATGCCCTGCTCAAACAATTCCGCGACGACGCACCGACCCAAGACGAGGTCGTGCGCCTGCTGGCCCAACTCGACGGACTAGGGCTGCTCGCCTACGAAACGACACCTGACGTGCGCATCCTTGCGCGCCGCCGCGACGAACGCATGCAGCAACGCCGAGGCTCGGTGAATCCGTTCGCACTGCGCATTCCTCTCGGAGATCCTTCGCGCTTGCTCGACCGGCTCGCAGGGCTACCGGCGCTGTTGTTTAATGCGCCCGCGTTCGCGATCTGGCTTGCCGTGATCACAGCCGCGCTGGCCGCAGCTGGTTCCGAATGGAACGAGCTTGGCATGCATGCGCGGACTTACATGGGCACCCCGCGTTACCTGGTGCTGGCGGGGATCTGCTTTCCGTTTATCAAGACCCTGCACGAACTGGCGCACGCGCTCGCGGTGCGCCGCTGGGGCGGCCGCATTCAGGAGGCCGGCTTCAGTCTCTTCGTGCTGGTTCCGGCACCTTACGTGGACGCATCGGCGGCTAATGCGTTCCGCAAACGCCACCAGCGCACGATTGTCGGCCTGGCCGGCATGATGGCCGAACTCGCGCTCGCATCGCTGGCGATGCTGGTCTGGCTCAACGTGCAACCCGGCCTGGTGCGTGATGCGGCATTCGTGGTGATGTTCATCGCCAGCGTGTCGACCGTCGTGTTCAACGGCAATCCGCTGTTGTCCTTCGACGCCTACTACGTAATGTGCGACGCGCTCGACCTGCCCAATCTCGCATCGCGGAGCAGGGCTTGGTGGGCGCACGCCATGCGGCAACTGATCTTGGGCGGGAAGGTCGCGTCGTCGATGCAGCCTGCTCGCGGCGAGCGCAAGTGGCTCATCTTCTATGCGCCCGCCTCGTTCGCGTACCGGCTGTTCGTTTCGGCGCTGCTCGTATTCTGGCTGGGCGCTCATTCGGTCCTGTTGGGAACGCTGGCTGCTCTGCTCCTATTAATATTGCTGATCATCAAACCGTCCTGGTCGGCCGCGCGCCGAACGGTCGCCGATGCCCGGGCCGGGGGCGCGCCCATGCGTGCAGGTGCGGTTGCCACGGCGGGACTTGCGATGATTCTGCTCTTATTGTGCGTCGTACCGCTGCCCTATCACACTGTCGCGGGCGGGGTGGTCTGGCTTCCGGAGCAGGCACGCGTGCGCCCGGAGACCGAGGGTTTCATCGCCACCCTGCCGGTGCGGGACGGCGAGCGCGTCATTGCCGGCCAGGTGCTGCTCACCTTGGACGATCCGTCGCTGAAGGGCGAACGGGACAGGCTCGCCAGCCAGCTGGAACGCCTGCAGGCCGGAAACTTCAATGCCATGCCGAAGGATCTCGGCCAGGCGCAAAACGCCGAGGAAGAGATCCGGCGCGTGCAGGCCGAGCTCAAGCGCGCCGACGAAAGAATCGGCCAACTGATACTGCGCGCCCAAGTCGATGGCATGCTGGTCATGCCGCGGCAGCAGGACCTGCTCGGCACGCTCGCGCGACAAGGCGCCACGATCGGCTACGTGCTGGAGCACGCGGACATTGGCGTCCGCGCCGCTATCCCGGAATACGACGCGACGCTGGTGCGCGAGCATACGCGCAGCATAGATGTACGGGTAGCGGAAGACGACAGCGGACCGGTTGCCGCGCAGTTGGTCCGAGAGATTCCGGCGGCCACCTTCGAGCTGCCGAGCGCAGCACTCGGCGACCGGGGCGGTGGTTCGCACGCCACGGATCCCGCCGACAAGGATGGTCGCCACGTTATCGAACCTGTCGTCTTGATGGACCTGGAGCTGCCGGCGAAAAGTCTGCAGAGAGTCGGTGGACGCGCCTGGGTACGCTTCGATCATGGCGCGGAGCCGCTGGCCGGGCGCTGGGCACGCAGGCTGCGCCAACTCCTGCTGCAGCATTTCAATCCGGTGAGCTGAGCGCGATGAACGGATCAATCAGAACCGCAATGCTTCCGGTGCCGGGACTCGTCCTGGGCAGTTACCCCGAGCGCAGAACCACGGTCGGAGAAATGCCCAAATATCCCGGCGCTCTACTCCGGGCCCTGAGCGGCTCCGGCAACAGGCGCTACCGGCGCTTGCTCTCGAACCTGCGTTCGCTGGAGGATTCCGTCGCACCGATCGCATCGTCAGCGATGACGCAGCGCCTGCGGCAACTGCGTGCGCGCCTGTCCCGCGACGGACTGACGGATGCCCTGATCTTGGAGGCCTTTCTGCTGATCGGCAGGGCTAGCGCGGCACAATTGGACAAGAAACCGTTCGACACGCAGTGGCTGGCCGCGCGCATCATGCTCGACAATAGGCTCGCCGAAATGGCGACGGGGGAAGGCAAGACGCTGGCCGCGGGCGTTTGCGCCGCCACCGCGGCATTGGCCGGCATTCCGGTGCATGTGGTCACGGCGAACGACTATCTCGTCGCCAGGGACGCGGCATTGCTCGAGCCGTTGTATCGTGCCCTCGGCCTTAGCGTCGGTGCGGTCACCCAGCCGATGGACCTCGCACAGCGCCGGCAGGGTTACGGCTGCGACATCGTCTATTGCACGGCGAAGGAACTGGTGTTCGACTACCTACGCGACGGGCTCGGCCGCGATCGCACGCGCAGCGACCTGCACCGGCAAGCCGCCCGCCTCGGCAATGCTGGCGCAAGCAGCGCCACTCCGCTGCTGCGCGGACTGTGCATGGCCATCGTCGACGAAGCCGACAGCATCCTGATCGACGAAGCCCGCGTACCTTTGATCCTATCCGAGCGTTCGCCCGACGCGCCGCAACGGCAATATCACGAACAGGCCGTGCAATTGGCGTCGTCCCTCGCGACTGCCGTGGATTTCACGCTGAACCGACGCGGCATGACCATCGAATTGACGGAGCGCGGCCGCGCGCGCCTCGACGGGCTGGCGCAAGCGCTGGGTGCAGTCTGGCGCAACCGCCTGCACCGGGAGGAGACGGTGTGCAGCGCGCTATGCGCACTGCACCTTTACCGGCGCGACCTCCATTACGTCGTGCGCGAGGGCGCCGTGGTCATCATCGACGAATCCACAGGACGCCTCGCGCCGGGGCGCATCTGGTCGCGCGGGCTGCACCGCATGATCGAACTCAAGGAAGGCTGCGAACCCGGCGACGAGACGACGACCGCGGCGCAGATGACTTACCAGCGCTTTTTTCAGCGCTACCTGCGCCTCTGCGGCATGAGCGGCACGTTGCGCGAAACGCACGCCGAACTGGCGTCCGTTTATGGACTGCCTGTCTCCCGGGTGCCCCTGCGTCGACCCCGCCGCCGTAAGCTCCTGCCCATGCAGCTGCATGCCGACCGGGAAGCGCTGTGGCGGGCGGTAGTGCTGCAGGCGCAAATTATCAGCCGTTGCGGCCGCCCAGTCCTGATCGGCACGGATTCGGTGGCTGACTCGGAAGAAGTTGCGATCCGCCTTGCTGCGGCCGGGTTGCCTCATCGCGTACTCAATGCGCGCCAGGACCGCGAAGAAGCGCAGATCGTGGCCGCCGCCGGACAACGCAGCCAGATCACGGTGGCAACCAATATGGCGGGCCGCGGCACTGACATTCCGCTAGCCAACGACGTTGTGGCGCTGGGCGGACTGCATGTCATCAGTTGCCAGCACGACGGCTCGCGCCGCATCGACCGTCAGTTGCTCGGCCGCTGCGCGCGGCAAGGCGATCCGGGCAGCGCACAAACCATGCTGGCGGCGGACAATCCGGCCCTAGCCCGCTTTGTTCCGCGCTGGATGGCGCAGCGCTTCGGGGCAGGCGGCGCGCGCTGGCCGCAATGGCTGTTCGATTTACTGACGAGGACGCTGCAACGGCTCGAAGAGCAACGCCAGCGCGCGCAACGCCGGGCGTTGCTGGAACAGGACCTTCGCGCGGAACGTAATTTGACTTTTGGAAAACCGAATGATTAAGACGAACTGCACTCTTCAAAAAACCGTCCTCATGTTCGCATTGGCCTGCGCCCCGTTGTCCGGAGCGCAGGCTGCGGGACAGGGCCTGCGCTGTATCATCGAACCCGACCGCGTTGCCGAAGTCGGTAGCCCGGTTATCGGTGTGATCGAATCGATCAGCGTCGAGCGTGGCGACTACGTGCAGGAAGGCCAGCTCCTCGCCAGGCTGCGCGCCGGCGTGGAGCGTGCATTCGTAAGCGCCGCGGAAGTGCGCGCGCAAGCGGAAGCCGATGTCCGCGCCGCGCGGGTTAATTACGAATATCTGCACCAGAAGCAAGTCCGCGCCGAGGACCTGGTGGAAAGGAATTTCATTTCCAAGCAGGCGCTCGATCAGCTGCGCGCTGAGGCCAGGGTCGCCGAGCAGAAATTGGCCCAGACGCGCGAACAGCGAAGCATCGCGAAGCAGGAGCTCGATCTGGCCCGGGCACAGTTGGGCCAGCGCTCGATCCGCGCGCCCTTCGCGGGCATCATCGCTGAGCGCTACGTCACGGTCGGAGAGAGGATCGACGAAAAGCCCATGTTCCGCGTTGCCAAGATTAACCCGCTGCGCGTGGAAGTCATCGTCCCGGCAGCGCACTTCGGCACAATACGTGTTGGCATGATCGCGAGGCTCACGCCAGACCTGCCGAGTGCGGCAAGCGTAGACGCCAAGATAGTGTTGGTGGACAAGCTGGTGGACGCGGCCAGCAACACCTTCCGCGTGCGTGGCGAATTGCCGAATCCAAAGTCCGCGGTTCCATCCGGCTTGCGCTGCAAAGCGGACCTGATGGAGCCGGCCGATCGGATCAAGCCCGCCCCCGCTGCCACGCCGGGATCCGAACGCCCGGCTGAAAAGCTGAAAGCGGGCCTGAAGATGGATACCGGGATTGTGATCCGGGAGGCGAAGTAATCCACATGCCCATGAATCCGAAATCGAACTCGATCCTGCAGTCGCTGCGTGGCCTCGCTGCGGCGTTCCTGCGCGGGACCGGGTCCGGCGCTTGCCGCCGTGCACCGATGCTGGTCGAGGAAGTCGAACCGCGCATCCTGCATTCGGCAGACCTGGTGCCGGAGCTACGGGGCTTCGCGGCAGCCGTGCCGCAACAGGTCGAAAGCCGCTTGCTCGATGCCGGCAGCCGGTCCGTTCCCGCAATTGCCCATATCGCGCAAGCCACGCCGCACGAACTCGTCATTGTCGATACCGCCACGCCGGACTACCAAAAGCTCGTTGACGCAATCCAACCGCAGTCGAGCGATCGACAGATCGAAGTGGTTCTGCTCGACAGTCATCGAGACGGTATCCAGCAGATCACGGACATACTGTCGGCGCGCAAAGACATCAGCGCGGTACACATCATTTCCCACGGCGCGGATGGCATCGTTCAACTCGGCAGCGGCAACCTCAATCTCGACTCGCTGCCGAAGAATGCCACGCAGATCAAGAGCTGGGGCAATGCGCTTGCACCGGGCGCGGATATCCTGATTTATGGTTGCGATGTGGCACAGAAAGCCGATGGCAAAGCGTTGGTGGACGCGTTGTCGCGGCTGACCGGAGCCGTTGTTGCCGCAAGCGAAAACCTTACAGGCAACGCCAGGCTTGGCGGTGATTGGAATCTCGAATACACGACCGGTGCGATACAGGCGGCAGACCCGTTTATCGCGTCGCTGGAAGCGAACTGGCAGGGCACGCTTGCACTCGTCGAGAAAAACAACACCTGGGCGCCCACCATTGCCAGATCGTGGCAGGTTACCACTCTGAGCGGCGGCCCTTTCAACGTGCCGGCCAATGCGGTCCTGGAAATCGCCATTTCCAATATCGACAGTGGCGGCGGGCAGGCTGGCGGCGTGCGGGCTGTGGGCTCTGCCCTAAACCGCTCGTTCTCGATAAGCAAGCAACAGGTGGGAACCGAGTCGATCGAGATGTTGGTCCAGGCCAACGCCAGCGGGCAAATCGAGACGTTCGCCAGCAGTACGACCAAGATCACTTACACCCTTCTCGGTTACTGGGACAGCGGCACATACGTCGAAACCTCCGGTTCGTTCACCGTTGGCGCGAACGCGACCTGGACTACGCAAGGCCTCAGCGCCTTCGGTGTCACGCCCGGAAGCGTGGCCGAGGTCGTCATCGCCAACAACACCAACAATTCCCCGCAAGTCGGCGTGCGAACCGAGGGCTCCTCTTTTAACAGAACCGTAGACATACGTAATCAGGCGGGCGGATCAGCGCCGGAAAAGATGACGATGCTGGTCAAGGCCGGCGCAACGGCTTCGGCCAACATCCAAGCCTACACGCAAAGCGACGATACCAATGTCACTTTCAACGTAGTCGGCTACTGGAGCACGCCGCCGGGAAATTACATTGAGACCTTCGCCAACCTCGCTGCGCCTTCGGCGAACTCCACTTGGGAGACCAAGAATCTGAGCGCCAACGGCGTTACAGCTGGGGCGGTCGTCGACATTCTCTTTACGAACGAGCAGCCCAATACGACCAACTCCGCAGGGATTCGGAATGTCGGGTCAGCGAACCCCAGATTGCTGGCTCTCAACTCGTTCGGGGCGGGCGCCACGGGGGGGCCGGATAACGCGCAGATGCTCGCAACGACCACCAACGACGCGAATTCGAGTATCCAGTGGTATCACGACAATGTCGCAGCCGCGAACTTTTACCTGTTGGGGTACTTTGGCAACACTGCGCCGACGAATACGGCGCCGACGCTCTCTGGCGCGAATAACCTGACCACCATCAACGAGGATCCGAGCTCGAATCCCGGCACGCTCGTGTCGGCGCTGATTTCTGGAAAGGTAACCGATGCCGACCCCGGGGCGCTTACTGGCATCGCAGTCACCGCCGTGAACAATACTAACGGCAGCTGGGAGTACTCGGTCGACGGCGGGGCCAGCTGGACTGCGTTCGGAACACCGAGCGTCGCGAGCGCGCGTTTGCTGGCAGCCGATGCCACCAGCACGTATGTTCGTTTTGTTCCGAACGCCGCTTACAACGGCACCGTCACCAACGGCCTGACATTCCGCGCTTGGGATCAGACTAGCGGGGTCAACGGGACCGCCGTGAACACCAGTTCGGTTACCAATACAGTTCTCGACCGCTTCAGCACCGTTTCGTACACCAACAACGACGGAACAGCCACGTGGAGTGCCGGCTGGGTGGATACCGACGGCAATCCTTCGGCCGGCGGCATACAGATTACGGGCGGACATCTTGTGCTCTCGACCTTGATTGGCACGGATTCGATTTACCGCGAAGCCAACTTGAGCGGGGCAACGAGCGCCACGCTGTCTTTCTCCTATAACAATCTGGTGGGGTTGCTGGGCACCGTCTCGCTGCAGGCGTCAAACAACGGCGGCGGCAGCTATACCACACTTGCGACGTTCTCCAGCGCCTCGAACACGGGGTCGGGCACGTTCAGCACCGACATAAGCGCGTATATCGCCGGCAACACCCGAATCCAGTTGGTGATGAATGGAGTCCTGCTCGGTGGGAGTTTGACCGTCGACGACGTGCAGATTTCCTACGTCACGCCCCTGAACGGCGGTAGCACAGCTTTTAGTGCCGCGACGGCAAGCAGCAGCATAACCGTCAACCGCGTGAACGATGCGCCGGTGGGCACCAACAACACCGTCACCACCGCCGAGGATGCGCCGTACGTTTTCAGGGCCGCCGATTTCGGCTTCAGCGACCCGCTCGATACCCCGCCCAATGCCTTGCTCGCCGTCAAGCTCACCACCTTGCCCGGCGCCGGAGCGCTGCGCCTGAACGGCATCGCACTCACCTCCGGGCAGTTCGTCAGCAGCACCGATATCGCCGCCGGCAATCTGGTGTTCACGCCGGCCGCCAACGCCACCGGCGCGGGCTATGCAAGCTTCACCTTCCAGGTCCAGGACAACGGCGGCAGCGCCGCCGGCGGTGTCGACCTCGATCCCACGCCGCGCACCATGAGCATCAACGTCACCGCCGTCAACGATGCGCCGGTCAACAGTGCGCCCGCCGCGCAGACCACCACGCAGGATACGGTGCTGGTGTTCTCCGCCGCCAACGGCAACAGTATTTCGATCGGCGATGTCGACGCGGGCGCGAGCTCTGTCCAGGTCATGCTGAGCGCCAGCAATGGCAAGCTTACGCTTACGGGTACCACCGGCCTAGCGTTCACCCTCGGCACCGGCAACGGCGATGCCGCGATGCGCTTCACTGGTACGATCGCCAACATCAACGCAGCGTTGAATGGACTTCAATTTGCGCCGAGCCCGGGGTATACCGGCGCTGCGTCGCTGTCGATCGACACCGACGACCTCGGCAACACTGGCACGGGCGGCGCGCTCACGGCCTCCAGTGTCGTGGGCATCAACGTTGCCGCCGCTGCAGTGCCCTTTATTACGCCGGTTACGCCAGTTACATCCGTCGTTCCGACACCAGCTGCGTCGTATAGCGTGGTGCCGCCATCCCCTGCAGCACCTGTCATCTCGCCCGCCTCGACACCCGGCGGATCGTCCAGCAGCGGAGTGTCGACATTCATGGATGTGCGCGCTGCAGGCGGCAGTATGGCGACCGACTCCCCGGTCCTTGCGGTGGGTACGGCATCGACCGCGGGATCGAATCGCGGGGCGCTCTATGTGGTCGGCCCGTCCTCGCTGAGCAATCCGAGTCTTTTCAGAACGTCCTACACCCTGCCTGCCGCACAATTGCTCATGTTCGGAGACGCGGCATCGGCGGTAACTGACGTAAGCGTTGGATCGCCGTTGAACATCAACATCGGCGGCACCACCAGCAACGCCCTGCAGAGTCCAGCTCTCATCACAGCCATGGATCAATTACGCGAAGGCTTGCAGGAACAATCACACACCGATGCACAGATCGTAGCCTCCACGGCTGCCGCGAGTCTGGGTCTGTCGGTCGGCTACGTGCTTTGGTTGTTGCGCGGCGGTCTGCTCGTCGGCAGCCTGCTCTCGTCACTGCCGGCATGGCGCTTGGTCGATCCCCTCCCGATCCTTAGCCGCCTCGACGACGATGAAGACAATGACGAAGACGATTCGCTGGAGTCCATGGTAGCGGTCGATGACACTGCGCCGGCGCCGAGCGATCTGGCGCCAGGCGGCAAGACCGACTCTGCGGACGCGAAGAGCGTCGCTTGATGAAGATCGTCAATACCAGGGTGTATATCGCGCTGGGGCTGACCTCACTGATGGCCACCCTGGTGCTGGGCGCTTCCATACTCGGCTTGATTCCAGATCGCGCCGGCGCCATCCGCGACGGCCGCGCGGCGTTGGCCGAGACTCTGGCCGCCGACGCAACCTCTCTAATCACGCGGCAGGAAATCGCACGCCTGGAAGCGATCCTGAGGTTTGTCGTCAAACGCAATCCCGACATCCTCTCGGTGGCAGTGCGCACCGTCGAAGGCGTCGTTACCGTCTCGGTCGGGGACCACGAGCGGCACTGGGTGTCCATGCGGGAGGCGCATTCCACCGACGCCCAGATCCGGGTGCCGATCCTCGCCGGAGGACAACCCTGGGGCCAGCTCGAGCTACGCTACCGGCCGCTTGCTCCGCCCGGCCTGGCTGGCTTCGTGAGAAATCCGCTGGTGCAACTCATCGCCTTCATGACGGCCACCGGTTTCGTCGTATTCTTTTTCTATCTTGGCCGCGTGCTGAGCCACCTGGACCCATCGCGCGCGATCCCCGGTCGCGTGCGCGCCGCACTGGATACCCTGACCGAAGGTCTGCTGATCATCGACCGCAAGCAGAACGTCGTGCTGGCCAACAAAGCGTTCGCGGAGCTGGTCGGCAAGACCCCGGAGAAACTGGTCGGCTCCCAGGTAGGCACGTTCGAATGGCTGGCGGCCGACGGCACACCGCTGCCGAAGGTAAAGCATCCGTGGAGGGCGACGCTCGCCGGCAAAGCGGTGGAAGGCAACGGCATGATCAATCTGCGCGACGCCGATTCCAAACCACGCATCTTCATTGTCAACTGCGCGCCGGTGCTGGGGGGCGGCGGGAAACCGGCTGGCGTACTGATCAGCCTCGACGACGTGACTCAGCTTGAAGAGAACAAGGTCGAGCTTGGCAAGGCGAAGGAGAAAGCTGAAGCCGCAAACCAGGCAAAGAGCGATTTCCTGGCGAACATGAGCCACGACATCCGCACGCCGATGAACGCCATCCTCGGCTTCACCGAACTGCTCAAGCGCGGGTACGGCCGCAACGAGGCAGACGCCAGGAAATACCTGGAAACCATCCACTCCAGCGGCAAGCACCTCTTGGAACTCATCAATGACATCCTTGACCTGTCCAAGATCGAAGCCGGCCACCTGGAAGTCGAACGCATCGCCTGCTCTCCCTACTTCATCGCGAACGAAGTGGTCAACGTGCTCGCCGTCAGGGCAAAGGAGAAAGGCGTTGCGCTCACATTCGCAGTCAGAGGGAAAATACCGGAGACCATCGAATCAGATCCCACGTGCTTGCGGCGCATTGTCACCAACCTGGTGGGCAACGCAGTCAAGTTCACCGAGCGCGGCGGAGTTGGCGTGGTGCTGCACTTCAGCGAACAGGGATCGAAGCCGCTGATCGCCATCGACGTCACCGACAGCGGAATCGGCGTCGCCGCGGATAAGCTCGATGGCATTTTCGACCCGTTCACGCAGGCGGACAGCTCGGTGACGCGAAAATTCGGCGGCACGGGTCTCGGTCTCACGATCAGCCGGAGGTTCGCCCGCGCGCTTGGGGGCGATATTGTCGTGACCAGCGAAATCGGCAAGGGCAGTGTCTTCATGGTGACAGTCGAGACCGGTTCGCTGACGGGCATCCGCATGCTGCAGGAAAACGAGCTTTTATCGCAGGCACGCGCCGGGGCGGGCGACCAGCCGCGCTGGTCTTTCCGTCCGGCGAGCGTACTGGTGGTCGACGACGGCCCGGAAAACCGCGAATTGCTCAAGCTCGTACTCGGCGACACCGGGCTACGCGTATTCGAAGCGGAGAACGGCAGCCTCGCCGTGGACAAGGCACGCAGCCAAGCCTTCGACCTCATCCTGATGGACATGCAGATGCCTGTGATGGACGGCTACACTGCGACGCGCACGCTGCGCGCAGGCGGTCTGAACACACCGATCATCGCGTTGACCGCGAACGCAATGAAGGGCTCGGAAAAGGCGGTGATGGAAGCGGGTTGTTCCGGATTCCTCACCAAACCGATCAATATCGACCAACTGCTGCAAACACTGGCAGAACTCCTCGGCGGTCAACGCATCGAGTTGCCGCTGCAGACGCGGGCAGCTATTGCGTGGCCGGCGGGCGCCGTCGAATCGGCCACGTCACCGGTTGCGACGGTCCGAACGCCTGCTGATCAGCAGTTGCCGGAAGCCGCCGGACCGCTCGTATCCCGTCTTGCTGGTAACCAGCGCTTGTTGCCTGCGGTACGTAGATTTGGGGGTCGGCTGCGAGGACAGCTTGACGCCCTCGAGGCCGCGGCGCGCAATCGGGATTTCGCGCAGGTTGCCGACTTGGCACATTGGCTCAAAGGTGCCGGCGGAACCGTGGGGTATGACGTCTTCACCGAGCCCGCCTCCCACCTTGAACAATCGGCAAAGGACGGGGCGATCAGCGAGATTGAAGCAACCCTCAGCGAACTGCGCGGACTGGCGCTGCGACTGGTAGTGCCAGGCCAGGAACAAATATTGCCCATTACCGTGCCATGAAAAGCGTCCGTACAGGGTATCCCCTCAACCCCGAGATCCGGTCGCGTGCGCCGTCAATACAACGACGAATCCTTCCGGGAACGCCTTCTTTGGACGGCGTACCTACGTCAACCACGGGCCACCCGGTATCAACTGACTGATGGACGACATGGCTGTGGACAAATCGAACGAGAAGGCCGCTGCGGCAAATCAGGAAAACACGCAGAGACTGAAATCCGCGATCGTGATGATCGTGGACGACGAACCAATCAATATCGAGGTCACGCAGGTGTATCTCGAGGAAGCGGGATACTGGAAGTTTTCTTCCACCAGCGAACCGCTTGAAGCTATGGGTCTGCTCGCAAGCAAGCGCCCGGACGTTCTGTTGCTCGACCTGAAGATGCCGAAAATGAGCGGGTTCGAGATTCTTGAGCGCATGGAGGCGGAAAACATTCTGAAGGATGTTCCCACCATCGTGCTGACTTCGTCGACCGATGCCGCTACCAAGCTCAAAGCCCTCGAACTCGGAGCAACCGACTTCCTGGCCAAGCCTGTCGATCCCAGCGAGTTGGTTTTGAGGGTGAAAAACACGCTTGCCGCCAAGGCCTATCGTGACCGGCTCGCCAATTTCGACCTGCTGACCGGCTTGCCAAACCGCCACTCCTTCATGGACCGTCTGGGCTGGGCAATTCGCCACGCCGAACGTTATTCGATAGCGGGCGCCGTGCTGCATATCGATTTGGACCGTTTCAAGCAGATAAACGAAGCGCTCGGGCCAAAAGCAGGCGATCAGGTGCTGCAAGCTGTGGCGACTCGCATGGAGCAGTGCTTGCGCTCAACCGACACAATCGGCCGGTTCGGAGACGTGGGATCGCAACCCAGTCTATCGCGCCTAGCCAGCGACGAATTCACGATTTTGCTTCCTTCGATCGCGCGGCCCGACAGTGCCGCGATAGTAGCAAAACGGGTCCTCGACGCCGTTGCTTCCCCGTTGAAGCTGGACTCCCAGGAGCTCGTCGTGACGTGCAGCATCGGTATTGCCGTGTTTCTGGAAGATGGGAGGGAAACAGACAACATCCTGCGAAACGCCGAGATCGCGATGCATCACGCGAAACGTGGGACGAGAGGGACGTATCAGTTTTATTCCAGTGAACTGAATGCGCGCGCTTTCCACAAACTTAGTATCGGCAACGAGCTTCGCGGCGCTATGGAACGTGACGAACTGCGATTGTTCTACCAGCCAAAGCTCGATACAAAAACCGGTGCGCTAGTAGGAGCCGAGGCGCTGGTGCGCTGGCAGCACCCGCAGCGTGGCCTGTTGGGTCCGGGCGACTTTATCGGGATCGCGGAGGAGACCGGGCTCATCGTGCAACTCGGACAATGGGTGCTGCGTGCGGCATGCAAACAGATCAAGGAATGGGAAAGTGCAGGCCTTGCGGTGCCCCGCATTGCAGTCAACGTCTCTAGCCACCAGTTCCACCAGAGGGACTTGCCGGAAACCGTACGCGAGACGCTCGAGGTCGCGGGCGTGATGCCTCAAAGTCTCTGCATCGAGCTTACAGAGAGCGTGCTGATGGAAAATGCGCAGAGCAATATCGAAATCCTGCGAGCGCTGAAATCAATGGGAATCCAGCTCTCGATCGATGATTTCGGTACCGGCTATTCATCGCTAAGCTACCTCAACCGGTTTCCCCTCGACGAACTCAAGATCGATCGATCATTTCTGGCTGCAATTCAGACCGCCGAAGATCACGCGGCAATCATCGTCGCCATTATCGCAATGGCGCACAGCCTGAGCTTGCGGGTGGTGGCAGAAGGCGTCGAGACGGTACATCAACTGAATTTCCTGAAGGCGCAGGGCTGCGACGAATTCCAGGGCTTCCTGATATCGAAACCGGTGCCGGCCGACGCCTTCGCTGCGCTATTGCTCGCCACCAAGCTATAGGCGGTTTTCCAGAGCGCGGCTATCGCGCGAGAGCGCGCATCGTGGTTGCCAATCCCGGCTAACCGAACCTTCGCTATTCGAAGAGGAATCAATCGATTTTAGCCGGTACGGCGTGCGTAATTAGTAAGTGATTGATGGAGCAAGTGTCGTCGCGTCAATAACATGCCAATTTGGGCTAATAATGTGTTAGCGAGGCAGACGGCTATAACTACTTGATATTAGGCAGTGAATGGCTGGCTTCTTACCACCAAAGCTCTTGGGCATCGCGGGCCAGCTCTGCTGAGAG